>Ga0208872_1002139_pt1 | contig 11587 bp, 8 predicted proteins | sample CryBogCBH12Aug08_FD_185508 | JGI IMG/M metagenome (GOLD analysis project Ga0208872, IMG submission 185508) | Freshwater microbial communities from Crystal Bog, Wisconsin, USA - CBH12Aug08 (SPAdes) | ecosystem: Environmental > Aquatic > Freshwater > Lake | place: Crystal Bog, Wisconsin, USA... | reverse complement strand
GAGCATCCGCTTCCCGGAGGAAGACGTGCGCAACATGGGCCGTCCTGCCGGTGGCGTAAAGGGCATTACCTTGGACGCGGGCGACGCCGTGGTGGCCGCCGCGATTGTGGTGGCCGACGCCACCCTGCTCGTCGCGGGCGAAAACGGCATTGGCAAACGCACCGCGTTTGACGAATACCGCGCCCAGTCGCGCGGTGGCAAGGGCATTATCACCATGAAAACCGGCGACAAGACCGGCGGGGTGATTGGGGCCTTGACCGTGCGCGACCAGGATGAAATCATGCTCATCACTGTGGGCGGCCAGATGGTGCGCACCTCGGTGAAAGACATCCGGGAAGCCGGGCGCAACACCATGGGGGTGAAGCTGGTCAATCTGGATGCCAGCGACAAGCTGCAGGCCATTGCGCCGGTGGTGGGCGAGGAACTGCCGGATTTGTCCGCGCCGGTCGCCCCGCCGGCGGAACCGGCCCCGTAACGTGATTCAACCCATGCGACCGACATATCAACTTGGACGGCTGGCGCTCCTGATTCTGGCCGTTCAGGTCGGCGGCTGGGCCGGCTTGGCGGCGGCGGTTCCCAGCCCGTCGGCCACCGTGCCGCTGCCAGATTCGGCGGCGGCGCTGGCCCCGGTGCTCCCGACGATTCCGACCAATATTCCGGCCCATCCCCAGTGGCAGAGCAGCCTGAGCCTGGGTCTGACCGTGGCCAAGGGCAACACCGACACCGAACTCTTCAACGCCAAGCTGGCTTCGGAAAAGCTGACCTGGCACAACGAATTCACCCTGGGCTTGGAGGGCAGCTATGGGGAGCAGAACACGGTGAAAAACGTGGAGATGCTGCACAGCTACGGTCAGTGGAACCACCTATTCACGCCGCGCCTGTTCAGTTATGTCCGCGCCGACGGCCTGCACGACGGGATTGCCGACTTGGACTACCGTTACATCCTCAGTTCCGGGGCGGGTTATTACCTCATCAAGAACACCAACACCCTGCTGGCGGCGGAACTCGGCCCCGGGGTGGTGTTTGAGCGGCTGGGCGGCATTGACAACACCTACGCCACGCTGCGGGTGGGGGAACGGTATGAATACAAATTCAACCCGCGCACCCGCTTCTGGGAGTCCGTGGAAGTGCTCCCCGAGGTGGACAAATGGCAGAAGTATGTGGTCAACGCCGAAATCGGCGTGGAGGCGGCCATCACCAAGACGCTGAGCCTGAAAACCTTCGTCCAGGACAATTACGAGAACCGGCCCGCCCTCGGGCGGGGGAACAACGATGTGAAGCTGATCAGCGGTCTCTCCTACAAATTCTAATACGATTTGCCGGAGACCTGGGGCGTTGCCCCAGGCTGGGATGAGGCCGCGCCGTTGGCGCTCGGAGAGGCGATGCCACCGAACGCCGCGCCAAAAAAAAGGCGGGGCCGAAGCCCCGCCTGGGAAAACCTGGTTCCCGGAAACCCCGTTCTCGGTGCCGGATGGAAAGCTTACTTCGCGGCAGCGACTTCCTTGGCCGGCTTGACCACCACGGCGGCTTCCTTTTCCTTGACCAGCGTGGCCCCCTTGCCGATGCGCTTGCGCAGGTAGGTGAGCTTGGCGCGGCGCACGGAACCGTGGCGCTCCACCTCAATCTTGTCCACGCGGGGCGAGTGCAGCGGGAACACGCGTTCCACACCCTCGCCATAGCTGATGCGGCGGACGGTGAAGGTCTCGTTCAGACCCGTGCCGCGCTTGCCGATGACAACGCCGCCGAAAATCTGGATGCGTTCCTTGTCGCCTTCGACGACCTTGGTATGCACGCGGATGCTGTCGCCCACATTAAACTTGGCGTCGTCTTTGCGAAACTGCGCCGATTCAATTTTTTTCAACAATGCCTGGTTCATAAATCAATTTCCTGCGTTAAATCTCTACTACATCCGGCCCGGGCGGCTTTTCCGCCATCACCGGCAGCCGACAAATTTTACGGCAACAGGTCGGGCCGGCGCTGTTCGGTCCGCTGCCGCGCCTGTTCCCGCCGCCACTTTTCAATCTCCGCATGGTTGCCGGAGAGGAGCCTGTCCGGGACTTTCATCCCGCGAAACTCCGCCGGCCGCGTGTATTGCGGATATTCCAGCAGCCCGGCGCTGAACGACTCGTCGTGCGAGCTTTCGTCATCGCCCAGCACTCCCGGCAGCAGCCGCGTGACCGCGTCCACCACCACCATGGCCGGCAGCGCGCCATTCGTCAGCACATAGTCGCCAATCGAAAGCTCGTCATCCACCAGCACTTCCCGCACCCGTTCGTCCACGCCCTCGTAGTGGCCCGTGACGAACAGTAAATCTTCTGCTTTCGCCAGCTCCCGCGCAATGCTTTGCTCAAACTTCCGACCGGCAGGCGACAGCAGGATGACCCGCGTCTTTTCCCGGCGCAGGGCCTCGATGGCCTCAAACAGCGGCTCCGGCTTGAGCAACATGCCCGGCCCGCCGCCGAACGGCCGGTCATCCACCGTCCGGTGCCGGTCGTGCGTCCAGTCCCGCAAATCATGGATTTTAAGATCCAGGATGCCCTTTTGGCGTGCGCGCTTGATGATGCTTTCATCGAGCGGCCCGGCAAACATGGCCGGGAACAGGGTCAGCACGTCAATTTTCATGCGTGCCCGGGGCGGCGCTCATCTGGCCGGCTGGTCTTCCACAATTTCCACACTGCAACGCAATCCCTTGTTCGCGCTGCCGACCGACAGCAGCGAACGGATGGCGTTGATCGTCACCCCCTGGCGTCCGATGATCTTGCCGACATCGGACGGCTCCAGGCGCAATTCATAGACCGTCATGCCCGCGCGTTCCACCGGGGTGATTACCACCGCCTCGGGGTGCTGCACGAGTCCTTTGACGACGTATGCCAGGAACTCCTGCATGGCTGCAATCAGGCCGCCGGGGCGGCCTTGGAGAGCTTCTTGATGAAGCTGGCCACGGTGTCGCTCGGCTGGGCGCCCTTGCTGATCCAATATTGGGCGCGGTCGAGCTTGAGGGTGTAGTTTTCACCCTGCTTGAGCGGGTGATAAACGCCAATTTCCTCAATGAACTTCCCGTCACGCGGGCTGCGGCTGTCGGCCACCACAATGCGGAACACCGGGGTGTTTTTTGTGCCGACCCGTTTCATGCGAATTTTTACTGACATAATTTCTTCAAAAGAGCGTGGAAACTACCGGTTCGGGGAATTCTTTGCAAGCTTTGTTTTTGGCAAAAAACGGGCCTTGGGCACGCATCCTGCCACTGGCCCAAATACAAGCCGGGGCGCACACGGGGTAGCGCCGGCGTCTCGCCGCCCGCCGCCCCAACCGGGGCTTCGCACCGGAACGGTGCTTAAACTCGCCGCCGGGGCAGCAGGATGCGCCCGCCGGCGACTTGTCGGAGCGAGCCTATCGGCCCCGGCCCCGCCGTCCGCCCTTCCGGTAGCTGGTGGTTTTCGCGGGCGGTCCCGCCGGGCCGCCCTCCACCATGCGCTTGAGCTCCTTGAGCTGGTCGCGCAGCAGCGCCGCCTTTTCAAACTGCAATGCCGCCGCCGCCTTGAGCATGTCCCCCTCCAACTCGCGGATGGTTTCCGTCAGATCCACATCCAGCTTGGCATCCTGGAGGACATTGGCCGCCTCCGCCCGCGTGGATTCGTAAACGGCCAGGCTGGCCTCCACGGCCCGGCTCACGCTGCGGGGCGTGATCTGGTGTTCCAGATTGTAGGCAATCTGGCGCTGGCGGCGGTATTCGCTGACGGCGAGAAATTTCTTGATGCTCTGCGTCATGACGTCAGCGTAGAGAATCACCTCGCCGTGGAGATGCCGGGCGGCGCGGCCGGCGGTCTGGATGAGGCTGGTTTCGCTGCGGAGAAAACCCTCCTTGTCCGCGTCCAGGATGGCGACGAGCGACACTTCCGGGAGGTCGAGGCCTTCGCGCAGGAGGTTGATGCCCACCAGCACATCAAACTCGCCCCGGCGCAGGGCGCGGAGAATTTCCACGCGCTCGATGGCGTCAATCTCGCTGTGCAGGTAGCGCACATTCACGCCGATGTCGCGCAGATAGTCGGTCAACTCCTCCGCTGTGCGCTTGGTCAGGGTGGTGACGAGGGTGCGCTCCTTTTTGTCGCTGCGCTTCCGGGCCTCCTCCAGCAAGTCGTCAATCTGCCCTTTAAGCGGTTTGATGGTGATTTTCGGGTCAATCAGGCCGGTGGGCCGCACCACCAGTTCGGCGACGCGGCCCTGCGACCAGCCCAGCTCGCGCGGGGCCGGCGTGGCGCTCACATAGATGGTCTGGTTTTGCATGGCCTGGAACTCGAGGAAATTCACCGGCCGGTTGTCCAGCGCGCTGGGCAGGCGGAAGCCATGATCCACCAGCACGGTTTTGCGCGAGCGGTCACCCTCATACATGCCGCCAATCTGCGGCACCGTCACGTGCGATTCGTCAATCACCAGCAGGTAATCGTCCGGGAAAAAGTCGAACAATGTGGTGGGGCGCGAACCCGGCGGGCGGTTGGCGATGTGGCGCGAATAGTTCTCGATGCCCGAGCAGAAGCCCATCTCCTCCATCATTTCCAAGTCGTATTCCGTCCGCATCTTGATGCGCTGGGCCTCCAGCAGCCGGCCATCCCGCTCGAACGTCGCGATGCGTCCGCCCAGTTCCTCGCGGATGGCCAGGATGGCGCGCTTCATCTTGTCGCCGGTGGTGACGAACTGCTTCGCGGGGAACAGCATGTTCGCCTGAAGCGGCTCGAGCTGGTTGCCGGTGAGCGGCTCGAAGCGCGTGAGCCGCTCGATTTCATCGCCAAAAAACTCCACGCGCAGGCCGTCCTCACGCCCGGCGGGCCAGACTTCCACCGTGTCCCCGCGCACGCGGAAATTGCCCCGCTCGAAGGCGACGTCGTTGCGGGAGTATTGGAGGTCCACCAAGCGGGACAAAAACTGGTCGCGCGCGAGTTCCTGGCCCAGGCGCAGAGGGATGACCAGCGCGGCATAATCCTCCTTGCTGCCGATGCCATAGATGCAGGACACGCTGGCGACCACGATGACATCGCGCCGCGTGAACAGCGACGCCATGGTGGACAGGCGCAGGCGCTCGATGTCGTCGTTCACGCTGGAATCCTTCTCGATGAAGGTGTCGGTGCGCGGGATGTAGGCCTCCGGCTGGTAGAAATCGAAGTAGCTGACAAAGTATTCCACCGCGTTGCGCGGGAAGAAGCCCTTGAACTCGGCGTAGAGCTGGGCGGCGAGCGTTTTGTTGTGGGAGATGACGAGCGTGGGCCGGCCGATATTTTTGATGACGTTGGCGATGGTGAAGGTCTTGCCCGAGCCGGTGACGCCGAGCAGGGTCTGGTGCGGGGCCCCGGCCCGGACGCCAGCGGTCAGTTTTTCAATGGCCGCCGGCTGGTCGCCGGCGGGCTGGTAATCGGAAACAAGCTCGAACACGGGAAGACAATAGGGTCGGCCCCGGCCCGCGTCAAACGCGTTGCCGCCCCTTCGGTTGGGCGTCCCGCCACTGTCCCTGAAAGGTGGCGGCGGGCAAGCTGCCCACCGCCACGGGGGCAGTGCCGGATATGCGCCCGGTCAAATATGTGCTGGCCGACGACCGGGGGGGCATCGTAAAATAATCCCATCACGACCATGCATTACCTCCGCTGACACCGGGCCAAACTGGAAACAACCATGATTCCCACGCTTTTCAAATCCACCCTCGGCCTGCTGGCGCTGCTGGCCGCCGGCCCCGCCGCCTTCGCCGACGAATCCGCCCCGCCGTGCTGCGGGCATCCGATTGTGCTGTCGGGCGACTTCAAGCACGTCAAGACCCCGGCAGGCGTGACCGTGGCCGGCGCGGAAAGTCAGGCGGTCTATGCCGAGGAAATCACCGGCAAATCCTTCACCGCCACCGTGGCGGGGCTGGAGGCGGGCACCTACACCATCGAGGTGGAAGCCGCCGAACTTTCGGCCAAACGCGCGGGCGCGCACGTCATGGACATCACCGCCGGCGACACCGTGCTGGCCCAGAGCGTGGACGTGTTCAAGGCGGCGGGCGGGTTCTCGAAAGCCTGGCAACTGACGGGCAAGGTGGAGCATCCGGGCGACGCCCTGCGCGGGCCGCTGACCATTGAATTCACCGGCCGGAAAGGCCCGGCGCTGCTCGCCGCGCTCACCGTCAAGAACCAGGGCGGCACCGTCGTCGCGGCCATTGTGGCGCATGATGCCACGAACCTGACCGACCCGGCGGCGCTGGCCATCCCCGTGGTCACGGAGCCGGTGATTTACACCGACCCGGATCAACCGGTGGAACGGCGGGTGGCGGACTTGATCCGCCGGATGTCGTTGCAGGAAAAAGTTTCGCAGCTCATGGACAAGGCCGACGGCATTGGCCGTCTGGGGGTGCCTGGTTACAACTATTGGAACGAGTGCCTGCACGGCGTGGCGCGCAACGGTGTGGCCACCGTGTTCCCGCAGGCCACCGGCATGGCCGCGATGTGGGATGCGCCGCTGATGCATGAGATTGGCGACACCATCGCCACCGAGGGCCGCGCCAAGTTCGCGCAGGCGGGCTATGGCGTCGCGCACGCGCGCTATGCCGGCCTCACCTTCTGGACGCCGAACATCAACATCTTCCGCGACCCGCGCTGGGGCCGCGGCCAGGAGACTTACGGCGAAGACCCGGTGCTCACCGCCCGGCTCGGCGTGGCCTTCATCCAAGGCTTGCAAGGCGACAACCCCACCTACCTGAAGGCGGCCGCCTGCGCCAAGCATTTTGCCGTACACAGCGGCCCGGAAGCCACCCGCAACCATTTCGACGCCCAGCCGCCCGAGCGCGACCTCTATGAAACCTACCTGCCGCAGTTCGAGGCCGCCGTGCGCGAGGGCAAGGTGGAAGTGGTGATGGGTGCCTACAACCGCCTCGACGGTGTGCCCTGCACCGCGAACGCCTTCCTGCTCACCACCCTGCTGCGCACCAACTGGGGCTTCCAGGGCCATGTGGTGTCCGACTGCGGCGCGATTCATTTCATCCACGCGACCCACAAGTTCGCGGCGTCGGAGGAACAGGCCGCCGCCGACGGCATCAAGGCCGGCTGCAATCTGGAATGTGGCACCACCTACAGCCATCTGGTGCAGGCGGTGCACGAGGGCTTGTGCTCTGAAGCCGATCTCGACAGCGCCCTGAGCCGCGTTCTGACCACCCGCTTCAAGCTCGGACTGTTTGACCCGACCAACCGCGTGCCCTACGCCGCCATCCCGCCTGCGGAGAACGACACTCCGGCGCACCGCGCCCTGGCACTGCGGGCGGCCGAGGAAGGCATGGTGTTGCTCAAGAACGACGGCCTGCTGCCGCTCGACCGCACCAAGCTCCACACCGTGGCCGTCATCGGTGCCAACGCGGATTCCACCCGCCTGCTGCTCGGCAATTACAACGGCGAACCGTCCGCCCCCGTGACCTTCCTGGCCGGCCTCAAGGCCGCGCTTGGCGATGGCGTGAAAATCACCGTGGCGGTCGGCTGCCCGCTGGCGCTGCCTCCGGGCGAAACGGGCGATCCGGCTGCGGCCGGTTTCCAGGCGGCGGTGGCGGCGGCGCGCACGGCGGATGTGGTCATCTACATCGGCGGCATCAGCGCCCAGCTCGAAGGCGAGGAAATGAAGGTGAACTACGACGGCTTCTTTGGCGGCGACCGCACGCGGATTGAACTGCCCGCCCCGCAGACGCAGTTGCTCCAGGCGCTCCAAGCCACCGGCCGGCCGGTGGTGTTCGTGAATTGCAGCGGCGGCGCGATGGCGTTTCCGTGGGAAGCGGAGCATCTGCCCGCCATCGTGCAGGCCTGGTATCCCGGCGAGGCGGGCGGCACCGCCCTGGCTGAAATTTTGCTGGGCGACGTGAACCCCGCCGGTCGCCTGCCGGTGACGTTCTACCAATCCACGGCGGATTTGCCGTCCTTTGACAGCTACGCGATGACCAACCGCACCTACCGCTATTTCCCGGGCAAGCCGCTGTTTCCCTTCGGCCACGGCTTGAGCTACGCCCATTTTGAATACGGCGACCTGACGGTGGCCCGCGGGCCGGTTTCGCCCTCGGACACCGTGCGCGTGAGTCTCCCGGTGAAAAACAGCGGCCCGCGCGCTGGCGATGAAGTGGTGCAGCTCTACGTGCGCCATCTCGATTCCAAGGTGCCGCAGCCCCGGCACAGCCTCGCCGCCTTCCGCCGCATCCATCTGGCCGCGAACGCGACGGCGACGGTGACGCTGGAATTCCCGGCCCGCACCCTGCGCTGGTGGGATGTCGCCGCCAAGGCCTATGTGGTTGAGGCCGGCCATTATGAAATCCAGGTGGGGGCCTCCTCGGCGGACATCCGCCGCACGGCCCCACTCCAAATTGGGGCCAATTGACCCACCCGGCCGGGGCCAGCCAGCCCGGCGCGGGATGGGGGCTGAGGCCGGCGGAGAAACCACCCCAGCCCTTGGCAAACTCCTGTAACCCGGATTGCGAAGCATCCGTCCGACACCTAAGCGCCCATTTTCAAGACACCTGATTTTATGAAGCAATATCACCTCGTTGTAATCCTGCTGGCCCTGGCCGCCGCCATTTCCGTGGCATCCGCTGACCCGCTGGAAGCCGGCTTTCAAAATCCGCCGGACTCGGCCAAGCCGCACACCTGGTGGCATTGGGTGAACGGGAACGTCACCAAGGAAGGCATCGCCAAGGATCTCGCCGCCATGAAGGCGGTCGGGTTGGGCGGCTTCCAGCAGTTTGATGCCGGCTTGAATGTGCCGGCGGGGCCGGCGACATACAATTCCCCGCAATACCATGAATTGATGAAGTTTATGTTTGCCGAGGCCGACCGCCTGGGATTGGATGCCGGCTTCGAAAACGCCTCGGGTTGGTCGAGCACCGGCGGCCCGTGGATTACGCCGGAGAACTCGATGAAAACGCTGGTCTGGACCGAGGTGTCCGTTCCCGCCGGAGCCCCGCAGTCCATCACCCTAGGAGTCCCCAGCATTCCCCCAAAATTTCAGGCGCGTAACGCCCAAAAAACCGACTTCTACCGGGACATCGTCGTGCTGGCCTTTCCCACGCCGAAAGACAACACCTACCGCATCAAGAACTGGGAGGTAAAAGCCCTGATGGATCACGAGGTGAGAACCATTTCCTTCGTGCCTGATTTCCAGCCGGCCCCGGCGGAGGCGGTCATTTCGTCCGCCAAGGTCATGAACCTCTCGGACCGCATGGATGCCCAGGGCAAGCTGAACTGGACGCCGCCCGCCGGCGAGGATTGGACGGTGCTGCGCCTCGGTTACACCTCCACCGGCACAATGAACCGCCCCGCCTCCAAGGCTGGCGAGGGGTTGGAAGTGGACAAGCTCAGCCGCAAAGGCACAGAGGTTCACTGGGAAAATTTAATCAACAAAATCATCGCCGACGCCCAGGGCCGGTCGTCGCTCAAGGAAATTCTGGTGGACAGCTACGAGGTTGGCTCGGGCAACTGGACGGAGGATTTCGCGAAGGAATTCCAGGCCCGGCGCGGTTACGATTTGATTCCGCGCCTGCTCTGCGTCACCGGTCGCGTGCTGGACAATGCCGACACCACCGAGCGCGTGCTGTGGGATTTGCGCACCACCACGAGTGAACTGATGAATGAAAACTATTGGAGTTTCTTCGCGGAAAAATGCCACGCCCACGGCTTGAAATTTGCGTTTGAGCCTTACGGCAACGGCACCTTTGACGCGGCCGGCTCCGCGCTAATCGCCGACATTCCGATGCCGGAATTTTGGCAGCAAAGCAAGACTCCCTGGCAACAAGTGAACGAACGGGGTCTTTGGCTCTGGACGGCGCAGGTGGTTCCTTCGGCGGCGCATCTTTCCGGGCGCGCCATCGTCGGCGCGGAGTCCTATACCGAGATGAACGGGGACATGAAAGACCATCCATACACGCTGAAGAAATTGGGCGACTGGGCTTTTGCCCATGGCGTGAACCGCTACTATTTCCACACCTTCGCCCAGCAGCCCTGGAATGATGCGGTCAAGCCGGGGATGACCTTTGGGCCGTTTGGCGGCAATTTCAACCGCAACAACACCTGGTATCCCAAGGCGCAGGCGTGGATGCAATACATTGCCCGCTGCCAGTTTCTGTTTCAGAGCGGCATCTTCCAGGCGGATGTGCTGGCGCTGTATGGCGACGAACGCGCCTTCAACAATCTGCCCCAAAAGGAGTCGCCGGACTGGGAGAATCCCCCGGGATTGTGCGGCGACCTTGGCGGCATGAGCTCGCTCGGCAACCTTTCCGTGGATGCCAACGGCGACCTCCGGGTGACGTTTAATGGCAAGCTGCTCGACACCCATTACAAACTGCTTGTGCTCAAGCGCGCCGAATTGATGACGCCGGAGCATGTCGCCCGGCTCGGGGCGCTGGCGGACAAGGGCGCGAAAATCTATGCGCCGAAGCCGCTGCGTTCGCCTTCCTTGCAAAATCAGCCGGCGGCCGACCAGACGCTGCAGGCGCTGGTCAAGCGCTATTGGGACACGGGCTTGATTCACGACCCGAAAGATTTTGCCGCGGCCCTCGTTCCGGACTGCCAGACGCCGGAGGAGGTTCTGTTCAATCACCATCGCGTGGGCGCGGCGGATTTCTATTTCCTCTGCAACCAACGGGATGAAACCCGCGCGGTGACCGCGACCTTCCGCGTCAGCGGCAAGCAACCCGAGCTGTGGAATCCGCTCAACGGCGAAATCACCGAGGCCCCCAACTGGAAGGCGCTCCCCGATGGCCGCACCGAGGTCAGCCTCAACCTGACGCCGGTGGACTCCGTGTTCGTCGTCTTCCGCCAACCGACCACCAGCACCGGCAAGACCACGCCCAAGACCGAATACAAGGAGGTGCTGGCGCTGAACCACAACTGGACGGTGAACTTTGACCCGAATTGGGGGCCGAAGGAGCCGGTGGCGTTCGACCAGCTCACGCCGTGGAATGAGAACACCAACGACGCCATCAAATATTTTTCCGGCACGGCGACTTACCAGACCACGTTTGATTTGCCGACGGCCAATTCCCGGCTCGTCCTCGACCTCGGCAACGTGCAAGTGCTGGCGCGGGTCACGCTCAATGGCCAGGATTTGGGGACACTCTGGAAACCGCCGTTCCAGGTGGATGTCACCTCGGCCGCCAAAGCGGGCGCGAACACGCTGGAAGTCGAAGTCACCGACCTGTGGGTGAACCGGCTGATTGGCGATGAACGCTTCCCGAGCTGGGGCACGGGGTATCCCGAATGGCTGACCGCTGGTCAGGCGCCACCGGCGAATGCCCCGCGCAAGACGTTTGCGGCCTCGAAGCACTGGAACAAGAATAGTCCGCTGCTGCCCTCCGGCCTAATCGGCCCGGTGACACTGCGGGCGGCGGAATGACGGTGGCCGCAATAACAATGAAGTGCCCTCATGAAACGCCATTGGATTGCTTTGGCTTTGGTGCTCGCCTGGCCGCTCCTGCTGGGGGCGGCCACGAACCAGCCGAACATCTTGTGGCTGGTGGCGGAGGATGCGAACGTCAAGTGGTTTGGCTGCTACGGCAGCGCCGAGGCGACGACGCCGAACATTGACCGGCTGGCGCGCGAGG
>Ga0208872_1002132_pt1 | contig 11608 bp, 5 predicted proteins | sample CryBogCBH12Aug08_FD_185508 | JGI IMG/M metagenome (GOLD analysis project Ga0208872, IMG submission 185508) | Freshwater microbial communities from Crystal Bog, Wisconsin, USA - CBH12Aug08 (SPAdes) | ecosystem: Environmental > Aquatic > Freshwater > Lake | place: Crystal Bog, Wisconsin, USA... | reverse complement strand
GGGCAGCGTGTTGTTCGTCTTGCAGTTCCACAGGTTCGGGTTGTTTCCCCAGCAGGGCACCGAGCCGCTGGGGTTGCCATTCGTGGAGGTCACAAAGCCGTTCATGGCGCCATCAAAAATGCAGTAAGACGGATTGACCCACGTCTGCCCGCCGACATTGTTGCGACCGATGATGGCCGCATACATCTCGCCGTTGGGATCCGCCCATGTGCAGTGCCGCAAGTTGGCCACCAGGTTTTCGTAGAGCCGCACCGCGCAGCGAGAACCGACAAAGAGGTTGTTCTCCAGCGTGACCCAACCCATGACGCTGGCGCCGGCGCAATCCATGACAATATAACCCTGAACTTTCTGGCCGGCCACCGTGCAATCTTCCGAAGCGCTCGTGGGGCCATTCAGAAATTTGCTTTGGTTGACCGTCAGACTCCCACCCGTTGCGTATATACCGCTCACACTGTTGCTTTGAAATAAACAACGGTAGAAGTTGGCAAATAGTCCTGAATTACTATAACCCATGGCTACTCCAGTGGCGCACTGGATGAAGGAATCATCGTTGAATGTGACTGTGCTGGGCGTATTCGACAATAAGGCGCCTTGGGATCCGCACTGAAAAGATGTTTGATTGATTATTACGTTTGCATCCGCACTACTGGCAAGATAAAGGCCGGTGGTGGGTGTTTGAAACGAACAGTAAGCGATTGTCAGGTTGGCGGAACCCGATACGGTGATGGGCACGGTCGCCGTTGTGTTCGAGAAGTTGATCCCGAAAATCACAACGGTATTCGTGCCCGGAATTTGCATCTGGCCGCAGAGGGTCGCGTCCGCAGGATTGCCAGTCAGGCTGACGTCTGCGTTTATCGCTAGGTCAACGGCAAATGTGCCGCCGTTGGTAATGCGCACTTCGCCGCCTGGTGCAATTGCATTGATAGCCGCCTGCAACGTCGGATAGGTGCCAGGATGAAAAATAAGGTTGGTTAGTGAACTGACCACCGCGACCGCACCACTGGCACCAGATAGCGTGTAATTGGTCATGCCGGATCCGCCAAGCGCCAAACTGCCGATGCTGGTAATCGCTTTTACTCCAAGGGAACTACCCGCCAAGGTGCCAGAGCCAGATGCCACAGTTACCGGACTACCACTCACCGCATTGCTCACCGACAGGCGGTCCGCCGCCACGCTCGCTGATCCATCATAAACTTTGGTGCCAATCAAAATCACAGGCAGCGGATTCACCGTCAAGGTGTTGGTGAAATAAGAGATATTGTAGTTGGAGGCCAAAAACCCGTTATTGCCGGTTGCCCCACTGGGAGTGATGATGTAAATGCCCACCGCATCCGTCGCGTTGGTGCCGCCGTTGGCGTTCAATGTCACCGCCGTCACTGCCTCTGAATTCACCAACCCGCTCGTCGTGAACGCCGTGGTGCCAAGACTCATGTTTGTGCCGTAGGTCTTGCTCCGGGCATTGGCTGTGACTGTCAGCGCCTTGGCATTCACGACTTGGTTCGAAGCAACACTGTTGGAACTCGCTAGATATCCCGACACCCCGCTGTAGGCGGCCACAATCGTGTTGCTGCCAGCGGGCAGCACACTGGTGCTGTAAGTGGCCGTGCCGGCGCTGACCGCCACTGGCGCACCCAACATCACGCCGTTGTCATAAAATTGAACCGTCCCACCGACCGGCGTCGGCGCCACCGTCGCCGAAAATGTCACCAAATCTCCATAAGTCGAAGCCGTCAAGGAACTGAGCGTGGTCGTGGTGGCCGTTGATACCGTCAAGATGACGTTTCCACCGCTCACGGAAAGCGCCGCCACCATGTTGGTTGCGATGCCCGCTCCGGTCACGGTGACACTCGCGTTGGGCGTGCCATTGATCGTGCCGCTGATGCCGTTGCCCACCTGGATTAACCGATAGCTGCCGATCCCCAGCGGCGTCGCCGCCGCGTTGCTCACACTGATAGGGTTGTTGTTCAATGTCAACGCGCCTTGTAACACATAAAGCGAAGGATGCGTGACATCGCCGTTGAAGGTCGTCGGTGTGAACGTCAAGGAAACCGCCTGCGCACCAAAGTCAACCGCAGTGCCCCCCTTGAGCGTGGCCGCCATGGCCCCATTCGTGCCCGAGCCAGTGGCCGTTAACGTATTGTTGGTGCTCAAGGCAAAGCTCGCAATGGCTGACACGTCCAAGGTCGCACCGCCAGCCACGGAAATGACCGGAGATTGGGCAACGGAACCATGGGCGCCCAACGCCAGCGTCCCGGCGCTGATCACCGTATTCCGGGTGTGAGTGTTGGTGCCGGAAAGCGTCCAGGTGCCCGTGCCCGTCTTGTTGACCGTCACACGAGGGCTGTTGGTGGCGGCAATATTGCCGGCCATTTCACCCGCCCCGGCGGTTGATCCAGCGAGGGTGAGCGTGCACACATAATTTCCGGCGCTCGCGCTCATGTCACTGCTGAACTTCAACAGCCCGGTCCCGGACTGAAAGAGCGTGATGATGCTGCCGGCACCACCCGCGTAATCCAAAACGCGGTCGGTCGTGTCCCCGGTGCCCGTGTAAATCAAGGTCCCGACGCCCGAACTGCCCATGGGGATGGTGCCTGCGCTGATGCTGGCGGGTTGGCCCAGACCGCTGGGGCTCCCCGATCCGACGTTTTTGATCGAGCTGATGCTTATAACGCCATTTATAATGGTCTGGTTAGTATACGTATTCGCACCGGTGAGCGTAAGGGTGCCAGCACCAATTTCCTTCTGCAATGTCCCCGGGCCGCTGAGGACGCCGCCCAGGGTCAGACTCGCCGCTGCCCCATTAGGCCGGATGCGCGTGGGGAAGGCGTTCAACGTGATCGGCAGGTTGAGTGTTTGCGCGTTGGTGCTGTCGTTCTCGATAAGATTCAGCCCAAGCTGATTTCCCCCCAGCGTGAAAGCACCCGCCCCAGCATTGAAGTAGAGGGAGCTGAAACTCGTGCCACCCGCGAAGTCATTATTCGGCGTCAGCCGAGTCGCACCGTCAAAATAGAGGCTGGCCCCAGACACAGGGACAGAATCCCAATTGGCTGCCGTGCCCCAGTTGTCATTGGTCCCCCCGCCAGTCCAAACGCTGGCTGGGGCGATGAGTGGAAGAACCATGATTATTGAGAATGCAGCCAAAACCCGACGAGCAAGCCGAGGGCGTGAAGTTAAAGCTGCGAACAAGAATTTAGGTTGTGTGATTGTCATAGGTTTTGACGGCAGATTAAGGGGTTATGTTTAAAGCAAAACTTTTTGGGAACATTATGATTTAACCACGTCCTTGAGATCCGGCGTTCAATTTATGAGTCTATTATAAATTGAACACTGCTGAAGACTGTTGGAGTAAATTAAAGCCAGCTCATGACCCACAACGTGCCCTCGGCCTGCTTCCACCTGATTCGTTCGTCTATCCGAAAGTTCAAAAGCCAACAAGCAGGTATGAGGTCACGTCACTTTTTCCGCATTTAAAAATCCTTAAAAATGACCGGCATCAGTCGATCATTAAGATCCGTTTTTATCAGCCAGCAGGTGAGCACCGCCGCCGCCCCAAAACAACCGTCGCATTACTCGGACACATTTATTGAATAACCGCACTCTTCAGCCCCAGCGCCCATTCGATCCCGCCAAGGACATGCGCCTGATAGGCCAGGCTGATGGCTGGCGAATTTTTGCGTTCTTTAAGCTCAGGATTACCGTCAATGATGTCTTCGCGGTGACCCAGTGAAGTATAGAAAACTTTACCCGTGCCGAAGTATTTGCACCATGACACAGGGAAATGTCCCGGCGAATTATTCTCCGGATGCTGGTCAAGCACGAGCAGGTCGTGAACTTTCGCCGGGTCATAGGTTTTAAACTGGTAGATTTCCTCCTGTTGAATTACCCAGGTTTTGCCAAGATGTGCCGTGGCCGGATGCAGTAAGTCCTGATTCAGGCATTTCACGGATACCTGCGAACCGTGAGTCTTAAATTCGCCGCCCAGCATTTCTATGAATTCCGGGAAACCATGAAATGTGTCGCTCGCCGCGTGCAACCCGATGAACGCGTGACCGGCCTTGATCCAGTCCAGAAATCCCTGCTTGTCGGGAATTGGCAAATCGCCGGTGGTGCTGGCAAAAACCACGCCGTCATAATTTTTCAGCGACGCTGGCGAAAGTTTCTGTAGAACTTCCTTCAACGACTGCTGCCAGGCTGCATCCGCCGGATTTCCGGGCGGCTGACGGACAAAGTCCACGGTGAACTCACCGCTGGACTTGGCCAGTTGGGACAACATTCTTTCCAGGTTGGGGATCGAACTGTGCCGAAAGCCCGTTGTGGTAGTGACCACCAAAAGCTTTTTGGGAGCGGCCTGCAATGAGGTTGCCGCCAACACACCGGCCAGAATGGAGCAAAGAATCTTCATGTGGTTATGGATCTTTCAGTGACTAGTCATTGGAACCGAGGTGTAGCGGGCGAATCCAGATATTGCGGAATCGCACTGGATTGGCGTGGTCCTGCAACTGGACAAAAACCTCAGGCGGATGCGGCGGACCGTATTTGGATGGCTTGCCCCAGGGTTGCAGCGGATTGATACCGTCCGTCATCCCGTCCAACTCAAAATGATTCTGCGTCACCAGACCGTTGTGCAATACCGTGACGCAGGCTTTTTTTACAAGTTTTCCCCGGTCATTCCAGCGCGGCGATTCGAACAAAATATCAAATGTCTGCCATTCGCCGGGCGGCTTGCAGGCATTGACCAGCGGCGGTTTCTGGCCATAGACGGCGGAAGCTTGGCCGTCAGGATACGTGGTTGATTCGTAGGAATCCAGCACTTGAACCTCATACATTTTATTGATCAAAATGCCGCTGTTGCCTCGCCTTTGGCCGCCGCCCTTGGGCGGATTCGGCGCGACCCATTCAACGTGGAGCTGAAAATCCGCCCATTGGCCCCGGGTCCGGATGCCGCCGCTTGAAGAAGATTCCACATAGTCCGCATTGGTTTTCCAAGGGGCTGGCCCTCCTTGCTCATTCTCCCATTTATCCAATCCAGTGCCGTCGAACAGAACTTCGGCATCGGCTGGTGCAGACGCTCCCTGACTGAAGGTCGCTCCAGCTTTCACCACCGGCGGTTGCGGGCGGGAATCGTCATGCACTCCCCATTTCTTGTTCATCTCATTGGTCCGCGCCAGAGAGGCGGTGACAGGCACATTGGAAGATTGCGCCCACACCGATGTGGCGGTCAAAGCGGACAGCAGGGCAAGTCGTATAGCTGTTTTATACATATTTTTGGATGTTTTGATAACCTGGGAGGACTGCTGGATGAGTCAAACTAGGTCTCCATTTAGTTCAATTACATCTTCCAGCCGGTGCGATAGTGCGACTGGATAAACTGCTTCGCCTCAGGCGCGTTTTCAGCCCGCATCTTTTCGCCGTTCCACTCGAGCGGCCGCTGCATCTTGAGCGCCACCACTCCGGACAAGGCAATTTCGGTCAAATGCCCGCCCGTCTCGAAATCAGAAAAAGTTGCCGGACCGCCGGCGCATGCTTCTACCCATTCCTTTACGTGGCCGGGTGTCCTCGGCAAGGTTTGAGCGATAGGTTTGGTGGCCTCGTGATTATGGATCCCGGAAATTGTTTTCTCATCCTTGAGTTGAATGTAGTCCGAACCCGTCCACACATTGCCGAAGGTGAAGCCGTTCTCTCCCACCATCAAGACACCATCGGTAGGCGCCCCGCCCAAGCGCTCGACCAGAGACGCCGGTAAAATGTCGTTGCTCGGCATCACACCTTGGTCATACCAATGCACATCCACCGGTGCGAGTTGTCCGCGCTGGCCAAATTGAAAACGAATGCGGTTCTGGGCCGAGTAGGTGGGTAAGCCTGTCAGTTCGCCCTGCGCCTCGATGCGCTTCGGGTAATCAAGCTTCAGCGCGCGGAACGGCAGGTTGAGCGCGTGACAGCCAAAATCCCCCATCACGCCGCTGCCAAAATCAAACCAGCCACGCCAGTTCCAAGCGTGATAATAATCCCGCTTATATACCCGATACGGTGCCGGCCCAACCCACGCATCCCAATGTAGCCCAGCTGGAATCGGATCGCCCACCGTCGGTTGTGCCAGACCGGGATGACAGCCCGCGCCGTTTTTTACCCAACAATGAACCTCGTTAACCCGCCCAAGCGCACCCGCCTGAATCAACTCAATGCCCCGCCGCATATTCGGACTGGCGCTGCCCTGATTGCCCATCTGAGTGACGAGATGTGTGTTTTTTCGAGCGAGATTGCGTAATTCGCGGGCCTCCTCAACGGTGTGGGTCAGAGGTTTTTCGCAGAAGACATGTTTGTTGGCCTTCAAGGCCGCTATGGCGATGGGCGCGTGCCAATGATCGGGCGTGGCAATGACCACCGCATCCAAATCCTTTTGTTTTTCGAGAAGGTCGCGGTAATCCACATACAAGGTAGGGGTGAATGCGGTGTTTTTTAACGCTTTCTTGGCCTCGGCCAACTGGTGCTCATCCACGTCACAAAGCGCGACCACGTTGACGTTGCACGCGAGGATTTCATCCAGACGGCCACGGCCCATGCCGCCAAGTCCGATGAATCCGACGTTGAGTTTGGAATTAGCTCCCGCCGCTTTCAACAGCGTGGGCACGCCCAGGACCAGCGCGCCGGCTGCCGTGCCGGATAGGCGTAGGAAATTCCGCCGAGAGAGAGAGGAATGCTCGAGCAATTGAGTATTGGAGCCGGTTGATTTCGGGTTGGGGATGGAGTTATGACGCATAGGATATAATTGATAAAATTTTCAACGAAATTTTTATTGAGCTACTTTAGCGGTGGCGTAGGTTTCAGTTGCATCGGGCTTCGAAGTGATCGGGACAGAATCAACGCCATTTTCCGCACAACCTTTGAGGATGGTTTTGGCAACGGCTATCGATAAGAGCTGGAGTACCGCCACAATCAGGAGGGCATATCGCAACGCGATTTCGCCGGACACTTGATAAGCCAGCAATAGAAATAGGCCGCAACCCAAAAAACGACCCACATAAAATCCGAATTCTTGGTTGAAAATATAGGTATATTTGTTGCGCTGCTCCAACCGGGAGACTGTGTCAATGACCAGCATTTGAATGGTGAAATACGCGATATCCGCCAAAGGCCGCCCCAATACCAGCAGCAGCATGAAGACCAGCACGCCCATCTTGTTGAAGAGCGCGGCATTGGCCAGCGCGCCCAGCGCAAAGAAGGAAAGCCCCAAGGCAAAGAGATAAATTCGATGCCTGGGCTGGGTCGTCCGGCCCAGAATGTAAAGCAAAATGGCGGAAAACACGCTGCCCATGGAGAGGATGGTTCCAAGTGATCCCTCCTGTCCGACGTGCCGCATCACGAGCATGGCTGGGGCCGTAACAATGTATCCTTGAGCCAGTCCTTTGAGAATGGCGAGCATTTGCATCCGGTTCCACAACCAGTGATAGCGGAAGTAAATAAATTTGCTGGGCGGAGGATTGGGGAAAGAACCTCGATGCACGATGATTGAAGCCATCAAGGCCAGAAAGAATACCACCCCGGTGATAATCTGGTAGGCCTGGCCAATGCGGATCGGGTCGCCGCCGCCGTATTTGCCGATGAATGCCCCGATGAGGAATGGCACGCCAATCCCGATATTGGTGGAAAAAAAGTTTTCCAGGCCATAATAATAGTTCCGGTTTGAATCTGCTGTGCTGGAAAGCGCCAGGAAATCGCGATTGGACCAATACAATCCAAATGAAAGGCCCATGAGCAAGCCGGCCACTCCCAAACCTACCAGGCTCAATTCGTTGAGCGACATCATCACCACCATGGACACTCCGCTCAATAGCATGCCTGCGGAGTAGAGCCGCTTGATACTCGCGTGTTGCAATAGCCAGCCATTAACTAGAAAAGTAATCGGAATTCCCGTATAAACAGCCAATTGATAGGTGACGACCATTTTGACGTCATCCGATTTGCGCATCACATAAGCCCCGATGAATATCTCGATGACCGGCATCACGAGGCCATAGACCAGATTCGTGATCAGCAACATCCGCATGTCGCGTGGGTAGCTTAAGAAATGCCGGTATTCATGGAGGAATTTTTTCATGCTGGCTGGCTCACAGTTTGGCGGAAATATTACTTAACCAAAGGTAAAATCGCGCGTGCACTTTACGCTGCCGAGCATTGCGGTGACCGTTGCGGTTTTAACGAGTGGAGAATCTCTTGAATGGAAAACTTGGCGCCACAGATGACGCTGTCAGAAGCGCCATAATAAAGCGTAAGGGTGTCGCCATCCACAAAATGGCCGTTGGTGAAGACCACCTTGCCAAAGAACCCATTTTGCTCGTAATCCGCCGTCGGCTCCATGATTGGCTCAACCGACCGGGCGAGAATCTTCCAGGGCTGCTCTAGGTCGAGCAGCATGGCGCCCAGGCAATACCGGTTGTTATGGTCGGCACCATGGTAGATTTCAAGCCAACCTGCCGGGGTGCGGATCGGAGCAGCACCAGCCCCAACGCGCGCGCTGTCCCATAGGCCGGGACGGGAACGCGCCAGGCAGCGATGGTTGCCCCAATGAATTAAATCTGGCGACTCAGCCAGCCAGATATAGTTGCCGCCAAGGGTGGGGCTGCTGGGACGGTGCAGGGCGAAATAGCTACCGCCAATTTTTGAGTCGAAGATGGCGCAATCTTTGTTATGAGGCGGGAAAATCATTCCGTGAGCGGTGATTTCTTTCCAATCTGAGGTGCTGCGCATCCCAACGCCAACGCCATGCCCTGACACTTCCGTGAAAGTCAGGTAGTAGGTGGAATCAATTTGGGTCACCCGGCAATCTTCGATGCCGTAAGCTTCCAGTTCTCCCCGGCCAAAAATCGGCGGCACCCCGTTTGGTTTAAAATTGACACCATCCCCGCTCACAACCAAACGCAAATGCGACAGCGTGGAGAGATAATCCACCCCGTCGTAGCGTAAAACCCGTGGATCCGTCCGGTCCAGTTTTGGGTCTGAATTCTCAAATTCCAGAACTTTCAATTTACCTTCCTTGGAAAAAATGGGGAAAGTGGTCCACCCTGGCTTTTGTTCCGGTCGCTCGGCCACCCGAAGCAATAGGCAGGTCTGGCCGTTGAAGCGGAAAACTCCGGGATTTAACAGGCATTCCACCCGCATCCCCGGTCCACTCGGTTGTATATCCGCTGGGCTAAGGATGGGGTTTTGCGGAAAACGTTTTGCAAGATCAGCCATGGTTGTTATCCCTGTTGATGTTTTGATTCTTATCATTCCCGACCAGGAGATGGCCTCGCGAGCGTTCAGCTTTGCTAAGAAGCATGGTTGGCCCTGGAGATTGTTTCCAAATGATCGTCACGCAAGCAACTGTATCTGTTCTATGGATTCCCGCGTTCAATTTTTGACAAGCGCATTTTTCAAACAGATTCCTCGGCTTAATACCACACGCGGTTGGCCGCTTGGTAATGAACAATCATCACCCTGATGTTCAAAAAACAAGAGCCCCATAAAACAAACGCAGCAAATTGAAATTATGATTAAATCTTCGAAACCATATTCGGATTATTTGTTTTACCGTTTACCATCAACCTCACAGCATCCGGAGTGTCAAAAGCAGTTTTAGCTTTTGTTGCCGGTGACCATTTTTAAAAACCGTAATATTTTAATAATATGAAATTGTCCCCCATCCTGATTTTGGCCATCGCGTTCGTTACCTCACGGGACCTGGCCGCCGGGGAGCCTTCACTGGCATCACTGCCCAATCCATTGCAAGGCACTGATTCCTACAGCGGCTATTCGCACGGCAACACCTATCCAGCCGTGGCCGTGCCGTTTCCGATGAACATCTGGTCGCCTTACACGCAGCCGGCCAAAGATCCATTTTATTACCAATATCGGCAAAGCCAGATACGTGGTTTCCGCCAGACCCATCAACCCAGCCCGTGGATTGGCGACTATAGCGTATTTTCCCTCATGCCGGTCTCCGGCCGGCTGGCTGTGTCTGAAGACGAACGTGCCTCCACATTCAGTCACGAAAATGAAACGTCGCAAGCCGCCTATTACCGCGTGCGACTCGACACCTGGAAGGCGACGGCGGAAATCACGCCCACCGAACGCTGCGCCCGTTTTCGCTTCACCTTCGACCAACCCGGCGATGCCTTCATTGTGCTGGACGCCTTTGCCGGCGGCTCAAAAGTAGAAATCATTCCCGCTGAAAATAAAATCATCGGCATCTGCTTTGGCAACCGGGGGGGCGTCCCTACCAATTTTGCAAATTACTTTGTCATCGTATTTGATCGCCCCTTCACCGCGCACGGTGTGTGGTCGCCGGAAGGGGTGTGCTCAGACACCAATCGGCTTGCAGGTCAGCATGTCGGCGCCTTCGTGAAGTTTCAAGCCGGCACTAAAGCCCGGTCAAAAGTGGTGGAATGCAAAGTGGCGTCGTCCTTCATCAGTCCTGAACAAGCGTTGCGAACGCTCGAACGTGAGATTGGCAGTGCAAATTTCGCCACCATCCGGCAACGGGCGGAAGCGGCCTGGGACCAGATGCTTGGCCGCGCGAAAATCGAGGGTGGAACGCTTGAACAGCAAAAGACTTTTTACAGCGCGCTCTACCGCACGATTCTTTTTCCCCACAAATTCTACGAAATGAATTCCGAGGGCCGCCCGGTCTATTTCAGCCCTTATGATGGCAAGCTGCATGAGGGGGTGCTCTATACCGATACCGGTTTCTGGGACACGTTCCGGGCCGCGCATCCACTCTATAATCTGCTCTATCCAGAGATAAGCCGGGACATTTTACAAGGTTTGCTCAACGCCTATGATCAGAGCGGCTGGCTGCCGGAGTGGTCCAGCCCCGGTCACCGCGAATGCATGATTGGCAACCACGCCTTTTCGCTGCTGGCCGACGGCTGGGCCAAGGGAATTCGCAATTTTGATTTGAACAAAGCCGTGGATGCGGTGGTGCATGATGCCAACCATCAGGCACCGGACACCTGCAAATCCATCGGGCGGGATGGCGCGGAGTATTACAACCGGATTGGCTATGTTCCCTACTCCGCCACGCCGGGTGAACCGAGTTTCCGCGAGGCGGCAGCTAAAACGCTTGAATACGCCTACGACGATTATTGCGCGGCATTGCTGTCGCGGGCGGCAGGCCGAAATACCGAGGCAGCCGAATTCGAAAGCAAGTCGATGAATTACACCAACCTGTTTGATGTAAAGACCGGATTCATGCGCGGGCGCAAAGCCAACGGTGCGTGGTGCGAGCCGTTTGATCCCATTGAATGGGGCGGGCCGTTTACCGAAGGCTGTTCTTGGCATTGGACCTGGAGCGTGTTTCAGGATGTGACCGGCCTGGCGCGGTTGCTGGGCGGCGATGCGGCGATGGCGGCCAAACTTGATGCGGTTTTTACCTCGCCCAACAACTTCAAGATCGGCACCTATGATTGTGAGATTCATGAAATGACCGAGATGGTCGCGCTGAATATGGGCCAGTATGCCCATGGCAACGAACCCATCCACCACATGATTTATCTCTACGATTACGTCGGCCAGCCATGGAAGACCCAATCGCGCGCCCGCTTGCTCACGAGTATGCTGTATCAATCCACAC
>Ga0208872_1002130_pt1 | contig 11609 bp, 6 predicted proteins | sample CryBogCBH12Aug08_FD_185508 | JGI IMG/M metagenome (GOLD analysis project Ga0208872, IMG submission 185508) | Freshwater microbial communities from Crystal Bog, Wisconsin, USA - CBH12Aug08 (SPAdes) | ecosystem: Environmental > Aquatic > Freshwater > Lake | place: Crystal Bog, Wisconsin, USA... | reverse complement strand
CCCTTGACAAACGGCTTCCAAATGAACCTATAATATCCCTCGTTGCCTGACCTCAGGCAGCAGGCCCTTTGAAAGTCTCATAGAGGAATTAACGTTCAGATAAGTAGTTCTGACGAAATTAATCGAAAGATAATTCTCGTTAACAAAACAAAAAAAATGGTGGCCGATATCCTGCGAGCTTGACTCGGTGGATAGGAGCCCTTCAGAAATGAAGGAGATCACCGCAAATGTAAGTCAACCAACCCCTTAATGGGGAATGGTACAAGCTTTCTTCGGAGAGTTTGATCATGGCTCAGGACGAACGCTGGCGGCGTGCCTAAAACATGCAAGTCGAACGGGGGAGCAATCCCCAGTGGCGAACGGCGGAGTAATACATGAGAAACGTGCCCTGAAGACTGGGATAGTCGTTGGAAACGACGGGTAATACCAGATGTGGCGGATCCTTGGCATCTTGGATCCACTAAACGGTTTTTCGCTTCAGGAGCGTCTCATGGCCTATCAGGTAGTTGGTGAGGTAACGGCTCACCAAGCCGACGACGGGTAGCGGGTCTCAGAGGATGATCCGCTCGAGTGGGACTGAGACACGGCCCACACACCTACGGGTGGCAGCAGTTGGGAATCTTGCACAATGGGGGAAACCCTGATGCAGCGACGCCGCGTGGAGGATGACGGGTCTAGGCCTGTAAACTCCTTTTATCGGGAAAGACTTAGGACGGTACCCGATGAATAAGGACCGGCTAACTACGTGCCAGCAGCCGCGGTAAGACGTAGGGTCCAAGCGTTGTCCGGATTTACTGGGCGTAAAGAGCGCGTAGGCGGCTCGTTAAGTGTGAAGTGAAATCTCTAGGGCTCAACCCAGAAACTGCTTTACATACTGGCGAGCTAGAGGGATGCAGAGGTTTGTGGAATTCCTGGTGTAGCGGTGAAATGCGTTGATATCAGGAGGAACACCCATGGCGAAGGCAGCAAACTGGGCATCATCTGACGCTGAGGCGCGAAAGCGTGGGTAGCAAACAGGATTAGATACCCTGGTAGTCCACGCCCTAAACGATGGATACTAGGCGTAAGAGGTATCGACCCCTCTTGTGCCGCAGCTAACGCATTAAGTATCCCGCCTGGGGAGTACGGCCGCAAGGTTGAAACTCAAATGAATTGACGGGGACCCGCACAAGCGGTGGAGCATGTGGATTAATTCGATACTAACCGAAGAACCTTACCCAGACTTGACATCGATCGCAAAGCTTAGAAATAGGCTCCTCCCCCACAAGGGGACGTGAAGACACTTGTTGCATGGCTGTCGTCAGCTCGTGCCGTGAGGTGTACGGTTAAGTCCGCCAACGAGCGCAACCCTCGTCCTGTGTTACCAGCATGAAAGATGGGCACTCACAGGAGACCGCCGGTGTAAGCCGGAGGAAGGTGGGGATGACGTCAAGTCAGCATGGCAGTTACGTCTGGGGCTTCACACATGCTACAATGGGCGCAACAAAGGGCAGCAATACCGCGAGGTGGAGCAAATCCCAAAAATACGCCCCCAGTTCAGATTGCAGTCTGCAACTCGACTGCATGAAGGCGGAATCGCTAGTAAACGCAGGTCAGCTATACTGCGTTGAATACGTTCCCGGGTCTTGTACACACCGCCCGTCAAGTCACTTGAATTGTCTTCACCCGAAGTCCGTGGCCTAACCGAAAGGAAGGAGCGGCCGAAGGTGAGGGGAGTAAGAGGGACTAAGTCGTAACAAGGTACCCGTACCGGAAGGTGTGGGTGGATCACCTCCTTAAAGGATCTGCACTCGATTCTCCATGTGGGAATCGACAAATCCAGGTCGACTATTTAACTGAATGCCTCTATGGACTTTTAAAGACCAAACAAAGAGCGCTCGACCATTAGGTCGGGCTTTTTTTGCTTTAACACCAACCAATTTCTAGATTTGTTTGATCTCATTCAAACAAAACCTACTTCAAAAACAAATTTGGGTTTGGAAGCAAGCTCCCCTCTTTGCTAAACTTTCGACTCTGGTAGCAAAATTGTGGAGAGGGGGGCAGGGGTGAGGACAATTCCGGAACTTCTCTTTAATGTCCGAATTCGCGATACCAGTGAGATGCTTATCGAAGTCTGACGTGGATCCATACCAGTGGACCCAAAGGTTTTGCCTTTTGGCTTATGCGGAATAAATTCCGCAAACCTGAGGCGGAATAAATTCCGCACTCCAAATCGCCGCCCATTCCCAGGGTCTTCCTATTGGGCTGAATCCCCGATGGGACCTTCAAACATCGGCATCGCGTCAAACAAGTTGTGATTCCAATCCTTGCTGCAAGTGTCGTCCTAGGTGTCATCTCTCACCAACGACCTTGGATGCGTGCTTACGTATTCAGAGGGGCATCCGACGGGAAGAAAGTGGTTGTGGCAGACTATCGAACGGCAGCTGTATGGGATCTCAACACCGGGGAGAAGCTCGTCAACCTACATCAGTCCGATGAAGATGTGGCAGCTTCAGCTCTTTCTAAAGATGGTCGGTACGCTGCAACTGGACCCGGTCCGGGCGGTGAAATTCCCACCCATCATGATAATGCCATTCGAATTTGGGATCTAAAATCTCAAAGGGTAGTCGACCGAATCGAGTTACAAGCCAGCGAGCTCCAATTTAGTTCAGATGGAAAATATCTCCTGATAACTGGCTTGAGTTCGGTTTGGCTGTGGAATCTGAAGACTCATCAGTTTGACTTCAGCTACCCTGCCCATTACGCGGAAATTAGGGCAGACAGCAGCGAATTCATCACCGGTGACATCCGACGCATCATACTTTGGGATCTCAAGACAAAGAAGCAAAAGGTGGTATTGGACTGTCCATTCTCTCGCTATTTCTTCGAGTCGATGCAATTATCTCCAGATCGCAAGCAGCTCTTAACCAGTTGCTCCGACTACACAATTCGATCATGGGACCTGGCGACTGGACATCTATTTCACGAATTCCAGGGACAACCGACCTTTGTCATCGGCGCTGGTTATGCCCAAAATGGGAAACTTGTTGCCTCGCCATGCTTGGATGGAACTCTTCGAGTTTGGGATGCCTCCACGGCAAAGCTGATCCATACGATAGATTGTAAAGATCAGATCATGGACCAGCAATTCAGTCCCGATGGAAACAGGTGTCTGCTAGATACCCGCCAAGGCGTTTTCCTTGTCGATATTCCCAATGGGAAAATACTTGGCCTTCTAGAACCGTTTGTGCCAGTTAATGACTCATGCTCCGCAGGCGACCGGCTGGTTTTGCTCCGTGACCCCATTCAGATTTATGATTGGAAAACCGGCAACCTCATCAAGGTGGTGACTCCAAAGAAATGATGTGTCTGCTGATATGTATAAGTCTAATGGTGTTTAATAAGCCAAATCAAGAGATTGGTCGACCTGTTTACAATGGCACGCAAATCATGGGTGAATTGGGCAGTGAGATACTTACTTGGGATGCTCGTACAGGCAATCTATTGGGTCGAATAAAATCGCGCTTGTCTCCAATTTACGGCAATAGGCTGGATCGGATGTCCCTTGCTACTTTGGCCAGTGTGGGCCAAATACAGGCACGAGCACCTCACTATGAAGAGGATGACCAATCGCTTTGGGGACGAACCTCGCTGGTCTGGCCCTATCAATGCAATGAGACAACAATAGCCCAGAGCACGCTACGATTCAGTCCAAATGGGAAATTCTTCCTAAGTGCTCATCCTGATACAAACCAAATTTGGCTGAGAGAGGTGAGTTGGGGCAATCTGGACTTCCTCATTGAAGGCAAAGATGCTTCCTTTGACCGATCGACCTCCGAACTGCTCCAAGTTGAAGCGGATCGTCTGACACTTTGGAGTCTTCCGGAACTACTTCAAATCTATACGATTCCAATTTCCTCTCCTACGACAAAAATCCAATCCACCCACTTCAATTCATCCGGTACCTCGATCGTCGGGGCTTGCTCAGATCACCGGATTCGAGTCTGGAGCGCAAAGACTGGAGCATTAACCCATACTCAAGCGATTCAATCAAACGTGGTTGAAGCTGGCTTTGCCGATGACCAGACGATTGTATTCGCCACTGAAGATGGCAATATCCAACGCTGGGATCTCATACAGAATCGACTCCTGCCTCCGATAGCCGTGTCTGCGAGAATTCACCGAATGATTCTTTCTAGGTCAGGAAGATACTGTGTGGTGACAGTCAGTGCATCGGGAGAAACCCCGTCTATTTTGGGTGGCTCACTTTGGGATTTGAACAAAGGTAAACGTGTCTCCGAACTTGGACCAAACGAAGCACAGGGAGCGGTGAGTTTTGGAACCGCCGATTTGGATTTCTGCTCGGTTGTCGGCCACAAGGTGACACTTTATAACACAATGTTCTCAGGCCACTGGTCCGTGGAATTGAAAGACAGATAAAGCAGGTTGAATTCTTCCAACAGCTATTGCAACTTCTTTAGGGCAATATTCCGCCGGACAGCAAATGCCAACACATTTGTAGCCAATGTTCTGATTGGACCACCTCGTACGGACTGCATTACTAAGTCATTGCCGTTCCACCGGCAACCCGTTCGATGGTCGGTGAGATACAGGACAGATTCCCCATCTTTAGAATATACGGGTGCAAAGCCGAGGCCAAGCTCCTTGCATTGTGTTCCGTCCGAACTGGACAGACCGATGCGACAGCGATTCCAAGAACCGTCATTGTTTGGATCTACTGTCCTCCATTCACAAGCAATCCATTTACCATTGGGTGACCAACCGTTGATAATTGCGGGGGCGTATTGATCGGGTTGTTTCGGCAAACTTATGGAGTCTCCATGGACCGAAACCACCGTATGACCCGTTAGCGGTCGAGATAAATGGTAATGAATCGCAAGTTGCTTGCTATCTGGACTGAACTTTAGGTCGCATGGATTCACGATCGGTTCTAGCTTTCGAATCAAGTGCATCTCCGGATATGTTCGAATCTCAACCGATTGAGAGAAATCCTGAGGGCGATCCAAAGCAATGAAGGCAACTATTTTCCCATCATCAGACCAGATGAAGTTGGTCCAGTGATGCCCAACGAGCCGACTCGTGTGTGACTTGATATCGAAGAGCCAGGTATCACCGTCCAGACTGCTTGTACAGTAGGAAACTGTGTTGTGATCGGGACATAAGGCAATGGAATTTCCTTGAACCACCCACACCGGCTGTTGATTCGCTTGAGGTTTGACGAGCCAAAGGCTTGAGATATCCTGATTTCTGGTGAGCCCATAACGTCGATGCTGATAGGTATCCACGTTATGGACAAGAGCTAACTGTCCATCCGACGTCCACTGCACGTCAGTGCTTTCTCCAGAACGCGTGGGCCAAACTCGACAGACTCTAATAGGTCTTTCAAGGCCATTCTTCCCAACATTTGATATGTACAAGGAGTCGTGTTTGATGAATGCAACTTGGGCCCGAGAGAGCGTTACCAACCCAATGCAGAGAAGCAAAGTGGCCACGAATATCCTCACAACCGTTTGACGTGATAGATCGAAGCAAAACATCGACGAATTCCAAGGGAATTTCGAAGATTCCAAGCTGGATTGGTAGGAGATTCAGTTCAAAATGACAAACTGTCATATCCAGACTGGAGATAACGATGTCTTTGCTTTTCCTCGCATCCACCCTAGTTGGCGCGACCCCGCTACTCAGCCCCACCTACCTCCGTTGTGAATACTTGGTTGACCCCATTGGGATCGAAGAGACTCACCCTCGATTCTCATGGGTTGACACGTCACCAGAGCGAGACGCCCATCAGGTCGCCTACCGAGTTGTCGTTTCCAGTTCCCTAAGCTTGCTTAAGAAAGGCAAAGGAGATCTTTGGGATAGCGGCAAAGTTATGTCCGATCAAACCGCCCAGATCGAGTACAGCGGTAAGCCGCTTCAGAGCCGCCAGCACGCCTATTGGAAAGTAACCGTCTGGAACCTATATCAGCAGTCGAATAGCAGTTCACCGGCTCAGTTTGAATTGGGACTTATCAATAAGTCGGATTGGAAGGGACAATGGATTGGACTCAAGAAATCGGGTGCTAATTCGCTTACGGGTGATGGCGCATCGTGGATTTGGTATCCAGAAGGTGACCTCAACGCGGGAATGCCCAGCGGCTCAATCTACGTTCATAAAGTTCTGGATGTTAAGTCTGCTTCGATCAAATCTGCCCAGATCGCTATCGCTGCCGATGACCATTTTGAGCTGACCATCAACGGCAAAGTAGTCGGCAAAGCGAACGGATTTACATCGCTCCATACCCTCGATATCAAGCCCTTCCTCAAAGGGGAAGGGAATGACATTCTCATCAAAGGAACCAACGACACTGGTCCAGCAGGAATCCTCGTCACGGGCAAAATAGAATATGCCGATGGCACGACCGATACATTCAAATCGGACGGAACCTGGGGTGCAGCCAAACCCGACGATATCCAAGGGACTGATACCAAGTTCGTGGATGCACAGGTCTTGGGTGAATTTGGCATACAACCATGGGGCAAACCCGCCGGGCCCAAAGAGAACGGCCCCGCCCCGTATTTGCGCCGTGAATTCACGGTCGGATCATCCGCGCAGAAGGTTCGCTTATATGCATCCGCACTCGGACTTTACAAGGTGTATGTCGATGGCAAGGCCGTTAGCACCGACATCTTTCGACCGGGCTGGACAGACTATAACAAACGAGTTCTGTATCAAACGTACGATCTCACCTCTGGGTTAAAGCCAGGCAAGCACGTCCTTGGAATGGTTCTCGGAAATGGTTGGTATTGTGGCCGTGTCGGCTGGACTCTGGGGCAGAACTACGGACCCCAGGCTTTAGGGCTTGCCCAGTTGGAGATCACCTCCAAAAATGGTAAGCGGGAAACCATCGTTACCGATGGCTCTTGGAAAGTTGGAACTGGCGCTATCCGGGCCGATGACCTTCTTGACGGCGAAACCTACGATGCTCGACGAGATGAATTTGGTTGGAGCACTGCTAGTTATAACGCCAAGAACTGGGGTGCACCGTTGGTATCACCTCTCACCAAGATTGCGATCAATGCCCAGCAGAACCTGTCGGTCCAAAAGCTGGAAGAACTCAAGCCACTCACGATCAAACAGAATCCCAAAGGAAGTTACATCTACGACTTGGGGCAGAACATGGTCGGTTGGGCCAGACTTCGGGTCAAGGGACCAGCAGGAACGGTTGTTCGCCTTCGATTTGCCGAGATGCTGAATCCCAATGGCACGATCTACACGACGAACCTGAGAAGTGCCAAGGCAACGGATACCTACATTCTGAGAGGAGGCGCTGAAGAGGTCTATGAACCCACCTTCACCTTCCATGGATTCCGGTACGTTGAAGTCACCGGCTATCCCGGAGTTCCAACCAAGAATTCAATTACTGGAGTGGTTGTTGGCTCCAACACCATTAAGGTTGGCGATTTCTCCTGCTCAAACCCACTGATCAACCAGCTTCAGCACAACATCTATTGGGGTGCCCGAGGCAACTACCTGGAGGCTCCAACCGACTGTCCGCAGCGTGACGAGCGACTTGGTTGGATGGGTGATGCCCAGATCTTCGTTCGTACTGCAACGTTCAATAACGACATTGCTGCCTTCATGACCAAGTGGACCCGAGACATGGAGGATGCTCAGTCACCTGCTGGCGGGTACTCCGACGTCAGTCCTCGTGTAGTCGATAACGGAGATGGCGCTCCTGCTTGGGGAGATGCTGGTGTCATCGTGCCGTGGACTATCTACCAGGCTTACGGCGATAAGCGCATTTTGGCTCGACACTACGCATCGATGGCCCGTTGGATCGATTACATTGACAAGCCGAACCCAGATCACATTTGGGTGAACAACTCAAACGCCAACTTCGGTGACTGGCTGAACGTTCACGACGACACACCTCGCCCGGTATTGGCAACGATGTTCTTTGCTCACAGCGTGGATATCATGGCCAAGACGGCAAAGATTCTTGGACAAAAGGCAGACGCAGCCAAATATGAGAAGCTGTTTGGTGAAATCTTCCAAGCATTCAATCAGAAGTTTGTGAAGCGAGACGGCACGATCGAAGGAGATACACAGTGCGCTTATGTCATCTCTCTTTGGTTCAACCTGTTGCCTGAAGACAAGAGAAGAATTGCAGCTGCCAAGTTGACTGACTTGGTCGTTAACAAGAAGCAAAATCACCTGTCCACTGGATTCCTTGGAGTGGGCTACATCAATCCAACCCTCACCTCGATCGGTCGAAGTGACATTGCCTATAAGCTGCTCCAGAACGACACGTATCCGTCTTGGGGTTATTCCATTCGTCAGGGCGCAACCACAATTTGGGAGCGTTGGGACGGATGGCGGCACGATAAGGGATTCCAAGACCCAGGAATGAACTCCTTCAACCACTACTCCATGGGTTCGGTTGGAGAATGGATGATGTCTCGAGTGGCAGGAATCGATTGGGATCCCGCTGATCCTGGTTATCGACATATCATGCTCAGACCAACTCCTGGGGGCGGTATGACTCATGCAGAGGCTTCAGTTAATTCAATCCGAGGCCTGATCAAGTGCGGATGGAAACGACAGAAGAACGGTTCGTTCGCGATTGATGTCACGATCCCTGCTAATACGTACGCCACCCTCTTCATTCCGAGCCACGCTCCTCAAAAAATCAAGGAGGGCAATGTGCCGGCGATGAAATCCAAGGGCGTCAATGGATTCTCTGCATCCAAGGTCGAGGCGGTATTGGAAGTCGGAAGCGGAACCTACCACTTCACCACCGTTCTGTAGGAAAGCAAACTGAGTACACCGCCGATTATCAGTGCTCGAGGAATGCGGATGGCATTCGGAGGAGTGGAAGTCTTGAAAGGGGTCGACATCGACCTCTTTCCCGGCGAGGTTCATGGACTCATCGGTGAAAACGGGGCTGGCAAATCCACTCTCGGCAAGCTGATTGCGGGTGTTTATCGCCCAACTGGTGGCACCCTTTCGATCAAAGGGGTTGTAACCCAACTTTCCAATCCGCGCCAAGCGTTGGACTTGGGTGTTGCGCTCATACACCAAGAACCCCTGACGTTTCCCGATCTGGATGTGGCGGAAAATATCTTCGTTGGAAGACAGCCTCGAAGTCGAACCGGACAGATCGATTGGGCAACGATGTATCGGTCGGCTCAAGAATTACTTGCGTCGCTCGGAGTGAAACTGAATGCGAAAGCAAAAGTTCGCGGGCTGGGTGTTGCTGACCAACAGATGATTGAAATGGCGGCTGCACTTTCGCAGCATGCCAAAGTGCTAATCCTGGATGAGACCACTGCTTCCTTAACTCCCAAGGAGGTAGCCGAGCTCTTTGCAATTGTTCGCCGCCTCCGAGATGAAGGTTGTGCGATTGCTTTCGTCAGTCATCGACTGGATGAAGTGTTTGAAATCTGTGATCGGATCACGGTTTTGCGAGATGGTGAAAAGGTGGGAGAGCGAATTCCGGCGCAATCCTCTATTCCTGAAGTCGTTCGCATGATGGTCGGTCGAGACGTGGCGGCGGCCGAAAGAGCCTCATCCCCCAATAGCGGAGAAGTGGTACTGGATGTTCATCAACTTGCTCAGGGCAAGGTTTTCTCGAATGTTTCCTTCCAGGTACGTAAGGGAGAAATTGTCGGTATGGCTGGGTTGGTGGGTGCGGGAAGAACGGATGTCGCGGAAGCTATATTCGGGATCACGACACCAACTGCCGGAACGATCTCCATCTACGGAAAGGAGATTACTGTTCGTAATCCCAAAGAGGCGATGTCCGAAGGATTGGCACTCGTTCCAGAAGACCGGCAGCATCATGGACTACTGCTCCCCGTAAGTATTGCTGAGAATGCCAGTTTGGCTATCCTTCGCTCTCTTACGAAGGTGGGGATGGTTCAAAAGAACAAGGTCACAGAAAACGCAGAAACTTACCGAGGCAAACTGAAGATTGCGTTGCATGACGTCAATCAGGCGGTCAAAGACCTTTCCGGTGGCAACCAACAAAAGGTCGTTCTTTCCAAATGGCTTTTGACCGAGCCCAAGGTGCTCATTCTCGACGAACCTACCAGAGGAATCGATATTGGAGCTAAAGCAGAAGTCCACCGGTTAATGCGGGAATTGGCGGATTCAGGACTGGCTATTCTGATGATCTCATCCGATCTTCAAGAGGTTCTCACGGTTTCAGACCGAGTCTTGGTTATGCGAGAGGGGCAATTGGTCAAGAACCTGGCCCTTGGTGACGCAACTGAAGAGTCTGTCATGTTGGCAGCAACTGGGCAGGTGGCGAATGCAAGCTAATCTGGCTCGAAAGCTTGCTGCGCTTCGTGAAGTGGGCACTGGTGTGCTTCTAATTGGTGTTGTTCTCGCGGCCCTGACCCGCAATCCGCATTTCTTGGATGTCAAGAATTTAAACAGCATCTTGCTGTGGATTCCACTCTTGGTGGTTGTTGGCATGGGGCAGATGATGGTCATCCTGACCCGAGGCATTGATGTCTCGGTTGGATCGACTATGGGAGTCGCAGGGATCGCGGTCGGAATGCTGTTTCGAGACCACCCCGGCATGAACATCTTTCTTGGAGCCGGGTTGGGATTCCTAATCGGCGCGGTATTGGGTTCCATCAATGGGGCACTCATCTCTTGGGCCAAGATTCCACCAATCATTGCTACCCTTGGAACGCTTAGCGCCTACCGCGGACTGACTTTTATTCTCTGCAAAGGAGAGCAGATCGACTCCAATAACATTCCGGAGGAGCTTACGAATTGGGCCCTGAACGGGCCTCTCACAATCAAAGGAGTCACCTTCAATTGGTTAATTGTATGGGCCCTTGCCGCTGCGTTGATCACAGCTTACTTCCTCAAATGGACACGAGCGGGCAGAAATGTCTACGCTATCGGGAGCCATCCTGAGGCAGCCAGATTGCGCGGTATTCCGGTCAGCAGGGTGACATTCAGTATTTATACGATCTGTGGAGGGCTGGCCGGTTTGGCTGGTGTACTGTACGCATCACGCTACGGATTTGTGAACCCGGGGACGGCTGGTGCAGGCTTTGAGCTCACCGTAATTGCGGCCGTCGTCATCGGCGGCACAAATGTTCTAGGTGGATCGGGCACGGTCTTTGGAGTGCTTTTGGGATCGCTTCTACTGGGCACAATCAACGTGGCTCTTTCGGTCTTGGGTATTGATGCGGCCTGGCAGATGCTGGTCTATGGACTGGTGATTCTAATCGCTCTAACCGTCGACTCTTACTTGCAAAAGTTGCTTGGCAAGATGGCGGTGGGAGCATGAAAAAGTTCCTTTCACGAACGGAAACCATTCCTTCCATTCTGTTGGTGCTTGCTTTTATCGCTGGTGCAATGCAGTCCAAGTACTTCTTGGATGTTCGATATCTGCTTGATTCCTCGACTCTTTACGTTGAAACCGGCTTGCTGGCAATTGGCATGACCTTTGTGATCATTAGCGGGAATATCGATTTATCGGTTGCCTCCATGGTCGCACTAATTGCCTGTGTGACCGCTCGTATGATGGGCAATGGCATGAGCATTCCTGTGAGCTGCCTTGCGGGATTGATTCTCGGCTTGATCTTGGGCGGATTCAATGGTC
>Ga0208872_1002128_pt1 | contig 11621 bp, 10 predicted proteins | sample CryBogCBH12Aug08_FD_185508 | JGI IMG/M metagenome (GOLD analysis project Ga0208872, IMG submission 185508) | Freshwater microbial communities from Crystal Bog, Wisconsin, USA - CBH12Aug08 (SPAdes) | ecosystem: Environmental > Aquatic > Freshwater > Lake | place: Crystal Bog, Wisconsin, USA... | reverse complement strand
CCCCATCGAGCCGAGCGGTTGCAACCATCCCGTGCATTGAGAGCGGATCGAGCATCTTTAGATTCATTGCGTTCCCATCAACCCTCGCGTCGATTACGACCATCGGCGCCCCACCAGCCCGCTGAATCCACGTCCGATCAATCCTGCGATCCTTAACGGAGAAGGTGGCGTCCGCTGTGCTGAGAGTAGCCTCTATGGCTGCATTGTGAATGATCAGGGTGGCGGGCAATCCCTGCGTCTGAAGGCCCTGAAGGCTGCCCTGTCTCACGAGGGAAAACTCGCTGCACCAGACAATGGCGGGACCGTAACCTGTAAGTCGTGGCGTGACCGTCGCCGTTCCCGATGACACAACGAACCTAGAACGCAGAAGCCTCCATCCTTTGATTTCCCGGGCTGATCGCCCGCCGTAGGTCCAATCGATTGTTTTGCCGGCTGCATCACGCGTGATAACGCTGAGCGTCACACTACCCGAACCATGGACCCGAACCCATGCGCTCAACTCGTAGATCTCTCCGGTTTCGACTTTCAGGTCGAGTGAATGTGTGAGGCTCCAATCCTTCTTGCCTGTGAACTCGATACGCAGAGACTGTGCTGCATTATGATGTTCCGTCGTGTCGAAAACAGCCTTGGCTGCATCTGCCTCTCTCGCCCAAACCGAGTTCCATCCCTCCATTCCGTTTCCGAAATCTGGGTTTTGAAAAAGATTCGTCTTTGAAACTCCGATCGTATCCGGAAACGCCGCCGGGAGGCTGGTCTCGCAGAATGTGTTGATACAAGACAACAATAGAAAAATACGAATCATGGGGTGTTCGGTCGGTTTTCGAGACAAAGGACCGAATCGATCGGGTCAGGAGCGATTCCAGGCAGTGTGATGGAGACACCCGATTTGTTCTGTTTAACTTTCAGTCCCTGCCGGCTGGGGGCTGCCAGCAGGTAGGCCTTGATGAATTTTCCCTTCACTGGAGGAAGTTGGAATTTGCCATTTGTAGGCCACTTGAAGAGGTGGATATAGAGTCTTCCGGGTTTGGTGGTGCAGCGCCAGTCGGTGAGCGCCTCAAACTGCGGAGAGCTCTCCTGCGTAGCGCCGCAGAGTTCGCAGCGCCACTCCCTGAGAGGAGCAGCCTCGCCTGCCGGACCTACCTTCACCGGCGTGCCGAATTCCGTCCCGAAGGGCGTGCGACCCGCCCCATAGATCGACTCACCGTTCATCTTAAGCCAGCGACCTACCCCTAGCAGGGTCTGGATACTGGGCTTCGGTATGACGCCCTCACCGTCGGGTCCGACGTTGAGGAGATAGTTCCCCCCCTTGCTGACGATGTCCACGAGCTTGAAGATGACGTTGGCGGACGTCTTCCAGTGATGGTCGTTCTTTTTAAACCCCCAAGTATGGTTGAGGGTGGCTGGAGTCTCCCAGTCGCCGGGGCGAGAGAGATCGGGAATCTCGTTGTCCCCTGCGGAATCGTAGTCGCTCTTGAACTCCGCGCTTATGCGTCCGCTGACAAGAGTATCGGGCTGCAGTCCCCTTACAGTCTTCTGAAGCTTGGCCACTCTCTCGGCGTTCATGACACCCAGAGGCGTATCAAACCAGATCACCGCGATGGGACCGTAGTTGCTGAGGAGTTCCTTTACTTGAGGAAGGGCCTTCTCATCGAAGTAGGTGTCGAAATTTCCATTCTGCCTCGGATCCCACTGCGGAGTTTCCCAGACCGGATCGGCCTCGTGAGGACCCTTCCAGATAGCACCACCGGGGGCATGCCAGTCCTGTGCCTGTGAGTAGTATACCCCGAAGCGGAGTCCTCGTTTGTTGCAGGCCTCAGCAAGTTCCTTTACCGGATCACGGTGAAACGGTGTTGCTGCGACGATGTTAAACTTGTCCGCCTGGGATCCGAACATCGCAAAGCCGTCGTGATGCTTCGCTGTAAGGATCACGTATTTCATACCAGCATCCTTGGCCAACTGAGCCCAGGAATCCGCATTGAATCCCTTGGGGTCGAAGCGCGCAGCAACATCCTCGTACTCCAAGAGCGGGATACGAGCCTTATACATGATCCACTCGCCGATGCCGCTATAGGAACCACCCTTCCATTCGCCAGCGAGATACGAGTAGAGACCCCAGTGGATGAACATCCCGAATTTTGCTTCCTTCCACCATGCAGTGCGATGATCCAACCCAGTGGAAGGTTCCCCTTGGGGAGCGGGCGTCCCGTCGCCTCCGAAGACACTGAGTTGAAACATCAGGAGAAGGAGGGCGATGAGGAGAATGTTCATGGTTGCTTACTTGGTGAGTCTCACTGACGGTGCGAGGTGGATTGGGAGAAATTACTTGATGAGAGAAACGCTAACACTACCTCCCGCTGGTACTGTGAACTCAGATGCAATGCCCGGTTCTCCGAAACAAGGGGCGAAATGGGAAGCCAGGGGTTTTCCAAAAACGAAGAGTTTCATCCCGTCTCGGGCTGGGAGACGCAGGCGGACCGTCACTTGACGCATGTTGGAGTTGGTTACGGTGACATGAGGATCCTTGCCGTTCTGGGCCAGTTTCAGACCGAAACGCTGATCGCCGAACCGCAAGTACTGCCATTGGAAGTCACCAAGAGCGGGCAGCGGTTCCCAAGTGAGAGTATTTTTCGGTGCACCATAGCCGACACCGACGAAGCGTGAACGGAAAGGTGTGGAGTGGATACCCGCAAACCATCCGGCCTTGCCTGGATTGCGCTGCGGTTGGATGGATTCGCCACCTGTAGTCTCGTTCTTGTCACCTGCCTTGCCAGCCTCGACATTGGCCCCCTTCTTTTGAAAACTGACAGGCATCCACGCCAGCAGCGCGGGCATAATCGCAATGCGATATATTTTATTCACGGGATAACCCATCGCTCTCATGGGTTTGTATCAGGTTGTCGTTTGACAAGGGAGCTTTTGAATTTCCCCACCTGCTCTAAACGACGTTTCCGCTGGAACAATTTGGGATCAAGAAAATCAGGTTGCCGCAACGAATTCAAAAGCGACCCCATCATCGGTCCCTTCAGCCTCGTCGGTCGAGTCTGGCAAGTCTTTACTATTATCATCGAATGAAAGACTGGAATTGAGGAGATTCATCGAGGAAAAGACGGATTTCACTCCATTTGTGTCCGAGCGTTGATGTGGCGACCCATCTGTGTTTTGCGTCCGCCTTTTCCAAGATCTCAGCGGACCAAGCTCATCCCTGCATTCTCTGAGGTACTTGAAGGCGGTGATCAGCTTCACCCTAAGCCCGTATTCCTCCTCCAGCCAGTTCTGTACTTCTTTTCCACTCCACCGGGGATCCCTGAGGAGTCGTTCTTCCATTGCACGGGCCATTGAGGGCTCCAGTAGGCTCTTAACCCCCCCCGGAATCTCCCTGAGTAGTTCCCTCAGCCCTCCGCGCCGGTAGAGACCTACCCAATTGCAGATAGTGACGCCGGTTCTTCCAACTTCATCGCCAATCTCCTCCATGCTCATACCTCCCTCCAAGATTCGCGAGATGGCCAAAAGCCGCATTTTTCTTCTTGGGATATTTTCCTGCTCAATAAGTTGATCTACCCTCGCCAACTCCGCCCTCTGATCGCCCATAAGGAGCGGTGTGCTAACCCCCACCCTCCTTCTCCTTTTAAGAAGCTCTTCAAGGCCGCCACGGCGGTAGAGTGATACCAAACGGCAAGCCCAAGGTGCGGATCTATCAACTCTGGTACTCGCCTTCTTTAAGGTCTCTCCCTCCAACACATATTTGATGACCAAGAGTCGTTTCTTTCTCCAGGGAAGCCGTTCCTTCTCAAGAAGTAGATTAACCCGCGTCAGATCTGATTGCTGATCCGTATCAGCATATGACTCTTTCGTTATCATGCTCAACTCGCAGGTTTTGCTTTGGGTCTTAAATGTTTGAGCATCGGATCCGTGAACGCCAGGCAACGATGCGGAAAAGATTTTCTCGATTGCTAAGATGCAACAGTCCTCGCTGCGGAGAGCAGAGCTGCAAGCATGAGAAACCAATAAAATCCATTTCTAGATCATTTATCAGCTTTTAACTGAGTCAGGAATGAACAAATATATTGATGATATTATGTTTTTTAACACAATCCTTTGAAACCCATCACCCCTCCCTTGCTTTTTTCCAATATTCGCAAGCACATGGCGCTCATTCCCTTACTGGCCGGACAAATTACTGATAACCGTCCGTGAAAAAAGAAAGCTCAGCTAATAAGGGGACTGCTCTGCCGGCAGAGCGCAGGAAACTCAAAAGGGTGGCTCTTTTCATTGAAACCTCTTCCGCCTATGGACGGGATATCCTCATGGGGATCAACGAATACATGCGCACCCATCAGCCATGGTCGGTTTATCTGGATCATAGTGACTTTGAAAGCAAGCCGTTGCATTGGGTAACATCGGCTCCCTGGGACGGAATACTGAGCCGTCTTACGGATCCCGAAGTGTGCAGGAGTTTTCGAGACAGACATATTCCGGTCGTGGACCTCAACGATCTGACCACGGAGCTCGGATTTCCCTGGATCGGTTCGGACCATTTTGCAATCGGCAAACTTGCCGCGGATACTCTCTTTGAGCGAGGCCTCAGACGATTCGCATTTTGCGGTTTTTCAAAGACCCTCTGGTCCGACAACCGCAAGGCCGGATTCCTTTCCGCAATTGAATCACACGGATGCAGTGTAAAAGTCTACGAAGTGCCTAGCAGATCCTACTACAATCGCCGTCAGGACACCAATGTCAGGGAATTTAAGAAGTGGCTTTCCTCCCTGCAAAAGCCCGTGGGAATCATGGCTAGCAACGACGTGCGTGCGGTTCATCTGCTGGATGCCTGTTACCAGGCCGGAATCGTTGTTCCTGATGAGGTGGCAGTTATCGGCGTGGACAACGAAGACATTCTTTGCAACGTGTGCCTACCGCCACTCTCCAGCGTTGTGCCCTCCACATCCCAGATCGGATATCAAGCGGCCCGCCTGCTTGACGATCTCATGTCGGGCGCTAAATCCACGCCGTTACGGATACTGATCCCCCCAAAGGGGATCGTCGAGCGCCTGTCATCCGACACTCTTGCTATCAATGATCAACTTGTCCGCGAGTCTGTCATATTCATTCGTGAAAATGCACGTCTGGGGTGCAGGGTGACTGACCTGCTGAAAAAATTCAGCATTTCCCGGACAGCTCTAGAGATCCGATTCAAGAACGCCATAGGTCGCTCGCCAAGCAAGGTTATCCTGAGTCAAAAAATAAGAACGGTTCAGAGTTTGCTATTAGAATCGGACTACACCCTTGAAAAAATTTCCGAAGTCACAGGGTTCAAATATCATGAGCACATGAACACTGCTTTCAAGCGGGAGGTTGGAATTACTCCCGCCGCTTGGAAGAAGGTGCGTCGGTTCTCCCGCCTTCCTGCTTGAGTTTTTCTGCAGCGCCTTGGTTGCCGCGCCTAGGAAAGCAACGCCATCGACTTTTGTAGGCGTGAGGTAGACACCCTCGCCGTTTTCGTTCCAAGTGTAGAGGAGGATCAGCCTTTCAGTAGTAGCTTGAGTGGGATCGGCCCTTATCCACGCAACGGCCTAGCAAATGAATTATTCGATTAGTGCAGGCGAGTGGTCCGGATAAAGAACTTTTTGGCGGGTCTGGAATGAAGACGGGTTCCCTTGGACAAGAATTCACGAGCACAGTTTATTAGGGATAGGATCACCAACATGCTGATAAAAAACAGAATTCAGCTTTATTCTAGGATGAGATTGGAGAAAAAATACCCAACCTATGACAAAGTCATCCCCCCTCCGTTTTCTTCATCTTACCGCATTCCTTGCCCTCGTATTAACCCCAACACTCCTTGCGGAGTTGAAACTCCCCGCCATCATCGGCGACCACATGGTGCTTCAGCAGAAGCAGGCGGACCCTATTTGGGGATGGGATAACCCCGGCACGAAAGTCACGGTCTCACTTGCCGGAAAAGAATATTCGGCTACTGCCGGCGGCGACGGCAAATGGATTGTGAAACTCGATCCCATGTCCGCCAATGCAACTCCGCAGGTATTAACGATTTCGGGTTCCAGCAAAAAAGATATTCAAGATGTACTGATCGGTGAGGTCTGGTTGTGCTCCGGCCAGTCCAACATGCAGTTTCCACTCTGTCCTCAAGGGGGCTTTGGAGGCGATTGGAGCGGTGACCTTGTCGCTGCCGCCTCGAATTTACCGAATCTGCGCCTCATCACAGTTCCCAATTACGGCACACAGCAGTTGCAAACCGACTTCAAGGGGCAATGGACTGCCTCCACTCCTGAAACTGCTGCTAAGTTTAGCGCGGTCGGCTTCCTCTTCGGACGTACTCTTCTCCAGATTCTGAATATCCCGGTTGGGCTTATCGATGACGCATGGGGAGGCTCAGCGGCCGAGGCTTGGATACGTCGCAGTGCTCTGGAGCAGGATCCAAGGTTCAAGAAACTTATGGATATGACGGTGAAGCAGGAGGCCGAATGCGTGACAGAGAAAGCAAAACAGGATTATGACCAAGCCATGGTGAAGTGGAAGGTCGTCGCAGATAAAGCCAAGTCGGAAGGCCATACTCCGCCGAGACCCCCGCAATCTCCCGAATCGTGGATGGCTGGCAATCACCGTCCCGGAAACATCTTCAACGGGGTCCTTTATCCCACTATCGGATACGGCATCAAGGGTGCTATCTGGTATCAGGGCGAGTCTAATTCCGGGCAGGCGTACGAATACTCCTACCTCTTCCCGTTCATGATTGAGCAATGGCGCAAGGAATGGGGGCAAGGAGACTTTCCTTTCTATTGGGTACAGTTAGCCAACTTTCAGGTCCAACAGCCCCAACCCGCCGAAAGCAATTGGGCAGAGTTGCGCGAGGCCCAGACCAAGACACTGAAACTTCCCAACACCGGACAGGCCGTCATCATCGATCTTGGCGAGGGGAAGGATATCCATCCACGCAACAAGCACGATGTAGCTGCCCGCCTTGTGCGCTGGCCCCTGGTCAAGGACTACGGGATGAAGCTTCCCTTCCGGAGTCCCGAGTTCCAAAGCCTCTCCGTTACCGGGAATAAGGCGACCGTGACCATCGACTGCTTCGGCAGTAAGTTACGCCCCTTTGGGGTCAATGAGGCTATCGGATTCGCCCTTTGTGGTGAGGACAAGGTCTGGCATTGGGCCCAGGGGAAGATCGTCGGCAAGGATCAGAACCAAGTGGAGGTCACAAGCGCCGAGGTGCCTGCGCCCATCGCTGTACGCTACGCATGGGCCAACAACCCCGTCTGCAACCTCTATTCCATGGACGGCCTGCCCTTAACCCCGTTCCGCTCGGATGATTTCCCGATGGTGACGGATCCAAAACACGCAGTGCAGCCTGCTGCCAAACCATAAATTTTTAGGCAACCCGCCAGACCCGATCCCCGTGGTCACTCTGGCGCCTTTGCCTGAGGAATAAAATGTTGGCGAGCAACCAAATTGCCACTGCCGGCATGTGGGTCTTTCATGGGGGAGTATGAGCGTCATTGGATGCTGTCATCCCAGATATTCCCCTGAAATCTAAAAACGGGGTTGAACCGCTCCTTATTACAACCTCTCTCGAAAGAAAGAATCATAACAATCTCCTGAGGTGCCCCCCGTTAGTCCCTCGCACGGGCGTGATAAGCGTCCACCACTCAAAAACTCTTGTCCCCTTGTGACGGAATCTGGCAATGTAACTACTCGGTGATTCGTCTCGGAGGCAGATTTTACTCTGTAAAAGCGCGGTTAGCTCAGTGGTAGAGCACTACCTTGACACGGCGATCAGGTGATTTTTTGCCCATTGTGTCACAAGTATTCTGATCGATTCTAATGAACCGCAGATCAAGTGTTCATAAGCCTCTAAAGGATTTATTCTTTTCTCCCACTTGGTTTTGGCGAATCCGATAAAAGCCCACTTTTTTGGGGGGGTGGGCTAGATAAGCGGGCTAGATTTAACCCCTATTCGGTTCACTCATTTTCTTCAGACTTCAGCAGTTTTTTTACGCATCTTGGCAGCTGTATGACTACGTGAAGTGCGAGCTTCAGGCGGCCAAGGACATCAAGCTGGTGCCGCTCAGTCAGTTGGAGTACTTCAGTCCCGACGAGTTGTAGTCGAGGGCTGTTGGTAGCTAACATCAGTACGTTAGCTCTTGCTTAAAAGCAAGGACGTTAGTAGCGCATTTAATGCCCAATATAAGGTGGACTGTAGAAAAATTACCAACAGTCCACTTTGTGGCCATTTTTGTGCTCAAAAAACAACAAACACCATTTTCGAGCCCCCAGTGGGGTAACCGGAAGCGGAGGCTAACAGAGTAGCTCAGGCCGACCCCTGTAATCGACACGATCAAAACGGGGGGTCTTTGTGAACTGAGAATCATTCTAAATAAGCCAAAATAGAGACAGAGTGTTTCACTCCCCCATTAAGGGCAAACCCAAAACAAACGAAATCAGATCATGAAACACAGTAATTACAGTAATTCCCCACGACCAGTGGCAGCAGACAGGGCGAGAATATAATACATGAGGAAGCAGGGGGGATATATTGTAGCCGGATTCTCCAGCTATGCCCCTGTCTCTGTTCAGGTGCCAGGGTTCCTACAGTTTAAGGGTTCCCTATCAGTGCTTGGAACAAAGAATAGATGCTGGCAATGGGAATAGCTGAATGCTGGAATCAGCTCCAAGATGCAGATCTATCTCTTTCTGGACGAGCAGCAAAATGGTCCATATTCAGAGGAAGAAGTTCTCAACAGGGTATCAGCTGGAACCGCTTCCATGACCACCTTGGCTTGGCATGAGGGGATGGATGAATGGCAACCCTTGAATACAATAATTTCACTTTCAGCAACTCCACCGAAGCCATTGCTGCAGGAGGGGGTAATCAATACCTTGACGACCAAGCAGGTAAAAACACAGCAGCGGACCAATCCGTACAAGAAAATCCAGATTCGCTACTTAATTGTCCTATGTGGCTGCATTATTCTCTACCGATTCCTATTTGCCCAATTGCCCGTATCCTATGGGTTCCCGGCAGTCTGCGGAGCGATTATTGGAAGCACATTGGTTTTTACCCCGATTGTTTGGGGGTTTTTATATAAACTGATTTGGAGAACCCAAGGATGGCGGTACGATTGTAAGGTGGCTGCGGCAATATTCGGGTCATTCGCCATCGGCGATTTTTGCAGCAACCTAATCCTTCCGTTTATTCGGCATATTCATTAGTGATCGAAGCTATCCCTTCTCTGCGCCAATAATATAACGGCGGGTGGTTAATGCCTTTCTCCCTTCACCTACACGCCCTAGACGACTCCCTCCGCTAAGAACAGCTTCATCCACTTTCGGATGTGGTCAAGCGATGGGCTTCAACCTGTGGGGAGGCGCATCGAACTGAGCCATTGCAGGAAGTCAACGCCTATCAGGTTGTCTCCTGATAGCTAAAAAAAGACCAACCCACACAGGGCAGTCACACCAACCATTTGATTCACCGCGTCCTGGCTCTACGATGAAGGCCTAGGCAGTCCCCGAGGATTCGCTCAGGTGAGGGGTTAGAAGTAGTTCTGGTCTTCACTCTCGGCTCCATCTAGCCCCTTATTGATCCACAACATGAAACACATTGCCCGCTTAATATTAATTTCTGCATGCATAGCAACAGCAGCAGCAGACACCACGAACCCTGTTGCCGATTATAAGAGCCAAAAATCTCTTTTATCATCTGACACCTTACTTAAATGGACGGCCGACCTAACGGGAAGTGGACATCCATCGGTCTTTCTCTCTTTGAAAGATCAGTATGACGAAGATGTAAAAGACGGACAGATACCATCATGGCGTGTCTATATTGCCACCACAAATGGCACCAGCTATTCAGAGTCAACCGGTGTAGATGAGGGAAATGGAGCAACGCCCGTTTTACCGCAGCTTGATCCGAATCAAGCATTTGTGGGACAGATTACGCAGCTGAACAAACCTGGAATTATCACCATTCAAACGGATAATCCCAAGACACTTCCTGCATCTTCAGCTATTTACGCATATACCGTTGAAAACGGTCATCTTAAGAAAACGACCCTGGCAACTTTTACACCTGGACAAAGTAATTCAATCTATAACCAGTACCTCTCTGATGCTTGCCGTACACAGATACAACTTCAACAAATATCTCCCTGATAGATACCATCAATAGCATCAACCTACACTGTACTTTTCTCCCTCGCGGCGAAGACTGCTTCTTCTACAGGCTTGCCAGACAATTACCCCCAATATGACAGCCCAGATAAACGTGTTGATCAACAGCCTGTCAAAATGCAGTCCGTCAACGGCACTGTATCCGGGAGCAGTTTCCCTAAACCAAACTGGGAAGCCATGAAGCTCTATCTCGCCTACTGTAGCAACTTGGGAGGAGTCGTGGCCCGTAACAAGACTGCCCGTTAGAAAGCACAGGATCGGAGCCATGATCAAAACCATCAAGATGGACAGGCTGATGGTCAGGGCCTTCTTCATCGTCTTTATCTTTCAGAATCCTTCACTGGCTCTTCAAGTGTCCGCTTCGATGTGGTGTCAGCGCTCATTTAATCACTAAGCCAATAGAGGTGAAGGTGCCCTGCATTCAAATAGAGCAGGGCTGATGAAGACTCTGGTTTTGAAAGTTCAATGGCATCGGCCTTCAGAACCGGAGGAGGTCGGCCATTCAGATCACGTCTGCTTGGAATCGGATCGTGCCTCAAGTGGATCTTCCAATCCGGATTGGGGTAGTTGTCACCAATGTCCTTCTCTGTAGATGTAAGGTATGCCTTTTTATCGTCAGTAATGATGGCAACGGCTGAAATACTGCCATGCTTCGACTTGAGGCATACGGCGTAATCGACTTTCCCCGTTCCTGTGAAGTCCCCCTTTAAATAGAGAGGCGTCACAGACTGATCCAGTGCCCATGAGGAGGCTAAATGTGATGACTCTAATGCAAATCTTAGGTCTGACGGTATATCTGCCGCAAAAGCCCTGGTTGCCGCAACGATCAGGCAGATGATCAGCTCCTTCTTCATTGGACTAACGGACTGCCAGAAGGTGAGCGGTGTTGATTCTCATACAGGCGACAATCCTTGTTCCTTGGTATTCGGTTGGATAACGTATGGCAAACCCTCGTTGGTGACGATTCTTCCCTCCTCGTGGTGATCTATTTCGGCAATCTCCCATAACTTTCTTCTATTGATTTCTTTCTAGGGGAACTTTGGGGAGAAAGCTGATTTAGGTCACCCAGAGGGAAGACTGACTGATGAGGTGGAGGATGATCTTTCAGAAAAGACGGGACTAAAGAGCCGCTACTTGGAAACTGATTTCGGCCTGACCTTGCTGGCCAACGGCTGGTTCCAAACAATATCCCCATCGCCTGAATACTCTCCTGGCTTTCCATTGAGACTCTTGAGATTCCAGCCAGGCGTCCAGAGATTGAAGGTGCCATCAGACTGGAGTGAGTAGTTCATTGGCTTTCCAGTAATTGGGGAGTTTGGAAGTTTTGCCAGATAGTCGGGAGCAAGCACCTCAAGCGTGGCAGGATAGGAACCATGAGCCAAACGGTAGCGTTCCAGAGCACATGCAATGATGGCCTGATTTACCCGACACTG
>Ga0208872_1002126_pt1 | contig 11625 bp, 23 predicted proteins | sample CryBogCBH12Aug08_FD_185508 | JGI IMG/M metagenome (GOLD analysis project Ga0208872, IMG submission 185508) | Freshwater microbial communities from Crystal Bog, Wisconsin, USA - CBH12Aug08 (SPAdes) | ecosystem: Environmental > Aquatic > Freshwater > Lake | place: Crystal Bog, Wisconsin, USA... | reverse complement strand
TATATCCATAATAAATGATTTGTCAAATAAATAAAATCTAGTTGACATCTGAATATAAATTGATAGAATATTATCAATATGAATAAGAAATTCAGCTACATTGTGATTAACAAGAGTAACATGACCGAATTAAAGCATTTTAAGACTGCCGAACAAACTACCGACTTCATGTTTAATTTTAATAAGCGGTTTAATGCTGATAACTGGATTGTCATTAAGAATGAAGCCACTATCGTTGATTTGACGCCAATGAATACTTATGGTGGTGATTTGATTTCTTAATATCGGTTTCTTTCTAATTTAATTTTGAATAGTATTTGACAATCTCTAAATAATCAATATACTCTTACTCATATGAAATACAGCGTTTTAATTCAAGAGGTCCATTACATTCCTGTCGAAGTCGAAGCAGAAAATCCTACGGAAGCAAGGGAAACTGTTGCTAATTGGCTGGCAAATGAAGATGAACGGATTAACTTTGACAATCTGATTTATTCCCATACTAATCCTCCGGCTGAATGGCCTGTGGAAGAAAAACAATAATTTTATGCCGCTAACTATTACGGAAGAAACTCGGCTTCACGAATTGGAAGAAAAGAATTCCAAGGATAAGTGTTCTGATGCCGAATTAAATGAATTACAACATTTACTGGATAAATATTATGGCTGGATTGAATAATTTACCGCCTCACTTCATTCCTTATTCGATTGGAATGATTGCCAATATCTTTGTTATTATTGGCATTGGTGTATTACTTATCCGAGGTCGGCATTAACAAATAATCATTGCGGAACGGGGAGACTCTCATTAACTTGAGGGTTCTTTCCGGAGTAAGTATAAAGTTATAGATACTCCTTTACCCTATTATTAGTAATAATAAAGGGAATGAGTAATCACAATTTACGATAATCTCCAATCTTTTGCCGAGCAATGAAATCAAATGAATTGAAATCTTCCAAGACAATTCCAAGTGCCTCAAATTTATGGATAATTTCTTCGCCCTTCGGAGTTAAATGTAACCACCCCATACACTTAAACGAAGGATAAGAAACAAATTTCATGTAACCATCCGCAATAGCTTCCCGATAATTAGGTTCTGTGCCAAGTCCAAGCCATCTTTCACCGAGCGGCTTGTTCTTATTGACATCATCCTTTCCGTGTATTAAATTACGGCGATGTGCTTCTAATAAGAGATTTAAGACTTTAAGTTTCATAGTAGTTATTTCACCGCAGTCAAATCTGAAGCATTGACACTTCCCCGAATTGTTGGGTTAGTTTCCCATGCTTCCTCAACATTATCAAATCCCAAACGAGAAAGCACTCCATAGTTTCTATCGGCAGACTCTAATTCTTCAATGGAAATCCAATTCTCCCGCAATTTACATTGCCAACCTTCAATTCCTGATTTGCACTTTACTCGTTTCATAGTGGAGAAAGTATATCAATTCACCGCTACCCTGTCAATGATTTTATTGATATTGGCACGAGCCAAACCGTCCAATCCATTTCCATTAGAACGAAGGTAGCCAGCCCTTACAAGTTTTGCAATGGACTCACGCATCTTGCTCGTGGTTCCCTTGGCATTAACGAGATAGGTAAAGGTTTCACCGACACGGAACTCCCATTTCTTCGATTGGAGCGAATAACCATAAGTGACGTTTTCGTAATTGTATTGTTTAATTTTCATATTGATATAAGTTTATAGATTGTTTCACCGAAAGCAAGTTAAAAAGTGATAAGCCAGTAAATAATAATGATGGCTAAATACCAATTCACCCGATGTCTCATATTCATCCATTCCAAGTGATTAGTCGGCTGGTAGTTCATTTCTGGTCAATGATAGTATTGCCACCATAAATACTTTCCAATTTCTTAACGGCCAATGCTTTCGTGGCACAATGACAAAGGAAACTATTGGCTTCACCGATACCCCGATAAACTCGCCACATATTCTTATCGAATTTCGTGTCACGAGGTTTGCAGATAAATCCTACCTCTTTACCATCCACAATCAAAACATTCAGATTGGAAATGGAAAGACTCTTAATTTTCCGCCATTCGCTGTTAAATTTCATAATGAGGAAAGTATATCTATATTTAAGGGAATGTCAATCAGAAAGAAAACATTTGACTTTGGAAATTAAATTGATATATTGATTGGCCTATGATAAAGAATATCTTGAAATTTGATATTTCCATCCGAGAAAAGCGTAAATGGCTAACGGATTTGCTTTATGAGTTACAGAACTCCGGCGTGAATTTTATAGTTTCACAAGATGCTAATATCGTCTATGTCGAAATTAAATAATTGACAATCAACAATAAATAGATATACTCTTACCCGTAACAATTAACAAACAAACAAACAAAAATATGCCTATTAAACAAAACGGTTATTCTTCTCACATTTCCAATCTAAAGCGTAATGCTAAACGGATTGAGGCAGAAAATCGTAATGCTCGTTATCAGGCATTGACTCATAACGAGAAACTAGCAACTCTCGTTCCGAATGGCTCTACCAATCAGCGACGGAAACTTGCTGCTTTGACAACGGAAAATCCGACTGCGGCACTTGCCGAAAAGAAAGTTAAGAAGTCGGCAAAGAAGTAATTTGGTCAATCAATCGGGAAAGTGTCTTACATACCCTAGACCGAATATGTAAGAATTACTCAATCAAGTGGCAATTGAGGAAATCTAAATCTAGAGCTAGGCACACTCTTTCATAACTCCCCATTACAGGGCATTTTTTATTGCCCAGTTTCACCGAGACTGTTTAGAATAAGATAATTACTCTGGAAGTGGTTATAGGATTATAGTTAGTCGAGTCTGTCTCATTTCTGGACATAAAATATTTGTGATTTATATTTGACAAATACTATATTAAATATATAATGCTGGAATATGAAAAATTACTTTAAGACTTCGGCAGTTCTGGCATTATCTTTTTTTGCTACTGCGTATATTACCAACAATAAGAATACTTCTGTTGATTGCAAGGAAATTTGCAATTGTATTACGGTTATTATTACTTGCTCCCTTGCTATTCACTGGTTTATTGATGCTTTGAATGAACCGGAAAACAAATAAATCGAAAGTATTTGACAAATAAATAAATTCTGTTATTCTGTTGGTGTTGGTAGAAACAAAATTAACAATCAAAATAAAAACAAACTTATGAGTCACGATATTAACAAATACGACAGACAACAGGGAGTGAAAATGGCTTGGCATAAACTTACCGAGATTATGCCGGAAATTACTCTGGATAATAATTGGCTTACTTCATGGGATTTGGTGCCAGTTAAACTCCAGAAAAACGGGAAGGATACCAAGTGGAATGTTCTGGAATGTTCCGATATTCCCGAATTGGAAATTGGTATGCCCTATAACCCTGGTTCCTTCCGTCCTATCACCAATGCCGAATTTCTGGAATTGGTTCGCCAGTCCATTTCCGGCACAAGTCACAAGATTGTCAGTGTCGGCTCGCTTAAAAATCGGGGACGTGTTTTTCTTTCCATTGAATTGCAAGGGATGGAGAAATTTGTTGCGGCAGGACGTGAGTTTTCCGCTTATCTTAACTTTGGCAATGGACATGACAAGTCTAGTGTGCTTTGGGTTAACAGTAGTTCAATTTGCACCGTTTGCAATAACACTTTCACAAGTAACCTTATCCAAGTCGAAAACAAGGCGACGAAAGTTAATGAGGACGATGACGATTTGAATATTCGCCAACGTCACACGAAAAACGCCAATCTCAAATTGCCGGAAATTGCTAAACTGGTTGACGCAGCGGTTGGCGTCCAGGCAGAGTTTCAAATTGAACTTGACAAACTGGCGACGATTGAAATTGCCAAGACAGATGCCAAAGCATTGTTTGCCGGTTTCATTGGCCGGAATAGTGTTGCCGATGTCACTAAAGGATTATCAACTCGTGCAAGTAATACTGTGGATAAGATTTTGGAATTGCACGTTAATGGTGCGGGTAACGGTGGGCGTGACCTTGCCGACGCCTTTAACGGAATTACGGATTATTACACACATTTTTCCAGTGGCGGGAAGAATGTTAATCGCCAGATTATTTCCAGTGATTACGGTGCGGGCAATGTTGCCAAGCAAGATTTCTGGAATATGGTTCGCAATCCTGTTAAACGTGGCGAATTGATTGTCAGAGGCGATGCCTTGCTGACTAACACAAAGTAAGAAATAAGTCAAGTCAATTCCAAGACTTTCCCTGAAATAAAATTCGGGGAAAGTTTCTTTTTCCTTTGACATTATTCTTGCGGCATGATATACTTTACACGAAAGATGAGGACTAGGATTGGAAATAGTATCTATAGCATTCGAGTTACTCTCTATCTATCTCTGAAAAATAACAGTTGACAATTAATATAAAAAATGTATAATTCTGGAATATGAATAAAGTCTATGTCATTTACACTACTGATGGATATAACGACCAAGTAGTTGACAAGGTATTTACTTCTTACAATCTTGCCATGCTCTATGTTGTCAAATGTGCCAATCATTTCTTGAGTGGTGTTGCGTTACAAAAATTTGCAGATGAAGACAGGACTATTCAACACTTTAAGGGATATATCCACGAATTTGAAGTTGACATCTGAATAGAAATAGATATACTCTGACATGTGACATTACCAGCAACTCCCAGATTTAATCAGGTTATTCTATTGGCCGAGAAGATTGCAGCTAAAATAGGAGATAAATACGTTGGAATTGAACATTTGAAACTTGCATTGTGCCAACTCGAATTTCCGGTAGAATTTGAAAAATTGTTGACAGAAACGAAAAAGAATTTGACTTCTTCGACGAAATAAGTATAATAATCATATGAATATCACATATGCCGTCACCACTGAATTTGGAACTACTAATTTTCCTGTTCATCATCAAGGATTGGAAGATGCCATTGAATTTGCCAAGTTGAACAAGGCTAATCTCCATATTATCAAAGAGGATGTCAACAAAAAACAATACACTGAAATTGTTTGGGAATATAATAATCATTGACATTTCCATAAATATAGATATACTCTTTCTCATATGAAACCTACTACATATTACACAGTTAAAGTCATTGGTATTCTTTGGAGCGGTTGTCCCGCTGCCTATTCCAAGAATTTTACAACGAAACCTGATAGCAATCATCAAGTCAAACGAGAATTTGGCGACTTTGATACTCTCACGGATTATCAAGTTGAAGAAGTGTCTTTCAGTTACATTTCTGCCGGAAAGAAGTTCACAACCGTCAAAACACAAGAAATTGTCAAGGATTGGGACAGTGAAGAAAATGAGTTTATTTATCTTGACTGTGTTGATTAAATAGATATACTCTTTCTTATGAAAATTAACGTATCGGAATTGCCTTTTTTGGATGAGAAACCTTCATTTGGTGGTAGTGGAATTGGAAGATTTGAAGGAACTAATCTCGAAATGATTTCATGGCAGGGGTATCAATGCAAATATACTGAAATTCGACTTGACTAATGAAATTCCTTCCTATTCTATTCTTGGCACTTGGATTGCTTACGAGTTGTAGCGATGAAAAAACCGTCCAAGTAGCCAATCAAGAAGCCTTACTTAATCCTGAAGTCGTTGGCACAAATGCTGCTGGCAAGACTCTTTACCGAGTATATCTTCATTGTGTTACGGCTGCTGGCGGTGAATATTACTACTATTGGGATAAGTAATTCCGGCATAATAGTAACTGGAACATTCGAGTTACTTATACTTGGAAAACTGGTCGAATAGTAATTGACAAATAATAGATTTGTGGTATATTATTGGCCTATGAATAAAATTACTATTACTTGCCATAACGACAATTCCTTTAATGTGAAAGTTAATGATAACAAGCTTCTATGCGTTACTTGCCGTAATGGAGAATGGTCGTTCTATGACCCGCTTGGAGATTTTAAGATGTCGGCTGGCACAGATGTTCTTCCTGATTGGACTTCGATTATACAATATTGTAATGAATTAGTTTGACAACTAATAAAATATAGATATACTATTTCCTATGATTAACATTAAATTTACCGAAAAGAAAATGGAACAAACCTTCGATTATACTAATGCGCCAACCGATACTTTCCTCCGGCGTAATGGCTCGGATGACTTGGTTATCATTCCGGCTTCCGAGGCTGGTAGAAATCGTAAATGTATTATGTTCTATGCCAATCAAACCACCGCAATTTATCCAGTTACTATACTGGGTGGAGAAGAACTTACGATTGCCAATGTCGACGTGAAAGTTAGTTGACAATCAATAAAATATAGATATACTCTTTCCTATGAAGATTAAATCATTTTTCGATAACAACGGATTAGTGCGGGTCAAGTGGATGTTCCGCAAGAAATAATTTAGCCAGCGCAGCTAAAGTCGTTTCATTGGATTTAGCGGTCTAATGGTTTTCGACATTCGATAGACGAGGTAATTTAAGTGGCTAGAATAGGCCGTTAGGCACAGTGTAAGGTTCGACGCCTTGCCCTCGGAACAAGCGAGTATGTTCGCTTTATTAGAGTGAAATCCGAATAAAAACTTCAATCTGACGTGCAGACATCTACGAAAATGATGGTCTATGCTAATGGTCGGCTAAAGTGACCAGAATGGAAGATGTAACTATGTCCATTTAAGTTTTTGTCAAGTAAATAAAACTGCGGTAGTGGACGTTAATAATGATTAAGTTACAGATGTAACGTCGTGTATCGAAGGCTGATAGATGCCAGAAATGGTAACGGGTATAAAAAATAATTCCTGCTATAAATACTTTCAGATTTACTTGACATCTCATCGCAACTATATATAATCATACTTATGATTGATTTGCCTAAATTTCCATTTGTCTATTCGGGTGGTGGACACTTTCGAGATAGCCGAGTTCCTAAAGGACAATCGGCTCCCATGTTGCATGGCAATGAAGTGTTAGCTGAATATGAGAAATTTGTCAAGGATTATTTGGAGAAATATGTAGTTGTCAATCCCACCGATAACTTGAAAGAAATCTTGACAAACTTTAAGAAATAAGTATAATTATCTTATGTCTAAAATCATTCCCGTCAAGCAAGACTCCTTAATTTACAATGCGGCTGACCATCCTAATCATTTACGGGGCAAGGATGGCAAAGGAAAGAAAACACTAACAAGGATTTATTCGGTCTGGCGAATTGACCATGATGTTGCTTATTGTCAATCTCGTGATTGTCTGGGTAAGATTTGGGAAGAACAATTCCATGTTAATACGTTAGTTCCATATTCCAAAGAAAAGAATTGACATTTCACCGATTAATAAGTATATTTATTATATGTGAGCCAACGAAAGAAGAAACTTGTTATGAAACAACAACCTAAATGCAAGTGTTCCCGCAAAGTTCGGCAAGCCATTCGTAAATTCTTATCTACGCATACTCATGCCGCTTGGCAACATCTTCAAGAAGTAATTCAGTAATTTCACCGGCACTATTTCACCGATAGCAACTCCAATAATATCAAGTGGTTATAGCATTATAGATACAAATAAATTTGACATTTGAATAAATATAGATATACTTTTACTATATGAAAATGATGCGCTGTCCCTACTGCACCAGTGATTTGAGTAAATCAATCAAGTGGATTATTGCTAATTGCCCGCCCATGAAACGAAAGGCATATGCTGCCCATGTTAATAAAGAGCATAAAATCAAACATGGAATTTCTCAATTTGACTCGTTAATTTCCACTCATAAAGTTTGACATTCCAATATAAATCTATAAACTCTTTCATATGAAAGTATTATTTTCCATTCCTGCTACGACAACTCCATTTGGCATTACCCTCTCTCAAAAGAGTCATAAAAATTTCACGGTTAAATATGGCAAACAAGTTAAGAATAATTTATCATATTCGGATGCCGCCAAAGAATTTGGACTGGCTCTCCTGCACTCTCTTAATTGCGATGGAAAATTAGATTGACAATTCATTAAATATAGATATACTCTTTCTTGTCAGTAACAATTAACAACAAACAAAACATATGAAAACAACTCTTAAAATGTCGGTTCCGGCAATGGTGGATTTTCTGACGGGAATTGGTAGTGCATCTACTTTCGTTTCTATGGAAACGGAAACGGCTCCTAAATTGAAGAAAACTTGTCCCTTTCGTGGCGTGATTAAGAAAGCAATCGTGCAAGGCTGGTTGAATGTGGATTACAAGCGCAAGGTAGAAAAGATGGTAGGGGAAGCGTTGAATGTCCCTGCTAAAGATGTCAATTATGAATTAGGCGATGTCTGGTTTCGTCACGTTGCCGGTGATAATGGAAACCCGTCTCCGGTGGTTGTGAATAAGACAAAGGATGATGGAAAATTTTATATGTTCTATTTCCATCGCAAGACGAAGGAAGCCGGTTATTTCGATGAAACTGGCAAGGCGATTGCTTACGAAGATTTGAAGCCGCATTTCTATGCGAAATCTTCTAGCGAGTATAAACCGGAAGTTCGGGCAGTTTGCCTGAATAATTTGAAGAAATTGAAAGCCCGTGGATTGATTGTGGTTGGTAAGAAATAATCTCAAAAGTCAAGCAAGAAAGTTCCAGATTATCTAAAAAATAATCTGGGATTTTCCTTTACTTTTATCCTTGAAATAACTATACTAAAGGCGAAAGGTGAGGAAGGGACTTCGATAAATAGTATCTATAATGTTCGAGTTAGTAGGACGGAAAAAATAAATCTAAATAGTTCTTGCAATTAAAATATAAAATGGTATATTACTACCAATATGACAACTTACATTATTCAATACAATCTTAATGGTTATTGGCGCAACCTAAAAGACCATGCCGGATGGAATATCGAATGCGTTTGTGTGACAAATGCTCGCTGGATTGGTGCTAATTCATCCTGTAAGGTTGGATTAGTCTGGCGGACTGACCTTTGGAGAATTATGGACAGTCATGGACAAATCCATTCGATTTAATTTGACATTTCCATAACAATTGATACACTACTTAAATGAAATCAATCCTAATCAATTCTACTCTCAAAACTGTAACGGAAGTTGACTATTCCGGCAACTATCAGGACATTTACAAGTTACTTGGTTGTGAAATGTTTGAAGTTGTGGCACTTGGCAAGGGTGAAGATTGCTTTGTGGATGAGGAAGGTCTTATGACGCTTGCGCCAGGAACTACTTTCTTTTATTATGCTGGCACACACCAACCGATTGCTGGCAATGGTCTAATCCTTCGTTGTAATGCTGCCGGTGAAAGCGTGGCAACCAAGTTGACAGTTGACAAGGTGAAAGCCAATGTCAAATTTATGACGTTGGATGAAGTCCGCAATCCAAAATCGTATAGTCCCTTTGAAGATAGCATGGAATATCACCAATCAATCGCTTGACTTTCTCTAAAAAATCAATATACTCCTCTTATGTCAAAAATCAAAGTCAAACTCAACATTCCCGAACTCAAACCTGTCATTTGTGGCAGTAACAAATTTAATTATGGCAAGTTGTATCGTTGTGTCGGGACATCCGAATATCATCCGCAATGGATTAACTGTATCGCATGGGTGAGCCGAGACGATAGGGAACAATTCGGTCTTGTCCGTGGCAATGTTCACGTAGTAATGGCTAATGGTGAACTCTACCCAAATAAGGTGCAATTTCCCGACAATTATCAATTTACCGAACTGCCAGCCGGAAGTTCTATTGAACTATCCATTGAAGAAAAATTAAATGTTCCTTGACTTTTAATCAATAATCCAATACAATACAAACATATGAAATTAACTATCAATACTCCAACACCCGTCGTCCAACCTCCGAAAACTATCACACTGGAACTGTCCGAGCGGGAATTTGCTATCCTTCGTGCCGTGGCCGGTCATACGCTTGGCGTTGATGCGGCACGTTTATTTGGTGAGTTGTGGGTCTCTCATACTGCCGTGAAACATATTCGATAATTAAATTGACTTTCCCGTTGGAATTGATATATTTATTCCAACATATGAAACAACCAATCAACAATCAAATCAAAATTCGCAAATCGTGGGGCCTACTCAATCCGGCAACTAAACGCCTTGAGTCAAAAAAAGTCTATAAACGCAAATCAAAATACGGAAAAGACTATTGACAATCAATAACAAATCAATATACTCCTATCTATGAATAAGAAAAACATCCGTCTCCTTGCCATTCTCCTCCTAAATGATGAAAATGGTATTAACAGCGAAGCCTATGAAGCATTAGCCTCTATGCTCCACGAAATCGGCAATCAGGACATTCTTGATGCTGTTGAAGCCAATAATGGCCGGTATTGGATTGGCGAAGATGATGCGGAAGATTTGAAGGAAAAGGAATAATTTCCCCTTGACAATTAACCAATAAATCAATATACTCTTAAACATATGAAACAAGTAATCTTTACGCAACCGAAACCAGTAATCGAGCAAATCACCTACCAAAATCTTCCTCACCAACCTATTATTGGGTTTGTGGTGGGAAATGAGAAGGGTTGGCTCCAACCAACCAAGTATAATTCTACTACTTACAAGCCGCTCTGTCGTGATGGTGGAGTTCATCATGGCAATGGCTGGACTGAAGGGTCTTTGAACTATTGTCTCACCTCGCTGTTGTTTGAACGGGATATTTACCTATTCGCCAACGAAAAAGAACTGTTCCGTTGGCTCTGCGAATAAATTTACGGTTACGGTCATATGTTGGTTGCCAGTGACGAATAAAATAGGTGAAAGCCTATGAAACTAGAGCGTGAAAGCGTGTCTGGTAATTGTCACTGGCAATTTTCTTTCATTTTCACCGACGAGTGGCTTGAATGTTATAGTTACTATAAACAAATCCAAAATAATCCTTGCTATTTGTATTAAAATAGATATACTCTTTATCAACATATGAATAAACACTCTCAATCACTCCCCCGAATGGACATTTACGCCAACCACGGCACAAAGGTTATCTTTGATATGCCGACTGCTGGCTATCCTCATCACCAAGAAACTGCCCTGAAACACTTGGAAATTGGCAAGGTCTATACGATTGACTTTATCGAAGTCCATAGCTACTCGACGGATGTTTATCTTGTCGGTTTTACTCAACATTTTAACAGTGTCCTTTTCGGCAGTTTGTCAAATGAAGATATTGCTTCATTAAATAGTTGACATTTGTATAAAAATAGATATACTCTCTCTTATGTGGCAACTACAATACGCTTATCTTGATGGCAAACCTCTTGTCTGGATTACTTCTCGTGAAGGCGAATATTCGGAAAAATCAATCAAAACATGGTTGCCGTGGCATCGGAAACAACATCCGGTGATGAATAGATGCCCTGTAAAATATCGGGCAGTGCGAACAATCACGGTTACATATAAAAAAACTTTCGTAAAGCATTGACATTTCCATAAAAATAACTATACTCCCTATCAATAAATGAACTTCCCTTACCAACTCTTAACAGACTGTCAGGAATTGATTTTCCTGTCCCTCTGTATAACAGTTGGTATTCTTTCGTGGCAAAGTGGATATGAGAACCCACTACCCACACTAAAGGAGACTAGTAATAAAATGTTTCATCCTTTCCGAATAGGACGGGGGGAGTTTAGACGACTCCC
>Ga0208872_1002125_pt1 | contig 11630 bp, 10 predicted proteins | sample CryBogCBH12Aug08_FD_185508 | JGI IMG/M metagenome (GOLD analysis project Ga0208872, IMG submission 185508) | Freshwater microbial communities from Crystal Bog, Wisconsin, USA - CBH12Aug08 (SPAdes) | ecosystem: Environmental > Aquatic > Freshwater > Lake | place: Crystal Bog, Wisconsin, USA... | reverse complement strand
GCCGTGATGGCACCGCACACGCGCATCGGCGCGGCGCATCCGGTGGAACTCGGCTCCAGCGGCGAGGTGGAAAAAACCGACGACACGATGAAAACCAAAATCGAGAACGACACCGCCGCGTTCGCCAAATCCATCGCCGAGAAACGTCACCGGAATGCCGACTGGGCGGCCGCCTCCGTGCGCGCCAGCGAATCCATCACCGCCGAGGAGGCGCTAGACAAAAATGTCGTGGATTTGCTCGCTGAGGATTTGCCGGATTTGCTGAAACAAATTGACGGCCGCGATTGCGGCGGTAAAACGCTGCACACCGCTGGCGCGACGGTGGTGGAAATTCCGATGAAAACGTGGGAGCGGTTCTCGCAGATTTTTCTGCGGCCGGAAGTCATGTTCATTTTAATGCTGATGGTGATTTACGGGTTCATCGGCGAATTAAGCAGTCCGGGCGCGATATTGCCCGGCGTCGTCGGCGCAATTGCGCTGGTGCTGGTGCTTTACATGTCAGCGATTTTGCCGGTGAACATCGCCGGCCTGTTGCTCATCGGGCTGGCAGTGCTGCTGTTCATCGCGGACGTGTTTGCCGCGACGCATGGCATATTGACGGCGGGCGGTATCCTCGCTTTTTTCCTCGGCGCGCTGATGCTGTTCAACCACGGCGGGGCGGGCTATAACCTGCCATTGATTTGGATTATTTCGGCGACGCTGGTGACGGCCTTGTTTTTCATTTTCATCGTCGGCAAAGGGATTGGCGCGCAGTTCAAACCGGCGCAGACCGGCACCGGCACGATGATCGGAAAAATTGTTTCCGCGCAATCGCGCATTGATTCGACGGGCGGAAAAGTCTTTATTGAAGGCGAAATTTGGAACGCCGTAAGCGCGACGCCGGTGGAAGCCGGTCTGCCGGTGGAAATCACCGGCATCAGTGGATTGACTTTGTCGGTAAAATCAAAAAACTAAAAAACTATGGAACTCATCAGCGCCCTCATCAAAATCTTTGGCGTCTCCGCGCCAATCGTCATCGTCATCGCCGTGCTGGCGATATTTGTCCTGCCGCAATCGGTCCGCATTTTGCGCGAATACGAGCGCGGCGTGATTTTCCGGCTCGGTAAATTGCAGGGCGCGAAAGGGCCGGGCATCATTTTTCTAATTCCCGTCGTGGACAAAATGGTGCGGATGGATTTGCGCGTGGTGACGATTGACGTGCCCAAGCAGGAAATCATGACCAAGGACAACGTGCCGGCCACGGTGGACGCGGTGATGTATTTCCGCGTGGTGGACCCGAACGCGGCGGTAGTGAAGGTGGAGAATTTTTGGAAAGCCACTTCGCTCATTGGCCAGACGACCTTGCGCAGCGTGCTCGGCCAGTCGGCGCTCGACGAACTGCTGTCACAACGCGACGTCATCAACCAGAAATTGCAGGAGATCATTGACAAACAGACCGAGCCGTGGGGCATCAAAGTCACGTCGGTCGAGGTGAAGGAAGTGGCGTTGCCCGACAGCATGAAGCGCGCGATGGCCAAGCAGGCCGAGGCTGAACGCGAACGCCGCGCGAAAATCACCAACGCGGAAGGCGAATTCCAAGCCGCCGAAAAAATGGTGCAGGCCGCCGCGCTCATCGCGAAGGAGCCGATTGCGTTGCAACTGCGCTATCTTCAGACGATGCGCGAGATGGCAAGCGAACACAACACAACGACCTTCCTGCCGCTGCCGATTGACTTGTTCAGCGCGTTTTTGAAGAAGTAACTGTTCTCCGCAGATAGCGCAGATGGGCGCAGATTTATTTTGAATCGGCGTCATCAGCGTAATCTGCGGATGAAAAAATATGCCGATTTACGAATACGAACTTTGCGACGGCGAGTGCAAGATTTGCGGTGGTAGCTTTACTTTGAACCGTCCGCTTTCTGCGCCGCCGCTGGAGAAATGTCCGGCGTGCAAAAAGCCGGTGCGCAAAATCATTTCCGGCTTCACTACGCCGCACAAACTCAAGCCGCTGTCCGTCACCGACGCCAAAAAGGCGGGCTTCCAGGTTTACAAGCGCCTCGGCAAGGGCGAATACGAGCGGCAGTGACTGCGCCGCAGGCTTAGCTCGAGCAACCACCGGCATTCGGCTAAACCAGTGCAAGTTTGTTTTTGAATTCATTTTGACGGCGATTGTCCATTGCTTTAGCGTAGGGAAGGCTGATGATTTTTCGTTTCTCCAGTTTTTTGGCACTGTTGGCGACGGGCGTGGTTTTGACCACCACCCCGCCGGTGCTGGCCCAGCAGGCACCACCGAGCGCGGCGTCCCGCGCCAATTCATTTCTGCCATCGGCGGGCAAGTCTAGCGCGGACAACACCCCCAATCCGCTTTTCAACTTTGATGAACCGACGATTTCGTTTGATTTGCTGCCAAACGCCACTGCGCCCAGCGTTTCCCCGGAAACGGCAAAGCAGTGGAAGAAAATTCTCGAAACTAAAAACAACTGGGCGTTGATGACGCCCAAAGAAATCATGGGGCTGCCCACGCCGGAAAAAATCCTCGGCCTGCCGGCGCCTAACAACGAGGACAATCTCTCGCCGGAGCAGCGGTTTTTATCACGGCAGGATCGCGCGGTGGCGACGGCAGCTACCAACGCCCAGGTGCGTTCCGACGCGGCATTGCTGGAAAATGAGGCAAATCCTTTTCTGCCCAATAACCGCAGCGGTCAGGCTTCTCGTCTCGGTGACGGGCCGGATTTTCATTCCACACCAAACGCCAATCTGCGACCGGACGGACAAACCGGAGCGGATCAGCGGGATATTTCGCCGTGGACCAGCGCCTTCACGGTGCCACCGGCAGCCCCGAAACCCAGCCCGGAACAGCAGGCTGCGATGGAGCGTTTCCGCGCCTTGATGGAACCCAGTTCGCCGGTGGAAACTACGCCAGCCCGGCCAGTCACATCCACCACCCCGCTGCCCGACCCGAACCTGCAACCGCAGCCGCTGGTAAATCCGTTGGGACATTCGTTCACTCCGCTGCAAAGCAGCATCGGTCGGCCGACTGGCATCATGCCGTTGCCAGGCATCACGGGGCCTTACAAAACACCGGCACCATCAAAATCGTCCTCCCAGGCGCAGTTGCCACCGTGGCTTTCAGATTCACCGCCGCCGTTCGGCGCGTCGCCGCGAAAATTTTAAACCTTGAACTTATCCTAAAATGATTCGCCACCTACTGATTGCCGCTTCAATTATCTTTTCATCGTCCGTTTTAACTCACGCTGAAATGCAAACTTCGATTCCCCTTTGGCCCGAAGGCGCGCCCGGCGCACTCGGCACCAACGCCAACGACATTCCCACGGTGACACCGTATTTGCCGAACGGGACGAATGCCACCGGCGCGGCGATGGTGATCTGCCCCGGCGGTGGTTACGGCCATCTGGCGGCGCACGAAGGCAATGATTACGCGCTGTGGCTGAACCAGCAGGGCGTGACGGGTTTTGTTTTGAAATACCGGCTCGGCTCGCAGGGCTATCGGCATCCGGCGATGCTGAACGACGCCGCGCGCGCCGTGCGCTGGGTGCGGGCACACGCTAAGGATTACAAGATTGACCCGAAGCGCGTCGGCATCATGGGTTCGTCCGCCGGTGGTCATCTGGCGTCCACACTGCTGACGCATTTTGATTCGGGCAACCCGAATGCCACCGACACGGTGGAACGACAAAGTTCGCGGCCGGACTTGGGAATTTTGTGTTACGCGGTGATTACGCTGGGGGAATTCACGCACAAGGGTTCGCTGCACAATTTGCTCGGCACGAATCCGCCGCCGGAACTGATAAAAAATCTTTCCAACGAACTGCAAGTGACCACCAACACGCCGCCGTGTTTTCTGTGGACGACCTTTGAAGACAAGGCAGTGCCGATGGAGAACACGCTACAATTTGCCGAGGCGCTGCGCAAAAACCATGTGCCGTTCGACCTGCACGTCTACCAAAAAGGCGGACACGGCATGGGCTTGAAAGATAAACCGCCGTTTGCCAATCCGCATCCGTGGGCGGCTGACTGTCGGTTCTGGCTCAAAGCGCAGAACTTCGTGAAATAATCAAAAGCCGCGCAAATCCGTGCTGCTGCGCTTGGGCAATCCCGGTGCCGGCGTGCGCTTGAGGACGAGATATTCCATGCCCATCTCCGCGCAATATTCGCGCTTGCCGCCTTTGTCGCCGTCTTCGTTGACAACGTAAATATCGGGTTTCAAGCGGCGAATTTCCGGATCGGCATCCACCCAGCCGGAGCCGGTGGAAATGATCGCCTGCTTCACAAATTTAATGGAACCGACGACGTAACGGCGTTCTTCCTGCGTCAGCAGCGGATGACCTTCGCCCTTCAGGAACCGGACGTTGGCATCGTTGCCCAAACAGACGTAGAGATCACCGTAGGCGGAAGCTTCTTCGGTGAAGCGGACGTGGCCGGAGTGAAACCAGTCGTAGCAGCCGGTGGCGATGACTTTTTTGCGGCCTGGCGCGGACGGCATCGGCGGCGGCTCCGGAAAACCTTTTAGCTCGTCCGGCGTGAAGATGCGGTAGGCGATATTGTTTTCACCGGCAAACTGTTTGCGGGCGGCACCGGTGGTGGTTTCGTAATCCGCCCAGACATCAGCGCGCAGATTTTTCGGCAGTGTATCAAAGCCGGTCGCGCCATCGGCTTCCACCACGCGGCTGACGTAGCGGACGGCGTTCAGAAAATAGCGCCGTTCCGCCAGCGAAAACTTCGGCGCTTTGCCGGTGATTTTTTGCAGCGTGGCATCCGGCCACAGCAAAACGGAAAGTTCGCCGAGCTTGGACGCTTCTTCGAGAAAACGTAGGTCGCGCGACTTGATATCGTCGAACCCACCGGAGACAATAATTTGTTTTTGCGTGGACATGTTAGGAACGGATTTTCAGTGCAAACGCGATTTTGCCATCAAATTTTTCCGGCAGCGAGACGTGCAAGCCGGTTTCGTCGCGGGTGAATTTCAACTTGCCGCCACCGACCAATTGCACACTGCTAACATTTTGCTGAAAGTTCCAGGTTTTGGAATTGATCGCGAGCGACTGGATGGTGACTTTGCCGTCTTTCGGAATTTCCAGCACGATGGCGTAAAGGATTTTGCCGTCCTTCGACTGCGTGAAGCGGATGTCCTCCGCCGTGAACGGCTTTTTCTGCACGTCGCTCTGGCCACCGAAGTGACCTTTTTCTTCCGTCACGGTGGACGGGCCTTCGCCAAAGATATTCCACGGGCGGGTCGCATAAATCGCCTCGCCGTTGACCTTCAGCCACGCACCGATTTCGCTGACGATTTTGATTTCGTCGGCGTCCGGCTGGCCGTCGCGCTGGAGCGGCACGCTCAACATCAGGTTGCCATTTTTGCTCACGATGTCCGCAAGCATCCGCACCACCGACGCGGCGGATTTGTAACTGTGTTTCTTGAAGATGTCCTGATTGTAATGCCACGAACCGATGCAAGTATCGGTCTGCCACGGTTGCGGCAAGATGCCTTCCGCTTTGCCGCGCTCAATGTCGTAAACCATCGTCTGGCGCTGCGTTTCGTTCAGCCCTTTGTTGTTCATCACGGCTTCGTTTTGACCGTGCAGCTTGATGCTGGAGTTATAAAAATGCGCGGCGAGGTTCAGCCCGACTTCATCCGTGACGCCGTTAAACGGCAGCACACTGTCGTCGAAATAAATCTGGTCGGGATGATAGTCATCCCAAAGCTGCTGCGTGCGCTTGAAAAACTTTTCCATGTAAGCCGCGTCCGGCGTGCTGCTACCCTCGGCCGGATTCCAACTCCAGACGAGTTTTTTGCCGGGCCGGTGGTTTTGCGCGTAAAGCTCCTGCGGATCAAGGCCGTCCCACCACTGCCCCTTGCCATCGGCCTTCGTTAATTTGCCGTCGTAAGGCACGCCGGCGAGCGAACCGTTGGTGTCCGCGCCCTGCGCCACTTCATACCACGACCACGCGCGCGAGCAGTGAACGCTGACCGCGAAGCGCAAGCCGTTTTTCCGTGCCGCCTTGGCCCAGCCGCCGATTAAATCTTTCTGCGGGCCGAGCGCCACGGAATTCCACGACTGATATTTGGAATCGTATAAATCGAAGTTGTCGTGATGGTTTGCCAACGCCATGAAATATTTCGCGCCGTTTTCCTTGTAGAACTTGAGCAACTGGTCGGGATTGAAATTCGCCGCCTTCCACTGGTGAATCACGTCCTTGAAACCGTTCGTGGATTGATGGCCGTATTCCGCGCGGTGCGATTTCCAATCGCCCTGGCCTGGGATATACATATTGCGCGCATACCAGTCGCCGTGTTCCGGCTCGCATTGCGGTCCCCAGTGTGCCCAGATGCCAAACTTGGCGTCGCGGAACCATTCCGGTGTCTGGTATTTCGTGAGCGAATTCCAGTCCGGCTTGAACGGCCCGGCGGCAATCGGTGGCAGCTTCAACGCTGGGGAAGAACTGGTTTGCGCCACCGCCACCGTCAGCGACAAGCCCAACAGCACGGCGATGAATTTAATTTGGTTTATTTTCATAATTTTATTTTTTCGCGACACGGACATTGACTTGGAATGCACCCGGCACCGGTTTTTCGGAAACGACGATCAGATAACCACCGCCACAGCCGGAATACATCGCGCCGAGGTATTGCTGCTGATACGCTTTGAGAATCGGCATTAATTCTACGCGCAGCAACGGATGCCGGACGACGTGTGGCAGCAGCGTCTCCCAACATTTCATCGTGAGGTTGAGCGACGCGCCGAGTTTTTTGGCGTCCATTTTAACAATCGCGTCGTAGCAATCCTTTCCTGACTGACCGAGCTTGGCGACCCATGCCGGTTTCAGATTTTTGATGCCGAGCGGATTGTAGCCGTCCGGGCGCGGTTCCACCGGAATCAAATACAGAACCTGGCTCAACCACCGCGCGACCTTGGCGCTATTGCACGATTCGATGTGCGAAGGAAAAACACCGCCGTGGATTTTGTAGTCATAATCCAACCGGTTCACGCCGGGATAAACCAAGCCGATCATATCCTGCGAACCACTGGGATCGGTCTTGCCCTTGTTTTCCACCTCGTAAAGCTCGCGCGCCAATGCTTCCGGTGAGCGGTTCGGTAATTTGCCTTTCCAAATCCGCATCGCGATATGGCGCGTGCCGCTGGCGATACCGCTGCGATCCATCGGCCGAAAATCCGGCTCGATCTGCACCACCACCATCGCGCCGGGCGGCTTCGGGTCGAATTTATTAACGAAGGGTTGGTCAATCCAGCCACCGGCGAGTTGCAGGCGGTTGGGAATGGCTCCAATCAGCTTGGCGACAGGTGCAGTTTTCTTCGGCATCGTTGTAAAAAGTTATCCGGTTACTTGAGCGTCACCGGCTTGAGGTTGCTGCCGGTGATTTTCAGCGAGCAGGTCAAGTCGCTGATTTTTTGGCTCGGCAATTCCACCGTCAAACCGTCGGTGGTTTGGGTGAATTTCAATTCCCCTTTGAAACCGAGGACTTCGACGCGATGGATTTGGTTCACGCTCGCATCATCGGTTTTGGCGAGCGCACGGATGGTGAGTTTATTTTCCACCGGCCAGCCGAGCGCGATGGCGTAAAGTGTTTTGCCCTTGGTGGTGAAACGGATGTCCTTGGCGCTGTATTTGATTTTGGTGTCGTTGAAATTGCCGCTCTTTTCCACCTTGGCCGAGCCTTCACCGTAAATCAACCACGGGCGCGAGCCGTAAATCGCCTCGCCGTTGACCGCCGTCCAGTCGGCGAGTTCGTGCAGCATCGTTTCCGCCTCGGGATCGAGCGTGCCGTCGGGGCGCAGCACGACGTTGAGGAGCAGATTGCCGTTCTTACTGACGATATCCACCAGCATCCGCACCGTCCAGGTCAACGGCTGATACTTCCAGTTCTTGTTATAAAACCAGTCGCCGATGGAGGTATCGTTCTGCCACGGATATAGGTCAATGGTGCTGCCACCGCCGCGCTCATAATCCTGCACCCAGAGGCCGCCAGAAACTTGCTTGCAATTATAAACCGCCATCTGCTTGCCGCCGTTGTGCGCGATGCTGTCGTTGTAAAGATTGGCAATCTGGCTCAAACCCACGACGTTGTCTTTGCCAAACGCCACGCCGCCGTCGCTGTAAAGCAAATCAGGATGATAGGTATCCACGAGTTCCTTGATTTCATTATACCATTGCTGGTGCCAGCGCGGGTTCTGCGAATACCACCGGGAGTCACCCGGTTCGGCGGGGAAATGATACAAATCCCAATTGTTTGAATTTGCACCGTCATACGGCACGCCGGCGAACGGGCCATTCGTGTCGGCACCGTGGCTCGGTTGATACCACCAGAAGCTCGCCCCCAAATGTTCAGAAACACCGAAGGGCAGGCCGTTTTTCTTCGCTGCCTTTTGCCATTCGCCCACTACGTCGCGGTGCGGACCGTAGTTCACGGCGTTCCATGAGTGCAACGGTGAATTCCATAGGAAAAAATTGTCATGGTGCGTGCCCATGCTGACGAAATACTTTGCGCCGGCCTTTTTGTAGAGCGCCATCAGCTTTTCCGGATCCCACTTTTCAGCCTTCCACAGCGGGATGATGTCTTTCCAGCCGTTCGTGGACGGATGGCCCCAGCGTTTGAGATGGTCTTCGTAATCTTTTGATCCCTGCTGATACATCTTCCGCGCATACCAGTCGCCTTCCATCGGCACGGCCTGCGGACCCCAATGCGCCCAGATGCCGAATTTCGCATCGCGAAACCATTCCGGGCAGGAATAATTCGTTAGCGACGACAGCGTGCCAGCATACGGCCCGGCAGCGATTGGCAGTTTCAAATCGGCGTCCGTCAGCGCTGCTCGAGTGGTGATGATGGAAGCAGTGATAAAAAGTGAAGTGAGGAGAGATTTCAGGTGCATGGCTTTAATTTTGGTTTAATGGAGAACTGCCGCCGCCGGTGTTGACGACCACCGGCGGCGGTTGAATTTAATTCCGTTGAACGATCAACCGATGCCTACGCGTTCGCCGGCTTTGCGCTTCTTGTATTGCTGCCGAATCCACGCGTAAGTTTCCGCCAAGCCCTTGTCGAGCTTGGTGTTCGGCTCCCACTTGAGCGTTTTCTTGATGAAGGTGTTGTCCGAGTTACGACCGGCCACGCCCTGCGGCGCGTTCAGGTCGTATTTGCGGTTCATCTTCACGCCGGCAATTTTTTCAATCTTGGTCAGCAGCGTGTTGATGGAAACCATCTCGCTCGAACCTAGGTTAATCGGCGTCGCGATCAGAGCATCGCTGTGCATGATCATGTCAATGCCCTTCACGCAGTCGTCAATATACATGAAGCTGCGGGTCTGCTCGCCGTTGCCCCAGATCGTAATGTCTTTTTTGCCGGTCTCGATGGCTTCGATGACCTTGCGGCAAAGCGCGGCCGGCGCTTTTTCGCGGCCGCCATCCCAGGTGCCGTGCGGTCCATAGACGTTGTGAAAGCGCGCAATCGCCGTCTTCATGCCGCGTTCGTGCCAATATTCTTCACAGAACATTTCGGAAACCAATTTCTCCCAGCCATAGCCGCGTTCAGACATCGCCGGATAAGCATCGGACTCCTTGAGCGCGCGGACGTTCGGGTCCTGCTGGAGCAGCGTGTTGTAGGCACAAGCCGAGCTGGAGAAAAAGTAACGGCGGGCGCCGGCCTTGTAAGCGGCCTCAACCATGTTCGTGTTGATGAGAATGGAACGCAGACATTCGACGCGAAAGCGTTCGATGAAACCCATGCCACCCATGTCGGCGGCGAGGTTATAAACTTCCACTGCGCCTTCGCAGACGCGATGGCAGTTCGCTTCGTTGCTCACGTCGAGGCAGAGGTTTTCGACGCCGGGGACGTGCAGATACCACTCGTAAAGCGGCTTCTTGTCCACGGCACGGATGTTGGTGAAGCCCTTCTTCTTGAAATACAGGGCGAGGTTGCCGGCGATGAATCCGCCGGCGCCGGTGATGACGATCAAATCGTCCTTCTTCAGTGGGGCGTCCTTTTCTACGATGCGTTTCTTTTCTTGCATAATTATTTTTTGGGTGATGACGGTGGTGCCGTCAATGTTGTTCAAATGTTCGAGGACAATTCTAGCTTGCTTTCCGCGTTTGGGAATGTCCACCTTTGGACAAAGCATATCCATTATTGACCGAAATGAAAGCCACCGCCACCGCCGCGCCGGATTTTTTCTCGCCGCAAGTCTCAACCGCGCGGCGCTTCTACCTCGACCTCAACCCACCACGCGGCACGAAGCTCGCCGTCGTCTGCGGCGGAGTTGAACACTGCGCGCCCGACTACGCCATCCGCCGGGAAACCTTCCCGTTTTTTTCCATCGAATACGTCGTGCGCGGCGAAGGCCGGCTGAAGCTGGGCCGGCGCAGCTTTGAACTCCGCCCCGGCACGGCTTTTTCCTATGCGCCCGGCATTCGCCAGCACATCACCGTAAATCCGCAGAAACCACCGGTGAAATATTTCGTGGACTTCGCCGGAACCCAGTCCAGCCAATGGCTTCGGCGTGCCCAGTTGGCGGCGGGCAGCGCGGCGCAGTTGTTTCCACCAACGGAAATCCAGCCGCTGTTCGACGAGTTGATCCGCAACGGCCAGCGCGCCACCGGCCACACGCCGGAACTGTGCCGGCACCTGCTGGAAGCCATCGGCTTGAAACTGCGCGAAGCCCGCGTGCCGTTGAAGAACGAGGATTCGCTTGCCTTCGCCACCTTCCAAAAATGCCGCCAGCACCTCCAGGAACATTGCTTCCGCCTGGCCACGCTTGAACAAGCCGCCGGTGAATGTCATCTGGACACCGCCTACCTCTGCCGGCTGTTCCGCCGGTTCGACCACCAGTCGCCCTACCAATTTTTGATGCGCCTGAAAATGAATGCCGCCGCCGACCGCCTGCACCAGCCTGGCGCGCTGGTCAAAAATGTCGCCGCCGACCTCGGTTTCGCCAACCCGTTTCACTTCTCGCGCGCCTTCAAATCCGTCTTTGGCGTCCCGCCGGAATCCTTTCGCAAAATGCGTTGAACGCTCGACAAACGCGCCGGAAAAATTAAAATTCCGCCCATGGCTAAACCAACCTTACTCGTCCTCGCCGCCGGCATGGGCAGCCGCTACGGCGGTCTCAAACAGATTGATCCCGTCGGTCCGTCCGGCGAAACCATTATTGACTACTCCGTTTACGATGCGCTGCGCGCCGGCTTCGGCAAGCTCGTGTTCGTCATTCGCAAGGACATCGAGCAGACCTTCCGCGAAGTCATCGGCGCGCGGTTCGAGAAACGCATTGCCGTGGAATACGTTTTTCAGGAGTTAAACAAATTGCCCACCGGCTACGCGATTCCCGAAGGCCGCACCAAACCGTGGGGCACCACGCACGCGATTCTTGTGGCTCAAGATGCCATCAAGGAACCGTTCGCCGCCATCAACGCCGACGATTTTTACGGCCAGCACGCCTACAAAATTCTCGCGCAGCATCTCACCACCGGCACGCCGGATTACGCGATGGTCGGTTTCATTTTGAAGAACACCTTGTCCGACCACGGCAGCGTGGCGCGCGGCGTCTCGCGCGTGGATGCCAACAATTATCTCACGCACATCGTTGAGATGCTGAAAATCGAGCGCGACGGCGGCGGCGCGAACA
>Ga0208872_1002124_pt1 | contig 11634 bp, 13 predicted proteins | sample CryBogCBH12Aug08_FD_185508 | JGI IMG/M metagenome (GOLD analysis project Ga0208872, IMG submission 185508) | Freshwater microbial communities from Crystal Bog, Wisconsin, USA - CBH12Aug08 (SPAdes) | ecosystem: Environmental > Aquatic > Freshwater > Lake | place: Crystal Bog, Wisconsin, USA... | reverse complement strand
TACCGGGTTGTTTCACGCAACGCGAACGGCCGACGAAACCGCCGGCAAGCCGCATCCGCGCATGCTTCATGAACTGATGGAGTTGTTTGGTGTGCCACCGCACCGCACCCTGATGGTGGGCGACACCACCCACGACCTGCAAATGGCGCTCAATGCCGGATGTGCCAGCCTGGCTGTGAGCTATGGGGCCCACTCGCCCGATACGTTTGACGCCTTGAAACCACTTTTCATTGCGCATTCCGTTGCCGAGCTGCAACATTGGTTGTTTGAGAATGCCTGATTCCGGTAAATTGTCAGAATCGGCCGACCCATCCATTGTTCTCTGCGAAAGCTCGGCGTTGTCCAATGCCGGATTGGCTGTACCCTTTGAAGTGATTTACTGCGGCCAGAAATGTCCGGCGTTTGCAATTCGCTACGCGGATCAGGTCCATGCCTACCTCAACCGATGTACCCATGTGCCCATAGAGATGGACTATCAACCCAACCAGTTCTTTGACATGTCCTCCAACTGGTTGATTTGCGCAACCCACGGCGCCATGTATTCCCCGCGCACCGGTGCCTGCATGGGTGGTCCGTGTCGCGGCGGACTGGTCAAGATACAAATAACCGAGCTCGACGGCTGTGTCCGCTGGCATACTTCTCAATACCTGCAACCGGCCCCCCTTTCCACATGACAGACCCGCAAATACCTTCAGAAAACGTACCCGGAACACCATCCGGGACACCACCCGGAACATCGTCGGGAACATCGCCCGAATGGGAGCGTCGCACCTTGGAAACTCTGGTCATGGCCAACCTGACCGAGCAACGCGCCGCGCGGCACTGGCGCAACGCCATCCGCATCGCCTGGTTTTTGCTGGTGGTGGTGGTCATTATTGCCGGCTGGGAGCGAGGCAGTTCGCAGGCCGACGGCAGCAAACCCCACACTTCGGTGGTGGAAATCAAGGGTGAAATTGCAGCTGGCTCCGATTCCAGCGCCGAACTGATCAACGCCGCCATGCGCAGCGCCTTTGAAGACGAAGGCACGCAGGCAGTGGTGCTGCTGATCAATTCGCCCGGAGGCAGTCCGGTGCAGGCGGGCATGATCAACGACGAAATACGTCGGCTCAAGGCCAAGCACAACAAGCCGGTTTACGCCGTTGTCGAAGAAACCTGCGCTTCTGCTGCCTACTATATTGCGGTGGCTTCAGACCGCATCTTTGTCGACAAGGCCAGCATCGTGGGTAGCATTGGCGTGCTGATGGATGGCTTTGGCTTCACCGGCCTGATGGACAAACTCGGTGTCGAGCGCCGTCTGATGACGGCGGGTGAAAACAAAGGTTTCCTCGACCCATTCAGCCCGCAGACCGAGCGACAGCGCGTGTTCGCGCAGGCCATGCTCGACCAGATCCACCAGCAGTTCATCGCTGCGGTCAAGGCCGGGCGTGGCAAGCGCCTGAAAGAAACGCCGGAGCTATTCAGCGGTCTGTTCTGGACCGGTCAGCAAGCCATCGATCTCGGTCTGGCCGATCAGTTTGGCAGCGTCGATTTTGTGGCCCGCGAAGTGGTCAAGGCCGAAGATCTGGTGGACTACACACGGCGTGACAACGTGGCCGAGCGGCTGGTCAAGCGTTTTGGCGCATCGATTGGCGAAGCCGCTGTCAAAGCGCTGCAACCGGCGCCAACAATGCGCTGATGACGTGGGGCTGAAGGCATGGCGCCGAAGGCATGGTTTACACGGGCTTGTTCAGGCATTTAACGCGGCTGATAATCTGCCGCTATTCGAACCGATAAACACGGTCCTTAAATAGGGGCCCTGTATAGCCACAACAGGAGAAAAAATGTCGATATCCCATCGGTTGAGCGCGCGCGGCGCCAAGGCTGTTTTTGCCGCAATGCTGGCGTTGACAGGTTTTACCTTGCCTGCATGGGCTGAAGAACCCATCAAAATAGGTCTGATTGTTCCCAACACCGGTCCGTTTTCCTACATGGGCCTGCAAATCAACGCGGGCGTGCAGTTGTATCTGGCAGAGCACGGACGCACCGTTGCAGGTCGGACGGTAGAAGTTGTTTTGCGCGATGACGAGGGCAAGCCCGACAACACCAAGCGTCTGGCGCAGGCGCTCATTACGGGTGACCATGTCACCGCTATTGCCGGTTTTGGCCTGACACCGCAGGCGCTGGCCACGGCCCCTTTGGCAACCCAGAGCAAGACGCCCATGGTGGTGATGCAGGCGGCAGGTTCTTCGGTCACTGAAAAGTCGCCGTTTATTGTGCGCACCAGCATGACATTGCCGCAGGTCACCTTGGGCATTGCAGACTGGGCCTTCAAGAATAAAATCACCCGCGTGGTAACGCTGGTTTCCGACTACGGGCCCGGCATCGACGCCGAATCCACGTTTGCTTCACGCTTTACAGCGGCTGGCGGCAAGGTGCTCGAACAGATCCGCATGCCGCTGGGAACCTCCACTTTTGCACCGTATCTGCAGCACGTTGCCGAACTCAAGCCCCAGGCTGCATTTGTATTTGTTCCGGCCGGAACCTCGGCCGCTGTGTTCATGAAAGAATATGCTGAACGGGGCCTCGCCAAGGCCGGCATTCAGGTCATCGGCCCCGGCGACGTGGTCGACGACGATGTTCTGGGACAAATGGGCGACGAGGCACTCGGCGCTATCACATCACACCACTATTCGGCAGCCCATCCCTCGGCCATGAACCGCAAATTTGTGGCGGATATTGCAAAGGCCAACAACGGCTTGCGCGCCAGCTTTATGGCCGTTGCGGGTTACGACGGCATGCATGCCCTGTTTGAGGGCCTGAAAGCGACCAAAGGTGCAGGCGGCGAAGCGCTGCTCGACGCCATGAAGGGCTTGTCTTTTGAGAGCCCGCGGGGCCCGATCACGATCGACGCCCAGACACGCGACATTGTTCAGGACGTTTACATCCGCAAGGTTCAGCGTGTTGACGGCAAACTATACAACGTCGAATTTGACGTCTTCAAGGCTGTCAAAGACCCCGGTAAACCATAAGAAGCGACGAACCTGTGCATTTCACACGCCGATGGCAAACACCGTCGGCGTGGCGTTATCAAGCGACCAGCCCTTTTGCTTCCAGTCCTGAACGCGTAGGCTGCGGCATTGCTCGCTGTTTAGCGTCAGAGCACTGGCCGTTGCCAGGCGCGTGTCGGGCTGCAATGTCTGTAGCAGCGCTTGCAGCAATGCCGTATTGCGATAGGGTGTCTCGATAAAAACCTGTGTCTGACCGCTCTTGCGGGCCAGCGTCTCGAGTTCGCGCAGACGCTGCGTGCGTTGGGCGGCGTCCTGCGGAACGTAACCCACAAACGCAAAATTCTGGCCGTTGAGCCCGCTCGCGGCGAGGGCCAGCAACAACGATACCGGGCCCACCAGCGGAATAACGCGCAGGCCCAGATCGTGCGCCGCCCGCACCACGGAAGCTCCGGGGTCGGCAACCGCAGGCATGCCCGCCTCACTCAGCAATCCGACCGGCTGCCCCGCGGGTATGGCACGCAGCAACGGGCGGGCGTCAAATTCGCCTTTGTGGTCGCCTTTTTTATGCACTGCACGCGGCAATTCCTGAATGGTTTGCGCTTGCAGCGGCAGCGCCAGCGGCGCCACTTCGCCAATACGCTTCAGATAGGCACGGGCCGACTTGGCGTTCTCGCAAATCCAGCAAGTAATGCCCGCCGCGGTGCGCAGCGTGGCCAGCGGCATGCATTGGTCCAGCGGCACCTGGCTGTCAAATCCAAAATCCAGCGGCGCTGGCACGAGATACAAGGCGTTGACAACATTAGTTGCGGTGGGCAGTGGCGCTGCAACTGGGCCCGAGTCAGGTATTGAATCAGGTGCTGAACCAGGTGCTGGCTTCGTCGCCAAGCCCGTTGGCAGGTCCCGCACGTGTTGAGTTTTGTCAGACATGGAAGTCCATCAGAACAAAGCAATTCCCGCTGCACGCAGCATGCCCGCGGTGCGTATTAGCGGAAGGCCGATCAGCGCGGTGGGGTCGTCATTGTCGATGCGCTCCAGCAAGGTAATGCCTAGCCCTTCGCTCTTGGCGCTGCCAGCGCAGTCATAAGGCTGCTCCTCACGCAGATACGATTCAATTTCAGCATCGCTCAGGTCGCGAAACACCACCCGGACGTCGGCCATCACTTGCTGGGCGAACTGCCTTTGCAGACACACTACCGCCACTGCGGTATGAAAAATGACGGTCTGGCCGCGCATGCGCCTTAGTTGCTCTGTGGCGCGCGCGTGGTCGCCCGGTTTTCCAAGCGCCTGGCCCTGAAGATTGGCAACCTGATCTGATCCGATCACGACGGCCTCGGGAAATTTCTGCGACACGGCCTGGGCCTTGCTCCAAGCCAGTCGCTGCGCCAGTGCGAAGGGTGTTTCGTCGGGTAAAGCAGTTTCGTCCACCAACGGGGGCTCCACACTGAACGGCAGACGCAAGCGGGCAAGCAGTTCGCGTCTATAAACCGAAGTGGAGGCCAGAATAAGCGGAGGTTGCGAATGTAGCGAAGGTTGCGCAAAATGGGACATGCCCTGATTCTCTTACACTGCAGGAATGAAAAACGAAATTTCACTGGAGCGATTGCCGGTTGCCGCATTTGCGCGGGAGCAGGGCAGTGCGGCAGGCAGCGTTTCCATGGCCGGATTTTCGCGTCTGCTGGAAGAAAATCGCGAGGCGCCTGAATCTGACACAGGCCTACGTTCAAGCCCACATTCAAGCCCGCATTCAAGCCCGCATTCAGGCCCAGCCGATATTGCCTATGCCATCAGCGCCGAAATGCGCGCCGGAGCCACGGGCGCCGAAGAACCCTGGCTTCATTTGCAGGCCAGCACCGTTTTGCGGCAGGTTTGTCAGCGTTGCCTAGGCCCGGTCGATGTCGCGGTGCAGGTTGACCGTCAGTTCCGATTTGTGGCCAGCGAAGAGCAGGCTGCTTTGGAAGACGATGAGTCCGAGGAAGACGTGCTGGTTATCAGCAAAGCGTTTAACGTTTTGACGCTCATCGAAGATGAATTGTTGATGGCTTTGCCGCTGGTCCCGATGCACGACCGGTGTCCAAAACCGGTTAAATTACAGGCTGAAGACCCCGATTTCGCCCAGGAATTGCCTGAAAAAGCGAATCCGTTTGCTGTTTTGGGAAAGCTGAAGGGTGAAACTGGATAATTTTTCCGAAATTGGCTATAATCGTGGGCTAGGCGCGCTTTAGCCAGCACGCAATGACTTGTTAAAGCCCGAAAGCCCCTGAAGGGGCCGTTAACCAACCCCATTTGCTGCAACTGCTGCGGCATTTACGCTCAGGAGCCCATCATGGCCGTTCAACAAAACAAAAAATCTCCCTCCAAGCGCGGCATGCACCGTTCGCACAACGCACTGGTTGTGCCAGGCATTGCAGTAGAGCCAACCACTGGTGAAACACACCTGCGTCATCACATCAGCCCCACTGGTTTCTACCGTGGACGCAAGGTGCTCAAGACAAAATCCGAAGCTTGACGCTGGCGCCTGTGACGCATCATGAAAAAGCCCGTAATGACGGGCTTTTTTGTTGTCGGACGTACTACGCGCTTCATGCGTTTTACCCGCTTCAGCGCTCACACACGCTTCACCCGTTTCCAATTCAAAAGTCTTTTCCATGATCACCATTGCTGTTGATTGCATGGGCGGCGACCACGGGCCTCAGGTCATATTGCCCGCATGCTCCGATTTTCTGGAATCGCATCCAGAAGCGCACTTGTTGCTAGTCGGGTTGCCTGAAGCCCTGAAAGGATTTGTGCACGCCCGCGCAACGCACGTTATAGCGACCGAAGTGGTCACCATGCACGATCCTCTCGAAGTGGCCCTGCGCAAGAAAAAAGATTCTTCCATGCGTGTTGCGGTTCAGCAGGTTAAAAACGACGCTGCGCAAGCCGCTGTTTCGGCGGGCAATACGGGTGCTCTGATGGCCATTTCCCGTTATCTGCTCAAGACCATGGACGGCATTGATCGACCCGCCATCGCCGGTCAGATTCCCAACGCGACCGGTGGCGCCACCATGGTGCTCGACCTCGGTGCAAATGTGGATTGCACGGCCGAGCACCTGCTGCAGTTTGCCGTCATGGGGAGCGCGCTGGTTTCCGTTCTGGGCGACAAAGAGGCGCCTTTGGTGGGTTTGCTCAATATTGGCGAAGAAGTCATTAAAGGCAACGAAGTCATTAAGAAAACCGGCGAATTGTTGCGAACAGCGGCTAAAAATGGCGATCTCAATTTTTATGGCAACGTAGAAGGTAACGACATTTTTAAGGGTACGGTCGACATTGTGGTGTGTGACGGATTTGTTGGAAACGTCGCTCTGAAGACCAGTGAAGGTCTGGCGAGCATGATCGGCTCGTTCTTGAAGGCTGAGTTCAAGCGCAATATCTTCACGCAATTTGCAGCCATTGTTGCTTATTCGGTGCTAAAAGCGCTTAAAAATCGAGTTGATCACCGTCGTTACAACGGTGCAGCCCTGTTGGGTCTGCGCGGGTTGGTGTTTAAGAGTCATGGGTCTGCAGACCGAATGGCGTTCGCCAATGCGCTCAACCGCGCGTATGATGCGGCTCGAAACAACTTGCTTGACCGTGTTCAGGTCCGCATTGCCCACGCGGCGCCGCTTCTGGCTGCCTCTGCGGCACCGGTGTAGCCTGAGCGGGTTTAAGCCATTCCAACATGAGACACTATTCGCGTATTACCGGCACCGGCAGTTACCTGCCACCCTTGCGATTGACCAATGCAGACTTGGTGGCACGTCTGGCAGCGGACGGCGTTGAGTCTTCCGACGAGTGGATTGTCGAGCGCACCGGTATCCGTGCACGGCACTTTGCCGACCCCGGCGTGCTGTGTAGCGACCTTGGCGTTCAGGCTGCCCGCAACGCATTGGAGGCAGCCGGTCGCACGCCAGCCGACATCGACCTGATCATTGTGGCCACCAGCACGCCCGACATGGTTTTCCCGTCTACGGCCTGCATCTTGCAGCACAAACTCGGTGCCAGCGGTGGTGCGGCGTTTGATGTCCAGGCGGTTTGCTGCGGTTTTGTCTACGCACTGGCGATTGCAGATTCCCTGATTCAGACCGGAGCCGCGACGCGTGCACTGGTCATCGGCTCCGAAGTGTTTTCACGTATTCTGGATTTCAAGGACCGCACCACCTGCGTTCTTTTTGGTGACGGCGCGGGTGCCGTGGTTCTGGAGAAGTCCGATAAGCCCGGAATCCTGGCCAGCGACATGCATGCCGACGGCAAATATTCCGGCATTTTGTGCGTTCCCGGTCACGTCAGCGGCGGCAAGGTCTATGGCGACCCGCTGCTCAAGATGGACGGTCAAGCGGTGTTCAAACTGGCCGTGGGAGTGTTGGAAGAGACGGCCCGCGCTACTCTCGCCAAAGCCAACATGACCGATGCCGATATCGACTGGCTGATTCCCCACCAGGCCAATATCCGGATCATGCAAAGCACCGCCAAAAAGCTCAAGCTGCCGCTGGCAAAAGTGGTGGTAACGGTCGATCAGCATGGCAACACTTCGGCAGCCTCCATTCCTCTTGCGCTCGACACGGCGGTGCGGTCGGGTCAGGTGCGTACTGGCCAGAATTTGATGCTCGAAGGCGTTGGCGGAGGCTTCACCTGGGGTTCCGTGTTGCTGACGCTGTAAGTTAGGCATTGGCGTTGGCGTGAATTGAGAATTGAGAATAAAAATTTGAGACTAGATAAGTGAGAGTGCGATGAAACCATTTGCTTTTGTATTTCCCGGACAGGGGTCGCAGTCGGTGGGCATGCTCGATGCTTGGGGCGATCATCCCGTAGTGGCCCGCACCCTGCAGGAAGCCAGCGACGCCCTGAATGAGAACGTGGCCCAACTCATCAACCAGGGCCCCAAAGAGTTGCTGGCCTTGACCACTAACACCCAGCCTGTGATGCTGGTGGCGGGCGTAGCCGCTTACCGCGTCTGGATGGCCGAAGTTGGTGTGACGCCGCAAGCGGTGGCCGGCCACTCGCTGGGCGAATACAGTGCGCTGGTGGCAGCAGGAAGCCTCACGCTGGCGCAGGCCGCGCCGCTGGTGCGTTTGCGGGCGCAGGCCATGCAGGAGGCGGTTCCCGTCGGAACGGGCGCTATGGCGGCTATTTTGGGCATGGACGCGCAGCAGGTCATCGCTGGTTGTCAGGCCGTGACACAGTCGTTTCAGCCGGGTTCCGGCGAAGTGGTCGAAGCGGTCAATTTTAACGATCCGGCCCAGACCGTCATCGCGGGCAGCAAGGCGGCAGTGGAGCAGGCCTGCGCGGCCTTAAAAGCCAGTGGCGCCAAACGCGCCCTGCCTTTGCCGGTATCAGCCCCTTTCCATTCCAGCCTGATGAAGCCGGCTGCAGAAAAGCTGAAGGTTGCGCTGGCCGCACTCGACTTGCAGTCGCCGCAGATTGCGCTGGTCAATAACGTCGACGTCGCCGTTCAGTCCGACCCGGCGCAATTGCGCGATGCGTTGTACCGACAGGCCTTTGGCCCGGTACGCTGGGTGGAGTGCGTGCAGGCGCTCAAGGCGCGCGGCATTGGCCACGTGATTGAATGTGGCCCGGGCAAGGTGCTCGCAGGCATGGTTAAGCGTATCGACGCCGAACTGACCGGTGCTGCCGTGTCCGACCCGCAGAGCCTGCTGGATGTAAAGGAATTAATGGCATGAGTGAAAATAAAAAAGAAAACCAAAGCGAAAACAAAAGCGAAAGCAAGTTTGGCGGCATGACGCCATCCCCATTTGCGGGCCAGGTGGCGCTGGTAACAGGCGCCTCGCGCGGCATTGGTGCGGCAATCGCGCTGGAGTTGGCGCGTCAGGGTGCGCGGGTCACCGGAACCGCCACCACCGAGGCCGGTGCGCTCAAGATCCGTGAGGCGCTGTCTGCCTTTGAAGGCTGCGACGGCCAGAGTCTCGACGTAACCCACGCCGGCGCTGGCGAGAGCCTGATAGACGCGCTGGTCAAGCAGCACGGTGCCTTACACATTCTGGTAAACAATGCCGGAATTACGCGCGACACGCTCGCCATGCGCATGAAAGACGAAGACTGGGACGCAGTAATCAACACCAATCTGAAAGCCGTTTTCACCATGAGCCGCGCCGTGATGCGCCCCATGATGAAGCAGCGTTATGGCCGCATCGTCAATATTACGTCGGTGGTCGGTGCCAGCGGCAACCCCGGTCAGGCCAACTACGCGGCAGCAAAAGCGGGCGTTGCGGGTATGACCCGGGCGCTGGCGCGGGAGCTGGGCTCGCGCAACATTACCGTCAACTGCGTTGCCCCAGGATTTATCGACACCGACATGACAGCCGGCCTCGGCGAGGCGCAGCATCAGGCGTTGCTGACACAAATTCCGTTGGGGCGTCTTGGAAGCCCCGCCGACATTGCTTATGCCGTAACATATCTGGCATCGTCGCATGCAGCCTACGTAACTGGTCAGGAATTGCATGTAAACGGTGGCATGTACATGTAGTATGTCGTTATTGGGGAGGCAGCCGATTGGTCCGTTCGGCGACCTGGTAGGGAACAAACGCCCGACGCAGGTAAAATCTCGGATTCTTTTACAACCCTCAGAGGGAATACATGAGCGATATCGAAGTACGCGTCAAGAAAATCATTGCCGAGCAACTCGGTGTTGAAGAGTCTCAGGTCACCAATGAAAAAGCCTTTGTGGCAGATCTGGGTGCCGACTCGTTGGACACCGTTGAGCTGGTGATGGCTCTGGAAGATGAATTCGGAATTGAAATCCCGGACGAAGACGCCGAAAAAATCACCACTGTGCAAAACGCAATTGATTACGCCAACACGCACAAGAAGGCCTGATCCGGTCTGCTTTTGCGATGCGCCGGGGGCCTGCCAGTTTGATCCGATCAAACCGCAGGCTCTGTCGACGCCCGTTTTGCCATGCCGCGGTTTTATGACCGGGCCAATGGCCTTTTATTGACGAATTTTCGAAGTTGAGTCTTATGTCCCGTCGTCGCGTTGTTGTCACTGGTTTGGGTTGTGTCACTCCCGTTGGAAATACGGTGAACGAGGCGTGGACCAATCTCATCAACGGCAAATCCGGAATTGGAACCATTACCAAATTCGATCCTGCCGCTTTCAGCTGCAAGATTGCGGGCGAGGTAAGGGACTTCAACCTCGAACAGTACATGTCCTCCAAAGAGGCACGTACGATGGATAGCTTCATTCAATACGGCATTGCCGCCTCGGTGCAGGCAGTGGCCGATTCGGGTCTCGCTACCAACGACAACCTGAGCGAAGAAGAAGCGGTGCGCATTGGTTGCGTCATCGGCTCCGGAATCGGTGGCCTGCCACTGATTGAAAACACCAACATTGAATACACCAGCCGGGGCCCGCGTCGTATATCGCCGTTTTTTGTCCCGGCCTCGATCATCAACATGACCGCCGGGCACGTTTCGATGCGCTTTGGCTTCAAGGGTCCCAATATTGCCATAGTTACGGCCTGTACCACCGGCTTGCACTGCATTGGCGAAGCCGGGCGCATGATTGAATACGGCGATGCCGACGTCATGATTGCAGGCGGCTCCGAAGCCACTGTCTCGCCGCTTGGTGTCGGTGGATTTGCTGCCATGCGCGCACTTAGCACGCGCAACGACGACCCTGCTACCGCATCGCGCCCCTGGGACCGCGACCGCGATGGCTTCGTATTGGGCGAGGGCGGTGGCGTCATGGTGCTCGAAGAGTACGAACACGCCCGCGCCCGTGGTGCACGTATTTACGCCGAGCTCGCAGGCTTTGGTATGAGTGCCGACGCCGGCCACATGACCGCTCCCAACATGGACGGCCCGCGCCGTGCCATGGTCAACGCGCTGCGTAACGCAGGCGTCAATCCCGAGCAGGTCGATTATCTGAACGCACACGGTACATCCACGCCGTTGGGCGACGTGAACGAATCCAATGCCATCAAAGCGGCGCTGGGCGAAGTGGCCAGCAAGCGCGTCGTGGTCAATTCCACCAAATCCATGACCGGCCACTTGCTGGGCGGTGCCGGTGGTCTGGAATCTGTGGTGACGGTACTGGCTCTTTACAATCAGATCAGCCCGCCGACCATCAATATTTTCAATCAGGATCCCGAGTGCGATCTCGATTACTGCGCCAATACGGCACGTGAAATGCGTATTGATGTAGCGCTGAAAAACAACTTTGGCTTCGGTGGAACCAACGGCAGCCTGGTCTTCAAGCGCATCTGAGGCGCCTGATATCGTCACTTTCCGACGTTCCTGCATGCCGAAATCCCGGCAATCCGTCAGCAGGCACTCGCCAGGCTTTTCAATAATGAGGCTCTGATGAGGGAGCAAGGCCCGTCGGCCGTTATCTGGGCGTGCGGGCGGTCCAAACTATACGGACACCTTCTATTGCTGCTGATTGGCTTGCTGGCAAGCGTCTGTCTCTTTTTTATGTCTACCCAGCTTATGTTTACCCAGCGGTCCCTCTGGGCCAACGCCGTCGTGCTGGCCGGAGCGGTGCTCGCCAGCGCGTTCGCCTGGAAGTCTTTGGTTCGTATGCCGAGCGGCTTGCTGTGCTGGAGTGGTCGTCACTGGTATTGGGACGCCGACCAGCAGGAGGTGCCGGTTATTCTCGCCTGCTGCATCGAATT
>Ga0208872_1002120_pt1 | contig 11655 bp, 7 predicted proteins | sample CryBogCBH12Aug08_FD_185508 | JGI IMG/M metagenome (GOLD analysis project Ga0208872, IMG submission 185508) | Freshwater microbial communities from Crystal Bog, Wisconsin, USA - CBH12Aug08 (SPAdes) | ecosystem: Environmental > Aquatic > Freshwater > Lake | place: Crystal Bog, Wisconsin, USA... | reverse complement strand
CGCGGTAGGGTCAATCTGCGCCGTCGCGGCGATGGCGGCAGACGGATGGATGCCCGGTGCAAATTTCGGTTCCGGGAAAAAGATGGCGAGCGCCTTGGCGAATGCCACGCGCGGATTCGCCACGCGGATGAGAATTTTCTTTTCGGACGAAAAATCTTTGCCCGCGATGATGGCGGTGGCGGCGCTGGCTTCGGCAGCGGCAAAATATTCGGCGTTTTCGGCAAACGTCAGGTCGCCGGGCTTGGCAGCGTCGGCGTTGGCGAAGCCGGTGAGCGGGGCGTTCGCGTCGCCGAGGACTTCGCCGGCGAGCAGTTTCGCGATTTCAGCAGTGGTAAGTGTCATTGACTTGATTTATTCGGCTCACTATAAAGCCGGACAGAATCTGTTCAATCCCAACTTTTATGGCAAAAACTTTTCGCGTCGGGCTCATCGGCTACAAATTCATGGGCCGCGCGCACTCGAACGCGTGGCGGCAAGCGCCGAAATTCTTCGACCTCAAGGCGAATATCGAGATGCACACGATCTGCGGCCGCGATACCGCCGCCGTGCAAGCCGCGCGGGCGAAACTCGGCTGGCAGTTTGCCGTGACCGACTGGCGCGAGGTCGTGGAATCGCCGCTGATTGACATCGTGGACATCGGCACGCCGACATTCACGCACGCGGAAATCGCCCTCGCCGCGCTGAAAAACGGCAAGCACGTCCTCTGCGAAAAACCGCTGGGCCGCGATTTGAAGGAATGTGAGACCATTTTTGCCGCCGCGAAAAAATCCAAGGTGGTTCACATGGTCTGCCACAATTACCGGCGCATCCCGGCGATTGCTTTGGCGAAGCGGATGCTGGCCGAGGGCGCGCTGGGGAAAATTTATCATTTCCGCGCCCGCTATGCGCAGGACCGGCTGGCGGACGTGGAGTTTCCGCTCGACTGGCGCTTGCAAAAAGAAACGAGCGGCAGCGGCGTCCACAGCGACATCAATTCCCACATCATTGACCTCGCCCGCTATCTCGTCGGCGAATTCACCAGTGTTTGCGGTGTCGTCCACACGTTCGTGCCGGAGCGGCCGCGCGCGGATTTGCTCGCAAAGGGCAAGCGTCAGCTTGGCAAAGTCACCGCGCCGGACTCGGCGGCGTTCATCGGCTGGATGGAAGGCGGCGTGATGGCGAATCTGGAGGCGACGCGTTACGCGCTTGGCCGCAAAAATCAAATCGCGATAGAAATCAATGGCAGCAAGGGTTCACTCGTTTTTGATTTCGAGGACATGAACAAATTGAAATTTTACAACGGCGACGACCCGAAAGACCGGCAGGGTTTCCGCGACATTCTTGTGACGCAGCGCGACAACATTCAGCCTTACGTCGCGAACTGGTGGCCGCCGGGTCATGGCATCGGTTACGAACACACGTTCGTCCACGCCGTCGCAGATTTTGTGAACGCCTGTGCCGACGGCAAGCCGGCGCAGCCGACGTTCGAGGACGGATTGAAAAATCAGCGCGTGCTGACCGCCGTGGAAAAATCTTCCGCCAGCGGCAAGTGGGTGAAAGTTTAACCCCGCGCGCCGAACACCGCATCGAGAATCACTTCCTTGGTTTTCCAGATCAGCGCCATCGTCATGGCCAGCGGCAGGAGGATGAAAAAAATCAGCAGCAGATTGCTCGCACGATTGACCCAGATCAAAACCTTACCCACCGGCGGCGACGGATGCGGCAGTTGCACGAGCGCGATGACGACGATGGTAAAAAACAGCAACCCGACCAGCAGCCAGCGATTGAAGGCGGTGAACTGGCGCGTTTCGTGGCGCAAGGTTTCGTCCGGCAGCATTGCACCGAGACGTTTGAGGACGAGGTTCAAATTAAACAGGAACAGCACGGCGGCGAGTTCCAACACGAAGACGGCATCGGCAAAGAAAATTTGTTCCGGCATTTTGTTGTGCCAGTAGATGAACGGACACAGGCCGAGCAGCACGAGTGCAAGCAACTGCGCGCGGTCGAGCGCGTGCCGCCACGGACGCTCCTGTTTTTGAAAATCCGACATCTGCCACAGGCCATAGACGAGTAGCGCGTTGACAGCAAGCGCGGGCAGAAAGCCGAGCGGCTTGAGCCAGTCGGCGCGCGCGGTCTCGGCGCCGATGAGCAGTGCGGCGGGCAAGCCCCAAAACAGCGCGGACAATCCACGCGCGAGGTTGCCGAGCGAGCGGAGCAGTTGCGGATTGGGTGGCATCATGGTTTCTTTTTCAAAAGAATGGCATAAATCAAACCACAAATCACTCCCGCAACCATGCTAAACGGCAAGCGTCCCTGAGCATCATCTAGCGGAGTAAAAAATGGATGAGGATAAAGCCTTGATCGGCCTTCGACAAAAAATGTTAAAAGGAAAACAAAACCACCAAATAAAAAGAAGCCTCTTATCCTGCCGGGTTCACCCTTCATTTCAAAAACTCAAATAAGTATAAGCCTTCAGCCCATGCTCGTAATCGTCCAGCAGGCGCATGGCCTCGCTGGGTTTCATGCGGTCGGACTTGATGGCCTCGTCCATCTGCGCCTTCATCTGGCGCTTGAGTTCGTTCTCGTCGTATTGCACGGCGGTCAGCGAATGGATCACGGTGTCGCCCTCGATGACCTCCTCGATGTAGTAGCCGGTCGGCTCGTCGGGTTCGAGGAAGACGTGGACTTCATTCACGCGGCCAAAGAGATTGTGTAGGTCGCCCATGATGTCCTGATACGCGCCCATCAGAAAAAAGCCGAGGTAATACGGTTCCGGCTTGCCGTCGCCGTTCGGTACGAGCGCGTGCAGCGGCAGCGTGTCGCGCACGTCGCGCAGGTCAATGAACTTGTTGACCGCACCGTCGGAATCGCAGGTGATGTCCACCAGCGTGCCTTCGCGCGTCGGGCGTTCGTTCAGGCGCGAGACGGGCATGATGGGAAACAATTGTCCGAGCGCCCAATGGTCGAGCAGCGATTGGAACACGGAAAAATTGCAGAGGTATTGGTCGGCCAGCGAATCTTCAAGTTTCTGGATTTCCTCGGGAATGTAGGCCTGGCCTTTGAAACTCTCGACGACGTCACGGCTGATTTCCCAATAAAGATTCTCGATGCGCGCCTTGTCCGGCAATTCCATGACGCCGAGCGTGAACATATTGTGCGCGTCCTCCTTGCGTTCCTGCGCGTCGTGAAACGCCTCAAGTTTGTTCAGCTTCGTGAGATTTTTTTTGATGTCGAGCAGCTCCTTGACGAGCGGATGCTCGCTCTCGCCGTATTTGAAGGCATCGCCGGGACGGATTTTTTCAATCGCGCCAAACACCTCGACGATGAGCACGCTGTGATGCGCGACGATGGCGCGTCCGCTTTCGCTGATGATGTTCGGGTGCGGAACTTTCTCGGCGTTGCACACGTCGGCGATGTAATAAACGATGTCGTTGGTGTATTCCTGCAATGAGTAGTTGGTTGAAGAATCAAACGCGCTGCGCGAACCGTCGTAATCCACGCCGAGGCCGCCACCGACATCCATGAACTCGATGGCGAAACCCATCTTCACGAGCTTCGCGTAAAAACGCGACGCTTCCTGCACGGCTTTTTTCACCGTGAGAATGTCCGGCACCTGCGAGCCGATGTGAAAATGCAGCAGCTTGAGGCAATGGCCGAGATTTTCCGCCTTCAGCATTTCCGTCGCGGTCAAAAGTTCCACCGTGCTCAAACCGAACTTCGCATTTTCGCCGCCGCTCTCGGCCCACTTGCCCGCGCCCTTGCTCAACAGCCGCGCGCGGATGCCGATGAGCGGCTCCACGTTGAGCTGTTTTGAAATGTTGATAATCTGGCGCAACTCCTCAAGTTTTTCGACGACCATGATGACGCGCTTGCCGAGCTTGATGCCGAGCAGCGCCATCTTGATGAACTCCGCGTCCTTGTAGCCGTTGCAGATGATGAGTCCGCCCTGCTGGTTTTGCAGCGCGAGTCCGGCGTAAAGCTCCGGCTTGCTGCCGACTTCGAGCCCGAAGTTGAACGGCTTGCCCGCGTCCAGAATTTCCTCCACGACCTCGCGAAGCTGGTTCACCTTGATCGGAAACACGCCGCGATACTTGCCCTGAAAATTAAATTCCGCTATGGAACTTTGAAACGCCTTGTTGATGGCCTCGACGCGATGCCGCAAAATATCCTGAAACCGGATGAGCAGCGGAAATTTCAGTCCGCGGCCCTTGGCCTCCTCGATGACGTCGGTGATGTCCACGCTGGTGCCGGCGTCCTGCAACGGCTTCACGGTGACGTGGCCGGCGTCGTTGATGTCAAAATACTTCGCGCCCCAGCGCTGAATGTTGTAGAGGTTGCGCGCGGAATCAATATTCCACGGTTGCGCATCGTTGTTTGGGTTGCTCATCAAAATACGTTCTTGAACGAGCGAACTATAAAAATTCCGGCGCAGAAAGCAATCAGCACGTTAAAAAAATTCGGCACAACGCGACGCGCGTCAAGCCGCTGCATTTCAAAATTAAAAGCCTTCACCAAAAATCAAACCGGCATTATATTCGGTGCCTCACCGCATCATGAACCAATTTATTTTTGCCGGCATCAGCTTAGCCTTGGCTTTTTCGGTCCCGTTGACGACCGGGCGGGCGGCGGATTCCCAACCACCGGGACGGATGCGCAGCACAGCCGCGGTTTTCCTGACCAACAATATTGACCGGCCTTTGCGCTACACGCCGGATGGCACGGATTTCGTCATCACGAACGGCCCGGAATTTTTTAACCGGCCGCTTTACGGTGGCAGCAGTCCATTTCGCGTGGACGGCGGCGATGTGCCGGAATTTTCGCTCTACCTGCCGGGCCGCGGCGGCAATTTGCGGCTGGGTTTTCGCGCCGGTGGAAAATCCCTCTGGCTGCAATCGGCGAAGGAAGTGGTCGCCCGCTACCGGCCCGGAAAAATGGTTTATGAAATCCGCGACCCGCTGCTCGGTGACGGTGTTTTACAACTGGAAGCCATCGCCACCCGCGCCACGGAAGGCTTGATTGTCCGTGCCGAATGGCACGGGCAGCCGCAGTCGGTGGAACTGCTCTTTGCCTTCGGCGGCGTGAACGGCTTGAAAGGCCGACGCGACGGCGACATCGGCTGCGAGACCGAGCCGGTCAGCAAATTTTTCCAACTGCGTCCGGAACAATGCGCCGGCAATACGCTGGTGCTGGCAACCAACGCTTTCGCCGTGCGCGGACAACCCGGCGTGGTCGGCGGCATATGCTCCAGCGAAGTTGCGCTCGCCATTGCCGACGCCGAAAATTGGCCGGACGCGGAAAAATTATTTACCAGCACGGACGCAAAAACCAAACATCCGCTGGTCATCGGCAAAATGAAGCTGCTGCCCGGCGAACCGCGTTTCCTCGGAATCCAACGGCTCGCGGCGGCGGGCAATGCGGATGAAACGCTCGCCACTTACCGCGAAGTGGCTGCGTCCGCCGGTCAAAAAATTGCGCCGGAAAAATGGGCGGCCTGGCGCGCGCAAGATTTGCCGCAGATTTTTTCAACGGAAGAAGCGCAACGCCGCGCCATTGCGGAGCGTGTGGTAGTCGCGACGCCCGATCCGTTTGTCAACGCCGCCGCCGCCGCTTTGAACATCGCGGCGGATGCGGTGTGGGATGACCGGCAGGAGGCATATTTGCACGGCGGCGTCGCGTGGCGCGTGCGGCTGCTCGGCTGGCGCGTCGGTTACGTTGGCGATGAACTCGGCTGGCACGATCGCACGGCCAAACACTTCGCTGGCTTTGCGCAGCAGCAGAATACCGGGCCGGTTCCGAATCAAATTTCACCTGCCGACGCCAAGGCGAATCTCGCCCGCAACGAAACTTCGCTCCACACCAGCGGCGACCTGACGCAGTCGCATTACGACATGAATCTCGTCGGCGTGGATGTGTTTTTTCGGCACCTGCTGTGGACGGGTGATTTGGACTACGCCAAAAAAATGTGGCCGGTCATCGAGCGGCATCTGGCATGGGAGCGGCGGTTGTTCCGCCGCGAATTCGGCGCGGAGCGGCTACCGCTTTACGAAGCCTATTGCTGCATTTGGGCGAGCGACGACCTTGCCTACAACGGTGGCGGCGCGACCCATTCTTCGGCCTACAATGTTTATCACAATCGCATGGCGGCGCGCGTGGCGAAGTTGATTGGCGCAGACCCGACGCCTTACGAGCGCGAGGCCGATTTAATTTTGCAAGGCATGAGCAAAAATCTTTGGCTGCCCGACTGCGGCTGGTTCGCGGAATGGAAAGATTTGCTCGGCCAGCAGCTCGTGCATCCGAACGCGGCGGTGTGGACATTTTATCACACGGTGGATTCGGAAGTGCCGACGCCGCTGGCCGCGTGGCAAATGTCGCGTTTCGTGGACACACAAATCGCGCGCTTCCCGTTGCGCGGCGACAGCGTGCCGGAAGGAAATTACACCCTGCCGACGACGAGCTGGATGCCTTACACTTGGTCGCTGAACAATGTCGTGCTGGCCGAGACGATGCACACGGCGTTGGCTTACTGGCAGGCGAACCGCGCGGACGGCGCGTTTCCGCTGTTCAAGGGCGCGCTGCTCGACTCGATGTATCTCGGCCTCTGCCCCGGCAATGTCGGGATGTGCACTTTCTTCGACGCGACGCGGCGCGAATCGCAGCGCGATTTCGGCGATGGCAGCGGCGCGCTGTCGCGGGCGTTGGTCGAAGGCTTGTTCGGCGTGCAACCGGATTTGCTCGCCGGCGAAATCAAAATCCGCCCCGGCTTTCCGGCGACTTGGAACGACGCCGACATTCGCCACCCGGATTTTAATTTTAGTTTTCACCGTGACGGCGAGCGGGAAAATTATTTACTCGAAACCAAATTTGCGCAGCCGGTGAAATTAAGCCTGCAAATTCCCGCGCTGCGCGATGATGTTGCCAGCGTCACCGTCAACGGCCAGCCAGCAAAATGGCGCGGGCTGGAAGATTCCGTCGGCACGCCGCGCATTGAAATCGAGGCGGCGGCGGCCACGTCGCAAAACGTCGTCATCGAATGGCGCGGCCACTCGCCGGCGGCGGTTCCGGCCAGCGGGGTGGTTGTTTCCAACGCGGTTTTTCAGGCCGATTGCGGCGCGCGGATTGTGGAGTTGGCTGATTCGCAAGGCGCGCTGGGCGACGCAAAATTTGCGGGCGAACAAGTGCGCGGCATGGCGAAAGGCCGCGTCGGCCACCGGACGATTTTTGCCAAAGTGGAACAAGGCTGTTTACATTGGTGGCAGCCGGTGACGTTTGAAATTCGCGCCGGTCAGGCGACCGGCGCGCCGATGGATTGGGTCAAGCCGGTTGCTGAAAAAATGGAGACGATTGATTTGGCCACCCAGTTTAATGACAAGGTCACGCAGATTTTCCGCAACGAATATCTCGCGCCGCGCTCGCCATTTTGTTCGCTGGCGACGCCGAAGCAAGGCATCGGCAGTTGGTGCCATCCGGCGGATAATTTTGTCGTGGATGATTCCGGCCTGCGTGCGCTTGCGGCAAAGGCGGGCGGCAAAATCATTTTGCCCAACGGCATTCCGCTCGCCACGCCTGGCGTGGGGGACGCGAACAATATCGCATTCGTTTCGCAGTGGAAAAATTACCCGACCGAAATCTCCGTGCCGCTCGCCGGCAAATCGGCGCACGCTTTTTTGCTCATGGCTGGCTCCACCGGCGCGATGCAAAGCCGCTTTGACAACGGCGAGGTCATCGTCACTTATGCCGATGGCACGACCGCGCGGCTCGCGCTGGAAAATCCGACGACGTGGTGGCCGATTAACCAGGATTACTACATTGACGACTTTGCGTTTCGCCGGCCCGAGCCGCTACCGGTGCGCGTGGATTTGCAGACGGGCAAAATTCGGGTGTTGAAAATGGCAGCGTTCAAAGGTCAAGGCCGCGCGGTTTCCGGCGGCGCGGCGACGGTTCTGGATTTGCCGCTCGATGCTTCAAAGGCATTGAAATCGTTGACGGTTCGCGCCCTGGCCAACGAAGTGGTGATTGGCTTGATGAGCGTGACCTTGCAAAGGTAGTGCCGGAAATTCATCGGCCTGCCAGCCTGCTTCATCCCGCCGTGAGCGCGGCGCGGGCGTCATTCGCCATGCCGGTTTTTTCCAGAAAATATTCATAGCCGCCGACGTAGGGCGTCACCTGACCGGCGTTGACGTGCAGCACTTTCGTCGCGAGATGGCGGATGAAATGCACGTCGTGCGAAATGAAAACCAGCGTGCCTTCGTAACGTTCCAGCGCCAGCGTGAGCGACTCGACGGTGTGGATGTCAAGGTGCGTGGTCGGTTCGTCCATGAGCAGAAGGTTTGGCGGATCCACCAGAAATTTGACGAGATTCAACCGGCTTTTTTCGCCGCCGCTCAAAATTTTCGTCAGCTTGTAAATGTCGTCCTTGCGGAACATGAAAGAGCCGAGCACGGCGCGGGCCTCGTCCTCGCGCATTTCCGGCGCGCTGGCTAAAACCTCGTCGAGCACGGATTTCTCCGGGTCGAGCGTGGCGGCGCGGTGCTGGCTAAAATAACCAATCTTCGCGTTGTGGCCGAGGTCGCGTTCACCGCGCTGAAATTCCACCACGCCGGCAAGAATTTTCAGCAGCGTAGATTTGCCCGCGCCGTTCGGCCCGACGAGCACGGTGCGTTCGCCGCGTTCGATGGTCAGGTCGAGGCCGCTGTAAACTTTGTTCGTGCCGTAGGCCATATGGATGCCTTCCAAGGTGGCGGCACGCTGACCGCCGCGCGGCGGCGGCGGAATTTGAAAACGGAACGGCTTGCGCGGGGCAAGCGGTTTCTCGATGAGTTCCATGCGCTCGATCTGCTTGAGCTTGCTTTGCGCCTGCGACGCCTTGGACGGAATCGCGCGGAACCGGTCGGCGAACGCCTGCAAGTCCGCGATTTCCTTCTGCTGATTTTTGTAGCCGGCGAGCTGCTGCTCGTAGCGTTCCTCACGCTGGCGCAGGTAATCCTCGTAGTTGCCAGTGTAGGCAATAAGTTTCTTCTCCGAAATTTCATGCACCTGCGTCACGACCTCGTCCATGAACTGCCGGTCATGCGAAATCAGCAGCACCGCGCCGGAATAATTCTTGAGATAATTTTGCAGCCAGAGCAGCGCGAGCAAATCAAGGTGGTTCGTCGGCTCGTCCAGCAGCAACAAGTCCGGCTCCATGACGAGCAACCGCGCCAAGCGGGCGCGCATGATCCAGCCGCCGCTCATCTCGTTCGCCTTGCGGTCAAAGTCCGCATCGCGAAAGCCCAGCCCGCGCAGCATTTTCTTCGCCTTCGTCTCCACCTGCGCATCGTTCAAAGCATCGTGTTTCGCATGCGCTTCTAGATACTCCGGCGAGGCTACGTCGCCGGCTTTTTCCAGCTCGTGCAGCCGTTTTTCCAAGCGCGGCAATTCATCCACGCGGCCCGTGGCCACGTCGAGGATGGACTCATCGCCATTCGCCTCGGCCTCCTGCGGGAGATGGCCGACCATCGTCCATTCGTCGCGTTCCACCGTGCCGGCGTCCGGCTCCAGTTGCTTGAGAATGATGGAGAACAAAGTCGTTTTGCCCGCGCCATTCGGCCCGACCAGCGCGACGCGGTCGCCATAATTGACGGCGAACGACGCGTCCTCAAACAGCACGCGTCCGCCAAATGTCATTTTCAGTTCTCGAATTGTGAGCATGAAATTAAAATCGCCGCCGCCGGATGACCGGTGACGAGCCGGAAATGATACGTCGGTAATGTTCGCCGTCAATGGCCCATTTGGCGGGGCTGTGGGTATCATGGCTCGGCCAAACAAGAATTGTCTTAAACGCGCGGAGGTGGAAGAATCTCCGCAATGGCATCGAGCTTGGAAGAAAAAATCCACGTTGCCCGCGAGCTTTGCAAACAGGCTTTGTGGCCGGACGTGCTGGCCTTCGCCCAGCAATGGCAGGCGGAAGAGCCGGTGGCCGCGAAAGCGCTGTATTATCAGGGCATCGCGCTGGCGGCGCTGGGCCGGTTGGCGGAGGCGGAGGCGAGTTATCGCCGCGCATTGCTGATGGACGCGGCGGATTTCAAAATTTGGAACAATCTCGCAGCGCTGTTGTTCGAGACGCTGAACCGGCCCGCCGAGGCCGCGCAATGTTTGGCGCAGGCGTTGCAGATTGATCCGGGCAACCAGCTCGGCTGGGCCAACCTCGCCAGCATGAACGGCCAGCTCGATCGCCACGCGGACGCCCTCGCCTGTGCGGAGCGCGCGCTGGCGATTGATCCGGAGATGGTTGAGGCGCACTTGCATCGCGCCCGCGCGGCGCAGGCGCTGGGAAAAACGGAAATCGTCCGCGCCGCGAGCGAGGCGCTGGCACAGTTGCCGCCGGAGAAATTCCAGCGGGTTGCCTGAGCGCGGCAACGAACACGGCAGCTTGTGGCGAACATGGTTTGTGCTAATCTTCCTCCGTGATTTACGACGCATCACTCGACGACTTGCTGCAAAAAGTCTGGGACGGTCAGCGCATTGACCGCACCGAAGCCAAGCGGCTTTACGCCTTGCCGCTGGAAGAACTCGGCGCGCTCGCCGACCGCCGCCGCCAACTCGCGAAGGCCAAGGCCTACAACGGTAGCGGCAACGAAATCGTGACGTTCAACGTGGATCGCAACGTGAATTACACGAACGTCTGCAATGTGTATTGCAAGTTCTGCGCGTTTTATCGCGTGGAGAAGGATGATGGTGCTTACGTCATTTCGCTCGCCGAGATGGATCAGAAAATCGCGGAGACGCTCGCGCTCGGCGGCACGCAAATTTTGATGCAGGGCGGCCATCATCCGAAGTTGACGAAGCAGTGGTATCTGGATTTGCTCTCGCACATCAAAACCAAGTGGCCGCAGATCAACATCCACGGGTTCAGTCCGAGCGAGTTCGTGCATTTCCGCGACGTGTTCAACGAGCCGCTGGAAAAAATCATCGGTGATTTCAAGGCGGCGGGTCTCGGCTCCATTCCCGGCGGCGGCGGCGAAATTCTTGTGGACAGCGTGCGTCAGCGCATCGCGCCGCTCAAGGCGATGAGCAACGACTGGCTCGAAGTCATGGACATCGCGCATCGGCTCGGACTTTATTCCAGCGCGACGATGATGTTCGGTCACGTCGAGACGATTGATGACCGCATTGAACATCTCGACCGGCTGCGCGTGCAGCAGGAAATTTCTTTGAAGCGGAAAGCGGAAGGCGGGAATGAAAAAATGGCGCACTTTACCGCATTCATCGGCTGGACGTTTCAGGCCGAGCACACAAAATTAAAAGCCCCCACGGCAGGCGCACACGAGTATTTGAAGACGCAGGCGCTCGCCCGCATCTATCTCGATAATTTTGAGAACATCCAAAGTTCGTGGGTCACCCAAGGTTTGGAAATCGGCCAGATCGCTTTGAAATACGGCGCGAATGATTTAGGCAGCATCATGATCGAGGAAAATGTCGTGTCGCAGGCGGGCACGACGTTCCGCATGACGGTGCCGGATATGCACCGGCTCATCAAGGAGCTGGGCTACGAGCCGCATCAGCGCGACAATTGGTATCGGCTGGTAAATTGATTTCTGGCAGAACAAACTTGCGCGCCACCGGCAAACGACGAACCTTATTTCATGGCCCAAATCAACCCGGTGCGGCAGATCCGCAACCGCAAGACACGCTTCAACT
>Ga0208872_1002119_pt1 | contig 11657 bp, 7 predicted proteins | sample CryBogCBH12Aug08_FD_185508 | JGI IMG/M metagenome (GOLD analysis project Ga0208872, IMG submission 185508) | Freshwater microbial communities from Crystal Bog, Wisconsin, USA - CBH12Aug08 (SPAdes) | ecosystem: Environmental > Aquatic > Freshwater > Lake | place: Crystal Bog, Wisconsin, USA... | reverse complement strand
GCTGTAGAAGGCTGGTTTTCACAGTTGGAGCGGCGTGCGCTTTACCGTGGGGTATTCAGTACTGTCAAAGAGTTGCGAGATGAAATTCACCGGTTTATAAAAGTCCATAACACAAAACACGCAAAGCCATTCAGATGGACGAAAAGTGCTAATGCGATTTTGGCATCGGTTCAAAAGGCTAAAGATAGTCTTGCTATTACTGTAATGAACTAACCAAACAGGACACTAGATTCTGTTTATTTACTTAGATGTTAGACTATTCTATTCAAAAGGGAGCAAGATCAGGTTTACCTGCTGACCTCATTTTTAAGGAAGAGTTTTTCCCGCCACCGTTCAGCATATTATCACGCATAGCCAACCGCCACTCTTCATTCATGCGTATATCATTCGCCACGCTTTGTATATCACGCCCATAGTGAAAAGCTGACAGCTGCTGAATACACTCTCCGATCTCGGAATTATAAGGTTGTGGATGAAGAATGGTCTGAAGGGTAAAAGGGGGAGCCGGTTGTCCGTTGTGCTGTAAAAGTGCCACTCCTGTCCAGTTTGGAAGCCTTTGCAGGTCAGTTTTTGAAAAAACCGGTTCTGTCATCTTCTCAAATAATTCTGCATCATCAATCCCTGATCGAAAGATCACTGTTGAGCCAACATTGCCTTGCAATGCATCAGCTATATCTGATGGTAACTGGGCGCGAAACTGGTTTGCAAGAACCAAGTTGAGCCTAAACTTTCGAGCTTCAGACAAAAGTGTTGAAAAGTTTGTTGTGGCCAGGTTATGGAACTCATCTACATAGAGATAAAAGTCGCGTCTTTGATTTTGCGGCATCTTAACTCTACGCATTGCTGCAAGCTGTAACTTACTGACAATAAGCATCCCAAGAAATCTTGAGTTTATCTCTCCGACCGCTCCCTTAGCCAGATTGACTATCAAAATCTTGCCTTTGTCAATGATCTCGTCAAAATCAATTGTGGTTGTATCTTGGCAAATAATATTGCGTACCATCGGATCACCAAGAAAATTGTCAAATTTTGAAATGATATACCATGCAAATGGAACGTCATTCCCTTTCTTAAAGGAATCGAAATTGTTTGCCTTGTGATAAGCCTGTAAAATCGGATCGTTGGCCGCATGGGTAATATCGAATGACTTATAATAGTCTGGTACTGAAAAAAATCTGTAGAGATCAAGCAAAGTAACGGGTTCATTGTCACACATCACATAAAGCAGACCCATACGAAGGTTATGATAAAAAATAGGACCGGTCACCGTCGATTTGTACTTATCATCAAAAAGACGTTCCATCATGCTAATGATTTCCTGAACAACGAAGAGTTTTTCCCGCTCGTTCCTGTATTCAAGCATGTTTATTCCAATAGGGCGTTCGTCCATTGCCGGGTTAAGATAGACGACATCTTCGGCTCGCTCAATTGGGATTTTATTCAAAACACTATCAGCCAGATCCCCATGAGGGTCTATAAGGCAAACCCCTTCACCTTGCAGAATATCATCAAGAACCATCTGTTCCATCATCGTCGTTTTTCCTACTCCAGTTTGACCAACAACATACATATGATGCCGACGATCTTCTCTGCTGAGCATAACCTTATGACGACTGCCTGAGATTGAGACGTTCTCTCCTATAACTCGACCGATTTCAGTTGCAACAGTGTTAGGAACTGTTGATGCGATATTGCGATGCTGATGCATATTGACGCCAGGAAAACTCCTGTCACTCATAACAAAAGGGAGGTGAAATACCCCAACGGCACTCTGAGAAGTCATGAGATAACCCAATCGCTTATAAGGTTCTGGTGCCTTGCCCGAAAGCGCTTGAGTAACATTCATATAGCTGACAACCTGAGATAACTTTACATCCCTAGGCATCGGAAGCCAATCATATCCTCCTTGAGTTGAATCAAAATGTTCCAACTTGAGTCCTGAGTCTCCCGGATTCCTTGTAAGCGTTGAGCCGAGATGTTCAATCAAACCCTGCGAGAGCGGTTTATCGCTGTAAATCTCAGAATAGACCTCAAAAGTTTTATCCTGACAGGCAGTAAACCGCCTGGAAATATTGCTGATAAGCGTGTAAAGCTTGTCAAGAAAAAGATTTCGATCGTAAGAATATGAGTCGACACGATTTTTGATTGCATAGAGCCTTGCAGACTCAGATTCCAGATAAGATTTCTCTTCTGCAGAAAAAAGTGAGGGTCGCAAAACAAGACGGACCATGACGGCATTGCTGTACTGGAGAAGACGCCGGCCGAGGACATCCCAACCTTGAATATTAGGATTGTAGGAAAAGGTCGTATAATAGGTCTTATCACTGTCATCAAGTAATGGTACCGAACCAGAAAGAGAATCTTCAGAGTTCATAAAACCGACAGTCTGTGCTCGATCAATTTTATCTATAGGGGCTGAGATATCAACGAACCCTGCTCGACACCCAACTTCAGCACCGTCTGCAATAACAAATGGCAGCAGCAATTTTTCGAGATCACGTTCAGACGAAACAAACTCCCACATGACTTCAGGCTGGATTGCTCGAATGGACTCAAGAACTTCTACAGCCTGAAGTTGCGCTGCAGAGGTGCATGAGGCTAAAGAGGAATTGGAAAGCTTACATAATAAAGCAATGGTAACCTCAGGTTGACTCTCATGAAAAGGTACCGAAATAAAACGTAGCTCTATCTGCCGTTGGACAGTTTCGCCATTAGGTAAAAGATAGCCCGGCGAAAGAAAAGTGTTTAACCATAAAGCTTGCCGCTGCCAGATTATTTCAGTATAACGATCAACATTTTTCACACCATGCTCTGCCATAGCCAGACGCACCGGCAAAAGACCATTTAATTTAAGCGCAGATACGGAATGCCATAGCCCCTCACTTTCGAAGGATGATACCGCTATGTGCTCATGATGATCTTTCATATTTTTCCCAAAAAAGTTTTAACGTTTCTGGATTCTTACTCGGAAAACAGACCTGGCACACCCAATATTCTTGCTTGTTGACACTTTCCGGGGAGAAGAACTTTTACCCCCTCATAACATTCAATCCATATTCTCTCCTTTTTTTTGAGGTTCACCTTTCTATCTATTATTGGAATCGGGTTAGTTGATATTATCTGGAGCTCACTCATAGTGATGAAAATGCAAAGTTTATTAAACCAATTTTTAGACTGGTTTGGTGTTCTCCTCCTGTTGAGACTAATCATCAGTTTAAAACCATCTGTGCTGCTGAAGGTCTGACTTTCGTGTTTTTCCTGAGGTTCCGAAAAGAATCTTAATTCATCCGCTTTCTGAAGTATCTCTCCTCTATCTATTATTAGATTCTGGTTATTTGCTGTTAGCTGAGCACCTAAATCAGCGATGGGCAATGGACTTTATGAGTGATAACTTTGCCAACGGAAGAAAAATCAGGTTACTGAACATTTTAGAAGTGTTTACAAAGGAAAGCCTAGCAATGGTTGTTGATACTTCAATCAATGTTATGCGGGTCAGTCAGATTCTTGACCAGATCAGTTGGATGCGAGGATGGCCTGAAGTTATTACTGTCTCAAGAAAAATGAAGCGACACTCTTTATGTTTTATCATTATCCGGCTCAGCATTGGCAACATATCCGCAGTACGAACCCGATAGAATCAGCATTCTCTACCGTTAGTCTGAGAACGCAGAACACCAGAGGTCAAGGAACGATGGCAACAACACTAGTGATAGTCTTTAAGCTGGCAGAAAGGGATCAGCTAATCTTTAAATGTCTTGATACAAAGTTCATTGCTGACATATTCTCCTTTTGCATGAACCAGCTTATTGGAGGGGAAGCTGTTAGGTTGCAGGAAACTATTTCTTGTAGGATATAATGCCAATGCATAGTTGGGAGATGTTGCCACAGAAATTTGTTTTTGGAAACAACTGAACACTCATATAAAAAGCGTAGTTGAGTAAATCCGCACGCTACGTCCTATTTCAAAGAAAGAAAAGGATTAATGCAACAGGTGCGATGCAATTACTGGTAAAGTAAAAGAGTTTGTGTAGTGGAATGTTTCTTTGATCCAGAAGCCAAAACCTTGATAACCTTTTACGATGACAGCTAAAACCAAGGTATGAACTATAATGGTAGCGACTGCGATAAATACCAGGGAAAATAACATCCCTGTTTTCCCAATATCGGACTTTGTCAGTTCACCAGATCCAAAGCTGATAATATTGCGATTAGTATAGTTCCTCTTCAATTCGAAAAAACCTGAAAGGGCATGGAAGCCAAAAGTGGCACCTATAGAAATGTCATACCATGGTTGACACGTTGCGGGTGTCACAGGTCTAAACAGCACCATGATGACAGTGAATGTCGGAAGAAAATATGGAGCCAAACTGACAATACGGGATGAAAGAGGGTATAAAGTTTTGAATGGGCCTAAAGGGTAGAAAATATGGCGACAACTTCCGCCATTATAACGGGAAACTGAAATTCCAGTTGGAATAAAACCAAATGGGAGTCCTGCTATGGCGTGAGTAAATTCATGTTCAAAAACGGCTACCTCTGGAAAATGCTTGTTCAGGTATCTTTCAAAACATAAACCAAGGACCGTGCCTACCGCCATAGGGTAAAAGTAACTGTTCTTACAGAACTCAACTGACAATAAGGAAAACGTCTTAAACAGCGCGGGTGTCAAGATCAGAAGAATAATTCCGATACATAAATTAAACGATATGCGCCGTATTGCATCAATCATAGGACAATGTGAAATCAGTTATTGTAAAACCTGATATTTTGCAAGGACAGGAATTAAAGTGACAAATAAATCCTTTGCTGCCAATTTATTATTGTTATCCGGAATTGTTCCTTTTAACATCACGCCGATTGTATAGTTACCTTTTGATAGAATAAAGGAGCTTGAGGAATTACTGTGCTGATCAGATTTTTCTGATGTACCTGTTTTGCAAATAATATCGTTTGTCTTGATATGATTTTTTTCAAGAGCACGACGAACAACTGTGGCTGTGCCATACAACACCTTATTTAGGCATGTTAACATGAATTTTCTATCACTATCATTTAATGATTGGGAATCATAGGTTTTTAGTTCATTAGAATCATGAAGTTTTACTTTTAAGCCACTCGCCACTCTGGCATACCACTGCATAACGTCTATAAACCTATATGGTTTCTGCTGGCCGATGGATTCCCTGTAAATAATATTATTACGATTAAGTTCATGCTTTAAATCTTTGTTATCAGGAATAGCATCTAAGTATGCATCATCAGTTAATGAGTAAAGCGGAAGGTCAAAATCACTTTCAAGTACATTACTTAACTGCTCTTTGTGATTTAGCAAAAGATCTCTTAACAACGCTGCTGCATAGTAATCGTCAGAGTATTGAAGAAATTCTTGAAATGATTTCCCGCCGTATATTTTTGAACGATATGAAGAGTCTATATGTAGAGCTGCATAAGCAATGAGTATTTTCTTTAATGACCCTATAAAGTAATGATGTTGATTGCTGTTAGATTCTGCAAACAAAGGATATGAGCTATTAGATAACACCTTGCCAGTTTTGTTTTCAACAATCATCACAGAGCCAATATTGCCTTGTACTCCAATTAGATTTATATGTGATTCAATTGCTTTTGAACACTCAGCTGTTAAATCTGCGTTAAGTGTCTGCGAATCAAAAGGAATGGAGTTGTAGTAATTATTGCTTACTTTAACAACTTGTTTATTGTTGACTCGTTGACTAAATGAATAAACAGTACCAAATGGATGGTGAACACCACTAATAATTTTAGAGTGGTTATTAAAAAGTGAGTCAACACTCATTTGTCTTAATAGTTTATCTGTACTATTAACAAACACTTTTGATTCGTACATTGTTTGTGTATATGGCTTATTAAAATAGTATAAACTTGCCAAATTTTTCAGTAAAGGCTTCTTCGATTTTTCTACACTTGTCATTTTATCCTTTCCAATTACTGATTTTGCAAACGCAACTAGCCCTTTTTTATCTGAATAATCTGGAAGTTGTTGATTAATCTTTATGCTTTCATCTGATATATGTTTTGTCCAGGACATTGTATCATTAAAATAATGCAATGATCCAGCTCTAAGTAAAAAGAAAAGTAAAAGCGGAACAAAGACCATGATGAGGGAATAACACAGACTTGCTTTCGCGTCAGAAAAGAAGTATGTACCATTCAGGTTTTTTATAAGATATTTATCATTTGTAAATATACTATTTAATAAAACTACAAGTGTTAATAAAAATATAACTTCAATAATACTTATACTTAAACAAGGGATGCTTTGTCCAGTAAGTGGAATCAGTACTGCATTGGAAATAACAGGATAAATGAAAGATATGATTACAAAGGCTAACAAATACCTTACCAATTCTGATTCTCTGGATCTTGGAAACGCAAAACTTATCTCCCTATTAATACTAATTTCCCTGATCGAACAGAATAAAAGGAATACAAGATCTTTAATTAATGCTATAATAACGAATATAAATATTACAAGAAATACTAATCCACCAAAAGTAAGACTCCAAAGAAAAGCAAAGTCACTATGGCATGTGCTTCGCATATTAGTCGCAATTACAACTTCATTTAAGCGAGGAGCTTTAAGGTCGACAATGTTTTTTAAGTTAAGAAATATAGTACTATAGGATTCCTTATCGGCCTCATTAACATTGGATAAGTGATTAGATTCAGGAGTTACATAAGGAGCGATTAGTCGATAATATTTTCTTTCAGAAAATTTTTCTGGAGAGCCATTGTATACCGCAAACACTATTCCTGCTAAAAGCACCACAAAATATATAAAATAATGAAGTCTTATGCTCTTTCTAACTAGCTCTACAAGCAAAAATGCTAAAAAAGTATAAATTATTGAACCAAAATCTGAAGTCAATAAAGAAATTGATGCTGAATAAATTAAAATAACCGCAATACGAACCCAATACGGGTATTTCAACGATTTAAAATCATCAACATCAATAAGTACAATTAAAAGAAGAATAATGAATTGTTGTACATGAAGAATAGGGATTCCAAACAAACATTCATTACCTGATAAAAACTTAATACAAACAAGAACTAAAGCAAAAAAAACAAACAAATATATCTTTTTGTGTGGAAGGGATATTTTGAACTTACTTATATCTAGAGCATGCAGGATTGTTTTTGATGTAAAGAATGATAAATTTAATAACAAAACAGCGAATAAATAAAACAACCTTCCACTTGAAAGATAATAGGAAGTTAAAAAAAGAGGGGTAGCAAGAAATACTATACAATTGAATAAAATACGGATACTCAATAATGATTGAAATACTGGAGATTTTTGCTTGAGGTAATAAATTATAAAGAATATTTGAAAACCAATAAGAATGGCATTAAATATTAAATATAGAATTGAAAAAGTGAAGGTATATTTAGGGGTAATAGAAAATACATAACCGCCGACTATGAATTGGGGATTAGAATCATGCCCTTCTTTAATAATCAGACCCTTACTATCTTTAATTGTATAGTTTGAAGAAAAAGTGTTTGCATTTATTTCTAACGTATATTTCGAAGATAAAGAGGTTGTGTTATCAAACAAGAAAACATTGGCAATATTAGCTGCGACTGGCTCATTGAACACTATATCGTAGAGATTTTTAGACCTACTTTTCACAAGATATTTTACGCCTGCACCATCATCCTTAGTTATTAGATAAATCTGATTGCCATATTTATCAAGTTTCACACTGACCCGATTTTCCGGCGTACCAACACTTGTATTATATTTGACTCCATTATTTACCAACACATCCTGACTTATTATTTCAGATGAGCCAAATGAATTCTTACCAATATATCTATTTATTAATGTCTTGGCATAAGGTAGAAAATAATTATTAGGTATTCCTTTTGAATCATCATATATACATTGGTGATTTTTTAGAACAAATTCCTTCTTTAAATTATTATAATATATATATCCTAAAGTATTTGGCATAATGACTCTGGATTGAGCAAAATTTATACATAATGTATCACTTGATTGGCTCTTATTATTACTTATAGCATATACTTTAATCTTGTCAAGTATAATCCCTTTACACTCTACAGTATAAGGTGTTTTATTATTATAGAGCATCATATAAATGCTATCTGCAGCATACCATGCACAACTGATAACAAGCAGTGTTAAGAATATGAGATATTTCTGCATTAGCAATTTATTTTAATGATGGTAAGGATTCGAAAAATGCGATTTTATCACTCAAAATTTCATCAAACGATTTATTTGGCAGTTTTGTGTCTTTTACGACAAAGCTGTAGGGCTTTGGATCTTCTTCCATGGGTGCGTGCATGTCAACATCCGTCCATGGCTGATTGCCGCGAAACTTATTTTGGTTCCACCCCTTACGGGAAATGATCCCTTTGATTGCAGCAATTAGACTCATAACGTAAAGAATTAAATGTTGAGTAAAAGACCTCCCTCTATTTATAAGTGTAATCCAGTTAGTTCAAGTTATTTCGACATTGTTTTATACAATAGATCATTACCTCTGGTTCCAGCTGTCGTATTTGACCATTAATTCCTCATCAGAAATCGCTCTGTATTCGGAATGATTGATTTGAAACGCCTTATAAGCTACATCTGAAAGTGTTGATGAGCCATCATCATTATCGATTATTACACAAGCATGCGTAACAGGCTGTTCGTTTATATCCTTTGTAACTGTGCAATAGTTGCAGTCAATATTGACTGCCCGTAACATGCTCATGTACAAGACACTTAATTCGCCACAAAGCCCAAGCTTTTCATCATAGGTTTGCTTTGCTGTACGATAGTGTTGTTTTGTATGTTCAGTGTCATAAGCGATATTTTTAACGATCCAGTTAAAAATATTTTCACAAAGTGTTGTGTTTGTTGAACAGATTTTAATTGTCTCAACAATTTCCTTCATCGGTTGACTCATTTCAAATATATCTTTAACATCAGCCTTTTCTGATGAAGTTGATTCATCTTGGCCAAATATCTTTCTGATCTCTTTTGCACAGTCTAAGTACCCATTATTGATACAGATTTTTAAAATGCTTTTTATTGCCTTTTCTTTGGTTGCGATATCCTGGATTTCATCCATGGCTACAACAAATTGTTGCTGCTGTTCTTCTGAGGAAGCTTTTTTATTACGTATTAAGGCTTTTTCTTTTGCAGCTCGGTTTGCCTCATTTAAGCTCTCCTCCGTTAATTTTCTTTGATGCTCAATGTATATATTTAGGGCTTTGTGATATTCATCATCCTTAGTGATGTTGAACTTTAGAGTCATACTTTGTATTTCCAAAGCACAAAAGAATATGAACCCGCATAACGCAAAAAATTGAGTAGTAAAATCTCTATTCAAAATTTGAGGAAGAAGACGTAACTTGGCAAAATAATCATTGCTCCGTTCGCTCAGAATTGCTCTTTTTGCATCTAAATAATTATTCAGATATGACTGTTCAGCCATATCAAGCTTAGAGCATTCTGCAGCAATTTCCTTATTTGTAACGTCGCAAAGCCTATGTTTAGCTTCATATCGAGCTCCTGGGTATCCGTTGAGAGCTTCTGTAACGCAGTTGGCTTGATGATAACGCGCAATAGCGCTCTTCTTTTCTGTAACTTGAGTATACCGTACCTCTTTCCCTGCAAGGTACTCTCTCTGGATTGTTGCTATCCTGCTACTAGTTTCGCGATTAACAGTTGTCTCTATCGTTGCACGATTCAGTGTGATAAAAAACGCGCTTATAGTAATCAGAACACTGGCTAACCCTACGCCTATTCTCATGATACGTTGTACTTTCCCGGCCATGCTGTTTATGAGAAAAAAATCAAAACTGAACACCGCAAGCCCCCAAAACAGCCCCACTAATAAATCAATCCAGATTGTATCGGTAAATTGGCTCGCAATTTCATAGCCGCCGAATACAGCCAATCCACTCGTCAACAACAATGCATATGCAACGTGACTGTAACGAGTTCTCGCGTCTGGACTGCAATGCTTTATGACATCGTAAGTCGCGCCACTTAAACGGTATAGAGCTTTTAGAAATGTGTTCATAATGAAAACATATTTAAGATTATGAAGTTTAATTTGGTGGACATGCCGGGAATCGAACCCGGGTTTGTCGAGGTCACTTTGGATTTACTCGACAGCCAGACCTGTCATGCCCATTGCTCTTGATTGCCAACCCTTTTCGGGGAGGGGGCAAAGAGCCCCCTCTTAATTCTCAGTCTAACATAACCACCTCCTTTTTTATGTTTGATAAATTTCCTCTACACTTATAACTCGATGCCGGTTATTTGGTATTAGTTGGAGGAGAATGCTGTGCTGTATAGCGAAATCATTAATTGCTCGTGTTGTGTAATATGAGTCGACTTTTATTCCCAGTAATCCTGCAGCGGCAGCTATACTTTTTTGAAATGAGTTCATGGTTTTGCAAGTTTGTTTAGTTTAAAATTTCCCTCTCAGACATTATTTGCTTTCGGTTAGTTCTTATTAGCTGGAATACTCTATCATCAAACTTTCAGCATCTGAAGGACTCTTACCCTGAACTTTGTTCCGGAGTAACCGGGCCATCAAACCTCCTCCAGCAAGCAATAACAGCAATAGAGCAATTCCTTCGTGAGGTCTACGGATTCCTTTCATCGTGTTTCTCTCCTTTAGTTCTGTTACCAATGCCTGCATGACTATCCCCCTCTATCTATTACTGGATTCTGGTTATTTGCTGTTAGCTCAAAACCAATCTTCCTACTTCTCTGCCCTTTCGGGGAGGGGGTTCCGGCCCCCTCCTGGATCTCTTCAATCTTCCATATACACCTCCTTGAATTGGCTTTAAAATTTCCTTCTCAATGACAGTCAGATTTCGGTTATTTGCTATTAGTTCGAGCAATCTATCATCACATGGTCATCAGTTTCGTACCGTTTACAATGCTTTCTCTTGTGCAGCAAAAAAAAGATTATCCCTCCAACAGCTCCCAGTAACAGCATCACAGCACCTCTTTCGATTTTACCTTGATCTCGTGTCATGGGGGATTTCATCCTTTATTCTGTTAGTCGAACCCGAACAACACAACAACCCTCTATCCATTACTGGAAACCGGTTATTTGACATTAGTTGAAACAGAAAGCTTGTTCTTACGATCTCTGATTATTGAAGTCATCAAATAAGAAAGACAAGCAGCTATGAGACAATAAACATCTGATAATGAGTATATTCGGATGGTTAGGTATACCTTGTTGCAGCATTAACAAAGCCTTTGATGCATTCATGAATGGTATGTGCTCCATGCGATAGAAAATCACAGAGGGGTGGCTGAATTGATGAACTTGTAGAACAAGCCACACTGCATCGCGTAGAGACAGTAATGAATACTGCTCATATAGAAAATGAAGATGCAAACGGTGTGTCAGACATGAAAATGCATGAGGAGTATTACAAACTCCAAGTGACACATGATGGGGGCAAGACTCACTGATCACAAGCCTCGGAGGACGTTATGTGATCGGAAAACAAGAATAAGCCAAAAACGGAAAATAAGAATCACCCAGGGTTAGCGTAAAAAACACCCATAGCTCGTAGTTTGAAGGTGCAAACCAAATCAAACCCCAGAGCTATGAGGACAC
>Ga0208872_1002109_pt1 | contig 11681 bp, 11 predicted proteins | sample CryBogCBH12Aug08_FD_185508 | JGI IMG/M metagenome (GOLD analysis project Ga0208872, IMG submission 185508) | Freshwater microbial communities from Crystal Bog, Wisconsin, USA - CBH12Aug08 (SPAdes) | ecosystem: Environmental > Aquatic > Freshwater > Lake | place: Crystal Bog, Wisconsin, USA... | reverse complement strand
AGGACATCGCGTGTAACCCGCTCGTCGGGAGCATGGGCACTTAGGCTGTAGCTTCCTGGAAGGTCTAGGAGTTCGATTCCTTCGCCATGCTGGCCTATGAACCGACCCGACTTCTTCTCCACAGTTACACCAGGATAATTGCCGACTTTTTGGCGTAGACCCGTCAGGGCGTTGAAGAGCGTGGTCTTGCCACTATTGGGGTTGCCGACGACTGCGTATTTCTTGGTTTGAACCTCTACCTCAGAATGTTCGTGTTCCGGTGGAAGCATCAAAACAGAGGTGTTCACCGGCCCAGGAAAATCAGCAACCAAGGATGAAATGGCAGTTACCTCTGAGGTTGGAGCCTTGACTAAAATCTGGGTCGCATCCTCTCGGCGTATGCTTAGTTCGAATCCCCGCAGTCGAAATTCCATTGGGTCGCCCAGCGGGGCACAGCGCACAAAAGTGACAGCAGTTCCACGCAAGAGACCCATCTCGCTGAGTCGTGTGGCTAGTGTGCCGTCAAGAGGAAGACGCGCAATAACGGCGCTCTCACCAGGTTTCAGTGAAGAAAGGGAAATCATGTGGTGAGGGGTTCCGTTGATTGTTGCGAGCTCCCAGCGGCAAATGGCTCTACCCAGATGTGTTCAGCCAATCGGAGGCTGAGGGCGAGTCGGGTTCCACGAACGCTACAAATCATCTGCCCACCGCGGCTGAGCAACCGGACTTCGGCCTGTTCGCAAAACCCGATTTCACGCAGTCGTTTGCAGGCGGCATCGTCTCCTGCCAAGTGCTTGACGCGCAGCAGGCGACCGGGAATGGCCTGTGAAAGTGGTGAGACACCGGACGGAAGATTCATGATTTGAATCAGGTTAATGGGAGGAGCGACTCCCGGCAATACTGCGACTGTATCTCAATTGACGTGAAAATCACGGGGTGGATTGACTTTCAAGCGTTCACCAGAGGTCGGTTAGGGGGTATATTTTTGGGCTATCGGAATACGGCGACCCATGCCAAAGGCGCGACCTGTTACCTTGAGACCCGGAGCGGCTTGCTTGCGCTTGTATTCATTTCGATCAACAAGACCTGTAATCCGGCGCACCAAGCCTTCTTCGAAACCGCGGGCGACGATCTCACGGATCGGGAGATTTTCCTCCACATAAAGAGAGAGAACGGCATCAAGAAGATCGTAGGGAGGAAGGCTGTCTTGATCTGTCTGATCAGGACGCAGTTCTGCGCTGGGTGGCTTTTCGATGGTAGCTCCGGGAATGATCTCGCGCTTGCGATTGATCCATCTTGAGAGTGCATAAACCAATGTTTTTGGCAGATCCGAAATGACTGCCAACCCACCGCACATATCGCCGTAAAGGGTGCAGTAACCGACGGCCAACTCACTCTTGTTTCCAGTACTAAGCAGAAGGCTTCCGAACTTGTTGGAAAGAGCCATAAGCGTGATTCCTCGAAGGCGCGCCTGAAGATTCTCTTCGGTGGTATCCTCCGGTCGTCCAGAAAACGATTCCAAAAGCTCTGTTTTCAACACTGCAAAAGATGGGCTGATCGGTATCTTAAGGCACTTGATACCAAGATTTTTTGCGAGAACATCTGCGTCCCTTAGGCTGCCATCTGAGGAATAAGGTCCTGGCATTGCAATCCCTGTGACATGACTCCGACCGAGTGCCTCCACCGCAAGGACCGCCGTGAGTGCGGAATCAATTCCGCCACTAAGACCTAGTACTGCGCTCTTGAAACCGCATTTTCTGAAATAATCCCGCAGGCCAAGGGTCAAGGCGGAATAAAGCTCGCCCAGTTCATCACGAGAATCAGCATGACAAGGCTCAGTGGGCGACTCGATCACGGTCAGATCTTCCTTAAAACCCTCCAGTTCTTTGCAGAGAACCCCATCCGAGGAAAGCGCCATGGAGTGGCCATCAAAGACCAGCTGATCGTTTCCCCCGACTAGATTGCAGTAATAAATTTGAGACTTAAGTCGCGTGGCCTGTTGACGTAACATCTGAAGACGACGCGCCGGCTTCCCATGCTGGAAAGGGGAGGCGCTCAGGTTGATCAGTATTCGCGCTCCGGCGGCAACAAGGTCGGCCGGCGGATCGGCTCTATAGAGAGGTCCAGAAAGAAACTCTGGAGTCCAAAGATCTTCGCAGATGGTGACGCCGATTTTTTCTCCAGCTATTTCGATCGGGATGGTTGATTCCCCCGGTTCAAAATAACGTGCCTCGTCAAAGACATCATAAGTGGGGAGAAGGCGCTTATGGATGATCACTGGACGGCGGTTTTTTTGAAGAACAGCCGCCGCGTTGAAAAAGGGTTTTCCCCGGCCGGTGTTGTTGCGGGCAATAAAGCCAACCACCAGAGGGACTTCTCCGACAGCGGAAACGATGGAGTGAAGGTTATCCAACGCAGTGAGATTCCTATCCACAAACTCACCTGCAAAAACCAAATCGAGAGGAGGATAACCGGTGATCGCGAGCTCGGGTGTGACTACCAACTCGGCTCCTTGGGCAGCCAGAGTTCGGTAGGCAGCAAGTATCATTGCGGAGTTTTCCTCAATGGCTCCGACGGTTGTGTTAATCTGTGCCAGACCGACCTTCATAGCTGCAATACTACCAGAATCCCCATTGCCGTGTGGTGCAAATATAGAAACCAAGTGCAAGATTGGCAGTTGCGTGCGCCAGTACGCAAACCAGAAGGCTGCGAGTGCGTACGGCCAGAAGGTTCAGAAGCAGGCCCGTGACAAGCGCTGGAAAGAAATCGGACCACTGGTGAACCAGAGCAAAGGCTCCCGCAGTAATAAGAAATGAGGTGCGGTTGTAGCTTCCGAATGGCAGTGACATGAAATTCTCATTTGCAAGGTAACGCAGCAGAAAGCCACGCCAGAATATTTCCTCTACAAGTGGGACCACGAGAACAAGCCGTGCAAAGCGTGCAGCCAGCATCCAGTGAGCCAAGTTCGGCAGCACCCCTGGATCAAATCCCGCTGTACGCCTTGGCAGATGAAACAGTGCCTGCGGAGCAATCCAAAGTCCGAAAATCAGAAGACCAGCGGCAATCCCGAGCCAAAGATTTCCTTGTCCGCTTCCGGCAAAGCCATAGCTGCGCCAGAAAAGAATGAGCGTTCCGGCACAAACGGCCGTTTGCAGCGGGTAGATCCAATACATCGGATCGAGGGTGGTGCCAAAAAAGGCAGTGACTCCCAGTGTCTTGGCAGCAGAAACGGCAACCAATCCCATCATGAAGAGAGCAAATGGAAGCACATAGGCGAGAAAATCCCTACGGGCAGTGTTCATGGTGCATCATGGGTATCAGTTGGCGGCTTTAGGGAAAAGGGATTCCTCTTTCTCCATCCGCAGAGATACCTTGGAGGAATGCCACGCAGTCCATCCCCTTCGAAGAACCTTTTTCCCCTTCTTGGGTCTCATGTTCCAACCTCTGGGGGAGTAGCCACAGCCATTGAACGTGCTGTCCGTATCGGCGGCACCGCTATGCAGATCTTCGTGAAGAATAACATGCAGTGGTTTGCCAAACCGCTTTCGGCCACCGAGGCAACGGCCTTCACCGAACATCCTCTTCGAAATCATCTAGGGGTTGTTGTCGCCCATGCTGGGTATCTGATTAATCTCGGCGTCGAAGGGACGGAAAACCATGAAAGGTCCCTCCGTTCCCTCTCAGATGAAATGCTCCGCTGTGAGCAGCTTGGGATTCGTTCCCTTGTCCTCCATCCCGGATCCCATCTTGGATCGGGGGTCGAGACCGGTATCTCCTGTGTAATCCGTAATCTCAACCGACTTCACGCCAGGCATCCGAAGTTCCAGGTTCGCATCACGCTTGAGACAACGGCAGGACAGGGGGCCTGTCTCGGGTCGCGATTCGAGGAGATCGCCGAGATATTAGATCGTGTGGAGGAGTCCAATCGAGTGGATGTTTGCCTTGATACGGCACATGTCTTTGCAGCCGGTTATGATCTTTCAAAGCCAAGGGGGGCTGGGAAAACATTTGATGAATTTAACCGTGTGATTGGCATTAAGCGTCTCAGTGTTCTCCATCTGAATGATTCAAAGGCGGCCCTTGGTTCTCGTGTCGACCGACATGACAATCTTGGGAAGGGAAGGATCGGTCTTGATGCCTTTCGCTGGATCATGCGATCCAAGGAGTTGTCTAGGGTTCCAAAGATACTTGAGACCCCCAAGGGGAAGGATCTTGTCGAAGATGTCGAGGCGATGTCTCTCTTGCGAGGGTTTCTTTCCCGACGAAGGACGATGCGAGCTGTAGGATAAACGGGTTGCTTTCCCGCGCCTACAATTCTAAAAAGCTTGTTTCATGAACGAAGATAATCATTCCTCCTACTCGAATGCCTACCGCCAGTATTCCCGCGACCAAGTCCTGGAAAGCCGTGAATTGCAGGTGGAAAGAAAATTCTTTCGCGTTGAAGTCCGTGAAAATGACAGGGGCCGTTTCCTCCGCATCACCGAGGAAAATCAGGGTCGGCGCAACACCGTCATCGTTCCCGATTCCGGATTCGCGGATTTCTCTAAGCTGATCAGCGAAGTTCTCGCCTCACAAGTTGGAGAAGTCTGAAGCTGATGCCAGTCCCGACTGGCGATCATATGGTTGACTTCTAACGATCTCTCCGATGCATCCGGGAGGGAAACTTTGCCCTTGCGACTTTTCTATCACGCTGCTCGCCTGATTATACGGACGCAAACGCTCGGCTCACGCTCCTAATCCTTGGAAGAATCAACACAAATGGGCAAAAGAATCCTGATTCTCTCGGCGAGTGCAGGGACGGGACATATCCGTGCAGCTGCCGCATTGGAGAAGGTTTTCAGTAGAATGCCGGAAGTTGAGGAGGTGCGTTCAGTTGATGTCCTGAGGTACACAAACCAGATTTTCCGAGATTTTTATTCGAAGCTCTATAAGCAGCTTGTTGAAAAGGCCCCAACGTTTCTCGGATGGTGGTACAAGACGAGCGACGAGCCATGGAAGACCGATCGAATGAGGTTGATGCTCGACCGTCTGAACATGGCCCCATTCATCAAACAGATCACTCTTTTCAAGCCAGACATCACTGTTTGTACACATTTTCTTCCTGCAACACTGATCTCCCACCTGATTGCTGAAAGGAAGCTTGAAGCCCGGCTTTCCATCGTTGTGACCGATCTCGATTTCCACGCCATGTGGCTTTCCCGTACTTTCCACCGTTATTTCGTGGCGATTGAGGAAACGAAGGTTCATCTACAGAAACTTGGTCTTCCGGGCGACCGGATTACGATCAGTGGGATTCCGATCGATCCGGTCTTCAGCAAACAAGGCGTTCACAAGCGGAACTCTATTCGAAGTGACCTGGGTCTTGACCCTGATATTCCTGTAATTCTCGTCTCTGCCGGCGCCCTCGGCGTCAGTCCCGCCGAGGTTATCCTCGAATCGCTATTCGAATTGAGTCAACCAGCGCAGGTCATAGTTATTGCCGGAAGGAACGAGGAGCTAAAAAAGAAACTCGAGTCACTCGCTGGAAGGGCTCCCAAAACGCTCCGGATAAATATCATCGGATACACCGACGAGATGCATCGTTGGATGGCGGCTGCCACGCTCCTTATAGGTAAGCCGGGAGGACTGACGATTTCGGAGGCGATGGCCTGCGGTCTTCCGATGGTCGTAGTTTCGCCCATACCTGGGCAGGAAGAACGCAACTGCGACCACCTGCTCGAAAAGGGAATTGCAATCAAGTGTAACGAGTTCACCACCCTCGCCTACAAGGTGAATCGGTTGCTGCGCGATCCCACCCGGCTAGCTCAGATGCACCGGAATGCCCTTGCCTGGGCGCGCCCTGATGCAGCCTCTTTCATCGTCCGGACTCTCCTTGATGAAAACCGTCGACCACAAGCGCCCGTCGAGATTGGTATGGTACAAAAAGCGGAGATAGCTCGGGCAGCGAGGGCGGGAAGAGTGTAGTTTCGATGGCCATTCCTCCTCATGCAGAGTGGCCAGGGCAGAAGCCGCGGCCGGAGAGTGCGCAGAACGGTGCGGCGCATGAGTTTCTCTGGGGTGTGGCGACATCGGCTTACCAGCACGAGGGAGGCTTTAACGGGGATGGGGAACCTCAGAACAACTGGGCTTGGGCGGAACGGGATTGCACTGTAGATCCATCGGGGGGAGCCGCCGAATTCTGGAACCGGGCAGAGCAAGATTTTGAGCGCTGCCGAACCTTGGGACTCAACTCCTTCAGGCTGAGTCTTGCATGGGAACGAATTCAGCCCACCTACGAAATCGGGCCCAATGGTGGACCAAGTCCGCATGCTCCACCATCTTTTGACGAGAATGCACTCGACCGCTACGCAGCTATCTTATGCGCATGCCGAAAGGAGGGCCTTGAACCGGTAGTCACTCTTCACCATTTTACCCATCCGGCTTGGCTGGGAGTCGACGCATGGCTCAACCCCCGAACAATTGATTTCTATCTCCTATTCGTGGAAAAAACCGTTGGATTTCTTCTCGACGTGCTCCCACAAAAATACGCAACGACACCTCCGAGCTGGTTCATTACGATTAACGAACCAAATCTTCTGGCCGCCAGTACCTACTTCAACGGGATTTTTCCTGCCGGCGCCAGAACAGCAAAGAATCCAATGCAGGCTGTTACCTGTCTTTCTCACCTAGTGGAGGCGCATGTCCGTGCCTACCGCCTGATACACCGCCTCTATCGGGAACGGGGAATGACGCGGGAACTGGCGCCAAAGATAAGTTTCAACAACTACTGCAGCGATCTCTATTGGGCCGACGAAGTATGGATTGATCTCCTCTTCGCGCCGTCACGCGGCATCGAGCGCAGACAACTCTTTCCTTATCTTTGGAAGCAGGCGTGGCTCTTTGAGAAGGCCTTCAGGAAAGAGCATCTCCCGATTCGCTCATGGTTCCGATTTTGGTCGGGCCAAGCCCTAAAGAGAATCCACTACTTCGTTGCCTGTGCCTGTTCATTCGAGCGGGCGTGGGGAAGGCTTCTTGATGTCCTTTACAATGATTCCGAGCCTTCGGATCCACCGCTTGATTTCATCGCTATCGACTATTACGACCCCTTCGTTGCCCATTTGCTGCGATGGCCCCGATGGAGTGATTTGTTTCACAAGTACAGGCAGCGTCGTGTGCCGATCCGCCGTCCCCTCCATGAACGCTTTCTGGACAGCATCACGAACAAATGGTGGGACTGGCGACTCCTCCCTGAGGGCCTCTCCTTCTTTGTCAGGGTTCTGGAGCGCTTCAATCTGCCGATTATGATTGCAGAGAACGGAATGGCGACTCGTGCAGACGCGTCTGGAGATCATGAAAGAAGCGACAAGCTTCTTCGCAGCAATTACTTACAAAAGCATATTGCTATGGTTGGAAAGTTGAGGGCCGAGGGCTGGCCGCTGATCGGTTATCTCCACTGGTCTCTTGTTGACAATTACGAATGGGGATCTTATGCGCCGAGGTTCGGTCTCTACACCAGGGAAAGGGAGGCGGTTGATTTCCGAGGAGACAACCCATCAGCAACTTATGCCCACGAAATTACGGAGGCGAGACAGGCATCAAGCGATGAATGTCAAAGATGAACGTGTTTCTGCGACTGCACTAGGCTCCTAGGGCTGAGCATTTTTTAGGGGCAAAAAACCATGCTCTTGGCTTTCGGGTTTGAACACGTCGAATTTCGCACCATATTGGGCAAGGTAATGGAGTTGGTAAGATCTCGTGAAGATCGTGATGGGTAGGTAAACTACTGTGCCGACAAAAGGAACCAAAAGGAGGATTCCCGCGATGCAACAGGTGCATAGCACTGCAAGGAAAACTATAAGGAAAATCACGAGGGTGAAAACAATCTGGAAGAGCAGATAAAGGAAAAACTGCCCGGAACTTGAGCCCAGCAGTTCCAAAAGCTCATTCCATCCCTCAGACCAAGTCCCGCCCCGCAGGAACATGATCGGCACCACGAATTGCGTTGTGAATAGTCGGATGACTCCCAAAACTAAAGAAGCCAGAAAGAAAACCAAGCCCACTGGAATCAGCGCGACAAGCACGGAAGGGCTAAAAAAGTGGCCCGGATGGTGAAATCGCAGGACACACCAAACAATCACCACGGCGAACATGAGCGCATTCACCAGCGAAAGAGCAAGAAGCAGCAAACGAAAATGCCACAGGCTCGTAGCCGCGTCAGAAAATTTTTTCCAAGGCACGGTGACCTCCCCCCGGTTGAGCGCAACGCAATGTAGTAACATGAACTGCCCTCGACTGCTGAGCCACAGCAAGGCCATGGCTAGCGCCAGAAAAAAGATCAGCAATAGAGCGGAGGCAGGAAGAATCCACGAGAGATTGTGGTGAACATATTCTTTAGCGTGCTGGAAAACAGGGCTCAGATTCTGAATTCTTTGGTGGTTGGAGTAATTGAAGTTGAAACCCGGGTATCCGCCAGTCAGTCCTGCCAGCCATGTACAGAAAGCAATCGAAATCCATTTCTCAAAATTGAAAGGACGAAAAAGAATGTCCTTTACGCGTTCCATTGCGGGTTTCAGCGGTCCAATGACGCTAACGGTTAGAGGGGAGGAATCAGTCATGCGATGTGGTGAATGCCTACCAATCTGAACCATGCTGTTTCCTTGCCGTCAAGCCGACCCAAATCAGCGCCTCCCTCTGAAGTAAACCTACTGAGGCAAGCCGAGTTTTTTGAGTTTGGGTGCAATCACCACCTGACAGTAAGGATTCTTGTCTTTGTTCTGTCTGTAATAATCCTGATGATACGCCTCCGCTGGGTAGAAAGAAGAGAGTGGTTTGATTTCCGTGACAATTTGGTCGGGAAACTGGGTCTGGGCCTTCCTTTTTGAAGCTTCTGCTGCATTCATTTGTTCGGGAGAGGAGGTCAGGATGATGGAGCGATATTGGGTGCCTTGGTCGGCCCCTTGGCGGTTCAAGGTTGTGGGATCATGGGCACGCCAAAAAAGATCAAGCAGTTGCTCGTAGCTGACAGTGGAGGGATTGTAGGTTATCTGGATTGTCTCAGCATGACCGGTTTGGCCGGTGCATACTTGTTCATAGGTGGGATTCGCTGTTGTGCCTCCGGCAAATCCCGAGGTGATACTGATAATGCCAGGAAGGTTTTTGAAAACCGCCTCCATGCACCAGAAACAGCCCCCCCCAAAAGTTGCTGTGGCAACCTTGTTAGATGAAACTGTGGAGTCTGCGACCATAGGGGTAAGGATCATACCGGAAATGAATATGGGGAGGAGAAACAATCGCTTCATGGGTAGAAGTCTTAGATAGGTCGTAAAATCCCGAAGGAAGGCAACAGGGAAGCGAAAAAACAGGGGGGACGAAAGTTATTCACACTCGGAAGAAGGGGCGTGCGAGAGATGAATCGACCGCCAAGTCTGATTTTATCGGATGTTACGGTATTGTCACCTTGCTCCGTGCCCACAACGCCTTGATCAGAGGGTGTTCCACGCTGCGGATGGGCTTTTCCCTAGTAGGAAGTGGGATGGTTCTCGCTTTAAAAATAGTTGTTCCACGCAACCTACGGGTGCCTTGTGTGGAAGATTCACACAAGTTGTTCACAAGTGATGAACAGAGAAGGGAGAAGATATATCAGGGCCTTAGTGACAGGGGCTGTTAAGGATAAAAATGAATCGCAGAAAAGCAGTCCAGGCCTAGCGAGTGCCCATGCCGACATTCTGGACCGTCTGAAACAGCTTTCCTTCCGTCTTGATCGAAGGAGCAATAATGATCTCGGTTTCTTGAAATTCTCGGATAGAAGCTGCCCCGACATTTCCCATGCAGGTTGTGATGGCGCCAACAAGATTTTGGCTGCCATCATCGACCACTGCGGGGCCGAAGAGGATTTGCTGGAGTGAACCGGTCTGACCGACATGGATGCGGGTACCGCGTGGCAGGTTCGCATGGGGGGTGGCCATACCCCAGTGGTAGCCGCGTCCTGGCGCCTCGACCGCTCTGGCAAAGGCACTGCCAACCATGACGGCATCGGAACCGCAGGCGAGAGCCTTGCATACATCACCTCCCTTGCTCATTCCGCCATCTGTAATGATCGGCACATAACGGCCCGTGTTTTTGTAATATGCATCGCGGGCTGCAGCACAATCCACCGTGGCGGTAACTTGCGGCACGCCAAGTCCAAGGACGCCCCGCGAGGTGCATGCTGCTCCAGGACCGACACCGATGAGGACACCCGCGACTCCGCATCCCATGAGCTCGAGGGTCACATCGTAACCTACCGCATTACCGACGATAACAGGAAGCGGCATTGAGGCGCAAAACTTAGCCAGATCAAGGGAATCATACTTTGTGGAGATATGTCGGACGGTAGAGACAGTGCTCTGGACGACAAAGATGTCGGCGCCGGCTTCTGCGGCGAGAGGGCCGAGATGCTCAGCGCGTTGAGGAATGGAACTGACGGCGGCGATTGCACCACCGGCCTTAATGGCCTTGATGCGTTCCACGATTATTTCGTCCTTGACGGGTTCGGTGTAGACCTTCTGGAGAAAGGCGGTGACATGATCCTTGTCCTCCGAGAGGAGGCGGTCGAGGATCTCGTCAGGATTTTTGTAACGCGTCTGAATCCCATCAAGATTGAGTACGGCCAGCCCGCCGAGCTTGCTCATGGCGATCGCAAAGCGGACATCCACCACCCCGTCCATGGCGCTTGCCAAAACGGGAATTTTCAGTTCGATAACACTGCCATCCTTGCAGGGAATTCTGAACGTGGTGTCCACCTCCTCAGGATTGATTGTAACTGAACCAGGTACCAATGCGATTTCATCGAATCCGTAGGTAACACGGGCCTTGCGATTGCGTCCGATCCACATGCCCATAAATTTAAAATCCCTCCTGGGTTGACCGTTCTATCGCACTGCCACAAACAGGGCAGTTCAGGAGATCGGTTGTTGATGTATCAGTATATCGTGAACCACATATTCTGCAGAAAACACGGTCCCGAGCGATGGCGTTGGCGTGGCGATTGCGAATCATTTCATAGCCTATCCAGAGGATCAAAATGCCGGCAAGAAAAAGCGCCAGATAGAGGCAAACAAACCAAGGTAGGGTGATCGGAATCATTGCGTGACTGGCGTGTTGGTTGCTGATTTAAGAGTTGGAACGCCCCAGATAACGATCACGCGTCCCCAAGAAGAGCGTTCAGCAGACGCAAAACGCTGCATCTGGATCCAGACGCGGCCGGCTTCGTCGCTAGCTGGATCGCCGGATGTATCGATCAGAACGCAGTGAGTAGGCAGGCCGTCTTCGTTCACGGCGACCTGATAGAGTGATGGCTGCACAGAAAATGCACCGGTTCGAAAAGGAACGGAGGCAGCGGGGCGATTAAGCGGAATGCGTCCCGCAAGTTCATCCTGCCAGTGGACAACAGTTCCAGGAGAGGGAGCCCGAGAGGTGGGCGAATGTAAGGCGGAAACCGTTTTCCTACGCAGTATTCCCCCGGCCAACGGGAGAGAGGGGGGGGCTATAGCCTCGTGGGGTTCTACAGGGAGAGGCCGAAGGGGTGGAGGTGGCTCCTCGTAGCTCGGTCGGTAGTTCAGCGGGGGAGGGGGGGGAATGGCATCGTGAGCTGCGCGCAGGGGGGAAAACACAGCCGGATCGTTCGCTTCTAGCCAAGGGGCAAGCTGGCGACCCGCCGCGGAATCAGCAGGAAGAAAATAGAC
>Ga0208872_1002102_pt1 | contig 11703 bp, 9 predicted proteins | sample CryBogCBH12Aug08_FD_185508 | JGI IMG/M metagenome (GOLD analysis project Ga0208872, IMG submission 185508) | Freshwater microbial communities from Crystal Bog, Wisconsin, USA - CBH12Aug08 (SPAdes) | ecosystem: Environmental > Aquatic > Freshwater > Lake | place: Crystal Bog, Wisconsin, USA... | reverse complement strand
CGAACTTGCCATCACGACCCTCAGGCGGGGAGCAATTGAGCTCTTCCCGACGCTTTATGAAAATTTTCAAAATAGCGTTATGCAAAAATCGTCATTCCTCTGGGACCCGATCCTCACAACTTTAATGATTTTTCCGGTCAGCCTGACCTTTGGCGTGCTTGGAGCCACCTTGATTGTCTTTGGCGCCAAACGCGAAACGCAAATGCGCTATTGGCGGCAATAGGAAGCGCCTTATTTAAGATCCTATGTCGCTTTTTAAAAATTTTATGCCCTTCCATCCTCAAAACGCCGCTCAAGACCATGGACAGACAGTGGTTCACGGCAGACATCATGCGGTCAACGGCAATCTGCTCGATCCACCCTTTCCGGTTGGATCTGAAGAAATCATCCTGGGCTTGGGGTGTTTCTGGGGTGCAGAGCGTAAATTCTGGCAATGCCCCCAAGGCGTCTATGTGACCTGCGTTGGATATGCGGGCGGCCTGACCCGTCATCCAACATACCAAGACGTCTGCACAGGTCGCAGCGGTCATGCGGAGGTTGTCAGGGTTGTTTATTTTCCCGATAGCCTCAATCTAGAGCAATTGTTAAAATTATTTTGGGAAAGCCATGATCCGACCCAGGGCAATCGTCAGGGCAATGATGTTGGCGCTCAATATCGTTCCGTTATTTTTACCACGACGCCAGACCAGCAGAAGATCGCTGAAACTTCTCGCGCCGCCTATCAACGAGAACTCACTAAAGCAGGCTTTGGCGCAATCACCACGGAAATCGCGCCTGCTCCGGTCTTTTACTATGCTGAAGATTATCACCAACAATATCTTGCCAAGAACCCAAATGGATATTGCGGCTTAGGCGGCACTGGCGTGAGCTGTCTTATTGATCACGCCAATTAACTATTTCTCCTGCGCGCTTAAAACCTTTTGGCATGCAGGCGGCAGCTTGGACATCGTCATCGGCGGCCATGATTTTCCTGATTTTCTTGGACGCAACATCTCGTCGCTAAACCATCCCGCCAGAGAAGCGTCACAGCCGTCTCCAGATGGCGTTGGATCCTGATCGCGACAGCTCGATCCATGCGGGCAAAATAATCGAATATGAAAATGATAGTTATGCCCCCACATTGGGCGTACTTTACGCATCCAGCTTTCACCAGCTGCTTCCCGGCATAAGGCGCGCTTGATGGCTGCGTTAACAAAGATACGCTGAACCTTCGGCTCCATCGCAGCAGAACGGATCACTGCCATGTGTCCCTTCGTCCAAACATCGGGTCGAACATCAAGGAGATCTTCACGCACAACATCGGTCGAAGGCATTTCTTCGCGATCTTCGCGTGTTAACTCATGATCAGGCATCGGCCTTAACCATATATCTGCATCCAGCCCAATCTGATGCGAGGCGTGTCCCGTGAGCATGGGTCCTCCGCGGGGTTGCGAAATATCGCCGATTAAAAGCCCCGGCCAACCAGACGCTTGCGCGGCTTTAGGTGCAAATTTTTTCAAAAATTCAATAAGCTGTGGGTGACCCCAATTACGATTGCGCGATAAACGCATCACCTGCCAATTGGGCCCATTGATTGGCAGCTGTTCTCCACCCGCCAAGCAGCCATGAGAATAAAAACCAATTGGATCAGGATCTAGTACCGCGGACTCACGCGCACGACCAAACAACTCGCGTGCGGGCGTGCTTGGATCTGATGGATGGGCAAGCGGCGGCAAAGGTTTTGGATCAAGCGTGCCCTTATCCTGCGCGGCAGCTTGTATGGTTAAGTTGAACATAAAAATTATCGTTAATAATTGTTTAATGCACGCTGTCATTTACTCATCCATGTCCCGCGCAGTCGCTTATTGCTCGTTATCACGTCAACCTTAATCATTTAATTACGTTGTCAGGCGATACTCAATGCAAGATGACAGAGCACAATGTTAAGCGTTGGAGAGCGATATGCGTTTGAAGTTGTTTGCCGTCGCCGTTTTGGCGTTTCTTGCCCCAATTGGCGCCGCCAAAGCCGCTGCCCAAATTCATGTTGATCTCTCTACACAACGCATGCATGTCACATCGTCACAAGGCAGTTATAGCTGGCCGGTCTCAACAGCGCGCGCAGGATATTCCACGCCACGCGGCTCATTTACGCCAACTGGCATGCAGCGCATGCATTACTCACGCAAATATCATAATTCGCCCATGCCGCACTCAATCTTCTTTCGAGGCGGCTACGCGATCCACGGCTCTAACGCAACGGGCGCACTTGGACGTCCCGCTTCGCACGGCTGCGTGAGACTGTCGCCTGCAAACGCCGCGCGCCTCTACCAGATCGTGCAAAATGAAGGCGGCAATATTTCAATCACCGGCGCATCGCCAACAAGCGGCGCGCGCGTCGTTAAAGAACACATAAGTCACGCCCGCCATTACGCCGCTAAACCATCGCCGACGCGACATCTTGCCAGTCGTCCGCCTCACCATGCGCAAGGTCATGCCCTGGCCTATGCGCCATCGCGTCCTGTTCAGGATCAGGAACATGATACTGTTCGCGCCTGGCAAGCCGATCCCTTTGCCGACTTTTCATTCTAAGTCGGTATTCTTTCCAACAGGCCAGCCTATCATCTTCCCAGAAGGCGCAAGCATATCACTCATGCGTGCTTCTAATACATCATAAAGAGTGGATGTTTTGGCTTAAAGGAATTGATATTTTGAGAACGCGTTTCGATCGTCGCGATTTTCTGCTGGGCGCTGGAAGCCTTTCCTTGGCCTCAAATGCGGTTGCAGAACCCGCTGTGAATGAGACGCCCGATGAACTTCAAGTGCGCGTTGAGAATAATTCGGTTCCAGAACTATGTGCTGAAAAGGATAATATAGAACTCGATTTCATCTCCCCGCGTCTGCGACATATGCAGATACAGGCCGTTCATCCTTCTTACATCAATACAATCGTTTCTGATCGCTGGGCGCCAGACTGGTCGAGCTGCGATCTGTCGCATGATCCAAAATTCTTTGCCCAGGCGCGTCGCCGAACCTTTTGGGAAACGCCAGAATTCTGGATGACAGGCTACACCTTTCCATCCTTCTGGCGTCCCAATGACGTATCCATCAGAGTTGGCGATACTGTCGAAAAAGGTTTCCACCTCATCCAGCTTTGGATGTGGCATCGCGAGCGTGCAGAAGAAATTATGGTTTTTTATCCACCAGATGGCTATTGGCGTATCAGACCTTTGCCATTTGAGGATATGCGCTGGACAGCTTATGGCTCCTCTTTTCTCGTAGGCCCTGTCGAGACGCAGGAACGTCCCATTGTCGCCTTTGAAGAAATTATTTTTGAACCTGACACACGCAGTTTTATCCTAAAATTTAAGCGCGGCGGCCAAGCGCGCGTCGTGATCAAGAACATTGATCAAGATCGTCTGACGCTTGACGTCGGCTTTAGCGACGCCATGCCGGGGGGGCGACCCTTCGCCGCACTGCGGTCAATGTATGCGATGCAGACAATGAGTGACGCTGCGATCGTGGCTTGGCGCAGCAAGCGCGGCAAAGGCTGGGAAGAAGCGCCCGTGATCCGCTTTCCTGGCGCCAGTGCAACAGAGGTTTGGGTGGGTCGACACTTGCCCTCACGTCATAATCTCTCGGCGCCAGATATGGTGTTTAGTAAATTCGAAGGCGAAGCGGCAAAGGAACGATGAGTCTGACGCCGCGCTGGCAACCGCTTGATATCGCCCGCGGCCTTGCGGTTGTCGCCATGGTTCTTTTCCATACACTCTGGGACCTTGCGCATTTTGGGTATATTTCTCAGTCCATTCCTTGGTCGGCGCCAGTCAAGACCCTGGGCCATGCCATCGCTTTTACCTTTCTTTTTATCGCCGGCGTTTCTTTAACCTTATCTCATCGAGACAAGATCGATTGGCGTGGCTTTCTGCGTCGCTTAATCATGGTTGTCAGCGCCGCCGCTATGGTAAGCATCGGCACCTATGTCGCCTTTCCAACGGCTTATGTTTTTTTTGGCATACTTCATTGCATTGCACTCGCGAGCATTCTCGCGCTGCCGCTATTGATTGCGCCTTGGCAGGTCTCTCTTTTTGTCGGCAGTTGTTTTTTTATCTTGCCGATATTTTTTTCATCTTCCGCGCTTAACGCCGACCATTGGCAATGGCTTGGCCTATCCACCTCCGAGCCCATGACACAAGACTGGCGGCCGCTGTTCCCATGGGCCGGAGCCCTTTTTGTCGGCGTCGCCGCTGGCAAACGTTTCGCGCAATGCGCAAAAGATAAAAAAATTGGAACCGGACCAGTGAGCTTTCTTGGTCGTCACAGTCTAATAATTTATTTGCTGCATCAGCCTGTGCTTTTTGCTTTTTTCACGGCGCTGACGGTGCTTCTTCCATAATCCGCGTCTAACAAGCGCACAACAAACCTGCAACATCGCTGATTAAGGGCGCAATGCACGCTTCTCATTGGCTCACAAGAGCCAATGCATTTTTTCTTACATGCCGCCTAAATGTTCTGCGACAGTGAAGATATCCTTATCGCCGCGACCACACATATTCATCACCATCAAATGATCGCGTGATTTTTGCGCTGCGAGCTGGAAAACTTTCGCCAGAGCATGTGACGGCTCAAGCGCAGGGATAATGCCTTCAAGCTTTGAACAGAGCTGAAAGGCCTCAAGCGCTTCCTTGTCAGTGGCGTTGAGATAGGTCACCCGACCCGTTTCATGCAGCCAGGAATGTTCTGGTCCAATACCCGGATAATCGAGACCTGCGGATATCGAATGGCCTTCGAGGATTTGACCATCATCATCCATAAGCAAATATGTGCGATTGCCATGAAGAACGCCCGGCTTGCCGCCTGTCAATGACGCAGCATGACCATTGGGCACATCAACGCCATGGCCTGCCGCTTCTACCCCGTAAATTTCGACGCCTGGATCATCAAGGAACGGATGAAATAACCCAATCGCATTCGAGCCGCCGCCTATGCAGGCGATGAGGGAGTCAGGCAAACGTCCCTCCAACTCCTGCATCTGAACACGCGTTTCATTACCAATGATGGACTGAAAATCTCTGACCATCGCCGGATAGGGATGCGGGCCAGCCGCAGTGCCGATGCAGTAAAATGTATCAGCGACATTTGTTACCCAGTCGCGCAACGCTTCATTCATCGCATCTTTGAGTGTTCGCGCGCCGCTCTCCACAGGTCTAACCTCGGCGCCAAGCATCTTCATCCGAAAAACGTTCGGCTTTTGTCTTTCAACATCAACAGCGCCCATATAGACAATACATTGCAGGCCAAAACGCGCGCAGGCGGTGGCTGTCGCAACGCCATGCTGTCCCGCTCCAGTTTCAGCAATAATCCGCTTCTTGCCCATGCGCCGTGCGAGCAGAATCTGACCAAGAACATTATTTATTTTATGCGCGCCAGTGTGATTAAGCTCATCCCGCTTAAAATAAACCTTCGCACCCTTATCCATGCTTGCGCGCGCACGAACATATTCCGTGATGCGCTCAGCGAAATAAAGCGGCGAGGGCCGACCAACATAGTGTTTGTGCAACCCTTCTAATTCATGATGAAACTCGGGATCATCCTTTGCCTGCGCATAAGCTTGCTCAAGATCCAAAACAAGCGGCATCAAGGTTTCAGCGACAAAGCGTCCCCCAAAAATGCCAAAACGGCCATTATCATCTGGCCCAGCGCGGTAAGAATTAGGAAGCGGTTTATTCAAAGTATCAATGTCCTTGTGTAGAGCGCGCGATTAAACGCCAGGATCTAGACTTCTTTTAAACCGTTACGGGCGATGATGAAAGCGCACGCACAGCAGAAACAAAGCGGCGGATCTTTTTACACTCTTTCACCCCACGCGCCGACTCAACGCCAGAAGACACATCAATGGCAGGCGCGCCTGTCTGCGTCACGGCGCGGGCGACATTGTCGCAATCAAGACCGCCGGACAACATCCAAGGTTGTGGAGGGAGATCATGCAGGACCCGCCAATCAAATGAAACGCCAGCCCCGCCAGGAACCGTCGCGTCCGGCGCAGGCTTCGCATCAAAAAGAAGAATATCTGCAGCTTGCCGATAAACGCGCGCGGCTAGAATATCCGCCGCAGTCTTAACGCCAACTGCTTTTATAATTGGCAGATGGAAACGCTTTCGGATGTCCATGACGCGGGCGGGCGTTTCGTGACCATGTAGTTGCAAAATATCTGGCGCGAGCGCGGCGATAATCGCCGCTAACATTTCGTCATCCGAATCAACGACAAGCGCAACTTTTTTGATGCGCCCTTGTGCGCAACGGTTCAGCAGACGGGCTGTCTCCAAGTCAAGGTGGCGCGGGCTTTTTTCAAAAAACACAAAGCCAGCGAGATCTGCTCCAGCCGTAATTGTCGTCTCCAACGTCTCGGCTGTCGACAGACCGCATATTTTTACAAGAACTTCTTTGTTCGTCATCCGCGATTATAGACATCCTCAAAACGAACGATATCGTCTTCGCCTAAATAGGATCCCGTTTGCACCTCAATCAGCTCAAGGTCTATTTTTCCAGGATTCGTTAAGCGATGCTTGCAGCCTATCGGCAGATAGATTGATTCATTTTCATGAACAAGATGGGTCTCATCATCGCGACCAACCTCTGCTGTGCCGCGCACGACAATCCAATGCTCGGCGCGATGAAAATGTTTCTGCAAAGACAATCGTTCTCCGGGCTTCACAACAATTCTTTTAACTTGATACCGTTGACCGCCATCAATGGATTGATAATAGCCCCAGGGTCGAAAAATGCGCTTGTGTTCGCCAGCCTCACGACGATTTTCTGTTTTCAGCTGATCAACAAGCTGTTTAACCTGATCGCCATGCTCCTGACTGAGCACTAGAACTGCGTCTTGTGTCGTGACAACGATGATGTCGCTCACGCCAACAACAGTCGTCAGTGTTTCATCTGAGCGCACATGAACATTTTGTGCGTTCATAACGACCGCATTTCCACGAATTGAATTACCAAATTCATCGCGCTCTGAAAGTTCCCAGACCGCTCGCCAGGTGCCGACATCGGACCATCCAATATCGGCTGGAATAAGCGCCGCTTTCTCCGTCTTTTCCATAACCGCATAGTCAATTGATTTCTTCGGCGCCTCTGCGAAGGCTTGCGCATTCAACACGAGAAAGCCAAGATCCTTTTCAGCGCCGTCAATCGCCGCTTCTGCCGCTTGAGCAATTTCAGGTTCATATTGCGCAATCTCTGCTTGCATGACATCGGCGCGAAAAATGAAATTTCCACTGTTCCAGAAATACCCAGCATCTATGTATTTTTGCGCCGTTTCTCGATCTGGCTTCTCAACAAATGTATCAAGTTTGAGAACGTCGCTTCCAGCTCTAAGACGCGCGCCAGGGCGCAAATAACCATATCCGGTTGCTGGTTGGTCAGGCTTAATGCCTAAGGTGACGATATAGCCTTCGGCTGCAGCTTCTCCCGCCTTCTTACACAATTCAACAAGACCGACGCGGTCGCGCACAACATGGTCTGCGGCAAGCACAACAACGATCGTGTCTGGCGCGCGCCGCGCCGCAATTCCTGCAGCAACGGCGACAGCCGGGCCAGAGTCGCGTCGTGATGGCTCAAGAACAACATCAGCCTCCGCATCGATCTCCCGCAGCTGATCGGCGAGCAAGAAACGGTAATCCTTGTTTGAGATAATCAATGGTTTTTCAAACACTGGATCTGACAGCATTTGCATCGTCGTCTGAAACGTCGAGCGCTCGCCAACAAGCGGAATAAATTGTTTTGGCAGCGTTTCCCGCGACTCCGGCCACACGCGCGTCCCTGAACCGCCGCACATAATCACGGGCTGGATTTTTCTCATTCAACGTCCTCTTTCAAATCTCGCAAGGCAGCGCTCTTCAAGCGCCAGAACCCGATGATGCGCGCGCATAAGATTTTCTAACGTCCGACGACGACAGCCTGTTTCAAGCGAGGGTTATCGACAATTATTGCGAAAGTCGCAAACGCCCGCCGCAACATGAGCCTCAACTACTGCCTTTTTTTTCCAACTCGGCCTTTAACGCAGCAAGTTTTGCAAAAGGTGAATCCGGATCTGGCGGCCGATCACGACGCTCTGGAGCGACAAAGCTCTTTGCGGGACGTTGGCTGCGTCCATCTTCGGGGCGTGAGCGTTTCTCAAAACGCGCAGCAGATCCGCCTTCAGCCGCGCGGGGAGTCTGGCGCGGCGGCCGACGCGTCGCGTTTCCACGATCGCCACCCTCTTGTTGCGCACCGGCGCGACTTGGCGCCGTTTGTCGGCGTGGCGCAGGATGCGCGTGGCGCTGCTGCGTCCAAACTTCAATCAATGCCGGCTGGCTCGCATTACCCACTGTCTGATCAGGGGGAGCCTCGTCCGACGCTGACACGAGGGAAGCGACTTCTGGCTGCGGCTTCTCTATGTCCTCTTGCGGTGTCTCAGTCTCGGCCACATCGACGACGGCAACGTTCAGCGGCTCGGTTGAAGCCGCTGGAACAAGCTGGGCTGTGATCGCCGGCCCACTGCGCTGCGTCGGCGCGTAATTCAAGGATTTCAGAATTGACGCAAACGCCTCGCCCGAACAGCCCGTCAAAGACGTCATCGCTACCGTAACTACGAAGCCCTCGCCATCGGCAGCCCCAGCCGGCGGCTCACCTGCTGTTACGCCGGGTCGATAGGCGATTGCCGGACGAATGAGATCAGCCAAACGCTCAAGAATATCAACGCGCACAACTCTCTCGCCACAAACCCGAAAGCCCGCAGCGCGATAAAAACCTTTTGGAATCTCCGAAACGGCGGCAAATGAGGTCCGGCCAGAGGCCGCCAGGTGAGGCACTTCATCAAGTCCTTTGACCTGTTCAAGGCCGCCATGATGCAGGGCCCAGAGTAGCGCCGCTAAACTTCGGGGCGCCGGCTTTAACAGCAGGGGCATGTAAATATGATAAGCGCCAAAGCGCACGCCCAGTTTCCGCAAGGCGCCGCGATCATCTTGAGAAAAAGCCTTTATTTCTTTGGCGACCCGCGCGCGATCAAGAACGCCCAATTCTTCTGCGAGCTGAAATGCGACGCCGCGCGTCGCCCCCTCCAGTCCTTCGCCTTTTTCAAGCTGCTCAAGCGGACCGAGGAGTTTTTTCACATGTTGCGCCAACCATAGCTCAAGCCGCTGTTTAACCCTATCCAGCGCAGCGCCAGTCAATTGCTCATCGGCCAGAACACAGAGCGTGGGTTTAAGCACGCCGGGACCTGCGGCAATTTTCGCCAAAGGTTCGCCAAGCCAGCGAATGGCGCCGTCATTGGCCAAGGCGAAGGCGTCATCAACGGCGTCAAAAACGCGGGTTGCCCGCGCCTCAAACTCACCTGCAAGCGCCTTGAGCGCGGCCGCATTAAGAGTCTTTGCAGCCTCCCCGGCAGCGGCGGGATCAGGCGTGAAGCGAAAACCTTGGAGGCTTCCCACATGCTGGCCCTCGACAAGAACATCGCCGGCGGCGTTAATTTCGGCTTCTAACATTGCATTCTCTCTAAGACGACGCATCAACACACTGGTTCGGCGATCGACAAAACGCTGAGTTAACCGTTCATGCAGCGCATCCGACAAGCTGTCCTCTACCCGACGCGAGACGCTCTGCCAATGCTCTGCATCATCAAGCCAGCCCGATCGATTGCTGATGAAGCTCCAAGTGCGCACTTGCGCCAGGCGATTGGAAAGTGTGTCAATGTCGCCATCAACCCTGTCAACCGCAGCAATATGCTGCGCCATCCAATCTTCTGGTATTTTACCGCGACGCGCAATAAATCCAAATATTGTCAGGGCAAGCTCGGCATGTGCAGCCGGGGTGGTTTTGCGATAGTCGGGGATCTGACAGGCGTCCCAGAGCCGCGCGACATCTGCTGGGGTTTTTGCATGTCTTTGCGCTGTTTCATCTCGACTGACGGCCTCAAGCGTCAGCTGATCCGTTGCAACAGGCGCGCGCGCAAAACGCGAATGCGTCACTGTCTGATCAAGCGAATGCGCAAGTGAGTCAATCGAGGAAAAATCGAGCGCGCTGTTGCGCCATTGCAAAAGACTAACTGGATCAAAACGGTGATCCTCCAGCGCTTCGATCAATTCATCTTCAAATGGCGGACATCGGCCTGTGGCGCCAAATAACCCATCGGCCATATGACGTCCCGCGCGACCAGCAATTTGTCCAAATTCAGCCGCACTTAACCGACGATAACCCCATCCATCAAATTTTCTGTCAGAAGCGAAGGCGACATAATCAACATCAAGATTTAAACCCATGCCAATAGCGTCTGTCGCAATGATGTAATCGACATCGCCTGATTGAAATAAGTCAACCTGTGCATTACGTGTGCGCGGACTGAGCGCGCCAAGAACGACAGCAGCGCCGCCGCGCTGACGCTTGATCCATTCTGCAATGGCGTAAACCTCCTCCGCAGAAAACGCTACGATAGCCGTGCGCGCTGGCAAACGAGAAATTTTCTTATCGCCTGCAAAGGATAGTTTTGATAAACGTGGACGCGAGAAAATCGTTGCGCTTGGAAAAAGCTCTGAAATTATTGGCGCCATTGTCGCCGCGCCGATCAATAATGTTTCCTGTTTGCCGCGCCAGTGGAGAAGTCGGTTTGTAAAAATATGGCCGCGATCGAGATCTGCTGCGAGCTGAATTTCATCTACAGCAAGAAAATCCACGTTAATATCGCGCGGCATCGCCTCCACTGTCGACACCCAATAGGCTGGCGCGCGTGGTTTGATTTTTTCTTCGCCTGTTATCAACGCGACATTGGCCGCACCGACGCGCGCGACAACTCGATTATAGACTTCGCGCGCCAATAAACGCAGAGGTAAACCAATCAGGCCGCTTGGAAACGACAGCATACGCTCAATCGCATGATGCGTCTTACCTGTATTGGTGGGCCCGAGCACAGCCGTAACGCCAGCGCTGTCGATGCGTTCGCCCGCGCCTGATAGAAGCGCTCTCATGATGTCATCATCTTGTCGCGTTAAGAGAGGTCAATTTTTCTAACTATTATCGTCAACAGCGGCGCATGATTTCCCAGATTTGGAGCCTACCGAACATCAGGCGAACAAATCACGCCCGAATCGCCGACATGCGAAGAGTCATGATCTGTTCCGCCATCATATAGGAGCTGGGCTAAAAATAGCCATGCAGTTTTAACGCGTGTTGCGAGGCCTGAAACGCTTAAAGAGGCGCGTAAAGTAAAGTAATTTTGATTTCTCCGGCGTCTTGGTTACAACCCGCGCCCTTTGTTTCATTGATTCGAGGCAACGTAAATGACGTCAATCGTCGCGCGATTAAGCCACGAGCTCCAAGCGAACTCCTGGCAAGTTCAGGCCGCTGTCGATCTCTTAGACGAGGGCTCCAGTGTCCCTTTTATCGCACGCTACCGCAAAGAGGCGACAGGCGCGCTTGATGATGTGCAATTGCGGAAACTGGAAGAAAGATTACGATATTTGCGTGAGTTGGATGAGCGGCGCAAAGCTGTTCTTGAGTCAATTGACGCGCAGGGTAAACTCACCGACGTTTTAAAAAAATCACTGCTTGAGGCAGATAATAAAGCGCGCCTTGAAGATATTTATCTTCCTTTTAAACCCAAACGCCGCACCAAGGCTCAGCTTGCCATAGAAGCAGGCCTTGCGCCGCTGGCGGAGGCCTTGCTGGCGTCGCCTGAACGCAATCCAAACA
>Ga0208872_1002101_pt1 | contig 11703 bp, 5 predicted proteins | sample CryBogCBH12Aug08_FD_185508 | JGI IMG/M metagenome (GOLD analysis project Ga0208872, IMG submission 185508) | Freshwater microbial communities from Crystal Bog, Wisconsin, USA - CBH12Aug08 (SPAdes) | ecosystem: Environmental > Aquatic > Freshwater > Lake | place: Crystal Bog, Wisconsin, USA... | reverse complement strand
TATCCACGCATCCGGGAAAACAAGCAGGAGCTCTCCAAGGATGGAAAATACAACCGCTCGGCCTTTGCCTGGCGTACCTACGGCCTGAAATCAGCGGTGGTGATGGGAAGGACATTCAGCGCTGTGGCTGGAACCTATCAGATCCAGCAGTACCAGAGTTCGCAACCGGGAAAACCTGTTGACTGGAGAGGGCGTCAACTCTGGCTGGGACTGCCGGACAGGATCATTGGTCTCGTGGAAATCTCTCCGTCCAAGGAAGGTGCGATGGCAATTGATGTGGAGGGTGTTCTCCGTTTGGGCACAGGCGGCACGGTGAATGGAAAAATGACGAAGATCGAACAGATGGGAACGAATTCGTGGAAATACGGCGACCTGAGCGTGACCATGATTGCTCATAACGGAGCCAAGATCGAGACGCCCGAGGTGCCCTACCGGCTTTCAAAATTTCCGAACACCGAAATCCGCGTGATGGATGAAAAGGGTGCGGCTGGAGCTGCCGCCCCGACAGCATATCCGTCCTCTTTCAACCAGTGGATGATGGTCGAGATCCGCCCTTCTTGGGTGACGACAACGGTCTCGGCGGTACGCATTGAAGAGCCCAATGGAATCCTGGGATTTGAGGCTGAGGTGTCGGCAAAGAAGTTTCGCCTGCTTTTCAATCCAGGTGAGACAGATCTCTCCTGCCAATTCGTTGCCGTGGCAAACTCCTCTCTGCACGATTCTGCGACCGGCCTTGTATCCCCTATCTCTTCTTCGCTCAATCTTAAGCCCCAAGAACTCGCTGTTCTGGTCGTGTCTCAGGCCAAGGAGGACCATCTGCAGGGTTGGGCAAATTTTCAAGAGATGCTGGGTCAACTTCCATCAAACCATTAAACCACTCAAAAAAACATGACACCTACCCTCACTTCCATGAGTGCCCGATCCAATAAACTTCTGATCGCAGCCCTGTGTATTCTCACCTTGGCAAATGCTCCCTCTGCCATTCCCGTTGAACCCCGCACTCCGGAGAGTGCGGTGACTCCCGTGGAGAAAAGCCGTCATAATGATTTCATACGCCAGATCAAAACAGGGCACGGGGATTTCGATTTTGTGCTGATTGGCGACTCAATCACCGACGGATGGCCCAAAAAGGGCATTGATTCCTACGCACGGTTCGCCCCATGGAAACCTCTTAATCTCGGAGTTTCCGGAGAAACGACTGAGGAGGTGCTCTGGCGACTGCTCAACGGGGAACTTGATAATATTCACCCCAAGGTGGTCATGATCATGATCGGCACCAACAACATCGGACACTACGGCGATGAGAAACCCGAGTGGGTGGCTGCTGGTATCAAGAAAATCATAGAAACCGTCCGTGCCAAACAACCTCAGTCCAAGATTCTCCTTCTTGCGATCTTCCCCCGCTCTGCCATGGCGAAGGACGGGGTGAGGCAAAAAAATGATCAAGTTAATGCGATGCTGCCGGCACTGGCTGACGGGAAGAATGTTTTTTTCCTGGATATTGGACCGAAGTTCCTCGATCCGCAGGGAAATCTCTCGAAGGAGATCATGCCGGACCTGCTCCATCCGAATGATCAAGGCTACCGGATCTGGATAGAGGCCGTGCGTCCGAAACTCGAGGAACTGATGGGTTCCCCGTTGACGCCATCTGCTCCCGGCGTGGGCGTAGGAACAACAACCAATTCGGCGCCGACGATTTCCGTCAAGTTGACGCCTCTTGGTTCGAACTCGAACAAATAAAATTCCAAAACCCTGATTAATGAGAACTCATCATCTGCTTCTCCCCATCTTGGGAGGCGCCTTGGTCTTTTTTTCAGCGTGCCATTCTACGTCCAGAGGCCGTCATTTGATTGATCTTTCCGGGTCGGGTTGGCATCTCTGGCATGATAAAACGGCTGCTTGGGAGAATGACGAACTCTTCCTGCCCCCGGTCGATCTCAGCAAGATCCCGACGATTGAACCCACAGGAGGGTGGGACTCGCTGAAAGGTAAGGAGGCTATGTCGGTATCGGTGCCGGGCACTGCGGAGGAATATTTAGGTAAAGGTCTGGGTCCCGAGAGCATGGTCAAGGGAGTCACCTGGTGGGTCCGTGATTTCGAGGTTCCCTCCGATGCCTCGGGTAAGGTGCTAAGGCTTCAGTTCGACTCCGTGAGGTTGCGTGCCGAGGTCTATGTGAACCGCAACCTCGTGGCTTATGACATCGTGGGGAATACACCGTTCGAGGCCGACATCTCCAAGATAGTGAAACCTGGGCAGAAGGTTCAATTGGCGGTTCGTGTCACTAATCCCGGGGGGAATTTCGACTGGAAGGATGTCGATCCCTTCAAGTGGGGCAAATATCTGATTCCTCTCGGTCACGGTTTCAGCGGTGTGACCGGCGGCGTGCATCTCGCCGTCACGGATCCGCTCTATGTCGATGACCTCTATGTCCAGAACTCGCCTGAAAAGACCACGGTCAATGCCATCGCGGCGGTAAAGAACTCCTCCTCCAAAAAACTGGCTGGCAGGGCCATGGTCTCAGTTGTCGAAAAAGCCACGGGCAGGCAGGTCTTTAGCAAGGAACTCACTGGACTTGAGTTCGCTCCCGGAGAATCGACGATCACATGCCCTGTCTCTGTTCCTGCTGCCAAGCTCTGGAGCGTGGAGACGCCTGAGCTCTACACGATGACGGTGACTCTGAAGGCGGATCAGGGCATCAACGATACAAAATCACAGACTTTCGGTTTCCGTTGGTTTTCACCAGATGGGATCGGCAGCGATGCCGTTCTGAGACTCAATGGTAAGCGTACAGTGCTTCGCACAGCCATCAGTTGGGGGTTCTGGCCGATCAATGGTGTCTTCCCATCCTCTGAACTTGCGGCCAAGCAGGTCCAGACTGCTAAGGATTACGGACTGAATATGCTCAATTTCCATCGATGCATCGGCAACCCCATCATCTTTGACAAGGCGGATGAAATGGGTCTGCTCTACTTTGAGGAGCCAGGTGGCTATGTCTCCGGCAAGGACGATCCCTTTGCCCAAGCAATCTGTCGGGAGAAGCTCCTTCGTATGGTGAAGCGCGATCGGAGCCATCCCTCCCTGATCATCTACAACATGATCAATGAGCAGTGGGACAAGTGGGGGGCGAACACGAACACGGCGCTCTTCGACATCCATCGTCGCGACCTCCGCGATGCCCATGCCGAGGATCCGAGCCGCCTGATCGTCTACACCTCGGCTTGGGCAGGACGTGCACCGGATCCGAAAAACGATCCTGCCAAGATGAATATGAGACCCTTCGACATGGAGGTTCATATGAATGGATGGTGGGATTTCCACCGTGCCAGCGGGCCAGAACTCTGGAAGCAGGAGTTCTACAAGGATCCCACCCACCACTATGGCTACACCACAAACGCCACGGAGGAGGTTTACTGGGGCGAGGAAGGCGCGGTTTCCGCTCCACCGCGCCTCGGACTCATCCAGCAGGAACTCAAGGGGGTAACCAATCTCGGCTGGGACGGGCAGGTCTACCGCGACTGGTATGCAGCCTTCGACGGGTATCTCACCTCAAACAATCTGCGCGGTGCCTTCCCGAGCGTTGATGATCTCTGCAAGGCGATGGGAGTCGTCAGTATCGAGCACCAGGGACGCAAGATCGAGGACACCCGTATCTGTGATGCCAATGACGGCTACGCGATCAACGGATGGGAGTCCGAGTTGATCGAGAACCATTCGGGAGTGGTTGATTGCTTCCGCAATCCCAAGGCCGATCCCTCCATTCTGGCTTACTATAACCAACCGCTCTATGTGGCGGTGAAGCCACGGCGTCAGATCAGCCCGTTTCCGGGAAGTGTTACGGTCGATTTTTATCTGATCAATGAAAAGGATCTGAAAGGTCCCCTCACGCTTCGGATCACGACATCCGGTCCCGATCGCAAGCAGACCTTTTCTAAGGATCTGCCGGTTCGGGCAAGTGGAGGGGAAATTTATGGTCAGCTCTTGAGCGAAGGGGTGAAGATTCCTCTGAAAGAAGAGCAGGGGATGAGCACCATCTCGGCTTCCCTGATAGATCCGCAAGGAAATGTGAAGGCCTCGGGGCATGATCAGGTCCTGGCGGTTGATTGGAAACATATTCCGATCACCGGGACCGGTGCCGTCTTCGAGAATGGCTCCCGAGTTCGGGACTTCCTCAAGGAAGGGAAGGGGATCGATGCCCCGATCTTCGATGATACCCAAGCGAAGTTGGATTGGCTGATTGTGGCCAAGTCTCCGTTCAATGAGCCTTCAATTATTCCCAAGGAATCCTTCCTCCAACCTGATGGCAAAACCCCCGGTCTCGCTGTCAGTTTCTTCAACGGGGAGGACTTCTCCAAGCCGCTCTATCGGCGTATTGACCGGAATGTTGATCTCAATGTGTCCTTTGGTGCATCTCCGGATTCCCACGTTCCGCTGATCGAAAATTACTCCGTCCGATGGGAGGGCAATCTTGTTCCTCCTGTCGACGGTGAATACGGGCTGACGCTGAAGTACCGTAATGGTGCCCGACTCTGGATCGATGGGAAGCAACTGCTTGACGAATCCAAGCCGGGTCGGTCGGCCACGAAGCAGTTCAAATTGGCGTTGAGGGGAGGCAGGCCTGTGCCGATCCGTGTCGAACTCTTGCAGAAAAACTTCTCGGCCCAGATGCAGATGCTCTGGCAGACGCCGATTCCCGAGAAGATTACGGCGGATCAGGTCCTGCAAAGGGCGGCTCGGGATGGAACGACCGTGCTGATTCTCGATCACGCCGAAAACTGGCTCGATGCGCTAGGAAAGACTGCGGGCACCCTGCAGGGCAAAGGGTTCGTACTGGGTGGCAGCTGGCTTGGCGGACAGTACTTTGTGAAGGATCATCCGCTCTTCGCGGGACTCCCTGTCAACCAAGCCCTGAACTGGCCTTACCAGGGAGTGGTCGGAGGACGACGGACGGCTCTTCAGATCAATGGGGGGGAACTCATTGCTGGCGCCTACCATACTTGGCCCATGCAACTGGGATCGGCTGTTTCGATCCTTCCCGTAGGAAAGGGGAGGGTGATCATTTCCGGTCTTGATATCATCGAGCAGCTCGACAATCCGGAATCGCCTGCAGAGGTCGCGCGGAAGCTCTTCTGCAACTTCCTTCACTACGTCTCCCCATCCTCAAAATAAGAATCCAATAATGAACAAGAGACTTTTTATCGCGCTTGGCTTTCTCTCGGCAGGATTCGTTTGTGCCGATACACCCCGCATTCTTGACGACCCGGAGGCCCTGATAAAAAGCCGCACTAATCTTTCGTCCCAACCTCAGTGGACCCAGTTTGCCACTCCCGAGCAGATTGCCTTGTTTGATGGGCCGGAGACCGCATGGCCTGTTATTCCCAAATCAGATTATGACCTGACCGGATTCGACCAGAGTCGCCTCTACTCCAAGGTTCCGCCACCGGGCATCCATCCTCGCATCCTCTTCAGCCCCGAGGATGTTCCGGTCATCAAGAAACAACTCGAGTCGACGATCAATGGGCGTCAACTCCTCGCTCAGACGGACTTGGCTCTCTCCAAGACCCTCTATGACAAGAATTCTGACGAGGGTAAGGTCTTTGCCAAGCTCTCATCCGGCGATCTCGACGGCTTGGAGTGGCTTATTGATGAGAAGACGGGGTTCGTCTGGCACTATTTCAAGGGATACAAACTTCAAGGAAAACTGACTCCTCATGCAGGATATCTGCCACGACTTCTTGAGGCTGCCTCCTTCCGTGCCTTGATGGATAATGACGAACTCCGTGGGAAACAGGTTGCGGCCGCCATGGCGAACTACTGGAAACTGAGGGAACCTCTGATTGATAAGGTCAACGCCGACAAGAATTCCCCTCCGGATTACTGGCGTTCGTTCCATCAGTTGGTCTCCGCCTCCAATCTCGGATTCGGCTACGATTTGGCGGCCAAGTGGATGACTCCGGAGCAGAAGAAGGTGATGCGTCGGGTGATTGCCAAGGCCACATCTGGAAAATTGGCCTACGGGGAGAATGGCCCCAGCCCATGGAGGGATACGAATTGGACCGGATGGGATCTGACCCACTTCCTGACCGCGCTCGCCATCGAGGATGAGGAGGGATATGACCCTGAAATCCGCAAAGTAGCCTCCGAGACCGTGCGCGATTACCTCACGTGGGGTATCGACCCCTATGGTGTGATCTTCGAGACAAATGGAAAGAACGGTGCCGGTCTTCTTTACGCACTGACTTCGGGTGTGGCCCTGGCCCGCCGCGGCGAGAACTACCTCGGTAATCCCCATCTCAGAAAACTCACCGCCGCCCAAGTTCAGGATGTCGTTCCCCAGGGGGCAATCAATGTGAACAACGGCACCTGGGGATGTGCCCCGTTCTGGGGTAACCTGGCCTCCTTTTTGAAGGCGCTCTATCCAGGCGACAAGGCGGCCGATTGGCTCCTCCGTCAAGGACGTCCCGATCAGGATCAGAAACAAACGACGACCGATCCTCAAAAACTTCCCTTGGACAATTTCAAAATGGTGGAAACGATCACGACACCGGATATTTTCACCACGCTCGATTGGAAGGGATTCCGTAACAAGGATGATTCCCTGAAGCCCTCTTGGGAAAGGTCGGAACTTCATCTTCCGGATGTGTTCAACGATCCGGACCACGGATTGTTCGCGGCTCGCAGCGGGGATCAGCAGGATGCTCTCTATATGATGTTTGAGGCGCGCCCTGACCTTCGTCATGTCGGTCACCAGCATCACGACTCCGGTCAGTTTTATCTGGCAGCAGGTGGCGTGATGTGGGCCGTGGAGGCTGGGCCGAAATCCTCCTACTCCGCCGATCACAATACCGTCCGTATCGACGGGAAGGGTCACTCCGATGTCTCGGCTGCGCCGAAGGTGGGATATCTCGGCGTACAGACTAACGGCCCGCTGGTCATGGCCTCCTCGGATCTGAAGAACGCCTATGATTTCGGTTGGACCACGCCGATGCATTTCAGCTGGCATGATCCTGCCTTTGCATCCTGGAAGCTGAGCGTCGAGACCGATCCGGAGGTCGTTGCTCATTTCAAGGGAACCCAGCATTACAAAATGAGGGTTTGGGGAGACGACTACACCCGCTCGAACTGGGGACCTACCATGCGCATCGAAGGAAACCCGGTGCAGTATGCCTTCCGGAGTGCCGGGATCGTGAATGGGAAGCATCCCTATGCGTTGGTGGTCGATGACATTTCCAAGGATGGGAAGGAGCATCTGTATGATTGGCTCATGCAGGTGCCAGTCGGAACGCGGATGCTGCCCGCGACGAATCGCTCTGCTGATGCGCCTGTTTCTGTCATTCTCGCGAGATCTGCCGGACCGGCAGAATGGGACCGCATGGAGCCCCCGGAGACCTTACCCAAGGGTGCGCCTGGGTTAATGCTCTGTTTCTTGGGATTGGAGAAGAGCGAGGCTTCCATCAACAGATCCAATCTGGTGGGGGATGAGAATGATCCGGTGCGCCTCGAGCAACTGGCTGGCACAACGGTGGCGGGTGGAAGTCCTCTGAAAACAAGGCTGGTTGTCTCTCAAAAGGGGATTGATCCCCGATTCCTAATCCTGATGATTCCGATCAAGGGGGGTGAACAACTGCCTGTAATCTCCTACGATGATAAAAAAGCAACGGCCACGGTTATTTGGTCGGGACAAAAAGATCTCATCCATTTTTCAACCGGAAAGCACCAACGCACAACGGTCACCCTCGAGCGCAACAAATCCTGAAGAGATTACCTCATCTGATATGAAGAGTTATCCCACGAGAATTCTGTTTCTTTTGGGTTGCACCTTCATAGTACCTGCTCTTCTTGCTGAGACGAAGCCGACCAATGGTAATTTCCAGACAACTGTAACATTCGCACCGACGCTATCGCCCACGCCTATCTGCCCAGTTCCGCTGACTCCTCCTGCATCAGCGATACCACGGATCAATTGCGCTTCGGTCTTTGGAGTCCGCCCAGGTTTTCCAATTCTTTACTCTATCCCGGCCACCGGGGATCGGCCGATGACCTTCGCGGCGGAGGGGCTTCCGGAGGGAGTATCTCTGGATCCTTCAACCGGCCAGATCACTGGTTCATTGCGCTCAGTCGGCACAAACGTTGTCACCTTGATTGCTCGGAATTCCAAGGGAGAGGCAAAAAAGCCTTTTAGGATCGTTATTGGTGAGCAGATTGCCCTGACCCCGGTAATGGGATGGAACAGTTGGAACTGTTGGCACGGCGGCGTTGATCAGGAAAAGATCCTGCGGTCTGCGAACGCACTGAAGGCAGCAGGACTAGACCAGCATGGTTGGTCCTTCGTGAACATCGACGATGCCTGGCAGGGCGATCGCACTGGAAAAAACAACGCGATGCAAGCGAACAAGAAATTCCCCGATATCAAGGGGATGGTCGACCGGATCCATTCCATGGGACTCAAGGCGGGCATCTATCACACGCCGTGGGTGATGTCTTATGCGGGATATTGCGGGGGAACCTCTGAGGATCCGAACGGTTTGTGGGATCCCAAGACCCAATGGCCGAGCGGACCTGGTAAAAATCTTCCAAACCGAAAGATCCTTCCGAAAGCAATTGGGCGCTACTCCTTTGTGAAACAGGATGCACGTCAATTTGCCGATTGGGGTTTTGATTATCTCAAGTACGACTGGAATCCGATCGAGGCTCCTGACGTGATCCTGATGCATCAAGCCCTGAGGGATTCAGGTCGGGATATCATCCTGAGTCTCTCCAATAACCATCAGGACACACTCTCGAAGAGCATCAAGGAGGTTGCTCCCAATGCCGAGTCGTGGAGGACGACCACGGATATCACCGATTCCTGGAAGAGCGTGAGCGGGATCGGGTTCAGCCAGCAAAAATGGGCTCAATACCAATCTCCCGGTCACCTGAATGATCCCGACATGTTCGAGATCGGAGCCAATGGTGGTGGTAAGATGAAACGCCTCACGCCTGATGAGCAGTACTCTCATGTCTCACTTTGGTGCCTACTTTCCGCACCGTTGCTGCTCGGATGCGATCTTGAACATCTCGATCCCTTCACACTCGGCCTGATTACCAATGACGAAGTGCTGGCCATCGATCAGGACGAACTCTGCAAACCGGCGGTCTGCGTTTCCCCTGAGGGTCCGCTGAAGGTCTACGTCAAGGAACTCGCTGACGGGAACAAGGCGGTTGGGCTTTTCAACACGGGCGAGACCCCTGCTCAGGTTACCCTGGATTGGAAGCAGGCGGGATTTTCGGGAAAACAGATCCTGCGCGACCTTTGGCGGCAGAAAGATCTGGGGGCTTTCGATGGTTCCTACGGGTCCGAAGTGCCCGTCCATGGAGTAATCCTCCTGAAGGTTTCCACTTCCCGGAATTGATATCATGATGAAAAAAGCATCCCTATTTACTTTGTTGCTAACGCTTTTGTTCTTGATGTCGCCCGCCATGTCGCCGGTTTTAAGGGCCGAGAGGATCGTGGATCTGAAAGGCAGGCAACTTCAGGAGTCACCCAACACGATCGTTCCCCGCTGGGGGTTGATGCCCGGAATCATCAAGGTGAGTCAACCTGTCCTGATTCTCAGAAAAACATCCTTGGCACACGCACGCGGGACCATCCTTCTCTTTCCGGGCGGTGGTTACCATGCCTTGGCCATCCGACATGAGGGTGAACTTGTTTCCAATTTTCTCAACAAGCAGGGGTATGACGTGGCGATTCTTGAATACTCCATCGGATCCTCTCTTGCCATCATGGAAAAGGCCCTCAAGGATGCCCGTAAGGCTTGGAATCTCCTGAGCAAGAACGGACAAGAGTTCGGCTTCCAGACAAAACCCATCGGAGTCATGGGGTTTTCCGCTGGTGGTCATTTGGCCGCACGCCTCGTGCATACTCTTGATGGGAAACATGCACCCGACTTTCTCATCCTCATCTACCCCGCCTACTTGGATGAACATGCCGGACCCAAGGGTTTTGATTTGGCTGTGACTCCTCCGAGTGATTCTCGGACCAAAGTGTTTGTCCTGATCGGGGATCAGGACAAACCGCAATGGATCAGCGGTGCGAAGGCCTATGCCCAGGCCTGCCATGAAAACGGTCAGGAGGTGAACTTTTATCTTCTAGCCAAGACAGGACATGGCTTCGGCATGAAACCCGATCGAACCGGAGCGGCCTCCCAGTGGGAACGATTGTTTGGTAATTTTCTGAACACAAGCACGCCGACATTCTCACGATGAAATCGATCCTCAGCCTCCTAGCTCTAGCAACCGGCAACCTGGTCCTCGCGGTTACCCCGTCACCTGAGGCCTCTCCATCCCCGGAATCAACGACATTACCGACTCCATTGACGCCATCTGCGCCAGCAACCCCGCGGATCAACGGGCCATCGGTGTTCGGCGTTCGTCCCGGATCACCCTTTCTTTTCACGATTCCAGCGACCGGATCCCGTCCGATGACCTTCACCGCCGAGGGCTTACCCAAGGGACTCTCGCTTGATTCGGCCACTGGCAGGATCACCGGTTCAGTCGTTCAGGTCGGCACGAATGCAGTGACCCTGATCGCACGCAATGACAAAGGGGAGAGTAAGCATTCCCTGAAGATTGATGTCGGGGAGCAGATCTCCCTGACTCCCCCCATGGGATGGAACAGTTGGAACTGCTGGGGTGGCAAGGTGAGCCAGGAGAAAGTCCTCAGCTCAGCACAGGCGATGAAAGCTTCAGGTCTCGATCAGCATGGATGGACCTACATCAATATCGACGACGGCTGGCAGGGTAAACGCGGCGGCTCCTGGAATGCGATCCAAGCGAACTCCAAGTTCCCCGACATCAAAGGCCTCGCTGATCAAATCCATGGCATGGGCCTTAGATTCGGCATCTACTCCACCCCGTGGAGGGGGAGTTACGAGGGGCATATCGGCAGTTCCTGTGACAATCCAAACGGGGCCTATGACTGGATCGAATCAGGCGATCACAACGAATACTACAGAATAGGAAACACGGGGGCAGCCTTCAACCAAATGGCGGGCGGAGCCCAGAATGAGGCGGCACGGAACAAGAGCAAGGAGGGCGCCGAGATTATGGCCAAGCGGAAGTCGAACTGGAAATTCGGCACCTATCCGTTCCACGAACAGGATGCGAAGCAATGGGCTGAATGGGGAGTCGATTACCTCAAGTATGATTGGAACCCGATTGATGTTCCTCATGTCGAGGCCATGGCCAATGCTCTTAAGGCGACAGGCCGGGATATCGTTTACAGTCTCTCCAATTCCGCGCCTTTCAAAAATGCCGCCGACTGGCAGCACCTCTCAAACCTCTGGCGAACGACCGGCGATATCAATGACAGTTGGAAAAGCATGAGCGGCATTGGTTTTGGCAAGCAGACTGCCTGGGCTGCTTATCAGGGTCCCGGTCATTTCAACGATCCCGACATGCTGGTGGTGGGGCGTGTTGGGTGGGGAAATCCTCATCCCTCCCACCTAACTCCGGACGAGCAGTACTCGCATGTCTCACTCTGGTGCCTGCTTTCCGCACCGTTGCTGCTCGGATGCGATCTTGAACATCTCGATCCCTTCACACTCGGCCTGATCACCAATGACGAAGTGCTGGCCATCGATCAGGACGAACTCTGCAAACCGGCGGTCTGCGTTTCCCCTGAGGGTCCGCTGAAGGTCTACGTCAAGGAACTCGCTGACGGGAAC
>Ga0208872_1002100_pt1 | contig 11704 bp, 12 predicted proteins | sample CryBogCBH12Aug08_FD_185508 | JGI IMG/M metagenome (GOLD analysis project Ga0208872, IMG submission 185508) | Freshwater microbial communities from Crystal Bog, Wisconsin, USA - CBH12Aug08 (SPAdes) | ecosystem: Environmental > Aquatic > Freshwater > Lake | place: Crystal Bog, Wisconsin, USA... | reverse complement strand
TAGATGGTGCTATCTTTGCCAAAGAGCTGCAGATGGCTGAATTGCAAGGCAGGATTGCCAAAGTTAACTATGATCCTGTTAAGCCAGTTCATGCAGTCTTTGACCTTGGTTGGTCAGATGCAACTGCAATATGGTTTGTTCAGTTCATTGGCATGGAGACAAGGTTAATTAGATACCATGAGACAAGCCAAGAAACGATTTCAGCGATCATGGCTAAGTTGCAGACCTTTGGCTACATGATAGATACATTGTGGTTGCCACACGATGCCCAAAACAGGACATTAGCATCAAATGGCAAGAGCATCGAAGAAATAGTGCGTTCTTTAGGATTTAAGACTAGAATATTGGAAAGAGTGCCAATTGTTGACTCTATTAACGCTGCAAGGACAATCTTTCCTAATTGCTATTTTGATCGCACAAACTGTGAAGAAGGGCTACAAGCCTTGAGGCATTACAGATATGAGGTCGATCCTGATACCAAAGCATTTAGCAAGACTCCATTGCATGACCAATACAGTCATGGTGCTGATGCCTTTAGGTACATTGGCTTAATGGTCAATGAGCCTAAAAAGGTAGTTAAGAAGGCAGTATATCAACCCTCAGTCAATTGGATGGGCTAAAAATGGACGATCTTGAATCAAATGGTCTAATCGAAGAAGCACAGGAGTTCTTGCATCTGTGTACTACAGCAGACATGATGAATCGTCAGGAAGCCTTAGAAGACCTTAGATTTAGTGCTGGTGACCAATGGCCTGTTGAGATTCAAAACAGTCGTACGCTTGAATCTAGGCCTTGTCTGACCATCAATAAGATAGATGCTTACGTTCGCCAAGTCGTGAACAACATCAGGCAGCAAAGACCAAGAATCAAAGTCCATGCTGTAAACAATAATCAAGACATTAAGATGGCTGACATTGTGCAAGGCATGATTAGGCACATTGAAGTTAACTCAGATGCTGACCAAGCCTATGACACAGCAGTAGACTTTCAAGTCAGGATGGGATGGGGCTTTATTAGGGTTACTCACGATTATGTAAGCCCTGATAGCTTTGACCAAGAAATATTCATCAAGCCCATCATTAACCCATTTACAGTCTATTTTGACCCTAATTCAGTAGCTCCTGATGGCTCAGATGCTGAAAGGGTGCTGGTTTCTGAGGTGTTAAGCAAGGAAACATTCAGAAAAATGTACCCTGATGCTGACGATGGTGCTCAGTTTAACCTTAGAGGAACTGGTGACACTAATGCAGAATGGGTGACCAAGGAAGATATTCGCATTGCTGAATACTTCTATACAGTACAAAAGAAAACCAAGCTATTGATGCTTGCTGATGGCACAAAAGTCTATAAAGAGGACTTCAAAGGCAATGCAGAAGACATTATTGACCAACGTGACACCATCAAAAAAGAGATCAGATGGGCAAAAGTCACAGGTATGCAGGTGCTTGAAGAAGGTGTTTGGGCAGGTAAATACATTCCCATAGTGCCTGTTTATGGTCAGCAATTGATTGTTGAGAACAAGCGTAAGAAATTTGGCATGGTTAGGCAAGCCAAAGACCCACAAAGGATGTACAACTTTTGGCAGACTAGCTTAACTGAATCTATTGCCCTAGCACCCAAGCCTAAATGGTTGATTGCTGAAGGCCAAGACGAGGGCCATGAGACTGAATGGGCACAAGCTAACATCAAGAGTGCTGCAGTTCTGCGTTACAAGCAAAAAGACATTGAGGGTATGCCAGCACCTGTGCCTACTCGCATACAGCCAGAAGCTCCTCCTGCAGGAATTATGACTGCATCTGCCCAAGTATCACAAGATATGCAAGCAGTTATTGGCATTGTTGACCCTAACCAATTACCCACAGGCAATATCTCTGGTAAAGCCTTAAATGGTCAGCAACAACAGGTTGACATCAGCAATTTCCACTTTTACGACAATTTGACTCGTTCACAACGTCAGATTGGTAAGATTTGCTTGGATTTAATACCCAAAATCTATGATGCTCAACGCACTATGAGGATTATTGGAGAAGATGGGAAGCCTGATTTGGTTGAAATTAACACTTATGGGGTAGATGAAGAAGGTGTTTACAGGGTGCTGAATGACACAACCATTGGTGAGTACGACATTGTGATGGACACAGGTCCCGGATATAACTCCAAGCGTCAAGAAGCCATCGAAAGCATGATGCCCTTGCTTGCAGCAGACCCAAGCCTGATGCAGATTGCTGGTGACTTGTTCTTTAGAAACATGGATTTTCATGGTGCTCAGACCATTGCAGACAGATTGGCAGCAGCTAACCCCATGTCGAAGATTGACGAGAAATCTAAGATTCCTCCACAAGTTCAGATGCAGTTAGCCATGTCTCAGCAACAGCTACAGGCAATGCAGCAACAAGTTCAGCAGTTGCAGATGACTATTAAGCAGCGTTCAGACATTGAAGCTGTTAAGCAAGAGGCAGAAACAAAGCGTGAATTGATGCGTCAAACTGCCAAAGCCCACAATACTGAATCCATGCTTGAGGCTAAAGTGCATGACGTTAACATGAGAGCTGTTACAACTCAGAACAAGACAGAGATTGAGTCAATCATGGAGTTATTGTTGCATCACATGGATACAGCAAGGTTGGAGCGTGAAATTGCAGCTAGAAATGCTGAGCAGTTCCAATATGCTAACCAGAGTGTGCAATCTATACAGTAATTGACACAGTAATGATTTCGGTCTATATTGACCAAAAACCTTACCAGTTAGGTTAACTGGGCAAATCCTTGGATAAAACCATGTCAGACAAAGAAGCAGGACAAGTCCTGACGAGTGAAAACTCAGCAGATTTTTACGCTAATAAATTAGGTTTAGCTACTGAAACTGAGCCTGTGCAAACAGAGGTGGTTGAGGTTAAGAGTGAGCCAGAGGCGCAAGATGATGCAAAGCCAGCAGAAGACCCAAAGCCAAATCGACTAGAGAAGCGTTTTACAGAGATTACTAGACAACGTGAAATGGCTCGTCAGGAAGCTGAACGAGAGCGTACGAGGGCTAGTGAGCTAGAGGCAAAGCTAAAGGAGCTAGAAGCCAAGGTCAACCCTAAACCAGTTGAGCAAACTTCAGAGCCTAAGCCAGATCAGTTTGCAGATGCGTTTGAGTACGCAAAAGCATTAGCTGAATACTCAACTGAAAAAGCGTTACGAGAGAGAGACAAACAGGAAGAATTGCGTAGAACTGAAGCAGAACGTGCTAAGACATTCGAGGCATGGAATCAGAGGCAAGCGCAAGTGAAGGCAGAGTTACCTGACTACGATGACATGATTGCATCTTCAGATGTGGTGGTGTCAGACCAAGTTAGGGATGCGATTTTCGATAGTGAAGTAGGACCAAAAATCCTATACCACTTAGCAGAAAATCCAGACGTTGCTGAAAAACTTTCTAAGATGACTGCTCTTGGTGCTCTAAGAGAGATTGGTAAGTTGGAAGCTCGATTTGAGCAACCAGCACCAAAGACTGAGGTGAAACCTGTTGTTAGATCAAACGCACCCAAGCCTATCAGTCCACTTAGATCATCTAGTGCTGCTGTGGATACTCCAATAGACTCTAATGGTGAGTTTACTGGTACTCCAGCACAATGGCGAGAGATGAGAAAAGCAGGAAAGATTAGGTAAAAACTTTTTAACTTTTTTTAAGGAAATCAAATGAGTAATAATCTCTTAACGATATCCAAAATCACTAACGAAGCGCTAATGGTTTTGGAAAATGAGTTGACCTTCACGTCAGAAGTGGATCGTAACTATGATGACCAGTTCGCTGTTGTTGGTGCAAAGATTGGTAACACAGTCAATGTACGCAGACCCGGACGCTTTATTGGTACGACCGGTCCGGCCCTCAATGTCGAAGACTTTAACGAAACTTCAGTACCCGTAACCCTCTCAACGCAATTCCATGTGGACACCCAATTTACCACAGCTGACCTTGCATTGAGCTTGGATATGTTCTCTGATCGTGTGTTGAAGCCTGCCGTTAACAGTAGCGGCTACGTTCACTAAGAACGTAGAAAATCACCCCTGATTGACTTGGACGGCCTGAGGAGGCTAACAAGGGGCAAGCAAGAGAAATCTGTGCAGCCTGAACGACTAAGTGGGGAGACACCTAAGGGTGATGCGATAGTCTGAACTCTGATATAACCTAAATGAAGTCAGAGAGGGTAGATCGAAGAATCAACCCCGCCAGAAATGGTCAGTAAGCGAAAGCCGAAGTAACAGAATGTGCTGCAATTGCGAATAAGATTGACAGAGATGGATTGGTTATGGCTAAGAACAACACAGCAAATATTGTTGGTACTGCTGGAACGCCTCCAACAGGTCTGATTACATATTTGACTGCTGGTGCTTACCTTGATGCTGAAGGTGCTCCTCGTGATGGTCGTAGATCAGTCACTATCGAGCCATTCACCTCTGCAACTATTGTTGATAGCTTGAAAGGCCTCTTTGTGCCCCAAGAAGCTATTGGCGAGCAGTATCGCAAAGGCCTCATGGGTCGCGACAGCGCGGGCTGTAATTGGAAAATGGACCAAAACGTCGTGTCCCAACAGTTTGGTGCTTGGACAGGTGGAACTGCTGGTTCTATTACTGTTAATGGCTCAAACCAAGGTCTTGCATCAGGATGGGCACAAACATCTACGATCAACATCACAGCTACTGCTGCTGGTGCATTGAATCAAGGTGATGTGATTACTTTTGCAGGTGTATATGCTGTTAACCCACAAAACCGTCAAGCCTATGGCAATAACAAGTTGAGAAACTTTGTTGTTACATCTGCTGTCACTTTGTCTAATGGCAATACATCAGTAACAGTTAGCCCTGCATTGATCTATGGTGGTCAGTTCCAAAACGTTACAGCATCTCCCACAAGTGGTGTTGCAGTTACTCCTTTCTCAATTGGAGTGTCTGGTAATGGTACATACTCACCACAGAACATTTTGATGCACAGAAATGCGTTCACCTTGGCGGTGGCGGATCTCGAATTGCCTGAAGGTGTCCACTTTGCTGGTCGTGCCTCTGATAAAGAGATTGGTCTTTCAATGCGTGTGGTCAGGCAGTACACCATTAACAACGATAGCATTCCAACTCGCTTGGATGTGTTGTATGGATGGGCACCTCTGTACCCTGAGTTGGCTTGCCGTATCGCAGCCTAATTAACAATTTAAGGAGTAATTCAACATGAGTAATCCCGGACCAGCAACCACAGTCAGCAATCATCCCCAAAACTTGGCTACAAACCAAGCCTTGCGTTTGATTGCTTCTGCTCAATCAGTTAACTTGGCCTACGCTGGTGACACAGCAATGGCTCTTGTCGATGTGAGCAAATTCGTACCTGTTAGCGTAATCATTACCAATGGCCTTAACTCTAGTGGTGCTACAACCACAATTGCTACTGCTACTGTTGGTGTTTACACAAACACAGGAGCAACTGGAACAACAGTATTGACTACTGCTGCTTTGACAAGCAACACAGGTGGCCCTTATGTGACCATTACTGCTGCAACAAATCCGAACACAGCTATATCTAGCTTCAGCAATTTATATGTAAATGTTGGAACTACGATTGCAGCTACTTGTGACGTATTTGTTTATGGCTACGACCTCACATTTTTACCTTAATTTGTGAGTAAATAAGAAGAAGGCCATCCTCAAAAGGGATGGCTTTTTTCGCTTTTCAGATACAATCATCCAAAAGGAGTTTTTATGTCATTACAAACTACGATCCTCAGAGGAAACATCCTCAATTCCTTCCTTGTTTACCCAACATTGACACCTGCAGCAGTCTCTGGTTCACAGGCAACTCAAACATTTACTATTCAAGGTCTTTTGCCTAACGACTTTGTAAATATTTGCTTGCAAGGTGCTCAGACAACTGGTGTTGGTATTGCTAATGCTTGGGTATCTGCTGCTAACGTTTTGTCAATTCAATTTACAAATAGCACAGGTTCTTCTGCAACTCCTGCATCTGGTGTGTATACATTGGGTGTAGATCGTTTGGAAGGCACAATCCTTCCTACTAATGCAGTTTAATCATGGCAGGTTCAACAGTCCAACGTAATGCTGGTCAAACGACTGCGTTTTCAGTCACAAGCACGAGCCATGCCTCGACTTTGATTGATGACACAACGAATGACCAGATCAACTACGCATCTTTCTTGAACACAGGAGCAAGCCCCATTGCTGTGAAGTTTTCTAGCTTCTCACCTTGCCCTGCTGCTGTGTTTCCTGTAGATGGTTCAACACTTGGTGATTTCGTTCTACCTGCTGGAATGAGTTCACCATTGATTTTAGCTACACCTACTACTCCCTTTTACATGACTGCTATCAGTAATTCAGGTACTGCTGGCATCTTGTATGTGACACCAGTAGGTGACCAAAGTTGATTATGGGGGGTGAAATTCCCCCCTTTTTTTTAGGGTAGACCATGAGCAACAATGCAGCAACTACAGTAACCACTAACATATTGCCTGTTCAGGCATTGTATGATCCTACAACTTTAGCCTTTATCACGTTCATTGGCCCTGCTGGTCTGCCATTTACGAGTGCTGCTGGTGGTGTGTCAAGCGTTGATGTTTCAGGTGGTACGACTGGTTTGACCACAACTGGAGGCCCAATTGTCTCAAGTGGCACAATTACCCTTGGAGGCACTCTTGCAGTCACTAATGGAGGCACAGGAGCTACAACTGCTACTGGTGCGATCAACAACCTTTTACCTAGCCAAGCAACTCACGCAGGTAAATACCTAACTACAGATGGTACAAACACATCTTGGAGCACATCTGGTGCTAATTTGTCTGTTGTTAACGATACAAGCACCAATGCAACTCGTTATTTGACCTTTACAGACGTAAATACTGGTGTCATTACCCAAGAATACGTTAGCTCATCAAAATTAACCTATAACCCCTCTAGTGGGACTGTAACTGCAACCACTTTTGTAGGTGCATTGACAGGAAATGCCTCAACTGCAACTTTGGCAGCAAGTTCAACTAACATTGCTGGTGGTGCAAATGGTTCTTTACCTTACCAAACAGGTTCAGGAACAACGACTTTCTTGGCAGCAGGATCAAATGGTCAGTTTTTGACCTTGAGTGGTGGTGTACCAACTTGGTCTAGTTTGTCTTATGTTAGCTCATTTAGCGCAGGTACAACTGGATTCACACCTAACGTATCCACTACAGGTGCTGTAACCCTCTCAGGCACGTTAAATGTAGCGAATGGTGGCACAGGTGTGACTTCTAGCTCTGGAGCGAATAGCGTTGTTTTAAGAGATGCTAATGTAAACATTTCTGCTAACGACTTTTATGAAGGATTCACAAGTGTAGCTGCTGCTGGCACTACAACTGTGATGACTGCTGCATCAACACCTAATTATTATCTAACTGGTTCTGGTGGTCAGACTTTCCAATTGCCTGATGCCACAACTTTGCCATTAGGAGCAATGTTTACTTTTAATAACAATCAGTCTTCAGGAACGATTGTTGTTAAAAATAATTCAAGCACAACTGTTTTGACTGTTCAATCAGGTGCTTTTGGTGAAATTATTCTTGTTGCCAATAGTAATGCAGCAGGTTCTTGGGATACGCATTTCCAAGCACCCTCAAACGTATCTTGGTCAACCAACACACTTAGTTACGCAGGGTCGATTACCAACGCAACATGGAATGGTGTGTCAATTGGTGCAATTTATGGTGGAACAGGGCAGACTAGTTATACGACTGGTGACACTCTTTACGCATCTGCATCTAATACGCTATCTAAGTTAGCAATTGGCTCAACTGGACAGGTTTTAACAGTATCTGGTGGTGTTCCTACATGGGCTAATACATCATCTGCGACTACGATTACTGATGACACTACGACTAACGCAACTCGTTATATTAACTTTACAAGTGCAACAAGTGGTAGTCTGACAAACATTGGAACTAGCTCGACCAAACTCCAATACAACCCAAGCACAGGAGCATTGACCTCGACTAGTCTGACTCCTACAAACGCATTGGGTACTTCTTATGGTGGTACAGGACTAACATCATTTACTGCAAATGGAGTAGTGTATGCGTCTAGTACAAGTGCTTTGGCTACTGGGTCTAATTTAACTTGGGATGGCTCAATATTAACTGCATCAAATGCAAGTGGTACTAACCTTGTTTTAAATTCAACAGGCAACACGCCTTTTTTAACTTTCAATCAAAGTAGTTTAAGTAAATTTTATATTGGTGCAAGTGCGGCTGTTGGTGGAGGAGGTACTGGTTATTATGATTTATATGGTGTAGCAGGAATAGGGCAAAGATTTTTTACAAACGATACTGAGCGTATGCGTATTTTGTCGAATGGCAACATAGGTATAGGTACAAGTAGTCCTAATTATGTTTTAGATTTAACTTCTTCTGCAAGCCGTGTTGTTAATGTAAATACTACTAGTACAAATGGTGGTGGTATTGCATTTCAAAATTCTGGAACAATTAATGGTTACATAGGAAGTGCTAAATGGATTACTGGTGGAAATTTAGCTGATTTTGGTATTGATGCAAGTGGGTCAAACAATCTTATTTTTGCTACAAACGATACAGAACGGATGCGCCTTGACTCCTCTGGTAACTTAGGATTAGGAGTTACTCCTAGTAGTTGGTATAGCAACCAAAAAGTTATGCAAATTGGTAGCATATTATCTTTGCGTACAGATAGTTCTAATGTTATTGGATTTAATAACAATGCTTATTTTGCACAAGCAACAACTGATTGGCGTTATCAAACAACAAATTATTCTTCACGTTATGACCAAGTATTTGGTGCACATCAATGGTTTATAGCCCCATCAGGAACAGCAGGTAACGCTATATCCTTTACCCAAGCAATGACACTAGATAATGCTGGTAGATTAACAGTTGGGGCAACATCTACAATTTCTGCGTCAAAAATTTATGTTAAAGGTGCGCTAAGCACCGTTGAAAACGGTATTGGTATTGAAACAAGCGAGAGTGGTACATCTTATTTAGAAACATTTTATAAATCTGGAACTGGCCTTGTTGGTTCAATAACCACAAATGGAACTACTACTTCATACAACATTACATCTGACCAACGTTTAAAAACAAACATTGTTGATGCACCTGATGGGAACATTGACGAAATTAAAATTCGTTCATTTAATTGGAAGTCTGATAACACACACAACACTTATGGTGTTATAGCTCAAGAGTTATTAGAAGTAGCACCTTACGCAGTTAATGTACCTAATAATTCAGATGAAATGATGGGCGTGGATTACAGTAAATTAGTCCCTATGATGATTAAAGAAATACAATCCCTTAAACAACGTATTTCAACTTTGGAGAATAAATAATGTCAAACACATACACATGGTTAGTGGAATCTATCGACTGTTATCCACAAGCAGAAGGTCAAACAGATGTGGCATTTAATGTCCATTGGCGTTGCAATGCTACTGACGGCAAACACAATGCTACGATTTACTCAACTTGTTCTGTTACTTATGTAGCAGGTTCACCATTCACACCTTTTGCACAACTTACACAACAACAAGTGTTAGGTTGGATTTGGGGAAGTGGTGTATCTGAAAGCGGCACACAAACCGCATTGGATAACATGATTGCAAGCCAAATCAACCCAACCGTTGTCACACCTCCCTTGCCTTGGAGTGCTTAATGGATTGGAAGATTCTTTCAATTGAGCAAACAGATGGGTTAATTACCCATGCTGAGTATTTTGTATCTTTAAATGGTGTTGAGCATCAAGGAACTCATGCTTTTGTGGGTAAAGAGATCAAAACACCTTTTGATGAGATTAAAGAGCAAAATATCATTGATTGGATAATTCAAGAAACTACCCAAGATGGTATAAATCTTATACAATCTAATCTAGAAAAACAGCTAGTGCAGAAGGAAAAGACCTCTTTGCCTTGGGTTTTCAAGACTTTTAAACCTACTTTGGGATGAAGTTATGGCACAACCCATCGACATAGTTAGCAGAGCACTCAAGGACATTGGAGCACTAGAGGCTGGAGAAATCCCTACTCCTGAAGCAGCTACTGATGCCTACGAGATGTTGCAGGATATGTTAGATCAATGGTCTAACGAGTCCATGATGGTCTTTTACAAGACTGAAATCATATTCCCTGTTGTACAAAACGTTACTCAATACACGATTGGCCCTACAGGTTCAGTTCAAGCTAATTTTGTAGGCTCAATCTCAGGTAATGTCCTGACAATCACATCCATTAACTCTGGTGGCATTAACACCAACATGATGTTGTCAGGTACAGGCATAGCTGCAGGAACAATGATTACAGGCTTTGCGACTGGTGCTGGTGGTCAAGTTAATGAAGCAGGTACATATTCTGTCAACATTAGTCAAACAATAGCATCTACTACGATCACAGGCTATTACAAACGTCCTTTGACCATCAATTCTGCTTTTGTCAGGGTTAACACTACTTCCAATGGAGTTGCCATCACAGGTGGTGGCTTAGATTACCCAGTTTCTGTTCTCAATATTGAAGAATACGAAATGATTGGTTTAAAGACTTTGAATGGCCCTTGGCCTAAAGCCTTGTACTATCAACCTACTGAGGTTTTAGGTAACTTGTATTTATGGCCTAATCCTGCGCAAGGTGAGATGCACGTTTTCTGTGACAACATATTCACCAGAAGCACAACCATGTACGACCCAATAGCCCTGCCAGAAGGTTATTCAATGGCCCTCAGATGGTGTTTAGCAGAGCGTTTAATGCCTATGTATGGCAAGGCTAGTCCAACGCAAATAGCCATGATTCAGCAATATGCAGCACAGGGCAAGAGCACCATCAAGCGTACTAACATGAGGCCTGTCCAGTTAGCTCGTTATGACAATGTGCTGACATCTACAAAGACAAGGGATGCTGGGTTCATCCTTCATGGGGGCTTTATATAGCCTTAAAGGTTGTATAATAATAGCTTTAACAAGGAGCTATTATGAGAGAAGCAGGAAGACCAAGGAATACACCAGAAAGATTGTGGAGTTTAGTAGATAAGAAAGGAGATGATGATTGTTGGCCTTGGAAAGGCTATTTGGGTGGTGGAGGTTATGGTAGGGTTCAGATTGGAAATAAATCTTATTATGCTCATCGAGTTATATTTGATTTAGCTAATCCAAATACAATAACCTTAAGTGCTCCAATAGACAAAAGAGAAGCAGGATTTTTGATGCACTCTTGTGATAACCCAGTTTGTTGTAATCCTAAGCATTTGAAAGTTTCCGATCAAAAGGAAAATATGCAAGACAGATTAAGCAAAGGAAGGTATCTTTTTGGAAAAGGCCCAGATCATCATCGAGCAGTTTTTACGCATGAAGAACAAGCTGAAATTTTGAGGTTAAAAAAAGAATTTGGTTTAACTGCTAGCCAGCTAGCAAATAGATTTGGAAAGAAGTTGTCAACTATGAAAACATTGTTAGCAAGAAATAGAGAGGCTTTAAATGGCTAGTACAACTTTCACAGATGGTGTAACAGTAATCAGGTCATCATGGCTGAATGACGTTAATACTGCTGTTTACACAGGTGTTTTCCCTAATGCCTCATTGACCACAACCAATTTCACTTGGAACAATTACGCAATTGCAGCTCCAACAGGCTCGACAACTACGTTTTTGAGGAATGATGGCACATGGGCTACTCCTA
>Ga0208872_1002096_pt1 | contig 11711 bp, 13 predicted proteins | sample CryBogCBH12Aug08_FD_185508 | JGI IMG/M metagenome (GOLD analysis project Ga0208872, IMG submission 185508) | Freshwater microbial communities from Crystal Bog, Wisconsin, USA - CBH12Aug08 (SPAdes) | ecosystem: Environmental > Aquatic > Freshwater > Lake | place: Crystal Bog, Wisconsin, USA... | reverse complement strand
ACGCCTTCTGCAACACCAACGCCTTCTGCAACACCAACGCCTTCTGCAACACCAACGCCTTCTGCAACACCTACGCCAGTCAACGTCCCTAGTGGCGGTGGCGGTGGCGGTGGCGGTGGCGGTGGCGGTGGCGGTGGCGGTGGCGGTGGCGGTGGGACAAGCCCAACGCCTTCGAGCCAGAGTATTGCTTTTACTCAACCCTCCAGTATGTCTGTAAGTGATCCCGATCAAACACTTACCGTCAGTGCAACCAGTGGTCTGGGAGTTATCGTCACTTCAGTTGACTCAAGCGTGTGTACCGTTATTGGCGGTTCGCTCCATGCGATAAGTGCTGGCTCTTGTGTTTTAACAGCGAGTCAAGGTGGAAATTCCAATTACTCTGCAGCAACGTCAGTCTCTAGGACCGTGACTATTTCCGCCGCAAGACCAGCAAATATCTCCATCTCATCGACTACGGTCCACGCAGGAGCAACCACGCACATTGTTGCTTCAGGATATAAGCCAGGAACTCAACTTAAAATTCAGATTCATTCGACTCCAATTGATCTTGAAACGATAACGGTTCCTGACTCTGGAACAGTATCGGTGGATGTTGCCATACCGACTAATTTGCCGAGTGGCTCACATGACTTGGTATTTAATGGCGTGGACTCTTCGACCGCCGTAGCAACTTCAGAGCAATTCCCGATATCAGTCATTTTAAACCAAGCATCCACGGTGCACTTCTCAGGACGAGTTTTGACGGCTGATGGACTTCCAGTGCCGTTTGCAAGTGTGAGTGTTTGGCAGGTAGCCAATCAAAGCAATTCTGCGCTAGTAACAACTGGGGCTGATGGGCGTTTCAACCTCTCAGTTCCGACAGGCATTGATCGAATAAGCATCTACTGGATGTCAAATTCTGATACTCAAAGTGAAAGTCGAATTCTTGGTCTACCGATGCAGTGGTATTACACAGTAAATCAATATGACGTGACTCAGGATTTTAATTGGAATCTGAATCTTCCTACTGCAATTAAATTTAAAGTACAGACGGCACCAGGCTGGAGTTCTGGTCCACAATATGTGAGCGTCAGCGCAATCAACACCTGGTATGGAAGCGCTTCCTCTATTTCTTCAACATTTGAGATTTCACCAGGGGTTTCGGGGGAACTTAGGGATATTGGTGAAGAGGGAATATTAGTAACACCAAGTTCCCCTGCGATCATTCCTTTCTTTCCACTTGCACATGGTCAAATTAGCGTCTCTGGCGCTGGTTTAGTAGGCGTAGCAAATGTCTCTATAGACACTGGAACAGTAGTTTCAATGTCTGACTCGTCATTCGTCACCCTGGACAATTCTGGTCAAATACCAAGCGGAACTATTAATGGCACAAACTTTGCTGGGAATTTCGCTGTACCAGGGTACAACTTGCTGACTATTGAGGCAGTGGATCACTCGTGGTATTCGAGCACCTATATAACTTCAGCCAATTTTTCCATTCATGTTCCAGAGAACATTCCATTGTATGCAAGATATTCTGCCAATGGTGATAATGGGAATCGCCCAAATTCGTGGGCTGTCTACTTCCCAGCCTTTACAGTCGTTGGGACCAAATCATGGAACCTATCATTGCCGACACCTTACAAAATTGTGGCAACGAATGAACTAACGCCGATCAATGGTTCAACAGGAATTAATCCGAGTATTTCAGTTGGATACCTGCCAGCCCCAAGGACCATCAGCCTTGGCGGTGGTCAAAGTGCCCAACTTATCGACTCGTATTACGGAGGAGTTATCCATTTAGATGGAACGCAAGAAGATCCGATGTTCCAATCTAACCCCTACCCTCAAACGACTACATCGAGAGTATCGGGATCATCGGCAACCTTTTACACTTTCAGCGCCTATGAAACAGTGACAGCCACAGTTCAAGGATATATCGGTGGTTATGTAACTTCTCGAACTTTAATTTGCGCCCCTGATTTAATAAATATTATCGATTTTCCTTCTGGAACTTGGGCTGGGCAACCGAATGTCACGGTCACTGGCTCTGTAGTCAATTCACTAGGAGGAGTAGGGATTACTCGAGTTACAAGTATCGGTGATTACGGAAACGTCTACCCATTAGACGAGGTGGACTCTTCGGCGGATGGTTCGTTCTCGATTCAAACGACAGGCCTTACAAATAAAATTTTGATTACAGGTGCCTCAAATATCAGCCCTTCAAAAGGAGTGCCAACGAACTGGTGGCTCGTTATACCTACTTCTCGCAGAGATGTTGGTACGTTCACTCTTCCAGCCACCTCTCTCATTCGGCTTCAAGTTCTAGATTCATATGGTCTACCCATCTCGAATGCTTCGGTTTTGGAGGATGTGGTTACGGATTCCTCTGATTCGATAACGGTGACTTCGTCGAATGGGACAGTTGGCTATCTTTACAATGGGCCTTGTAGTGCTTCGGCTGGCTGCACAAACATGCTTAACTTCAATTACACAAACCCAGTGACTACAGACAATTCTGGCTATGCCACATTGAACCGTTTTGCAACCCCATACACTGGCAGGATCTACGTATCTGTTCCTGGAAATGGGGCAAATCCATCAACAAGTTTCAACTTTGACCCTATCAATCTTGCGCTTGGAAATACCACACTCACGGCCACCTCTATCAAATAGTCGTGGATAGGGTTTCACCACCAAAGTGATCCAAGCCGTCACCAAAAGGTCAATTCTGTGCTCAATTACTAAGGTGCGAATTTAGTAACACGACACTTGAAGTAACTTTGTCTAACTCCTAGAAGTAACTTGAAGTTACTCACCCTCAAAAATAAAAGTTACTTCAGTTGCATTAAATGGAAAAAATAAAATAAGAATCGATTACTGACATTGCAATTTGCACATGCAGTAAAACTGTTGTACTTTTTTCCAGAGGGTTCGGAGGCAGCCGTGTTAGGCCCGAATCATTGTGAATGTAGCCGCTTACTAGGAGTCTCATAGACTGCCAAATATGTGAGCCGTGTGTCTGACCCTGAGACACATGTTGTGCACTCGACCAGCCGATATCAGCAATTAAAGAGGGATATCGCAATGGAGTGTGCCCATGAAAAGTATCAACAATGTAATTTGGTTTGGCAATGAAGTTGAGCCTGACAGCCCAGAAGATCTATGTGAGGATTACTTCGCAGATGTCTATCAAAAGCCTTCCGAGGTGTTGGAATGGTAAAAAAGAGTGCAGATTCCTATAACACCATCAGTGCAGGTAAAAGTTCTACTAGTAAAGCAATATCTAAAGGCATAAAGCAGACCTACAAACAACTTCCTAGCCATATAGGTATAGATAAGTTACATATACGTATACCCCTATACCCTGATAACACTGATGGTTCCCACAGAATGTGGGGTAAGGAAAGTTTGCGTACTGGTAATAATGGCTACAGGGTCCAGAGGATGAAGGGGCAGTTGAAGCCACTACCAAGGACTTCAATCTATGTTTCCATTTTTGACTATGGAAATTGGGCCGAAATTCAGTACAACCCTTCAAGGGTCTATTACCCACACGATTCAAGGCTCTGCCCCCTAGAGGCGCTTGAAGCCACGCTGGTATGGATTCTTAGGCAACTGGAAGACATAATTACCCCTCTTTGGGCAATTGACCAGATGACTGGTGAAATCCTCCCTCAGTGGCCCTCAAATTGGTATTCACAGGTATCTGTGAGTCGTATCGACTTAGCCGCTGACATCAAAGTGCCATATGAATCATTTAACGTGGCAACCGTTCGACAGTCGGCTTCCAATCGGAGGGCAAAACTCAATACATGTGAAAACCGAGGTAAATGCAACACTCTCTATTGGGGTAGCAGTGGGTGGCTAAGGGAGACCTTCTATGACAAAGGTGCGCACAAAGATCACTCTGAATCGGCGAATCAGTTTCGGTTTGAAATTCAACTAGGTCGGAAGTTTATAATGCAAAAGGGGTGGGGAAATCTGGAGAAAATAACTGCACATCGAATAATGACGCTTTTGATAGAGCGTTGGGCAAAGAGTGGATTAGCCAATCCATTAAGTGTCGAAAGTGATTTCGCAGATTTTTATAGAAAATCTGTAAAGGCGACCAGTCCATCTCGTGCACTCGGTCTTTTGGGTGCGTTCTTTGCAATCAGTAAAGGGGTAGATCCCGTCATTAGTCCTAAAACACTAAGTGAATATATGAAAGTCGCAACTGATTTGGGATTCTCGGCGGGTTTAGGTTTGGATCGAATGGGCACAACAACGATTTCGATGGATCTGATCAGCGGCACGACAATCTCGATATCGGCGAGCCATTAGCGTAGGGCCTATACCGTCAAACATGCTTTTGTGGAAGAATCGACTCATGCGAAGAAAAAAAACATTCAAAAACTCTAAAATCGCTGCCTCTATAAGCCTCATCTCGCTGGCTCTGAGTTTGACCTCACTTCCAAGTAACGCTTCTGGACCACTCGTCACATACGTTGGGGACTATGCGGACTGCTCCCAACCGCTGACTTCAAAAATCATAACAAATTCAAGCACAATGATTAACGGTCCAACGTTAGTCCCCCCTGTATACAACCACAGCCTGAACTTTCTGAGCCGAATGGGAAACTTAGTTGCATTTTATTCGACAGAGTGCCCTGCCCTTGCCCATACGTCAAGTGTCGGCGTTTACAACCTTGCAACTCAATCCACGATCAATTTCCCAGGTGTTTCGACAGACATCTATCAAGGTGCATTTTTAAACTCCAATACCTTGCTCACCGCAGAATTTAATGCGCAAGGAGTGGGTGGAAGAAATTCCTTGATTTCAAATGATTTAGTCACTGGTCAAAAGCAACTTCTTTTCACTATGCCAGAAACAGATCCCAATGGCCTACTTTCTGGAACAACCACAACTATTGACGGAATATGGGTTAATCAACTATTTGTATACCTACTTGTTACGGATGAAAACTGCAAGTACATTCTTGACTCAAATTGCACTGTGAATGGAAAAACAGACAGAAACTCTCATTGGACGATTCTGAAATTCCCAATTTCAGATATTCAATTGAGGAACGCCAGTGTCGTAACCACTGGATCAGGGCAGGTTGAATCGTTTGAGAATTTTGTGGCTAGTCCATTTGGGCCATATTTTGCGTTTCATTCCACCAAATATGATGCTGACTGGGGAGATACTTTTTACGAAATCAATTCAAGTGGAAAAATCGTTTCACAGATATCTGAAAACGGACCTTTTCTTGGACATCAGTGGTTTGCAACGCCAACAAGCATGTTTCTTCTCCGTTGGTACCCAGCAACTAGATCAGGTACGGCCGTAATTTCTAAATTGCCAATTGGAAAGTCCAAAAAATGGGGACAAACGCAAACTTTAAGTATCTTTAATCAGGCTTGGTAAAAGACAAAGCGGTTACGCTGACAAATTAGTATCGACGTGGGATTGTTGTCTCTCTGAGGAAGACCATGAGAGGAAATGAATTCTATGGAAATACCAATTCTCTTTACACCAAAACAGGCTGCCAGCGTCCTAGGCATCAGCCGAAGTAGTATCTATAACCTACTAAAGGCTGGAGATCTTGGATCAGTTCGTATTGGACGATCTCGCAGAATCGCCCAGATACATATGAATAAGTTCATCGACGAATTAATGGAGCAGTGACTCTGTGAGCATGTATGGATTTGTACCTGATAACAGTGAACTAGTGATGGTAGAAGAAACTGACATTCTCTTTAATCCATCTGATAACAAGGTATTGAGCGAACGCCAATTTAGTCGAGCCTGGATGCAGGTGGGAAAAAAGACCTGATAATTCCAAGCGAGGGCCGACATAGCCTGGCTTCGGATACAGACTCGATTCTTCGTGGAAAGCAGTAGCCCAAATCCCTGTTCTTGACCTTATAGCATAAGTAGAATCTGCCCTATGAAAGTATGCGAGTCCTGTGATTTCTTGTTGAAGGACACGGATCGCTTCTGCTCAAATTGCGGCTTCGGAGTGAGTCAAAATGTTGACAACTTGAGTGACCCGTTGATCAAGGAAAAACTCAAGGAACTCTATCTTGGACAATTGTCAGACGAGAGTAGGGATCCTAATCCCAGAATACTTCTATATGCCGTTCTTGGGATATTAATTTTGGTTTTAGGTGTATTCGGAATTTCAAAATATCACGATAGGTTCTTTAGTACAGCGCAGCCAACAAATACATCTGACGTAAACTTCACTACAGGCCAAATTGGAACCGATAATTCACCTGTTCCGCCAACTGCCAATTCCTCAGATATGGACTTTATTGACAGGTTAAATGCAGTTGGCCCCGACACGTGGACTCTAGATCCAGCATCTCCAAATGTAGAACTCTCACCCTATAATTTTATGAACGCTTATATGTCTTCGAATGGTTGTGAGGTATTTGTGTTCAATACCCCAGATGATGCTCAAAACGGATTTGATAGTCACCTGATCCCCTTTATGTATGTATGGAAGGGCCAGGACAATGTTAACGGACTCGGCATTTTAGTTGGTCGTGCTTCAATTTACTCGGTTAGTTGCTTACGCCAAGTATGGAAGGTGGCTCACTAGAAAATGAACAATTACTGCACGAATTGTGGAAAAGAGTTAACTGGGAGTAAAAACTTTTGTTCGGAATGTGGCATGAGCGTAACTAGACCACAAGGGTCTGAACCATTGCTGGTTGTACATTCTGGAATCGGAACAAGTGGATTGCGAATCGCCTTGGTTATTTTTGGGATTGCTTCGCTTATACTTGGGCTGACCCAAATCTACGGAGCACTAGTCAAACGTTAGGTATCTACTAATAGAGTCTGAGGAGCAGAAAAATGGACAGAAAAATTCAATTGCACCTGTTACCTATTGTTTGCCTTCTCCTTCTTTCATTTGGTATTTCCGAAACAAAGGCTGCAACCCCGTCTCCGAGCCCAGTACCGTCCACTTCTCAGTCATCAGCCCCAACCGCAGGCTCGTCACAACCTTCAACAGGCGTTCAAACAATTGCGATCATTGACTCAGGCTTACCAACAAACTTGTTTCCGAATATTGTTAATGAAGTTTGTATTGTTGAATATGGAACATGTCCGAATGGTCAGAAGTTTATGGATGGAAAAGGTGCAGCCGACACACCCGTTACGACGAATTTAACACTTTCGCACGGCACCGAAATGGCATCAATTATTTCGAAGGTTAACCCTGCGGCAAGACTCATACCTATCCGCATCGTAGGAATACTGAGTAATGGTCTTCCGTATATCTACTCCAATAATGCGGTGAAGCAGGCATTGGATTGGGTTGTTGCTAATCGAGTGAAGTACAACATTACTGAGGTTAATGTTTCTCAAGGGAAGATTTTTGCTGGGTGCACCGTCCCTGATGGAACGGCGGCTGATATAGCAACGTTAAAGGCGGCAAATGTGGCAGTCATAGCCTCAACAGGAAATGACTCGAATCGATCAGCGATGATGTCTATTGCATGCCTTCCTGACGTAGTTTCTATAGGGGCGACTGATAATCCAGATCCAGGTGTTTCGGGAAAGCCCTACGATCCCTCTGCAAAGCCCTACATCGCCCGATACAGCAATGGAAATCCTCAAACCAGTTTCTACCTTAATGCTCGTTGGTACGTCCTGGAACCGAACGGAAAGTCTAAATTTATGGTGGGCACCTCAAATGCTACGGCAGCCATGACTGGATGGTGGTCGCTGAATTACCAGGGGAGTTGGCAGGCTACCTATGATTACATGGTCAAAAGCGCCAAGAGTGCCTCAAATGAGTGGCTCTCTGGCAGATACATAGAGATACCTTTTGCCTTAGACAAATGAGTGTTATCGTTCATTGAGGCTCGTTTGTTAGAGGTGGAGATCCATGTCTGGTTTTGATTTTCCAAGCGCCCCAGGCCGAAATGTAATTCAAAACTCGCTGCGGGACGCAGGAACCTTGCAGTGGTCTTTAAATACTTTGTTTGGGAATGACCCAACCACTCTTGCAATCAAACAGCAAACTGCGATGATGAATAAGCAGCAGCAGTATGAGAGAAACCTCAACATTGTAAATAATGTATATCTCAAGTGTGTCGAATTATTAGATCAGGTTGTGGCTAATATTGAAGAAGTAAATTTAGGAGACTACCCAGATTACTTGAGTCTGTCTTTTCTAAATGATGAGCATTTTCAATGTAGCAATAATGTAGAAGAATTTCACAATAGCCTCGTTCAGATTTTAGGAGCAGGGAACTTCAAGGGTGCTAGTAAATACTATGCACAGAATATAAATGCAGTAGTCGAACCATTAGCAATGCTTGTCGCAAAGAGTGATTCTTTTAAGAACATTGCGAGGATGCTGTTGGATCAGGTGTTAGAGGGTTGTGATGTCTTCCATAGAATAGAGGTTTATAAGGAATTAGATAGTGGTTACAACGGGCGATGGCAAACAGTCCTTGATAAGTATGCGAAATTAAAAGAAATGGGCTATCCAAAGATAAAGGAACTTGGACAAGAAATTGACGAGTTAGCAGCCATTGGTCAACCAAACACAGATAAATACATTCAAAACTTCCAAAAGTGTGAGAATCTGATTTCTGAAACAGAACGATGTTGGAACAAGATGGTTGCTGGTGAACAAATGTCAGAAGAGGATCAATTGTCAATTGCCACATTACTGACAGAATTGTTATCGGAAGCATCTGCGTGGAAAATTGAAAATGAAAAAATTAGAAACCAGATTCAAAAATTAGAAGACAAACTCTCGAATGTAAGTCTTGCAATCGACCCACATTCCATCAAAGATGAGGTTCAAGTGTCCAAATCTGAATCTGTTTTGGATTCGATTTCGAAATTGAACGACCTACGCTTAGCAGGTGCATTAACCAACGAAGAATTTGAATTCGAAAAACGCAAATTGTTAGAACGTTTGTGATAAATTTGAATTCCAAAGGGAAAATTGAATTTTTGACTGAATTCTTAATGCAAGCACACGAGGTGAATCTCAAAACTTCTCATTATCCAAAAGATTTTCTTGACCTAAAAATGAAGGTTTCATTCGGCATGGGGATGCCTGCAAGGGTTCCATGGATATCTTTTACTGCCCAAGGAATGTCTACCAGCAATGGTTATTACCCCGTTTACCTGTATTACAAGGATATCAATCTTTTAATTCTTTCTTTTGGAATCAGCGAAACTTCTGAATACGAAACGAATTGGCCTAATAGTATCCAGGAGTCATATCCGAGAATTAGTGAAGTAGTCGATAATCCACCACGCTATGGGGATTCGTTTGTTTTCAAATCCTACGAGCCCGTGATAGAGGCAAATTCGGTCCATTTCGCTCGAGGCGGAGCAGTTCTCAGCAGCGAGGCGGTTGAATCAGAACTCACAGACATGCTCAATATCTATAAAAGGACGCTTGACCTAGAGGTAAAGAATGAGACCTCTGTTGTAAGCACAGGTCTCTTTTACATGGAGAAACAACTAGAAGATTTTATTATCGAAAATTGGGCAAATACCCAGTTTGGGTCCGAATTAGATTTGATATATGAAGAGGGCAATCTGAAGAGTCAGCAGTACAGAACCGATATTGGACCAATAGACATTCTAGCAATTGAGCGGAAAACTAAGAAACACGTTGTTATTGAACTAAAGAAGAATCAGACTAGCGATGACACGGTCGGTCAAATCCTTAGATATATGGGTTGGGTTAAGGAGAAATTAAACGACCCAGAAGTTAGAGGAATCATCGTTGCAGGAAAATACGATGAGAAACTTGATTACGCTCGTAAGATGATCCCTGGGCTTGAAGTCTTTATTTATGAAGTGCAATTTAACTTAAAAGAATATATTAAATGAGTAAAGACTCTAACATTCAAGAGGGTGAAAATCTTTTAAGGATGGTACTAGATAGCCAACCACATAAATGGAGCAGAGAAGGCGAAAAAAAATTAAGAAAATCTTTAAAAAAGTCAAAAAACTACTTGCCTGAAAGTTCATTTGATTCTGTGGTAGCACTAAGCCAACGAGTTTGGAATATTTTTGTAAAAGTAACTTCAGATGCAGAAAATATTGGATCATGGACTAATTCAGAAATGACACTTACATTTAAGGAAGTTGTTTCGCTCGATTATCTTGATTTTTTTGTAACAGATCTTTCAATTAAGATGAAGGAAGAATTTGGCGAAAATCTCGTCTACGGTCTCACTCGGGCGCTAGAAAGCGATCTCGAAGCGGGTCACCAACATTTTCTGTTTTTGTTATGTTGTTGCCTGTATTACGGAAGCCAGGAAATTTAGTTACTCAAGTAGCAGGTTCACAACCTCGGCAGCCCTTCTAAGGGGCTCTTCTGCGCTGTGAACATAAAGCCGTGAAGTTATCGCACTTGAAGAGTGACCTAGGGCTCTACTGATAGTTTCGATACCAACTCCTTGGGAGTACATGAGGGTTGCTGCAGTGTGCCTTGCATCGTGAAGCCTTCTCGGCGATATGCCGCAAAGTTTCAGCGCTTTTTGCCAATCTCTGTAGTCCTCTTGCGATGATTTGAAAGATCCATCCGATCCTGGAAAAACTAGTTCATTTTCAAAATTAGATCCGCTCACCAAGTGATGACTAGTTTGTAAATTACGAAGGATCCTGAGCGAATGGACCGATTCTTCGGCCAAAACAACTGTCCTTTGGGACCGCACTGTCTTCAGAGGAACGAATTTTGTTTCCCTTCCAACTCGTTGGGCCTGCCTATTCAGATGAATTAAGCCATTCTCGAGGTCGATATCATTCCAAGTTAAACCTAGGGCTTCCCCTTGTCTGAGTCCACAAACGAGAGCGACATGCAAGCGAGCGCCCATGAAGGTTCCTTTGTATGTTTCCAGTAATCGCTTAACTTCTTCAATCGTCAGTGGGGATACTGGCTTGGGCTTAACCTGTGGGTTTTTAACTTTCCGAACAGGGTTTGATTGGATTAATTCGAGGCTTTCAGCATGATCAAGGCAATTTGATAGTAGTGCTCTTGCTTGCTGTAACGAACGAGCGCTTTGCCCCTCAGATCGCATCTGGCTAAGAATTTCTCCAATCTTCTGTGGATTTATGGCTACCAGGTATTCGTCACCGAGAATCGGAGCAATGAAGCAGCGGGCCAGGCTGTGATAGCGCCTATAAGTGGAGTGGGCGATATTGTGTTGATGTTCATTTTCAAGCCAATCAAAGAGAAACTCCTTGAGCCTTAACTTTTCACTCGTCATCTGCTGAGCGAGTGAGGCATTCATTTTTTCCTGGAGTTTCTCTCTCGCAAGTCTTCGAGACTCCTGAATCGATTTGGCCGATGCTGTGACTACGAGTCCCTTTTGCTTTATAACGGTTCTATATGAATTTCCGTTTTTATAGGTATGGCCTTTGCCATTTGATGCTCTGGTCTTCTTATCCATTTACTCCACCCAATACCGATAGTGGCTTGTGCCACCTGGGCGAATTTCAAGAAGAAAGGTCAATCATTTTTGTAAGGATACAAAATTGATACACCTGGCTTCGTTGTTATCACTGACTCCATCTGACCTCTTGATCCTGAGAAGGCTTTCAAGTGGCTTTAGATGGCCTTATGCGGTCCTTTTATGCTGTGATTGGATTACTTAGTAGACCGTGCTGTAATCTTCGCAGGCTGCAGATTGACCCTGGCGGGTTGCCCGAGCGGCCAATGGGAGGGGACTGTAAATCCCCCGGCTCTGCCTTC
>Ga0208872_1002095_pt1 | contig 11715 bp, 5 predicted proteins | sample CryBogCBH12Aug08_FD_185508 | JGI IMG/M metagenome (GOLD analysis project Ga0208872, IMG submission 185508) | Freshwater microbial communities from Crystal Bog, Wisconsin, USA - CBH12Aug08 (SPAdes) | ecosystem: Environmental > Aquatic > Freshwater > Lake | place: Crystal Bog, Wisconsin, USA... | reverse complement strand
GGAGGGGAACCTGTTGGGAGAGGGGAGCAGGCGACCGTTCCCATCCATGGTCAGTTCCGCGTTCTTTTTTGAATTATTGTCGTGGGCTTCGGGGTCGTACCAACGGTAGTCGACCACGAGATAGTTCCAACCGTGTTGCAGAAGCTTTTCCTTCATGATTGCCGCGTTCGCAAGCATCTCCGCCTCCGTCACGCTGTCTCCGTACGCGTCATAACTATTCCATCCCATCGGTGGTGTGACGGCTAACTTCCCAGCCGCGGAATCCGCACCCTGACCCTCAGGTATGAGGGCCAAGCTGAAAAGCAAGACTATGTTAAACAATGCCAATCGTAAAAACGACTTTTTAAGGGGGGGGAATAGGGATGCCATAGTTGTTCTGGGCATAGGAAATTTGGAGGATAGGGAGAATCGTTTTAAGGTATGTCTGTTCGAAAGGGCGATGCGGGGAGACCGGCATCGTTGAAGAGATTCACGTCGGGAACGGAATCCCATCCGTAGCGCACTGCCACAGGGTTGGTCACCTGGGGCGAAGAAACAACGACCGTCTCACCCCTGATTTCCGCCTGTGCGGGGACAAAAACCTTGTCCGCACCGGCAATCAGGAATCCTTTCAGAGGGGAGCCCTTGGCAACCAGTTCATGCCCCGCGTGGTCAAATCTGATCGTGATGGAGTTCCCGTTGATCATTGCTTCCTTGTAGATCGGCCCAGAAAATTCAATCGATTGTCCGTATGCCAAGGCACGTGCAGCCAGCGACAGACGGTGGCCAACCGGTTCCTTGTGGATCGGGTGCATATTGTTGGGATGACCCCAGTCGGTAATCACTGTCATGGCAGTATTTGTCGTCCTCTTGAGCGTGAGAAGTTGGGCTTCCCGGATCTCGGGTCCGATCATCTTGCAGGGGGCTATTTGCACGTAGAGGAAGGGGAAGTCTCCCTCGCCCCAGAGATTACGCCAATCGGAGATCAGGGCCGGAAAAGTTTTCTGGTATTGATCCGCTTTCAAGCGGTCGGTTTCACCCTGGTACCAGATCACGCCCCGGATGGCGTACGGGATCAGCGGATTGATCATCGCGTTGAACATGTATGAAGGGCTATTCACGTTCTTGACGGGATCGCCTGGAGGATGCGGGGGATTCGGCGGGCGCTGCCCCTTGGCTTTTGCCTCGGCAACCGCATTGGTATAGCGCGATTGGATCCTCGATTCGTCCGCCTGGTACTTTGCGAGACGCTCAGAATAGCTGGCCACATCCTTGGCATAATCCGAAAGTATGGGGGTGAGGGCAGGGTTTGTCTCCATGGAGGCATGACGACTCCAGGCCGCGGCTATGGATCCACCCCAGGAGCTGTTGATCAGACCGATGGGCACCTTGATCTCTTTTTGGAGATCCCTGGCAAAAAAGTAGCCGACCGCCGTGAAGTTTGTGACAGTCTGGGGAGAGCAAATCACCCAGTTGGTGGAGATGGTCGAGAGCGGGTTAGAGGAGGTGATCTGGGGGATAGTGATATGGCGGATCTCTGGATGGTCGGCCGCCGCAGTTTCCTGTTCGAGGTTGACTGGGGGCAGCTGGCTTGGGTCGTTGGAGACGAGCTGGGGGAACTTGCGCTCCATGTTTGACTGGCCGCCGCAGAGCCAGACCTCGCCGACCAGTATATTGGTCATCGTGAGCGAGTTGGAGCCAGAGATTGTCATCGTCTGCGGCGTGGAACTTGCCCTCATCGGTTCAAGCCACGCCATCCATTTGCCATCCTTGGCCACGACTTCGACCTTCTGACCGCCGAATGCAACGGTCACCTTTTCCCCTTCTGAGGCTGTTCCCCAGACTGGGACGCGACGCCCCTGCTGAAGCACAGCATTGTCACCGAAGAGTCCGTTCGGGAGCACATCAGCATGGAGTACCGTGAAATGAAGCGCCAGAAAGACTGAGAGTACGAGGGGAGTTTTCAATGAACTGGTCTCGGAGTGGGTAGGGCATTCATCAGTCTGCATTCTTCACTTTCAACGAGATAATTGTCAGGGAGGATGGCTCCAGAGTGATGCTAAAATCGGAGGAAGCATTTTTGATTGTGCTCGCCACGGGCTTGACAGCATCTGGTTTGTCGATGGAATTCACCTCCCCTGGATTTTTTGAACTCAGCGTCACGACTTCTGCCTTGGACTCAACTCTGGTCCCTTTTCCGAGATCGATCGCCACCTTGCGGGGGGCGGTATTGATGTTCACCAGCTTAATGTGGAAGAGTCCCTTCTTCTTGTCTCGTGTGACTGAATAGGGGAGAGGATTGGCAGCATCCCCCGTATCAATTGAAGTGCTGATAACCTCGTCACCGCGATGGGTATTGAAAAGAGCCTGGGCATGCCACGAGGGGGAGACATAGCTCCTCAGGGCATCGTAACCGATCAGGTCTGGTTTCCACTGAAAGGCGCCGGGACTCACGTTCACCAGCAGGGGCGCGTAACACTGCATGACGATCAGGTCGGCATTGCGTTCCATTGCGCACATCCAGGCGGCATCACCAAGTGCCTCCTTCAACGAAGGAGTTGCTTCGGATGTTTTTACACGGGTGGCCCATTCTCCGACGAAAATCTTGGGGCCGCTTCGGTCAGTCTTGTCGTAGTGGTTAAATTCCTGAACAAACCACTCGGCGGGTTTGTAATAGTGGTCGTCAAGCACATCGGGCTTCCGGCTCGAAACAGGCATTGTTGCGATGAGCTGGAGGTTGGGATACTTCGCCTTGATGGCGTCGTAAAACTGGGCGAAGCGAGCGTCGTAACTCTTGGAGCGATCAAAGTTATCCTCGTTTCCGATCTCGATGTACTTGAGTTTGAAGGGCTCCGGATGTCCGTCCTTGGCTCTGATCGCCCCCCAATGAGTAGTATTGGAATCGCCCGACAGATACTCAATTTCATCAAGGGCATCCTGAACATACGGCGTCAACAGGGGGCCGGCAGGAACGGGTTGCTGTTTCAAGGAGAATCCTGCATAGACAGCTAGCACCGGCTGCATCTCGAGGTCCTCGCACCAGCCCATGAATTCAAGCAGGCCAAGTCCATCACTCGATCGGTAGTTCCAACAGCAGGCATGTCCGGGCCGGAATTCAATCGCGGCGTGTGTTTCCTTCCAGTCGTAGCGGTCGGGAAGATTGTCTCCCTCGACATAGTTCCCTCCGGGAAAGCGGAGAAACTTGGGATGGAGGTCTGCGAGCTTTTCCATCAGGTCGGTGCGGTTGCCATTCGGTCGGTTCTTGTAGGTAGGCGGAAAGAGAGAAACAAGGCTCAGGCGGAAGGTGCCTGGTGCTGTAGCCGAGATAACGAACTTGTTATCCTTGGACGGGGTAATTTCCGCGCTTGTTTTGAGGGAGAGTTCGATTTTTTGCCACTCCCCCGTCAGCGGCTGTGTGACTTCTGATGCTAAGACATTGGTGCCGTTTACAGTTTGCAGGGATACGGTCAGTGGGGAGCGGAATGTCACGGGATCGGATGCTCCCTTGGCTTTTTCCCAGACATTGTTCCCCTTTGCGTAGAATAAAACCTTGTAGGAGGTGCTGGGTTTAACCGGGATACCCCAGTAACCCTCGTTGGAGATCGAGACCGGCTTGTTTGCGGTTACCTTGTTGATCTTGACCTCGAGACTCTTGGGTAGCTTGTCGGTCAGGGGAAAACGATCCGTGAGTTGCATGGTCGCCTCGGCTCCCTCGGGAACGTTGAGGCTCCATGCCTCTGCATTTGTTTCATTATCACGGAAAACACGGTTGCGGATCAATTCAGCGTAAAGGCCTCCATCGTATGAGTGATTGATCTCCTCGGTCATGAGTCCGGCAAATGCCGGGCCGAAGGACTTCACCGGACCGGCCGGATCAATGATCAGCCTGACGGGTGCGGGTGGCTGGGATGGGGGCTGATTGTCCGGTGTCGGCTTCTCTGCAAGAAGGTGGCAAGTGCAGGCGGCGAGAAGAAGGGAAGTGAAAAATAATTGTTTGTCCATGTTCCTGAGGGGGAGGGGTTGTTCTCTTCGGAATATTTATCCGTTGTGATGAGATGCAGGCAAGGGAATGGTTGCTTGACAGTAATGTTACTTTTCGGATCGTGAAACCCGTCTCCATGCTGGACGTCGCCCGGGCTGCCGGCGTCTCCAAAAATACGGTATCCCTTGCCCTCCGCAACAGCCCGGAGATCCCTCTGCGCACACGGGAAAAAATCACGGCGATCTCAAGAAAGTTGGGCTACAGCAAGAATCCCACCGTTGCACATCTCATGGTGCAGCTGCGCAAGGGAGCTGTTCAGAGCCACAGGGCCACCCTTGCCCTTGTGAATGCAAACGAAGACAGGGAAGCTTTTCGCAGGCACCCGACGATTCCATCCTACGTGGAGGGGTGCCGCCGCCGCGCGGCCGAAAGCGGCTATTGTCTCGACGAGTTCTGGCTTCATGATCCCGACCTGGATGGGGTAAAGCTCAACTCCATCCTCCGGGCGCGCAACATCCGTGGAGTGATAATAACCGGGCTCATGAACGACAATCATCTGCCGGAACGCTTCCTTGCGACATGGAAAAAACATCCCACCGTCGTGACCGGTGTACGCACAAGGGATCCGGCCCTGCCATTCGCCTGTACCGACCACCACATGCTGGCGATGCGTGCGGTGGAACATGCCCTTCGGATCGGTTACATGCGACCCGCTTTGGTTCTAGACGGCATCATTGACAGGATGGTGGAGCATCGCTTCACCTCAGGCTTCCTCATGGCCAGGCAGAAAGTCTCCCCGAAAAACCGGATTGATCCATTTTACGATGTCACGGAGGCAAAGGAGGATCCAACAGTCTTCCACCGTTGGTGGAAGGCAGAAAAACCGGATGTCATCCTGACGCTTTATCATGCAGTCCACCGTTGGTTAAATGAGATTGGCGTACGAGTTCCCGGCGATGTCGGTCTGATTCAGTTAGAATGGCGGGCCGATCATGGAGATTGGGCAGGTATGTGCCAGCACAACGACATTGTCGGCGAAGCTGCCGTGGAAATGCTCATTGGAATGATTCATAACAACGAGAGCGGCATTCCACTCTTTCCCAGGGCCACCCTGCTGGGCAGCACTTGGGTTGAGGGAGCGACAGTCGTGAGCAATCCAGTGTCCGCTACCCCCGGAGATGGTTTTGTAAGTTCCCGAAGAAGCCGTCTGCAACGTGGCCAAGGGGGGAGAAAATCTTCCGCCAGAAAAGGATGACTCGTCTGATCGTGCAGATTCAGATGGTGTGTCGTTTTAATCCATGAGGTTACGTTGAAAACAATAAGAACGGCATTCTTCCTAAATTTCCTGCTGGCTTCCCTAGCGTGGGCGACCTCCGTTGACTCAAACTGGAAGTTGGTTTGGTCCGACGAGTTTGACCGACAGGGGCATCCGAACCCCAAAAAATGGACCTACGAGGAGGGGTTTGTTCGCAACGCCGAACCCCAGTACTACACGGGGGGACGGCTTGAAAATGTTCGTGTGGAGAGCGGGAAGCTGATTATCGAAGCCAGAAAGGAAGAATTTCCAAACGAGCACATTCATCCACCCACGGAATATGGCAGCCAAAGCTGCAACCCTGTCGCGCACTATACGTCGGGAAGCATTACAACCGAGGGCAGGGCTAGCTGGTGCTACGGGAGATTTGAGATCAGGGCAAAGCTTCCAACGGGGGTGGGTAGCTGGCCATCCTTCTGGACCCTTGGAAATTCATGGAACTCCATTAGTTGGCCCGCCTGCGGCGAGTTGGATATCATGGAATATTGGGGGCGTCATCGAGATCTTGTGACTTCCTCGGTTCATTATTCCGAGAATGGCGTTCATCGTCATCTCATGGGACAAATTCACACCAAATCACCCGTCTCTGGGTTTCATCGCTATGCCATGGAGTGGTACCCTGACCGGTTGGATTTTTATATGGACGATCTGAAATATTTCTCGGTCCCGATGTCTCGGATTCATGTTGGCGATTTACGTTCATTCCATAGGCCGCATTTTATCCTTCTTAACCTAGCGCTGGATCGAGGGAACAAATGGATTGATGATGCTGCCTTTCCTCAGCGATTTATCATCGATTATGTCCGGATCTATCAGAAACCAGGAGCTGGCCTTTGAATGCAGTCTCATAACGTTTTCTCAGAACGCTGAGGGAAGAACTTGATAAGCCGCATCTTCGGCTGCAGCGGCTTCTGAGAAGCAAAGAGGTTAGCGCTTCACAGACCAGTCGTTCTCGCCGAGGTGGATCAGTGTCTGTTTTCCACCTGCCAAGACGACGGCGTCAATCAAGCTATCGGAGGATTGGGTGACACTGACATTCTTTGCGAGTTCCTCCGGAGTCATCAAGAGTGGATCAAGGGGGACGACCACCATGCCAAAGACCTCGGGATGGCCGGGCTTAATTTTTCGCTCACTGTAGGTTGTGAAGAACGAGGTTCCAGGACGTCCCTTCGGATTCGGGTAGGTATATTCCTGTTTGGCCTCATCGAAGCCGGTTACAGTTCCTCCATCGGGAGCAAAACGAACAATCATTTTTCTTGAGGTGCTCTCTTTTGGGTCTTTGGACACATTTGGATAGGCTCCCTCATCATCCGAACAAAACCAGTGATCGCCATGTGCAGCGAGCGTGTAGAGTTGCCAGAGTTGGCCGGCATTCCACCCTTCCATTGATGGGCCGGGGGTCAGGACATCCCGGATTACCAGATATCCTTCACTCGTCAGGACGATGCGGCGTGTCAGCGTAGTGTCATCCTGGATATAGCGCTCGTAGCTGACCTGTCCCATTGCATCCCGACCATTTTGTTCAGTTTGTGCGTTTTTGAGTTTGGGGCGAAGTTCGTGTGCTCCGATCTCAACTTCATCGCCGAATCCACGCACCAAAATATACGGACGTGAACCCTCATACTTCACATCAAGTTTCAGTTGTGTGTACTGATCTTTGGTAAAGGGAAGGGGCCAAGGTTTCGGAAGTATGCGTGTTATTCCCGTGGTCCTCACCTTGTTCCAAGCTACGGATTGGGATGCGACTCCCTCACTCTTGTCTGGTGATGCGACAGGAGTGGTGAACTTGGAAAGATTTCGGTCCCATCCTTCTGCGGAGTCAAAACTGTCAACAAGCAGCGTGCCGGATGGTCCCACAAGTCTTAAATTGTCAAATTGGAGGCTCGTACAGCCCCTGTTGTTATGGTTTTCGGGAAAATTCCTTAGATCCATTCTGGAGAGAACAAATCGTCCGTCGGAGTTCGTGCTAATAATGTCAACGGGCATTGTCATCGTGAACCACTCCCCTGGATGATTCCAGAGTCCGGGGAAGTGCTCAGAGGGAGGTCTGGCCCAGCAGATATTGCCGTCAATGGCCGAACGTGTGCCACGTCTTCCCATGTTGTGGAAGAGGGGAACTTGGGCGACCTCGTAATAACCGATGGAAGGCCCCTTGTCCTTTGCGGCATGCGACCCGGAAGCATACAGATCCATCATGATCATTGGGTCCCCGGGTTCCCTAGAGCTACGCAGGATGAGTTTGTCTGGGACGGGTTCTTTTGCATCGGGTGCGTTGCGGAGAAGAACCTGGGAAGGAAGACCCGTGATCGGTTGCGAAGTCAGCTTCGAATCGGGCATATCTATCAGAGAAAGAGAGCGGATCCAATGATCCTCGGGTGGGAGTCCCTGCTGTGGGCGCATCCACATTTTTTTGAGAGCTTCCAGGTAGGTAGGGTCGCTGAAGAGACGACTTGCATGCTCCATCAGAAAAATCCGATCCATCGGCACATCATCGTAACTGAAATAGGAGTCACCATACTCCGGAACCAAACCTGAAGGGGTGACGATATCCCGGAAGTTTTCAAAGTATCTGCGGAATCCGGGTGATTTCAGATCATCACCGCGGCAAAGCAGTCTCGCCAAATCGATTGCAAAGGCCATTCCGAGCGAATCGTAATTCTGGGCATCTTCGTCCGTATTTCCCAGTTTGACGAGAAGGTCGAAATAACTATTCAGTCTGGCAGAGACGGCCTGCTGCTGGTCAAAGTTCTCCCCTTCGAGAAACTTCAGCAGCCCCGTATAGCCTAGGATCTGTGCGATCCTGATATTGAAGAGGGGAATTCCTGGGGGTTGCAACGTGTCGTCGGGTTGCTTGAGGTATTTGCCCAGTTCTTCCTTTGCGAGCTGGATAAGTTTCTGATGCTGCTCCGGAGTGAGCAGGCCATTCTTCTTCATACGCCAAATCAGCTCGCCGAAATGGTGAAGGATATGGAAATCCGCGAGGCTGAATTTTGGATCAGAGAGAGCCTTGGCGAACTTCTCGGCGGTAATCTTGCGATATGCCTCCTCATGGGTTCGCTCCCACAGTCTCAGGGCGACACTGGCTAGTGCGGCGTCGGTTTCGAATCCGGGGCGCTGCTTACCACTGGGTTGGGCAAGGATCTGCCTATAGAGTTCCACATACGAGTCAGGCAGACGAATCAAGTTAGTGTCAGGCTTTACTGTACGCGGCGGGGTGAGGGCTTCTGCCTGCGCTGCATCATCGGAGGAGGAAGGAGCTGACAAAACAAGGCGCGGAGTGAGGGGCATCAATACGAGAAGGCCAGTCAACATTGCCCGCGAGAGGGGGTTATAGTGAGATGATTTCATTTGTAAGGGAGGCCATCATTCTACTGAGGGTAGCGGAGCGGAGGGACTTGTTCTGGGGTCACATAGGGAGGAAGCCAAAAACCGGTCTGGCGTTTAAAAGTGCGTTCTTGTCCGGCAGGCCACCAGTTGCGCCATCCGGTCGGATCTGAGTTCACCACCGAACTCTTCGCCCCCTCCCCATTCCCATTCACGGCTGCGACGGCGTACTCATAAACAGTGCCACGATTGGTAATCAGGGCATTGTCGGAGCGTCCTGGAAGCTCTACCGGAGGAAGGGTGCCTTTGGCACCCAGGTCGGCAAAGACGCATTCTGCACCAGCGTATACTCTGGTCCATGTTTCCTTTCCGAAGGGACGGCGATAGAGTCGGTATTCCTTCGCTCCGAGGATCTCACCCCAAGAGAGATCAACCCGATCCTTCGAGAGAATGAGGTTGAGGCCATCCGGGGACTCTGAGGCCTTGTCGGTAACGTAGACTGGGTATTCGTTACTTGGGAGACTCTGCTTCCCGGCATTGGCGGCGATTATTCGAATATGGATCTTCGTACCGTTGGTGAGTTCCTTGATCTCCAGTGGGCTGGAGCTGCCGGTCGTCCCAGTTGGTTGCCAACTCTTACCTCCGTCGACGCTGGCTTCAAGACGGTAGTGGTCGGCTCCGTCTACCGGAGTGAAGAGTACTTTGGCTCCACCGCTGAAGTTTTCGGTGCGGAGGATTGCCGGGGCAAGTGGAGTGGGCTGACTGGAGGTCAGTTCCCAGATGTGATGTCCGGCGGGGAGCATCGTTGTGAGAGTGCCGGCTTTCACACCAGCAGCATGTTTCGCCCCATCGACATAGAATGTGGCGCCCGTGACTTGCGCTGCTTCGATCGAAAAACGGGATTCCTTGGGCGACATGAAGGTTCCGGAGATACCGCCGGTGTCTTTTCCATTAGTAAAGACAGCGCTGACTCCGAGTTCGCTTCCGGCAGGTGTGGAGAGTTTCACTCCATGAGCGCTGATTTCAGTTCCCTCAAAGAGGGCAAGTTCGGTCGAGCCATCGAGCTTGTTGCGGACGACGCCTGCTGTTCCCGAGAAGGAGGCATCGTTTCCACTGTAGTTGATCAACTCGCTATTGCGGAAGACTACGTCGTGAGAGGCAGGTGTCTTCACCCAATAAACTCCCTTCGGCGGTAGATTCTCTCCCTTGGGGAGTTTCCAAGCATACTGCTGAATGTCCGCTTTCTCCAGATAGGGAACTGGCTTGAAGCCCATTTTTTCCATTTCAACTTCACTCTTCTTATGGGAAACGAGGACAATGTGGGCCTCCTCGACCCTTCCCTGGTCGCGAATCACCCCCTTGGAGATCGCAGTAGTCACCTCGCTCCAATGATCAGCCCGGGTACCTAAGGGGTTCAGAAAGACGAGCTTGGGGAAGGGAAGATCCTTCATCGTGAACCAAGAAAAACGCATATCCCCGGTGACGTCATCGCAGAGAATGAAATAATCAGTGCCCACCAGCATCACGCTGCGGCTTCTGTAGACCGGCCATGAATACGGCTTCTCACCCTTGCGAGCTGTGATTTCACCGAACTGGGCCACGCCGAGATCATAAAGGGGGCGCTCAAGTACGTTCTCCCCGATGCTGCGATACTCACCATCCTTAACGACGCCGAAAGTTGTCGTGCCTCCGGTATCATCGATGTCGTGGTCACCTGTGTTCTCTCGCTCGTGGCCAGACCAAGGTTGCCCGTTGGCGAAGAAGTAGAGAACTCCCGAGGAGCCCTCTCCGTTGTTTCCCCAGCGGTAGTTAGGTCCCTGATCAGTTTGGTCAAGATGGATGGAGAGTTCCTCCGGGGTGTCGACACCCGATCGAAGAATGATTCCGTGGCCGGTGTACTTTGAGCTCCTCAGATGGGGGTCGGTGCCGTTATTGGAGGTGATCCCGTTGGTGCCGATATCGTACCAATAGTTCCCCTTCCCGTCATATGTAGAGGATGTCCGTTGGGCCGCTGCCCAAAAGAGATGCTCTGCCGTCATCGGATCAAAGTTACGCAGTGACCCTGCCAGAATAGGAATCACTTCGGAGACGGGTTGCCCGGTTCCACTGCCGTGAGCACCGTGGGCGGGATACTGCCGCTCGAATCCGTTCGCAGAGGTGAGGGGGATTCCCGGCTTCCAAGGGCTGGGAGAAGGAATGTCACCCTTTTCATTGAAACCAAATCGGTTTTGTCTCCAGAACGGATTGGGGTTGTAGACGGGAGCGCTCAGTTCATCCGAGAGCCAGTGACCGCGTAGTGCAGCCCAAGGATTGGCAAAGCGGTTCTTTCCTCCGGCCAGTTCCAGGGAGATATTGGCGGGGATGGAGGAATCAAAATAGGCCCAGTTGTACTCGGCGAGACTTTCGCACCATCGTCCGCCGAGGGAGTCGTAGGCATTCACATTGGGACGCGTGAAGAAGCAGCCCATGAGTTGTTGACGCTTCTCAAACTGATCCGCCCATTCGGCAAAGAGGGGATGCTTCGGATAAAGCACAGAGAGTTCGGCGGGGACCGAGAATCCGTCACTAGAGATGTTCGGCGTGCCCGAGATGCAGCAACGAACCGGGGCGAGATCGTCATCACTGTTCACATAGGCGGAAAGGAGAAGGAGAGCATCAAGTCGCCGGCGCTGCTCAAGCGTGAGCTGGGACCCGTACTGGAGGTAGTAACGAACGAAGGGTCTAATATTTCTATGATTGATGGCATCGATACCAATGTTCGCCCCCATGGGATATTCCATCAGAGAGGAATGAAAAACCTTATCGAGCAGTTCCGATGCCGATGAAACCTTTATGCGAGCCTCCGCAGCGGTTTCCACAGGAGGCGTCGGGGCGGGTGTATTTCCTTCGGGAGCGACCAACACCCAGTCCTTCACCTTGTCCAGAGATAAACCCCCGTACCAAGAGCGTAACCAGAGGGCATAGCGCATCTCCAGGCCTTGGTATCCGACGTCTGCATTACCAATGAAGGGTTGTTTGCCAGTCCCCACGGCCTCTTTGTAGGAGTTCCTGAGATTGGTGATGGCCATATCACCCTGCGTGACGGAACAGAGTGTGATCCCGGTCTCCCGCCGAC
>Ga0208872_1002094_pt1 | contig 11721 bp, 9 predicted proteins | sample CryBogCBH12Aug08_FD_185508 | JGI IMG/M metagenome (GOLD analysis project Ga0208872, IMG submission 185508) | Freshwater microbial communities from Crystal Bog, Wisconsin, USA - CBH12Aug08 (SPAdes) | ecosystem: Environmental > Aquatic > Freshwater > Lake | place: Crystal Bog, Wisconsin, USA... | reverse complement strand
TTCCTACATCTGACAGAGGCGCTTTTCGCCAACACCTCCATCGCTAGCGGCAATTGCTTCGCGGAGGCCTCCTGCTATGCTGGCAACCATCCCAGCCCCTACTACGACAACACCTTTCCGCAGTCGTCCACGCAGGGCTGCCTGACGACGGGGCAGCTGTTTTTCAGAGGCGACATCTACTCCTCCGTGTGCAGCAACGGCCACACAGGGGTCGACGGCTACACCATGCCGTACGGCAACATACAGGTCATCAGCCCGTACACGCAAAACACGATCGCGGCCTATGTCACTGTGGACATCACATTCGCCGATATCGACGTGACGGGGGATGGGTATGGCGGCTACTTTGACTATATCCTCGCATCGGCGCTCTACGGGATCAACAACAATTACCCAGCCCCCGCCTCCGCGCTGGTGTTTGGCCTCCAGTCTGCTCAGCCCACCCCCGCGACGAATTACCACGCCACCTACCTTTCCAGCGGATACACCCGCTACTACAACACCTTTGTGATCCCAGGCAACGCGTTTTACCAGGCCTTTTATTCGGATACAGACAATGTGTTTGAATGGTACAACATCTCATGGGCCTGGAAGCTCTCGTGCGTCGCCTGCCCAGCGGGCAAGTACTACCCTCTCTCCTGCACGCCCACTCTGGCCTCCTGCCTGCCGTGCCCGGCCAACACCTACAACCAGCTCACAGGCCAAACAGCATGCCTCGCGTGCACCAGCGGCTCCATCTCGAATCCTGGGCAGCTGAGCTGCAACGCGCCGTGCGGCTCGTATTGGCAGAACGGCGCCGTCATCACGTGCCCCCCTGATTCGTTTTGCCCTGATTAAATCTTTTTTTTTGCTATAATACTTTTTTTTATCTGTCATGGCATTTGAAAATATATATCCTCCTCCGCGTGCGCCACAGAAAAAACAACAGAAAAGAAGGATGTCGGACGAAAAAAGAGGGGTATTGGAGGTCCTTGTGTGTCTGATGAGGGAGGAAGCCTATGTTGGCATGGCCTGGAGGGCGTGCGTGTATCTTTTTCCTCCGAAGGACCACGAGGAGATTTTGGACAATGCGTGCTTTGGCGCCTCGCCTCAACGCCGCCGGCACCACAACGAGTTCTGCATCTTTGACGCCATGGCCTCGAGCCTCGATGACGCCATGAGCACCTCCACCTCCACCACAGAAAAGCGATGGAAGTACAACTGCTTTATGAGGTACCTTGTCGCCAAACAAACAAAAATAACTACGACGAGGGAGGCTGATGGTACTAGTACCTACGAGGCCATGGAGCTGATGTTCAGGGGATGCTTTCAGCCCACCATGCTGAAGGCGATCTCGCATTTTCAGAAGCGCGCCGAGAAGCCCGCAAAAGAAAAGGAGAGGCCGCGCTACATTTTTCAGTACGCCAAGGAGGGCACGAAGAAACAGCTCTGCCGTCGCTTCGTCGTGTTTCTGAGCGCGTGGGAGACCATGTTCTTCTTCTCTGTCTGGTACGGGCTGCAGCTGCGGCACAGGCCCCTCACCATGCTCCTGGAGTGCGGCACATGCGACGAGGCGACGCCGCGAAAATGGATCCTGGACATTGACGCCCCGCTGGATGACCTCCGGGCGCTGGTGCCCAACCCGGATGAGGAGGAAGGGCTCGTTACCGAATTCGCCATGGAGGTGAGCAGGGACCTGCATGCCTGCCGCTTCCTGAGGCGCCCTTGCCATTTCGCCATCACGCAGCGGCACTCTGACCGCAAGAGGTCGTGGCACATCACGCTGTGCGCCTTCGCGCCGTTCCCGCGATGGCGCGCGGCGATTCTGCTCCTCACAAGCAAACGAGGGAAGGAAGAGCAGCAGAAGGGGGCATGGCGACTGTTTCGGTTTGTGGACGAAAGCACCGTCAGGAACTCCAAGAGCCAGTACATGCAGGTGCTGGGGTCGGGCAAGGTCGACAGCGGTGGCGGCGTGTGCTTCAAAAAGGTCGGCATTTTTTCGGGCGTCGATGGCCGCCCGGTCGGCCCGTCGTCGGATGACGACGCGCTTTTCTTCGCCGCCTCAAGCATGATGCTCCCCGATCCTTGGTCCATCACGTATGATCCCCAGGCTGGCGTACCTCTGTCGTTGTTGTTGGTTGATCATTCACAGGACAAGAAGAGGAAGAGGCCCTTTGCGCTCGTTACCCAGAAGGAGAAGCAGAAGACTCCCAGCAAAAAAAAGGAAGAAGAAGCAAGCGGTATGATGAGCGACTTGTACCACACCTGGCCGGAGGAGTGGATGAGGCGCTTTGCGGAGGCCAAGGACGGCACCACCCGGCTCACCTTCATTCCCTCCATGGCAGAGCGCAAGAACTGGTGCCCAAAGGTCATGGACCTCGTCCAGAACAGCGGCTACGAGGTCACAATGTACGCGTGCGTGAACAACATGTCCATGTGCTGCCGAATTCTGAAGGGCGAGGGGCGAGTGCACAGGCACCGCACCGACGCAAACGCCATGGTGTTTGTGTGCCAGCCGGCCAAGAGGAGGGGCGCGGCGAGGATGTTTGTGCGCTGCTTTTCATCCAAGTGCAAGCACGTCACGTCGGCCTGGGTCGAGATCCAGGAGGCAGATGCCACCTCCTCCAGGGCGGTGGCGTCCATGCTGCTGCGGCCGCCCGAGCAGAAGATGATGATGATGGAGCCGCTTCTTGTAGCGAAGGAGCAGCTCCAGCAGGCGGTCAGGCTGGAGAGCAGCAGGCGGCGTATCATCGCCTTCATCCAACAGTCGTCCGAGGATGCATGGCTGCTGCCCTCCTCCTCCTCCAGCAGCAAGCTACAGCCGCCGTCGGCCATCCAGGGCCGCGTCGTGCTCTGTGGTCGGTTGCCCCCCGGGTCATCCGAATGCCCGCGCAAAAAGAAGAACGATGAGAAGGCGGAGGTCCACTGCTGCGTCATCGAGCAGCTGGAGCCCAGCAGCGGCGCCTACTCGTATCGCCTGCTCGTGCACTGCGCGTGCGCTCTGTGCGCCACGTTTGTTGAGCCGTGGGTGGAGGAAGAGACCCCCATCGCGCACCGCAACGCCTAGTAGTATATATGTCTCGCGCGAGGGATATATATCTATGTCGTCGTCGTCATCGTACTCCTACTATGGCTGCGACGACGAAGCAGAGGCCACGAAAAGGGCCCCAATAAAATGCTCGCCTTGGGTGTGGGGCCTCCTCTTGAAAGTTGGTTTTGTGGCCGCGCTGGCCGCGGTCTTGTACTGGACGTACGACCGGTGCATCTGGTGCGTGCTGTGCATCATGTGCCTCTCGGCGCTCACAATGAACTGCATACCGTTTATGCCCGTGCTGTTCTTGCTGTCGCTTGCCATATTGATCATGCGGGCCGTGAACTACGATAACGCCACGATCAAGGTGGAGGTGCCCCTGCAGAATGTCATCCATGTGCCCACATGGGACGATATGCAGCAGTATGTGACGGTGGTCAAGCCCGGCGCGAAATAAAGGCCGCTCGCTCTAGATCCGCTGAAGGGTATATAATATAACAGTGCCTGAGTGTACCACACACAAAAATGGAGCCGAACATTCTGACGGCCTTGCTGCTCTGCTGCATCGGCGCATTTTTGCTTGTGCACCATCTGAAGAAGCACTACAATGACGAGGAGAGCAGCGCGGCCAAGACGGAGGGCTTCAAGTACTTTTTCTACTTTCAGCTCAAGGACATTAGCAATCACGAGACGTGGGTGGTGGTTTGCCTCACCAATGCGCTGAGCATCGGTTTTTTGGGGCCCGCGCTTGCGGGCTAACCATGGTAATGAAGCCCAGAGGTATTTATTCTGCGCGTGGTATGCATATATGTCGATGCTCGTGTGCGGCGAAATCAACCCCCCGCCCGTCGCGAGCCACGAGGGCGTGTTTATGTCGGACAAGGACGACTTGAGCGGTAAGGCAAAGGCGCTCAAGGGGACGCCCCTGCGCGTGGAGCACAACAACAACATTCATGTGGGGGAGGTGCTCCAAGGCTGGACCGATTCGCGGGGCGCAATGTGGGCGCTCGCCGAGATCGACATGTCCACGCCACACGGCGCCATGACCGCCGCCGCGGTGGAGAAGGGCAACTTTGCCGGCTTCTCCCTCGGTTATCTTAGCAAAGTAAGGAGGGACATCAAGACGGGAAGGCTCAACGTGGAGGAAAAAAATATAATGGAGCTGTCCATCGTCAAGGAGGGGTTTCACCCGACCTGCAAAATCACGGCCGCCTCTCGCCGCCAGCCCAAGGCGCCCTTTCTCAAACGACGCTGCTGATATATACAATTGATATATTAAAAAACAAAAAAAGCTGTGTACATATATGTCAAAAACGCTGAGTTTCATCGCAGCCTCTGTCTTAATTCTGTACTTGAATAGTCTAGTAGTAGAAGTAGTAGGTACTTGCGAAGACGCAGAAGAAGGAGGAGACTCATCGCAACGACTGGCCCGGATCTACTCTGTATACACGAGCATTGTCCTGCTCCTGGCCGCCCTATCCATTGAGTCCTTTCCTGTGCTACAGCCAACAGCGTAGCGCAGACGAGAGGAAGAAGGAGTGACTTTTGTACACTGCTCACACATATATATGCACCGAGAGCTGCTCTGCTCCATCAAAAGCGTTTGAAATGACGTCTAGGATGTTCAGAATGGAGACACCAAGCATAGCTGAAATGCGGAATTTGGAAAATGAAGAGGAGGAAGAGGCTCTTAAAGTTCAATCCAAAAAAGCAGCTCCTACTCCAAAAAAGGCTCCTGCTCCAAATAATAATAATAATGCCTCATCAGAAAACAAGGCGCCCAAGAAAAAACCAAAACCTATCGCAAAGGAGATTCCTCCTCCTCATGATGATGAAAAGGATTTCAGCAAAAATGCCATGCTTGCAAATGCCGAAGATCGGGAGGATTTCAGCAAGCCGTCCCCTACAATGTCAATGACGAAATTCTTGCAAAATACATACTCCTCTTCCTCAAGCCACAAGAAACAAACGGGATCCGCGTTCAGCAGCAACCTCAAATCGTTGCTGCAGACAAATTCGGACCATCCTGATGAAATGAAGACTGCCAAAACTGGCAAAGAGTATATGAGTGTGTTTGCTGCCTCCTCATCCATCATAGAAAATGATGATAGGGCGAAAGATGATGAGAAGTCAGAGTCAGGCGACTCTTCTGATCATGGTGGTGATGATGATGATGATGATGAAACTCAAAAGGGTGAAGAGGACGACGGAGATGAAATATCTCCTCGTCATGATGATGATGGCGATACAATCAACGCTAACCGTAGCAGTAGCAGCAGCGGCACTAGTGATTCTAGCAGCAGTACTAGCGGTAGGAAAGAGGAGGAGGAGGAGGAGAATGAGGAAAATTGCGAAATAATGCACCCGGCGCTTTCTCTCTTCAATGCTACTTCTTCTTGCACGCCTGCCACTGCTGCGACTATTACTACTACTACTACTACTACTACAATCCAACAAGAAAATGCTTCCTTTAAAAAGGGCAGCAGCTTTCATTTTTCAAAGGAGGAACAGACAACCAGTAAGGATACAGACGGCGCACACGCGACGGTCCACAAACTGATTGTGGTCATCAGCGGGCTGGCAAATCCCACCCACGAGGATCTGGATGAGTTTGAAAAGCGCAACTGCCTGCCTACGCTGCAGGGCATCTGCTATCCTACCTCCATAGATAAGCCAGACGAGATGGACAGGCAGGCCGAAATCATCCGAATCCTCATTAGCCTCTATGACCGTGTTTCCGCCATGGCGCGAATGAGAAACGTGCCCCCCGACGATATCTATAAGAACGAACTCTGGCAGATCAATCTTAACACTATCGAGTAGACTACTGCGCACAGAAATGAGGTTTGTATTCTTTGGAAAAGTGCTCCCTCATCTCCTGCTCCGTATTCTTCCAGAATAGCTGCTGTGGTGCAACAGGCTGCTGTGCTGTGGTGGTCGTGGCGTTAGCACCGCCAGCATCATCGGCCATCATCATCGAGTAGGATGAGTAGGTCCTTTTTTTCTTGTTTTGGGGTTGTTGGTCTTGTTGCATCACGGAAGAAACTCAGCAATAATACAAAAAAGGTATAAAACAGGCGATGATATATAAACCTTTCTTTTGAAAAAAGAAATTTTGAACAACACATAAATACGCTATCGAATCCGTCCAGCCAATCGCCTACTTGAGATTCATGTCCGAAACAAGCCCTTTGGAGAAGAAGAGGCTTCTTCCTGAATCCTTCTTCAAACTGCCTCCTCCTTCTTCTTCAACCTCAAACGAAAAGAACACTACGATGATCCAAAACGCAAAGTTGGCCGTCGAGATTCTCACGGAGATGATCGAGAAGGAGGATGCGCGTGCCGCGCGCAAGGATTGGGGGCTCTATGAGTTTGTGGGCCAAGAGGAGGAGGACGAGAAGGAGGATGAAGAGGAGGATTTCAACCTCAGCGACTCGGAGGTCTGCAGCAGCATGTCGTCTGACGACGTGCTGGAGATTCTGAAGGAGACGACGGAGGATTTCGATATGATGAAGGAACTGTACAAAAAGGACAAGCTGCTGCTGCTTACCTATTTGTGCTCTGCATTGGAGAAGGAGGCTTAGTATTATAGCTGCATACGCGGAAACGCGATATGCCATAATAATAAGAAGAAGAAATAAAATGAGCCTCGTCCGCCCGATTTTTTTTCACTTTAAAACTCTCTTCCATTTTTCGTAGCCCGCTTCCTTCTTGTGCATTCGAATCGCTTCAGCGACTCTGTCAAATCCCGCGTGGCCTTGTAGATACATGCCTCCGTCCTGGCAAGCGAAATCAAACCATTTGCGCTGGACAAGGCCACGCGCAAACTGTCGGATGGCCACCCCCTTGGGCGCGTGCAGCAGCAGCGCCCTGCGCTCTTCGGGAAGCAGGGGCACGCTCTCGAGCGAGACCACGTCCTTGAAAATCTCGTCTTCCGAGGGCAACACGAACGAGGCTTTCACCACCATGGCCAACGAGTAGATTCGCTTTTGAGGGGGGCCCATGTTTCCATACACCAATCCACCACCATGTTCCTTCAGCCAGTAGCAGCAGGCGGTCTTCTGTCCCGCATAATAATCTCGCTTGCAGCGCATCGTGATGCCGAGTAGGTCCTTGGCGAAGAATCCCTCCATGAAAGAGCGAACCCGCTCCTCGCTGCTTGCAACCGCGCACGACAAGAGGCACTTGATTTGTGAGTCACCCTGCTCCTCCTCCACGCTCTGAATCTGCAACGGCTCAAACCACTCGTCGCCCCAGCGCCTCTCTTCCCTCCCTGCGGCAATCTCAACCATAAAGCGCTTGAAAACGAGGCGCTTGGGCGTCCTCCTTGGCCGCGTCGTTTTGGGTGCGTCAAAGTGAAGCACAGCCCTGTCCTCGCACAGGCGAATGCGCCTCACCACCTCGCGATACAGGTCGCCCTCGTGCTGGCCCCAGCTATTCATGACGACCCCGTTGTAAGCCTCGTGCCCCGTGATCTCGAAATCGCCTTGATTGGAGAAGACAAGGCGCTGAAGCGCCATGGACTTGGACATGCGGGCGTGAAGCCGTATCGCCACCCCCCAACCCAGCTCCCTCGTTCGCCCCATTTCCACCCTAGACACAAACCGCTTTGCGGTTTCCTCGTCCAAGGCGGGGGGGACCTCTCCTTGGCACCAAAACGCAATCGAAAGCGCCCTCCTTTCGTGGCAGTCCTTCTTCTTCTTCTGCAGTTGTTTCGTTCTTTTCGACATCACTGTCCTGCTGCTGCGAGCTGCATATAGGAGTATTTATTTTCCAAAATAAAATCGTTTTTTTTTCCTCAAAATTAAACAAAAATATTTTGTTGTTGTTTTATTTCTGCTTTTTGGCAGGAGGCCGAGGAGGGTCTTTTTCGAAAGGCAGGACGAATTCGGCCTTCCGCTTTTCGTTCCTGGCCTCCTTGGCTGCGTCGCCCAGCTCGGACCCCCAGGTGGCCTGCATATCAACCATGTCATATACAGGCAAACAGGGAAAAACGAAGTCTCAACCTTGAGCATGCTCGACATCACGTGGTCGTCAAAGATCTTGGCGTCATAGACCGCCATAATGTGCTCAAGGCTGATGGTGGGCACGGGGCAAAACTGGAACTCAGGCACGACCTTGCTGCTCGGGTAGCACGCTCTGTAGACATCGTACATGAGATTCTGGAGGTGCTCCGTGATGAAGTGGCACGTCTGCAGCATCTGCCGGTTGCAGCTCTCGCTGCTGTCGGCCCATCCCTGCGTAGACGAGGACGTCGACACTGCAGCGGTGCCGATGACGGCGCTCGCCTGCAGCAGAATCACGGGCGGGAGCCCAAGGGTGACCGCCACGAGACGGATGAAACCGAGCTCCTCGCGGTGCAGGTCCTGCGGCGTGAGCGCCTTGTCCAGCCCGTGCACCGCGTGGTTCAAGGGCGCCATCACCGTCACGGTCTCCTCGGGCAGATTGGACCTGTTCCTGCACGAGGCGAGCACCTCGTACTGCATCTGCTGGTGGCTGGCCATGCGGTCCTTCTCGGACTTTTGGACGCCCTGCATTTCCTTTGAGTCCTGGATGACCATGCGCCCCGTCTCGGTCACCTTGTTGATGGAGGCCTTATCCGCCTGCTCAAAAACGATGCCCGGCTTGCTGTTGTACGCGTCCGCCCGCAGCGTGCACTGCCTCTTGTTGAGCAGCATGACATAGGGCTCGACGAGCGCCGCCATGGGCGAGCAGCACACAAACAGGGGGCTGGGCGTGCAGAACGGGTACACAAAGGCGGGCTTGTCCGTGTACGTGGTCGTCACGTCGTACCGCAGCAGGGGGCCATAACACGCCTCCTCCTCCTCCTTGTCCTTGGCGCGGGGGGCGAGCCATGCCCGCGGGAGGGTATTCTGATTTCGCGTTACGGACCAGGTGTAGGTCCCGAGCGGCAGCAATTCCGGAACATGGCCGCCGTCCTCCAGCGGCCTGATTCGGTAGGGCGCGAAGCCCACCGAGAGGAACGCCTCGATGGCGTCCCTGCAGAAGGGCACAAAGTACCTCTTCAGGTGCCTCGCGAAACTGGGCGTGGGTGGCACGTTTCCGGGGAATTTCACGGAGAGGCCCCCAGCGAGGCAGTGCTCCTGGAGCATGCGAACGCCGGCCTGAAGCGAGGCCTCATCGTGGATCATGTATCCGATCCGCCGCACAAAGTCGCCCGATCCATCACCGTACCTCAACATATATGATCTCCCTTGCAGATCCGCAGCACTATTTATGTTGAATTTTCCATGAGCAAGCCAAGCCCGCCCAACCCGCAATTATGGCGTATATGACAAAAACGATGAAAAACAAGCAAAGAAAGATGAAGTCCGCATTCGATGATATGGTGAATACCAAAGCAGCCGAAATTTATGAGGCCGAAGTGGACAAGAGGACACTCCTCTGGAAGCAAAAAATCAAGGACGCAGCCACCCAATCCCTCGACAGGATCCTCGAAAAGGAGCGCAGGGAAATCGAGGCCGATGTCTTGGCAAACCGCAGGAACGTGATCCGCTCCACCAGCTTGGTCACCTCGGAGGAGGTGGCGCGCAGGATGAAAAGCAACCTAGGCACAAGCGAAATCTTTGACCCACTATCTTTTATCTATAATGATCCTGAAAAGACGTCGTTTTTAAAAGGAGACAGTTCCATAAACGACAGATACGCAACGTACTATGTGACAATTAAAAACTTGAGCACAGGAGAGGAGTACATGCACACAGAACCAGTGGGCACGGACGACTTGGAAAACTGGTTGCTGTTGTTTATCCATCACCCTATTTGTTCAGACATCAACATGGCAAAAGAGCAGGAATTCCCAAAGCTAAGAAAACCAGGCATTTCGGAGCTATGGAAGAAGACGCACATGAAAGTGAACGGCGAAAAGTGGGAGATGGTGGTCACTCTCGCCAGACAAGCAAGCTCTCTATCAGAGACGCCTGATTTTACCACGGACTGCGTTGTGTTCTACCTGAAAAGCCCGAAACTGCCCTTGACCTTTCAAACATACAGTACCAAATTTAACCACATGCACAGCAGGAAAGAATGCCAGCTGCAGTTTGGCATGCTGGCTTTGGCACAGAAGCTTTTGAAAGATGCTGGCCTGACCGAGCTAAAACGAAACAACACCAGTATGAATATCACGCAGAAAAATGCAGTAGTTGCCACCATCATCCATGGCGATTCGATATATTCCCGCCGTGATATTGCTGGCTCCGTGTTCTATGGTGCCTTTGCGTCCAATGTGCAGGAGCCAACCTGCGGAAGCGCTGTGCTACCGCAGCTGTTCAAATACCTGCACTTTTTGCTGCCCATTTTGCAACCCAACGAGCTCATTCGGTACAATATCGCCTCCCCCCACCGATACGGGTACGCCTTGCACATCCCGAACTTGGCGGGCTGGTCCGTGGCAGCAAGCGTCAATATGCTGGGCTGCCCATCCGCCATCGAAGGCGCCTTTCCGAATGCTGGCGAATACGACGAACAGGATGATAACGACACTAGGCAAAGGGCGCCGTACCTGTTCGCATTTATGCAGAACACTGTTTCAGTGGAGGAAATCGAAGTGTTTCAAACAGAACTTAACCAAGCCAACATAGACGCTCAGATAGAATACGAGAAAGCCTATAGCAAACACAAAGCAGATACAAGCACAACAAATCTGCAAAAGAAATTGCTTCAAAAGCTTGAGGACGTTTCCTCTGGTAAAATTGACATCAGTAACAGTGCTACAGAAGAACAAATGCAAGCAATGTCAGATTCTATGTGGGAAGCATTGATGAAGTACTCTGGAATTTGGACAATACAAAATCGCATCAATGATATTTTAGAGCCTCTTAAGACAGCGCAGGCAATTCAAAAGGGTATCGACTTCATCAATCTATGGTCCAAAAAGGATGAAGCAAACCAAAATGACATTGATGTGTTTACTAGTGTATTGTACCAAATATGCCTTGGATTGGCAGAAGCAACGATAGCACAAATAAAGACAAAATTGCAGAATAAGCATAAAAAAGAAGAAGCAACCAATGCATACAACGCAGAGGAGCAAAGAATGAAGGCGATCATGGATCCATCAAACGCTACTGTAAGACTTCATTCTGATCATGAAGTATTCACAGAGGCAATGAAAATATATCGTTCAATTTATGCTTCAGCAGAATTAAACAAGGCTGAGCTTCCAAAAAAATTAATAGAAGAGCTTCGAACTCTGACTCAAGTCCCTTTGAAATTAGGCGACAGAGAAAAAATGCATCTAGAATATGGCAAAGTCCTGTCATTCATGCAAACGACGTGTAGTGGTTCTCCACCATACAAGTGGTATAACATGGCAAAACAATCTCTCCTAAAAGATCCAATCACATTATGCAAAATTCTCTTCAGAGAACCTTCGATTTTGCTCAAGCATTATATCCCTCCTCCTTTTCTAAAACGATCGATTTTAGATATCAACATCAGTTCAATCTATTCAAACCGAATGATCATGAAAAGCTATTCTATATACCACAAACTGATAGACAAATTACAGACCGACATCACAGAATACAGCAGCGCCCTGGCATACGCATTATTTACGGATGATGACGATAAAGGCCTGAGATCAAATTGGAAGACATCCTAAAGTACGTCGGCCGCATGCCGCCGCCCTTTTGCCGCAATATAAAAACGGCGCAGGAAGAGGAGGGTATATGTTCCAGGACCACCAAAAC
>Ga0208872_1002093_pt1 | contig 11725 bp, 9 predicted proteins | sample CryBogCBH12Aug08_FD_185508 | JGI IMG/M metagenome (GOLD analysis project Ga0208872, IMG submission 185508) | Freshwater microbial communities from Crystal Bog, Wisconsin, USA - CBH12Aug08 (SPAdes) | ecosystem: Environmental > Aquatic > Freshwater > Lake | place: Crystal Bog, Wisconsin, USA... | reverse complement strand
TCGTGCGACTGCGTAAGCAATCTGTTTGCATTCAGCAACGCTTTCGCCGCCTTCTACGGTGACGGTAATAAATTTGGTTGCGCCTTCTCCATCGCGCACAATGGCCTGTGCCAACAGGGTGGCGACTTCAGTAATCGTCCCTTGTAATAGCTGAAAATCTGAGTGGTTGCTATCGCTTAGGGCGGGTGCGCCACTCGCTCCAGTAGCAATCAGAATCAAAGAATCATTGGTTGAAGTGTCACCATCCACGGTGATGCAATTGAACGACGCATCGCAAGCGTGTTTCACCATTTGCTGGAGGAGAGGTAGAGTTACAGCCGCGTCGGTAGCAATATAACCGAGCATGGTGGCCATATTCGGATGAATCATGCCGGAGCCTTTGGCAATTCCGGTGACTGTAACAGTAACGCCACCCAGAGAGACTTGCCTTGATACAGCTTTGGCGACAATGTCCGTGGTCATAATGGCATGCGCGGCGTCAAACCAGTGATCCGATGACAGGTTTTCCACACAAGCGGGTAAGCCTGCCACGATACGTTCCAGCGGAAGCGCTTCCATAATCACGCCGGTGGAAAATGGCAACACTTGTTCTGCTTTACAGTCAAGTAATTTAGCAACTTCACTACACGTGGTGCGGGCTGCGGCCAAACCTTCCTCACCGGTTCCCGCGTTTGCGTTGCCCGTATTAACCACCAGAGCACGGATGTTCTTTCCCGAGGCCAGATGTTCACGCGCCACGATGACCGGAGCAGCGCAGAAACGGTTTTGTGTGAATACTCCCGCTACGGTAGCTTGCGGGGATAGTTGCATAACCAGCAAGTCTTTGCGGTTGGGCTTTTTGATATTGGCTTCAGTTGTTCCCAACACGATTCCTTTGACGGGCAGCAATGAAGAAAGTGTGGGTGCGGGTAAGTTGACAGGCATGATTAATAACGACCATCTAGTTTGGACATAGTATTACTCATCTCCATGGGATATTCTCTCTCAAGGGGAAATAAATTTAACTCAATTTACCGTGGCACTGTTTATATTTCTTACCGGATCCGCACGGGCAGGGATCATTGCGCCCAATTTTTTCACCACCGCGCACAAACGGATGATGCTCTTCCTTTACCGATTCTGTTTGACCGAGTGCTTCCTCATAATCAGCGTGATGGTACTGGACGTTTTCGGGAGCAGATGGAAGGTCGACGTCTTCAAGATCATCCTCGGCGCGGATTTGCACGTTCATCAGCATTTGTGTGACATTGCTCTTGATCGATTCCAGCATGGAAGAAAATAGCTCAAATGATTCGCGTTTATATTCCTGCTTGGGATTCTTCTGTGCATAACCGCGCAAGTGGATGCCTTGACGCAGGTGATCGAGTGCCGACAAGTGTTCGCGCCAGTGTGTGTCAAGGCTTTGCAGCATAACGATACGTTCATACTGGTGCATTCCCTCGGCGCCTACCAACTCCACCTTGGCTTGATATTGCTGCTGCGCGCTCTGAAACACCTTTTCCCGCAAGCCTGTTTCGTCGAGCTTTTTGTCCTCTTCCAGCCATTTTGCCAAAGGCAGATTTAACTGAAACTCTGCAGTCAGAGCCTTTTCCAGGGGAGGAATTTGCCACTGTTCTTCCATGCTGTGCGGGATAATATATTCGCTGATGGTGTCATCCAGAACATTATCGCGCATGGCCGAGATGGTTTCGGAAATGTCGGTGCTTTCAAGTAGTTCGTTACGTTGCTGGTAAATGACCTTGCGCTGATCGTTGGCCACATCGTCGTATTCCAGGATTTGTTTACGCATGTCGAAGTTGCGTGCCTCAACCTTGCGTTGCGCATTTTCAATTGCGCGCGTCACCCAGGTATGCTCAATTGCTTCGCCTTCGGGCAACTTGAATTTATTCATGATCGCAGCCACGCGGTCGGATGCGAAAATACGCAACAACGGGTCTTCCAGAGACAGATAGAAGCGGCTGGAACCGGGATCGCCTTGTCGCCCTGCACGACCGCGCAATTGGTTGTCGACACGGCGGGATTCATGGCGCTCGGTGCCGATGATGTGCAGGCCGCCGCTGGCGACAACTTGCTCATGAATAGGTTGCCATTCTGCGCGCAATTGCGCTACGCGCTGTTCACGGGTTGCAGAATCGAGAGTCTCATCCATACGCACGAGTTCGATGGGCTTTTCCACATTGCCACCCAGCACAATATCGGTTCCGCGACCTGCCATGTTAGTTGCAATTGTGATCATTTTAGGGCTACCCGCTTGAGCGATGATTTCCGCCTCGCGCGCATGTTGCTTGGCATTTAACACCTGATGCGGCAGTTTTTCTTTTTCCAGCAATTTCGACAACAACTCGGATGTCTCAATAGACGTTGTACCGACCAATACCGGTTGACCACGCTCATAGCAATCGCGCACATCGGCGATCACCGCCACATATTTTTCATTTGTCGAAAGGAAAACTTTGTCCATCAAATCTTTGCGTACGGTCGGACGATGCGGCGGGATAATGACGGTTTCCAAATTGTAAATAGACTGAAATTCGTAGGCTTCAGTATCCGCAGTACCTGTCATGCCTGACAGCTTGTGGTACATGCGGAAATAATTCTGGAACGTGATGGACGCGAGTGTCTGATTTTCCTTCTGGATGGATACACCCTCCTTGGCTTCCACTGCCTGATGCAAACCATCCGACCAGCGGCGACCGGCCATCAGGCGTCCGGTGAATTCGTCCACGATGGTCACCTCACCATCCTGAACCACATAGTGCTGGTCGCGGTGATATAAAGCATGGGCCCGCAACGCAGCGTACAGGTGGTGAATAAGGGTGATATTGGCCGGGTCGTATAAGCTACCCCCAGCCGGAAGTAAGCCGGCTTTGCTCAACAATTCTTCAGCATGCTCGTGGCCGATCTCGGTCAACAAAATCTGATGAGCTTTTTCATCCACACTGAAATCGCCTGGGCCATTTTCTTCCAATTGACGTGTCAGACTGGGTACCAGCTTGTCCATACGCAGGTACACTTCTACGTTATCTTCAGCTTGTCCCGAGATTATCAAAGGCGTACGTGCTTCATCGATCAGAATGGAATCCACCTCATCCACGATGGCGTAATTGAGCCCGCGCTGAAAACGCTCGTTGGCATGCGTAGCCATGTTGTCACGCAAGTAGTCAAACCCGAATTCGTTGTTGGTGCCATAGATAATGTCTGAGGCATAAGCGGCCTGCTTGTCTGCATGATCCATCTGCGACAGAATGGTACCAACCGTTAAACCGAGGAATCGGTATATCCGGCCCATCCATTGGGCATCACGGCTGGCCAGATAATCATTCACGGTCACTACATGAACACCTTTGCCGGACAAAGCATTCAGATAAGCCGGCAAGGTCGCCATCAGGGTTTTTCCCTCACCCGTGCGCATTTCAGCAATTTTGCCGTAATGCAGTACCATGCCGCCGATTAGTTGCACGTCGAAATGGCGCATCTGCAATACCCGCTTGCCGGCTTCACGCACGACGGCGAAAGCCTCGGGCATCAAGGCGTCCAGCGACTCACCCTGGGTATACCGCTGCTTGAACAGCCCGGTTTTGGCCTGGAGTTCTGCATCCGACAATTTCGCCACTTCCTCTTCAAGCGCGTTAATTGCCAGCACAGTCTGACGATATTCTTTAAGCAAGCGGTCGTTTCGGCTGCCGAAAATACTTTTTAATAGGTTGGAAATCATTGTTAATTCTTTTTATTCAATTCGTGGTGCACAATAAAAAAGGGTGAGGTGCGACACCTCACCCCCATTAACTAATTAAACCGCCGTCAACTTGCGTCGCTTTCGAGGAAACGCCGGGGGTTTTGGGCGATACCCTTGAATCTTACTTCAAAGTGCAAATGACTTCCGGTTGAGCGGCCTGTACTGCCCACCTCGGCAATTTCCTGTCCGCGACGTACCACTTGGCCGATTTTTACCAACAATCGCGAAGCATGTCCGTAACGTGTGACAATATCATTACCGTGATCAATTTCTACCATATTACCATACTGCGGGTGGAACCCCGAATACACTACGATGCCGGATGCTGAGGCCATAATGGGCGTGCCTGTCGGTGCCATGAAATCTACGCCTTCGTGCATGGCGTTTTTACCGGTGAAAGGATCGATGCGCCAGCCAAAATTGGAAGAGTAGTCGCCCAGGCTGACCGGTGCCACAGAGGGGAATTTATTTTTGTCGAGACTATCCTGCATCAACAGGGTTTCCATCGCAACCAGCTTGTCATTGCGATCATTCAATAGCTCCGATAGATTGGCCAGTTGTTGCTTTAAACTGGTCATCGACACATCTTGCTGAGGTGCCGGAATATACGGCCCCCCCTGGGGGGGAGCTTGCTCGAAGTTGAATTCCTGAGGTTTCATACCGCTCATTTTGGCCAGGCGCGCGCCCAGGGTGTCCAGCCGCAATAACTGAGCCTGCATTTGCCCCACTCTTACCGCCAGCGCATCCATGCTATCGCGCATGTAGGATTGTTGTTTTTGCTGCCCGTCCAGTTGGATGCCCAATATTTGCGGCTGGTAACGACCAATGGCATATTGCGTCAGAAAAACCATGCCAATTAAAAGGATCACTCCCGCCAGCAGATGTCTGCCGTGGAGCGTAATACTGTGTGCTTTTGCAAAACGATTGGAAACTAGAATAATATCCATCTCTACCCTTATATGGATTTAAACTTAAAATTGTGTCGCAACGCTTGAATACTTACTTCGGTGCGAGTCCCGAGCTCCGCCAACTATCCGGCAGGGCCGGAAAACTTATGGCATTGCAAAAGTTATACGAGCAAATTGCCCCGGCTTCTTTGCTCCCTTACAGTCGCGTTCACAAACTGGAGCGTCAGGTTTTGACGCTCGCGGCAAACAACAGTGCTATTGCTGCCAAATTGCGCCAAATTGCACCGACTCTAACCAAAATGTTTTTAGACGGGGGGTGTGAGGTTACTGGAATTCAGGTTCGGGTGCAAGTCACCTTCTCACCTCCCGCAGAATCCATTGTTCGGCCAGTGCTGAGCAGGGCCGGTCGTAACCGTCTGGTTGAACTGGCTGCAGGACTGCCGGACTCACCGCTGAAAAATGCCTTACAGCGACTTGCCCGGAAGTCTCCTGAAAAATCAAATAATTAATTTGGTAGATCCAAATTGCTGCGGGTAAATTTTTGTCCCGTATGCGGCAATGTCCGCGCAATAACCCATGCACTGATCTCGGTTGCGCCGGCATTGCGCAATGCAATCGACACTTCATTCAGCGAGGTGCCGCTGGTCATGACATCATCCACTACGGCAATATGCTTACCCGATAAATCCAGTGAGCAGATAAACGCGTTGCGCATGTTTTTGCCCCGCTCTTTCCATTTTAACGTCGATTGCGGTGGAGTATCCCGCACTCGCTGGCAGGCATGTGCGAGAAGCGGTATATTCAGGCGGTTTGCAATATGCCGTGCCAGTTCCTGTGATTGATTAAATCCGCGCCCACGCAAGCGGGATCGGTGCAGTGGCATGGCAATAATATAATCCGGACGATGTTGAACATGCCGTACCAGACTCTCTGCCAACCCATCAACCAGCATGAGTCGCTCACCGAATTTGAGTGCCTGAACCAGTTTGTCCAATGGGAAAGCGTACGAGAACACCGCCAAAGTACGGTCAAATTTGGGCATGCGCTTGATGCACCGTCCGCAGATATCTCCATGGAGCGTGGGCAACGCGCAAACCGGGCAATGGGGAACGGTGAGATAAGGCAGTGTAGCATCGCAAGCATTGCACCATGCCCCATTGTGGCTGAAGGAACCGCATAACAGGCACGGCTGAACGGGAAGTGCCTGCCTAAATTTTGTGCGAATGTTTAAAAAGAAACCGTTCAAAATTGACAAGATATAGCCCTTTCACGGATGATGACGCTTTCTGCAATCTACTCTCTTTAGTAATCATGCAAACAGAAACCGTACATTTTGCCCGTCCCGTCACCTCTGAAATGGATAACGCTCGCTGGAGCGTTGCCGAAGTTGAGAAGTTATTCAAGTTGCCCTTTTCCGACTTGCTGTACCGTGCACAGCAAGTTCATCGCGAACATTTTGACCCCAATGAGGTACAGTTATCCACGCTGTTGTCGATCAAAAGCGGCGGCTGTTCGGAGGATTGTGGCTATTGCCCGCAGTCTGCATTCCATTCCACCGGGGTGGAAAATAAGAAAATGCTGGATATTGAAACGGTAGTTCAGGCTGCTCGTATTGCCCAGCAAAATGGTGCCGAGCGTTTTTGCATGGGCGCGGCCTGGCGTGAACCCAATGATCAGGATATGCAAAGTGTCGTGGAAATGGTCAAGGCGGTTCGCGCGCTTGGCATGGAAACGTGCGCAACTTTGGGTATGCTATGCGAGCAGCATGTCGAAAAACTGCGTGAGGCCGGACTGGATTACTACAATCACAACCTGGATACCGCACCGGAATTTTACGGCGAAATCATTACCACGCGGGATTATCAGGATCGTCTGGATACCTTGGCGAGGGTGCGTGAGGCCGGCATCAACGTATGCAGCGGCGGGATTATCGGCATGGGCGAAAGTCTCACCCAGCGTGCCGGCTTGATCGCTCAACTGGCTAATCTGAATCCCTATCCAGAAAGTGTGCCGATCAATAATCTGGTAAAAGTCGAAGGTACGCCACTGGAAAGCGCGGAGGAACTTGATCCGCTGGATTTCGTGCGAACCATCGCCGTGGCACGAATCACCATGCCAACGGCTCGCGTGCGTCTTTCTGCTGGGCGTCAACAAATGAGCGATGCCGTGCAGGCATTATGTTTTCTGGCCGGTGCCAACTCGATGTTTTACGGCGAGCAGTTGCTGACTACCGGAAATCCCGAGATGGAACGGGATCGCGCATTGCTGGACAAACTGGGTATGTATTCCCTCACGGATAAGCATTAACAAAGATTAGTTTTGTCTGCTGGTCGGTGTGTAGAATACCGAGCAAGAAATCGCGACAATGCATCGTTTAAAATGAATATTGCGCTTTTCTGCCCCGGTAGTTCCGTGAATATAAGTTGAGTCATAATCATTAGACATGAAAAATGATCCAGACATAGAAGCAGTAAGTAACCTGCAGGTATTGATCGCCCGTGAGACTGGTGCGCCGCTCAAACTCGCCGCTGAAGCTGAGATGAAATCAATCATTCGGCAGGCGTATTGTGCTGATGATACGTATGACGAAATTGAGGAAGAGAATGCCTTCGTGCGCTGCGAAGTGACCATTCTGATTGCTGACTTGAGAGGCTTCACCTCCATTACCTCCACATTTCCTGCCGGTACGGTAATTTCGATACTCAATCGCTGCCTTGCCCGCATGAACGAAATAGTATTTCGTCATCATGGTGTCGTTGATAAATTCATGGGCGATTCGATCTTGGTCCTGTTTGGTGCACCCGTTAAGCACCCGGATGATGTACAACGAGCTTTAACTTGCGCAATCGAAATGCAACTCGCAATGGTCGAACTGAACAATCAGGATCGGCAGGAAGGTTTTCCTGAGTTGTTCATGGGTATTGGCATTAATACCGGTACCGTAATGGCTGGCAGGTTCGGCTCAAACTTCTACTCTGAATATACAGTGATAGGAGACGAAGTCAATCTCGCTTCACGTATCGAAGCCTTCAGTCTCCGGGGTCAGGTCTTGCTAAGTGAGAAAACCTATGATTCTTGCCGGGACTTTGTAACTGCAAGCGAGGCAATGGAAGTTTTCGTTAAAGGCAAGCCCCAACCTGTCAAATTGCGTGAGTTATATTCAATCCCCTCGCTTAAACTTGAAGTTCCTCGCAAAGAGGTTCGCCGAAGTCATCGCATGGAAGTTCATCTTCCCTGTTCTTTTAACCTGCTTCAAAACAAGATCGTGATGCCTAAAAAAATTAGCGCAACCATATGCGACATTGGCTATCACGGCGTACAGATTGAAATAAATTATCCGCTCAAGGAATTCGACGACATAAAACTTGAATTTGAGTTACCTTTGGTTGACTTCAAGGCAACAGACATCTATGCCAAGGTTGTGACTGTAAAACATGACGGGAATCTCTATTTTGCAGGTATTGAGTTTACGTCCTCCAGTCCGGTAACAAACATGAAAATACAGTTGTTCGTGCAGCTGTTAGTGGCAGCAGCATCATGAATTAACATAGGTAAAGCTATTGAGTGGTTGATTTTCAACAAGCTGAGAATGTGCGAAACCTACGCACATTTGACATATTAGATGCAGTAGTTGCGTGTGATCTGAAAAAAGTGTCCGAAAGATTGGGTTGTATGATTGGGTCAATGACAATAAATCAACTTTGCGAACGACTGCAATTCGGTAGCCAATCTGGCGTCATTAACTTCCGGTTAGTGCCTATTGCTCAATCAGAGACGTTCTTAAGTTTGGACGATTAAAGGAGTTCTTTTGATAACGCTGGCTCTGGTTATAGGTTTTGCTATATGTGCAGTAATTTTCTTTCTGATTCCTGCCATGTTTGGCAAGGGTGAGACCGCTTCACCTGCTGCCTCTGATTCAGACGACAATAGCCTTAACGGGGTTGGTTTTGGTGATCGCGGATCGGAAAGATTAATTGAAAGTGAATATGAAATTAAGCATAACCCAAAACCGAATGCGGACTTCATAAAAAATTTAATCTGGATTGTCGCTATCGCAGTTGCGGCACTTGTTGTTTATTATATAGCTTCACCGTATCAAAACTGCCTGGCAAAATCAGATAAGAATTGGTGCGCCAAATATACAAACTGGTAATTAATAAACTTCCATTTTTCCTTTGTGTCGATTTGAGACGTTCATCCCCAACTGACATAACACAACCTATAAACCATTTATGCCATTTACCGAACTTCAGCGTCAACTCGATGTACGTGCTGAAAAAGGTTTGCAGCGCTACCGCCGCGTGCTTGAATCGCCGCAGGGCGTACATATTACCTTGGAAGGGAAACCGTATCTTTCATTTTGCAGTAATGACTATCTTGGACTGGCCAATCATCCGCAACTGATTGCCGCTATGCAATTGGGAGCACAGCATTATGGTGTGGGCAGCGGGGCATCTCATTTGGTGAGTGGTCACTTTGCCGCTCATCAACAGTTCGAAAATCAACTTGCAGAATTTGTTAATAAGCCCGCCGCTTTATTATTCTCCACCGGATATCTTGCCAACCTGGGTGCGGTACAGGCACTGGTCGGGCGCGGTGACACTATATTTGCTGACAAACTGAACCACGCATCGCTCAATGATGCCATGTTGTTATCCCGCGCTGAAATAAAGCGTTACCGCCATAATGATGTGGCTCAACTGGAACAGATGCTTGCAGGAGCTCATGCCGGTAGAAAACTCATTATCACCGATGCGGTTTTCAGTATGGATGGGGATACGGCTCACCTACCTGAAATATTGGCTCTGTGCGAGGGGTATGAGGCGTGGCTATTGATTGACGATGCACATGGCTTTGGCGTGCTGGGTCAATCGGGGCAAGGTTCGTTGGCATACTTTAATCTGGCTTCACCCCGTGTAATTTATATGGCTACGCTGGGTAAAGCGGCGGGAGTAGCCGGGGCCTTTATCGCAGCCGGGCAGGTGGTGATAGAAACTTTGGTGCAATGTGCGCGCAGCTACATTTACACAACGGCAAGTCCACCTGCTCTGGCACTCGCGTTACAGGCAAGTTTGTCACTGTTGAGTTCGGAAGATTGGCGGCGGGAACACTTGCACAAAATGATTGCCCAGTTGCGCGCGGGATTGGCAGACTTGCCGTGGAAGTTGATGTCATCCTCTACCCCCATCCAACCGTTGCTGGTGGGCAGCAACGAAGATGCGGTTGCACTGGCGGATGCGTTGCTCGCACGCGGCATCTGGGTGCCTGCCATTCGCCCGCCCACGGTACCGCCAGGCACAGCACGACTGCGTATCACACTGTCTGCTGCACACACCGAAGAAAATGTGGCTCAACTGATAGAGGCACTGCATGAACTTGTATGTTGAAAGCCACGGTAGCGGCGCGCAGCTGATAATGATTCATGGCTGGGGGATGCACGGCGGTTTCTGGGACAGTGTTGTTCCGAAGTTGGCGAAACAATTCACAGTACATTGCCTCGATTTGCCGGGGCATGGTTATAGTAATTTCTCTACTCCCGTAGTCGGTGAGTGTGTAGCGAGAGGGAGACAGTCGGCAGGAGGAGAGGAAAGACAGGTCGAACACAACAACATCCTTCCTTTAATCCAGCCCCTCTCACGCTTGCAGGAGAGGGGGCTTGAGCAGATTGACTCAATCGTCGATGCGCTGTCCGCACAATTCACCGAGCCGCTCAATGTCTGCGGCTGGTCGCTGGGCGGGCTAGTTGCGCTACGTTGGGCACAACTTGCCCCGCACCAAGTGCAGCGTCTGGTTGTGGTCGCCAGTACTCCCTGCTTTGCCGAACGCAAGGATTGGCTATTCGGCGTTCCGGCAGAAACTTTGCAACAATTTTCCGCTGATCTGGAACGGGATCATGTTGCCATGCTGCGACGATTCCTCACCTTGTTAGTGCGCGGCGGGGGCAATGAACGCGAGTTGCTGGCGGACTTACGCTCCCGACTGTTCAGCCATGGTCAGCCCGATATAAACGCATTGCGAGAGGGGCTGGAAATATTACGTGACGTGGATTTTCGCACGGAACTACCCAACATTTCCCAACCCGTTCTGCTCATCGCCGGAGAGTGCGATAAACTGACACCTGCGGAAGCGTCAGTGACCATTGCGCAAGCATTACCCAATGCGCGCGTGGTGAAAATTGCCGGCGCAGCACATGTGCCATTTTTGTCGCAGCCGGATTTTTTTGTGGAGCTTATATCGGATTTTTTGCATGGATGAATTTTTGATAGACAAAAAACAGGTCCGTCGTGCCTTCAGTCGGGCGGCACGTGAATATGATGCCGCAGCCGTGCTGCAGCGCGAGGTGTGCCAGCGTATGCTGGAAAGACTGGATTATATTAAGCTGCAACCGGGCAGAATTCTCGATGCGGGCAGCGGCACTGGCTGGGGTACGCGCCAATTGGCCGAGCGTTATCCGGTAGCGCATGTGGTGGCGCTCGATATTGCCTTGGGCATGTTGAATATGGCACGCGAGAAGTCGAGCTGGTGGCACAAGCTGTTTTCCAGCAATCAACAGAATCATGTTTGTGCCGATGTTGAAGCGCTTCCGCTGGCAGCGAACAGCGTGGGAATGGTGTGGTCTAATCTGGCATTGCAATGGTGCAATGATTTGCCGGCGACTTTCAGTGATTTGCACCGGGTGATAAAAACAGAGGGGCTGCTCGTGTTCAGCACGTTCGGACCGGATACGTTGAAAGAATTGCGCAGTGCCTTTCACGGTGTGGATGAGCACAATCACGTCAGCCGCTTTGCCGACATGCATGATCTTGGCGATATGCTCACCCACAGCGGTTTTGCCGAGCCCGTGATGGAAATGGAGATGATCACGCTGACCTACGACGATGTAAAATCCGTGATGCAGGATTTGCGCAGCATCGGCGCCCATAATGCCACTTCCGGACGGGGGCAGGGCATGATGGGTAAGGCGGCATGGAAACACGTGCAGGAGCGCTATGAGAGCTTCCGCCGCGAAGGCAAATTGCCGGCCACTTTCGAGATTATTTATGGACATGCGTGGAAGCCGAAACCCAGAGTGACGGCGGAC
>Ga0208872_1002092_pt1 | contig 11726 bp, 9 predicted proteins | sample CryBogCBH12Aug08_FD_185508 | JGI IMG/M metagenome (GOLD analysis project Ga0208872, IMG submission 185508) | Freshwater microbial communities from Crystal Bog, Wisconsin, USA - CBH12Aug08 (SPAdes) | ecosystem: Environmental > Aquatic > Freshwater > Lake | place: Crystal Bog, Wisconsin, USA... | reverse complement strand
GTGGGGGTCCAGGTCAGGACCAGCTTCGGCCAGGATCCCTCCACGAAGAAGTGGCACGAGGACCCGCGCCCCGTGGCCGCCGGGGGCAGCGCCGCGGTGCTGGTCTTCATCGACAAGAACGGCAACGGCATCATGGACGCCGACGAGAAGCCGGTCGAGGGTGTCGGCTTCCTGGTGGACGGCGTCCCCCAGGAGGTCAAGACCGACGCCACCGGCCACGCCCTGCTGATGCACCTGCCCGCCAACCGGGACGTGAACCTGGGCCTGAACATCAACGACCTGGAAGACCCCTCCCTGCAGCCCGTTCGCAAGGGCCTGCGCTTCGTGGCCCGGCCCGGTCTGCCCCTGCAGGCCACCTTCCCTGTGGTGGCCTTCGGCGAGCTGGCGGGCACGCTGCGCAGCCGGGGCCCCGCGGGCGCCAAGGTCCTGGCCGGCGTCACCCTGGAGCTGGTGGACGACAAGGACCGCGTGGTCCAGCGCCAGGTCTCCTCCTTCGATGGCTACTTCGACTTCGCCGACATCCCGCCCGGCAGCTACCACCTCCAGGTCCCCGCCACCTGGCTGAGCAAGCGTCAGCTGAAGCTGGCCAAGCCGATCCCCGTGCAGATCGACCCCTCCGGCAGCCAGCTCCTGGGGCAGCTCGTGGACCTCGTGCCCGAAAGCTGAGTCCAGCTCGCCGCTGAATGGGAATAAGGGATAACCACAAAACACAAAGGGCACAAAAGGGGACGGCCATGGACGACTTGGCGGTCCCTGCGGTGATCGCTGGCCAGTCGCGGGTGTCGGACCTCCGCCCCTCTTGGCAGATTTGCCAGTCCACTGGATACTGGGGCTTTCGGGTTTTTGTAAGTTTCAACATGTGATCTAGAGAGCGCCGGAGGCTCCCGTGAGTGAGCAGTTTCTCGATACCAATGTCCCCGGCAACCCGGCCTACCACTTCTCGATCCAGCCCCCGGTGCGCGACGGCGGCGCGGGCTGGCTCCAGCGGCCCGAGCTGATCCCGGGCGCGGGCACCGCCACCCAGTGCGTGCACGGCGGCGTGCAGCCGGATCCCTCCTACGGCGCCGTGATGCCGCCGGTGTACCTCTCCTCGACCTTCGCCTTCAAGGACATCCTCACCAACGCGGGCTACGACTACACCCGCAGCGGCAACCCCACCCGCGCGGCCCTGGAGGAGGCCATCGCCCTGCTGGAGGGCGGCCACGGCGCCACCTGCACCAGCACCGGCATGAGCGCCATCCTGGTGGCCCTGAACCTGCTGCCCCACGGCAGCCACCTCATCAGCACCGTGGACTGCTACGGCGGCACCTTCCGCCTGCTGGAGCACGCCAAGCGCTTCTTCGGCCTGGAGGTCACCTACCTGGACCTCGCGGACCTCGCCGCCGTGCAGGCGGCCTTCCAGCCCAACACGCGCATGGTCTGGATCGAGACGCCCTCCAATCCCCTGCTGCGCCTCACGGACATCGCCGCCGTGGCCGCCCTCGCCCACGCCCAGCCGGACTGCCTGGTGGCCGTGGACAACACCTTCCTCTCACCCTTCCTCCAGCGCCCCTTCGACCTGGGCGCGGACCTGGTCATCCACTCCACGACGAAGTACCTCAACGGCCACAGCGACGTGGTGGGCGGGGCCGTGGTGGCGGCCCCGGGCCGACTGGCGCTCACCCAGCAGATCCAGAGCGTGAACAACCTGCTGGGCACCTCCCAGGCGCCCCACGACTGCTTCCTGGTGCTGCGCGGCCTCAAGACGCTGCCCCTGCGCATGCGCCAGCACGAGGCCAACGCCCAGGTGCTGGCGGAGTTCCTGGCGGCCCATCCCGCCGTGGGCAAGGTCCACTACCCGGGCCTGTCCACCCACCCCCAGCACGCGCTCGCCCGGCGCCAGCAGAAGGGCTTCGGCGCCATGCTCAGCTTCGAGCTGAAGGAGGGCGGCAACGCCCGGCTGAACCACGTGCTGCGCGGCCTGCGCTGGTTCACCCTGGCCGAGAGCCTGGGCGGCGTGGAGTCCCTGGTGGCCCACCCCGCGTCCATGACCCACGCGTCCATGACCCCCGAGGCCCGGAAGCGCGCCGGCATCAGCGACGACCTGATCCGCCTGTCCGTGGGCCTCGAGGACGTCAAGGACCTCCGCGAGGACCTGGCCCGGGCGCTGACCTTCGGGTGAGGGGGCTGCCAGCTATCAGCTGTCGGCTCTCAGCTGTCAAAAGCGGGTTCCAACGGGGGGTGGGGGCGAAGCCGCTGCGTCTAAAGCCAAGCAACTACCTACCACCGATGAAGGCCGATAAAATCGGTGGCAACAAAAGGCTATTCCAGTGGCTATTCCACTCGAGCCCGCACGCCCACCTGCTGGACTCGGCGGTTGTGTGTTTTAAATAATATTTAACCATTTTAATTTTTTTGATTGACTATTTGTTTTCCCGCTTCTAGGCTTGGGTCTTCGGATGCAACCCCAACCCTCTTCCCGGAGTTTCCCATGACCAAGGCCTACCGCCCCGAGACCGTCGCCCTGCATGGCGGCCAGTCCCCGGATCCCGTCACGCTCAGCCGCGGGGTGCCCATCCACCGCACCAGCTCCTACGTGTTCAAGAACACTGAGCACGCGGCGAACCTCTTCGCGCTGAAGGAGCTCGGCAACATCTACACGCGCCTGATGAACCCCACCACGGATGTGCTGGAGCAGCGCATCTCCCAGCTGGAGGGCGGCGCCGCCTCCCTGGCGGTGGCTTCCGGCACCTCGGCCATCTTCTACGCCATCATCACGCTGGCCCAGGCGGGCGACCACATCGTCAGCGCCAACAACCTCTACGGCGGCACCTACACGCAGTTCGATTCGATCCTGCCCGCCCTGGGCATCACGACCACCTTCGTGGATCCCAAGGACCCTGAGAACTTCCAGAAGGCCATCACCGAGAAGACCCGCGCCATCTTCATCGAGACCATCGGCAACCCCGTCCTCGAGGTCACCGACATCGAGAAGATCGCCGCGGTGGCCCACCGCAACGGCCTGCCCCTCATCGTGGACGCGACCTTCTCCACGCCCTACCTGCTGCAGGCCATCGCGCACGGCGCCGACATCGTGGTGAACTCGCTCACCAAGTGGATCGGCGGCCACGGCACCGGCATCGGCGGCATCATCACCGACTCCGGCAAGTTCAACTGGAAGGGCGGCCGGCATCCCCTGTTCACCGAGCCCGATCCCAACTACCACGGCCTGCGCTGGGCCCTCGACCTCCCCGAGCCGCTGGCGCCCCTGGCCTTCATCCTCCGCACCCGCACCGTGCCCCTGCGCAACCTGGGCGCGGCCATCGCGCCGGACAACTCCTGGCTCTTCCTCCAGGGCCTGGAGACCCTGCCCCTGCGCATCGTCCGCCACAGCGAGAACGCCCTGGCCGTGGCGAAGTTCCTCCAGAAGCATCCCAAGGTGTCCTGGGTGCGCTACCCGGGCCTGCCCGGGGATCCCAGCCACGCCCTGGCCACGAAGTACCTGAAGCACGGCTTCGGCGGCATGGTGGTCTTCGGCATCAAGGGCGGCCAGGAGGCGGCGGTGAAGCTCATCGACGGCATCACCCTGTTCTCGCACCTGGCCAACGTGGGCGACGCCAAGAGCCTCATCCTGCACCCCGCCAGCACCTCCCACTCCCAGCTCACCGAGGCCCAGCAGCGGGCCGGCGGCCTCACGCCGGATCTGGTGCGCCTCTCCATCGGCATCGAGCACATCGACGACATCCTGGAGGCCCTGGAGGACGGGCTCGCCCTCGCCTGAACCCCCATGACGGAGTCCTGCCCCATCTCCCCCGAGCTGGTCGATGACCGGACCACCCGCATCGGCGCGGGCCTGATCATCCTGCTCACCCTGGCCAGCCTGGGGCTCGGACAGACCTGGCCGCCGCTGCTGCTGGCCGTCGATTTCGGCCTCCGCAGCCGCGGCTGGACCGCCTGGAGCCCCGTGGCCCAGGCAGCCCGGGTTCTCCGCTCGGCGGCGGGACTCCAGCCCAGGCCCACCAATGCCGGCCCCAAGCGCTTCGCCGCAGGGGTGGGGGCCACCTTCACGCTCGGGATTGCTCTCGCGTCGCACTTCCGACAGCCCAGCTTGGTTCTGGCTCTCGCCACCACGCTGCTCCTGTGCGCGGCGCTCGAGGCCGGACTGGGCTTCTGTGTGGGCTGCAAGGTCTACAGTCTCCTCAGGGCCACCTTCTCCGCCAGCCGTGTCTCCCTGGAGCAACCATGAGCAGCGAACCCGCCCGCCTCTGGAGAAAGCCGTCGGCCTCGGAGGACTTCTCCAGCCTGGTGGCCGCCATCGTGGCGAGCGACTTGGCCGAGCCCCTTACGCGCCACATCGACGCGGGCTCGCTGCCCAGCCGGGACGCCGTGATCGACCTCGTGAAGAAGCTGCGGGAGCTGCTGTTCCCGGGCTACTTCGGCAAGCAGAACCTGTCCACCCAGACGCTGGAATACTACGTGGGCGAGCTGGTGGGGGACATCCGCACCCGGCTCTTCGAGCAGGTGCAGAACGTCCTCCGCCACCAGGCCGCCCGCCATGGCAGCCCCACCCAGGACTTCGAGGCGGCCGCCGAGGACATCGTCCACACCTTCCTGGAAGCCATCCCCCGGCTGCGCGCAACGCTGGCCACGGACGTGCAGGCGGCCTTCGAGGGGGATCCCGCCGCCGTGGACACGGACGAGGTGATCTTCTCCTATCCGGGCATCTTCGCCCTCACGGTCCACCGCATCGCTCACGAGCTGCACCTCCTGGGAGTGCCGCTCATCCCCCGCATCATGAGCGAGTACGCCCACGCCCTCACGGGCATCGACATCCACCCGGGCGCCACCATCGGCGCCTACTTCTTCATCGACCACGGCACCGGCGTGGTGATCGGCGAGACCACGGTCATCGGCGAATACGTGAAGATCTACCAGGGCGTGACGCTGGGGGCCCTCTCCACCCGGGGCGGCCAGTCGCTCAAGGGCGTGAAGCGCCACCCCACCCTGAAGGACCGCGTCACGGTCTACTCAGGCGCCTCGATCCTGGGCGGCGAGACCGTCATCTGGGAGGAAGCGGTGATCAGCAGCAACGTCTTCGTCACCCAGACCGTGCCGCCCCAGACCCGCGTCACCGTCAAGAACCCCGAGCTGCAATACCGCAACCACCTGCCCCAGGAGTTCAAGCAGGACGTGCCGAGCGACTGGGTGATCTGAGCATGGCCAGGATCACCGGCGGGTTGGGTTCGAGTTGGCGCAGGGCCGACAGCAACCCCCAGCCAAGGTCATCTGGATTTGATCAACGAGCACCGGTGGACCACGCCTCACCCCAGTCCAATGCTTTCAAGGTGCTTCTGGAGTTCCCTCAGCCCGAAGGGCTTTGACAGCAAGGTGACGCCAGGATAAGCCGAGGCAAGGTCCAGCGCAGTCTGGTCAACTCGGCCCGTTGCCAGCAGGACAGGCACTTCTGGGCGCAACACACGCAGGCGAGGCAGGGTCCCGTAGCCGCCCAGTCCTGGCATATTCATGTCCAGGATGACGAGGTCAGGCTCCAGCCCTGCTTCCAGCATGGCCAGCGCCTCCTCGCCACTCTGGGCTGCCGTCACCGCAGTGTTGCCCAGGACTTCCAGGATCGCCTGGTTCGAGCTCTGGATGAGGTCATCGTCATCTATAAGCAGCACCTTCAAGGTTCCGAGGGGAATCGGGGTGGTCTCCGCAACCGCCACGGTTCCAGACTGGGCGGGGGCTTCTTGCTCGCAGGCAGGGAAGCGCAGTATCACGCGGGTGCCATGGCCAGGTTCGCTCTCAATCGCCATCTGCCCCCGGTGCGCCTTCACAGTGCTAAAGACGATGGACAGGCCCAGTCCTGTGCCCTTTCCTGTCCCCTTGGTGGTGAAGAAGGGATCCATGGCCTTCTCCAGGACCTCCTTTGGCATTCCCATGCCGTTGTCTTCTAAGACAACTTCAATCCAGTCGTGGTCAACGTTGCGGGTGTGCAGGGTGAGGGTGCCGTTCTCCGACATGGCATCCACGGCATTGAGGCAGAGGTTCATGGAGGCATGGGCTAGGGCATTGGCATCGCCCAGGATGGGCCGCAGCTCCTCTGCCAGCTTGTTCTCCAGGCGGACCTTCGCCAGGGTCGTCCGCTCCAGAAGGGCAACCTCCTCCTTGAGAATCTCATTCATATCGACCTTCTTATTCTCAGCGAGGTCCTGGCGGGAGAAGTTCAGCAGGCTCTTCACCATATTGCCGCCGCGCACGGTGGCCTTGCAGATGGTGTCAAGGGCCTGATGAAGGGGGCTGCCAACAGGCAGGCTGCCGATGTGGGCCGACGCCAGGCCAAGAATGGCCCCCAACACATTGTTCATGTCATGGGCTACGCCCCCAGCCAAGGTGCCGAGGCTTTCCATTTTTTGGGACTGCTGAAGCTGGGCCTGGAGTTTGGTCTTGTCCACCTCAGCCTGCTTTTGTTCCGTGAGGTCGAGGATGGATCCTTCGAGAATGCCTTCCTCCCTGAACAGCTTTACGGAAGTGGCGCAGTGGCGGGTCTCCCCGCTGGCATTCACAAGGTCGAATTCGTAGTCTTTCACCTGCCCATCCGCAAGAAGCTGGCGAACCATCTCCTCCCGTCTCTTCTGATCAACCCACACCGCACTGGAAGGCTGGTGCCGGAACTCATCCATCGTCCTGCCAAGGAGCTGGAGGTACTTGGTGTTGAATTCCAGGATTTCACTGCCGTCCAGCCTGGTCCGGAACATGGAGACATTGGCGTTGTTGAACAAGTTGCGATAACGCTCCTCACTCGCTCTCAGGGCTTCTTCAGCCGCCTTGCGTTCCGTGATGTCATGACCCTGGGCGATGGTCGCAATAGGGGTATGGCCATCCGCAGCGAACAGGGTGGCGGAATTCCAAAGCACCGTTCCGACCGTCCCATCCAGGTGCTGGATCTTGATCTCCACCGCCTCCCACCGCTCGCCGGTCAGGGTCTTGCGGATCAGGTCCATCGAGTTTTCTGCCAGTTCCGAAGGGAACAGGATTTCCAGGGACTTGCCGAGAACCTCGGGTTCGACCCGGCCTGTCAGGATTTCAAACGCCCGATTGAACCGCGTGATCCGGAACTCAGGGTCCCAGACGATGATCGGCGCGTTGGCGTAGTTGAGCAGATTCTCAAGGTAGGCGTTAGTCCCCTGCAACCGCTTCCGACCATTGTGAACGGTCCAGGCCCAGGTGCCGAACATAAGCAACGCCATGCCCAGGCTGCCTGCAGCCCAGGCGATGTATTTCGCCGGAAATCGTGGCGGCTCGTAGATTCCCAACCATTGGTTATAGATTCGCTGATACTCGCCGCTGTTCTTGATGATCAACAGCCCCTGGTCCAACCGGTCGCGCAGCTCTGTGTTCCCCTTCTTCACTGCGAAGGCAAACTCGCGCCGGTATTCTTTCAGGGGCGGCCCCGCCTGGATTCCATCCAATCCGCGCTCTTTCAGGACTCTGGTTCCCTGCACCAGCGGAGCGAGAACGGTGTCGTTCTGCCCGGAAGCCAGCAACCTCAAGGCATCGGGGAGGGTGTCGGCAAACACCAGCTCAGCCGAGAAGCCTTGGCTCGCCAGGGCATGATGGGCCGCATCCGAGCGGACGACGATGATCCGTCGGCTCCGGGCATCCCCAAGGGACCTCAGCGGGGGCTCCCCCTTGCGCACAAAGAAGCAGTCGTAGCCTATGGTGTGGGTCTGGGTGAATTCGACCAGCCCTTCCCGTGCCGGGAGCCGCGTGACCGTCGGCAAGGCATCGATGTCACCCTTCAGCAGCCCCTTCCAGGCGCCGTCCCAAGTGCTGACCCGGTGGCTGATTGGGATGTCCATGACGCGGGCGACAGCCGAAAGGAGGTCAATGGAGAAGCCCACTGCGCGGCCACTTGAATCCACGTCGGCATAGGGGGAAAACCCGATCTCAGAGCCGACAACGATGGGACGGGGCGGCTCGGGGGACTTCGCCTGGGACGAGGCGGACAGACAAAAGGCTGAAACAAGCCATACCGAAATTGAAATGACAACAGCGCTTGCCACCTTGCGCGAACGGCTCAAGCCCTGCTTGTCCCGTGCTGATGCCTCGGCCAGCTTCTGGAGGCGGACGATCGCAGGGTGAGACTTCCAAAGGGGGGTCATAGTTGACACTTATCGGTCAGCTCGTCCTGGAGATGAAATCCCGTTCACCCCTGACGGTTCCTGGATTTCTGAGGGTTCATCACGGGATTCCGGAGAGCAGCCTTGCTTCCGCAAATACCTTGATTTTATGAACGGTAATAAGCTCCTGTCTTTCTTGTTTGCGAACTGGTTCGAGTTGATCCAGCCCAGGTTGACCTAGATCACTGACCTTTGGGTCGACAATGGGCTCAGCCGTGGAAGAGCCCGCGCCATGACGGCCTGTGGAGGCTGGCCACGCTGAGGAGCGTCCGATGGGCCTCGAGAAGATCCTGCGCACCCACCGGGAGGAGATCCTGGCCAAGGCCATCGCCTCCCTGCACCGATCCCACCTGGAGCACTACGAAGCCGCCGGGGCCGCCGAGATCCGCGAGCGGCTCGGCACCCTGCTGGACCTGGTCATCGCCGCCGTCCTGGAGCGCAACCTGGCCCCGGTCATCAGCCATGCCAGCGCCGTGGCCACGGCCCGCTTCGAGGCGGGCGTCGACCTGGCCGAGGTGCAGACGGCCTACAACGTCCTGGAAGAGGTGCTCTGGCTGGAGATCCTGAAGACCCTGCCCGCGGCGGACCAGGCCGAAGCGCTGGGCCTGGTGGGCACCGTCCTCGGCACCGGCAAGGACATGCTCGCCCGGCAGTACGTGTCCCTGGCCACCCAGACCCACACGCCCTCGCTGGACCTCAAGGCCCTGTTCTCGGGCACGGACAGCCTCTAGATCAACGTGATGGCGTAGATGACGGAGAGCACCGCCAGGGTGACCATGCCCCTGGCCGCCAGGTTGGCGGTCCGGCGGGTGCCGAACAGGTAGGTGTAGGCCACCTTGAGCAGGTTGTTGCTGGCGCTGGCGATGACGATGGCCTGCAGCACATGGACGGTGCCGATGCCCAGGTTGCCCTGCAGCACCGAGGCCACGAAGGGGGTGATGTCCGAGCAGCCGACCACGAAGGACAGCATCCGGAGGCCCATGCCCTGGTAGAGGCTGAGGGCGTACTTGGTCGCCAGGGACACCGCCACGAACATGAAGGCGAAGAAGAAGGCGGAGTTGAGCTCCAGGGGGTTCTTCCGCAGGGCCGGCTCCTCGGCCTCGCCCGGCACGAAGTCGGCTGCGGCGTTCACCAGCGCCTCCGGCGTGCTTGCCGGAGCCTCCTGGGGCACCAGGACCGGATCCGGGCTCTGCCGCCGGATCCAGATGCCGTAGGCTGCCGCGAGCAGGGCCAGGACCACCAGGGCCGGGCCTACCTGCAGGAGCGACTGGAACCGGAAGATCGCGACCAGCACCAGCAGGCGGAGGTACATCATGGCGACGGCCAGCAGGATCGCGGCCGCGGCCTCTTGGTCGTGACCGGGGCTGCGCCTGGACTTCTTGGCCAGGACGAGCACGGCCGCGGTGCTGGAGTAGACGCCGCCAATCAGGCCGGTGAGCAGCAGGCCCTTCCGGGGGAACAGGTAGGTCTGCAGCACGTAGCCCAGGTACGAGATGGACGTGGTGATGACCACCGCCAGCCAGATCTGCCGGGGCGTGACCGGGAGCGCGGCGAAGACCTGGGCCAGGAACCCGGTGGCGACGGGCGCGCCGGAAAGCAGGGGCAGCACCACTCCGGCGATCGCCAGGAACTTGCAGGCCGTGACGACTTCGCCCGTCTCCAGCCGGTCCGTGAACGCCCGGATCTTCCCCTTGGAGTGCAGCACGAACAGGATGGAGACGCCGAAGAGCACCAGGAACCAGTGGGGCTGGTTGAGGGCCACGGGCCCGGTGGTGTAGGTCAGCAGCGCGATCAGCACGCCGATCATCCCGGAGCTCTTCTTCTCGTGGACCTTGTTGCTGTAGTAGACCAGCAGGAAGGGCACCACCGCGGCCATGCCCACCAGGAAGGCGTAAGGGCCGATGGCCGGGATCTGGTAGAGCATGAAGCCCAGCAGGCCGAGGAACACGAAGGTGCGGACCGTGCCGAAGGTGTCGAACTTCTTTTCGCTCTCGTAGTAGTCGCGCAGACCGATGCCGATCAGCGTGCTGATGGCCAGGGTCAGGAGGAAAGGCGCGACCTGGGGTGGGAACATGCGGAACTCCGACGGGGGCAGCGCGGAAGGCCGGGAGAAGGGGGAAGCTCCCTGCCCAGGGTTGTTCTGCTCCCTACCGTCCCAGGCATACTCCCGAGCCGCGGGTCTGTCCAGGCCAGGGCCCGATGTTACTGATTAAAAAAGGTTCTTCCGGGATTTGAGGGATAGATAGACAGGGCAACGGCAGTCTCTGATTCACTTGGATTTGCGAAGAAACAAGTGGAGAGGAGGCTGCCGTTGCTGACTAAGGAGTCTATGGCCCGAGTGGGGGCTTGGGAAGGGTATGTCGTCAGTTCGGTGCGGCGATTCAAGGCCGGTGAGCAGGGGCCGAGACCTGAGGTGTGGATCGAGCTTCGGCCAAGGGAGAACCGGCTGCATAAGTGCGGGGGGTGCGGACGGAAGGTCCGGCAAGTCCACGACTGGCATGAGCGATGGATCAGGGACCTGCCGATATTCGACGCGGATACTCGGCTGCTGGTGAACCGGTGTCGGGTGGCCTGTCGGAAGTGCGGCCCCAGGGTAGAGGCATTGGACTGGCTGGCCCCCTACGCCCGTGTCACCAGGCGTCTGGCGGAGAGTGTGGGCCGGCTATGCAAGGTGCTCTCAATCAAGCATGTGGCGGAGCACTTCAACCTGCGTTGGGATGCGGTGAAGGCCATCGACAAGGCGACCATGGAGGCAGAGCTGGGCGCGCCCGATTTCAGCGGCGTCACAATCCTGCTGATCGATGAGTTCGCCCTCCGCAAGGGCCATCGCTACGCCACGGTGGTTATGGATGGCCTCCGCAAGCGTGTGCTGTGGGTCGGCAAAGGGCGTGGCAGGGAGGACATCCGTCCCTTCTTTCAGCTGCTCGGCAAAGGAGGCTGCCAGCGCATTCAGGCGGTCGGCATGGATATGTCGGCTGCCTTCGAGGGCGAAGTCCGGGCCCAGTGCTCCCAGGCGGAGGTCGTGTTCGATCTGTTCCATGTCGTAGCCAGATACGGGCGGGAGGTGATCGACCGGGTCCGGGTGGATGAGGCCAACCGCCTCAGGCATGACAAGGCCACCCGGAAGGTCGTGAAGGGCGCCAAGTGGCTCCTGCTTCGGAACTGGGAGAACCTCCCTGACGAGAAAGCCAAGGTCCGGCTGAACGAGCTCCTCGAAGCGAACCAGGCCCTGATGACCGTCTACCTGCTGAAGGATGACCTCAAGCAGCTCTGGGACTACAAGCGGACAGGCTGGGCTCGAAGGGCCTGGGAAGGCTGGCTGGATCGGGCCAGGGAAAGCGGCATACCGCCACTCATCAGCTTCGCGAAGAACCTCGGCAAGAGGATCGACGGAATCCTGGCCCACTGTGACTTCCCCATCCACACCAGCCTGATCGAAGGCGTGAACAACAAGATCAAGCTCATCAAGCGCATTGGCTACGGCTACCGGGACGATGCCTACTTCTTCCTCAAAGTCCGCTCAGCCTTCCCCGGAATTCCCGGATGAACCAAAAAAAAGGCGGCCCG
>Ga0208872_1002091_pt1 | contig 11737 bp, 9 predicted proteins | sample CryBogCBH12Aug08_FD_185508 | JGI IMG/M metagenome (GOLD analysis project Ga0208872, IMG submission 185508) | Freshwater microbial communities from Crystal Bog, Wisconsin, USA - CBH12Aug08 (SPAdes) | ecosystem: Environmental > Aquatic > Freshwater > Lake | place: Crystal Bog, Wisconsin, USA... | reverse complement strand
ACAACCTCTCGCACCGAGGCCACAAACTTCTCTCCACGATCTGCATAATCTTTAAATTGATCCATTGAGGCACAGGCTGGTGCCAAGAGAACTGTGTCGCCACCCTCTGCAAGCTCAAGCGCCTTGGTGACCACATCGCGCATCAATTCTGTTGAGTCTCCGGAGTACGGCATCAAGAAATAAGGAATGTGCGGTGCATGTTTTGAAAGCGCAGTTGCGATGATGGGGGCATCTTGACCAATCAAGATTGCCGCCTTGATACGTGTGGAACACCGCTGGATCAGAGCGTTCATCTCGGCGCCCTTAGCCAATCCACCTGCAATCCAGATAGATGAGATGTGGGACATGAGTGCAGCTGCCGCGGCGTGAGGATTAGTTGCCTTTGAATCATTTACCCATGCAACTCCATCGCGCTCTAAAACCAGTTCCAAACGATGTCGATCCAGGGTGAAATGTGCGAGTCCCTCGCGAACCTCTTCATGCGAGATTCCAATTGCTAGTGCTAATCCTGCAGCCGCCATCGCGTTAGAAACGTTATGTGGAACCGTCGGCCTAATATCTGAAAGCTGTGCAAAATCGATTGCAACGGATGGATCGTCAACGAAGGCGCGGTCGATGAGCAAATTCTCGACTAGCCCAAGCTCCCCCGGTTGTGGGGTATCTAGAAAGTAGAAAATCTTCCGGCCCGGCCATGAAGTTCCGCGAAGCACGCTCTCGCTATCTTCACCATTGATGATGGCGACTTGGCTTGCTTGGAGTAATTTCAATTTAGCGTTGGCGTATGCATCAAAGGAGCCGTGCCAATCAATGTGGTCAGGTGCAATATTGAGAAGCGCGACAGCTTCATATCTGGCGTGGGTGCTCCACTCAAGCTGGAAAGAGGAGAGTTCCAAGGCTAAGTAGTCATATTCATCCCCCGAATTGAGAACTGATATGACTGGCTCGCCTACATTGCCGCAAGCGACTCCACTCTTCTGGCTGTAATCGAAGATCGATTGCACCATCTGAATTGTGGTTGTCTTTCCATTGGTACCTGTAAGCCCAATCCACTTCTGGTTCGGAGCGATCTCTTCCTTCACCTTCCAGGCGAAATCGATCTCACTCAAGATCTCACATCCACCATTGCGAAGCGCAATGACGATCGGGTTATCCAACCTCCACCCAGGTGAGACGATGGCAAGGTCATAGATTTCATCAACGCTGCGCTTTGCCAGCGGGGCTTTCTCATCAAAGAGATCTGCATTTACGCCGCGGGTAACCAGGAAATCAAGAACAGCAGTACCCGTTACACCAGCGCCGAGAACGGCGATCTTCTGGTTCGCGAGTGCTTGCAGGAAAGTCATTTAGGAGGTCACCCACTGAGCGTAGAAGAGGCCAAGTCCTGCGGCGACGCTGAGGCCGGCAATAATCCAGAAACGAATAACGATGGTTACTTCAGCCCATCCGAGTAATTCAAAGTGATGTTGGAGTGGGGCCATGCGAAAGACTCGCTTGCCACCTGAAGCTTTGAAGTACAAGGTTTGAATGATCACTGACATGGTGATGATGACGAAAAGTCCGCCAAGTGCGATGAGCAACATCTCGATACGAAGCGTGATTGCAAGACCCGCAACCGCTCCACCGAGTGCGAGGGAACCAACATCCCCCATAAAAATTCGAGCAGGTGATGTGTTCCACCACAAGAAACCGGCGCAGGAGCCAGCGAATGCCGCTGCAAGTACCGCAAGGTCCAAGGGGTCACGCACTTGATAACACTTGGAGGCCAAGACTTCAGCGCTAGCTAAACCACAACTTTGGCGAAATTCCCATACGCCAATCAAAACAAATGCCAAGAGGGTCATGATCGAGGTGCCGCTTGCTAAACCATCCAGACCATCGGTGAGATTAACGCCATTCGATGTTCCAAGAACTAAGAAGACCACCCAGATGATGACAAAGACGGTTCCGAGAACAAGTGAGGTATCTCGAACCGTGGAGAGGTGAAAAGAGATCGGGGTAAGTTTGAAAGTATCTTTAAAGTGCAGGCCGGCGAAGGCAAAGCCGCCAGCAACGAGCGCCTGTCCCAATAACTTCTGTTTTGCGCGAAGCCCTAATGAGCGCTGTTTTACAATTTTCAACCAGTCATCAAGTAGTCCGACAAAGCCAAGACCGACGACCAAACCAATCACAAGAAGCGCTGATGCGCTGATGCGAACCCCATTAATAAGGTGTGATGCAAAATATCCGATAACGGCAGAGGCAATGAGAACGACTCCGCCCATAGTTGGAGTTCCACGCTTTACATGGTGGGTCGTAGGGCCATCATCTCGAATATTTTGTCCATATCCTTTTGCCGCAAGGGCGCGGATAAAGATAGGTGTGAGGAAGAAGCTGAGAAGAATCGCAACCGTTCCCGCGAGCAGGATCTCTTTCATTATTCAGTAGCCTGCCAATTCGCTAGTAACTTCTCAGAAAGTTCATCGAGGTGCTCTGCCCGTGAGGCTTTCACCAGCAAGACATCACCCGGTTGGACGTGCTGCAACATTTCCAGCGCCTCTTCTTGGGTCAAGACGTAATGGGTGAGCATTTCATCACCGGCGTTGGGGTCGAGTTCGAGACCTTCCAGGTACAGGTCTGTTCCGACGGAAATCAAGTGATCCACCCCCAACTCAGAGGCGAGTCTGCCAATCTGAAGATGTTCTGCGCGCTCGGACTCGCCGAGCTCGTGCATCTTCCCCAAAATTGCCCACGAAGCCCCGCCCCGCTCCTGCGTGAGGTGCACCAGGGTTTGCAATGCAGCTTTCACGCTCTCAGGGTTGGCGTTGTATGTGTCATTAATTAAAAGGTATTCACGCACATCATGGAGTTCCATCCGCCACTTGCTGGCTGGCTCTGCGGTGGAGAGTGCGGCTGCAACTGATTCGATCGAGATTCCAACTTCGAGGGCTGCTGCCGCTGCGGCTAGCGCATTGGCGACCTGGTGTGCGCCGAGCAGGCGGAGAGCTACAGGAGCGCGGCCAGATTCGCTGACGAGATCAAAATGAGCAAGCCCCTCTCGAAATTCAAGGTCTGCAGCTCGCACATCACAGGAAGATTTTTCGCCAAAGGTAATCCGCTTGCGACTACTTCCCTCACCCATATGTGGCGTGAGTGGATCGTATGTTCCTAGGATTGCAACACCGTGATCAGGGAGTGAATCAATCAATTCTCCCTTAGTGCGAGCGATCGCTTCGCGACTTCCGAACTCACCGAGATGTGCGGTACCGACGACAAGAACAATTCCAATATGTGGCTTAGCAATCGTGCACAATTCCGCAATATCGCCCATATGGCGGGCGCCCATTTCTACCACGCAGAATTTCGATTGAGGTGTGACGTGAAGAATTGTGAGCGGTACTCCGACCTCGTTGTTGAACGATCCGGGTGGAACGATGCACTCACCTGCAACTCCAAGTACGTGACCAAGTAAATCTTTGGTGGTGGTCTTTCCGTGCGAACCGGTAATTCCAATAAATGTGCAGTGTTTGATCTGATCGCGCACTGCTCGGGCAAGAGTTGTGAGTGCGACTCCCGCATCTTCCACGACGAGTGAAGGAATTCCTAAGTTAAGGGTCGTGATAGCAAAGCGTGCACCATTGTTGATCGCTTCTTTTGCATAGTTATTGCCATCAACTCGCTCACCGGGGAGTGCAACGAAAAAAGTACCTGGCTCTACTCTGCGTGAATCGATCACAGGAACTTCGGTGATCACTGCATCGGGATCAAGGCCCACAATGTCGGCACCGATGATCTTGGCAATGTCAGCGACTGTTAATGGAATCATGCGAGCTCCTCAATTGCGCGGGCCAGCTCCACGCGGTCATCAAAGGGATGTTTCACGCCCTTGATCTCCTGCCCACGCTCGTGGCCTTTACCTAAAACAATCACACAATCTCCATCGCGCGCTTCTAGAACCGCAGTTGCAATCGCCGCCCTGCGATCTGGTTCCACGACCTCCTCCGTTGTTGAATCCCCGACCATCTCGGCGAGAATCTCAAGAGGATCTTCACTTCGTGGATTGTCCGATGTAAAGATAGCAATGTCCGTGCCCGCACGAAGCGCGCGACCCATGATTGGACGCTTTGTCTTGTCACGATCTCCGCCGCAACCAAGAACCCCGATGACCCGTCCGCGAGTGAGTGATCGTGCGGCGCTAAGCGCTCTTTCGACCGCATCAGGCGTATGTGCGTAATCAACGAGTGCTAAGAACTTCTGTCCCACAAATACTGGCTCAAGGCGGCCAACGGGAGCGTGGAGTGCGGAAAGATAAGAGGCGACGGCGATTGGGTCTACGCCGCTCTCCACAGTTAATGCGATTGCAAGGAGAGCATTATCTAGATTGTGAAGTCCAAGTAACGGAAGTTCGCCCTCAATCAGAACTCCCCCTGCCCCGCGAATTTTGACTTCAAATCCTCGAGTTGATTCTTCATACTTTTCGTAGAACCAATCGGCTTTTCGGTTGGTCCGCGAGAAGCTTTTCGTCGGAATCTGTGCATCGGCGTGCAAGCGTGCGCCATATTCATCATCAATATTAACGATAGCGTTTTCAGCTAGATCAGCGGTAAATAACTTCGCCTTAGCATGGAAATAGCTCTCCATGTCGCCATGGAAGTCCAGATGATCTTGGGTGAGATTGGTAAAGCCGGCAAACTTAAATCGTGCCCCAGAGACCCGATGCATCGCCAAGGCATGACTGCTCACTTCCATCACCATGTTTCGTACATGACGTTCACGCATCGTTCCAACGAGTTGCTGCAAATCCGTTCCCTCAGGAGTCGTGAAGGATGCAGCAGACTCTTCACCGTCAATGGTGATTCCGATTGTCCCGATGAAACCTGTGCTTCGCCCATCAAGTCGCCAGATTTGTTCCACAAGAGATGCGGTCGTCGTCTTCCCATTTGTCCCGGTGATGCCGACCGCATCTAAAGCGGAGAACGGATTGCGATAAAACCATGAAGCGATATGCCCAACCCAGAAACGTGGATCGCGAACCACGAGCACGGGAATCGGAGCGTTGATGAGTGCTGCTCCTGCGGCATCAGTGAGAATTGCAACTGCGCCATTAGAAATAACTTGATCAGCGAAAGAGGCTCCATGAACTTTTGCGCCAGGTAGCGCTATGAATAAATCTCCGGATTGTGCGGCACGTGAATTAAGGGTTACACCAGTAAATGTGACTTCTGGTTGTGATGCTTCGATTCCGACTAATCGGGCTAACTCACCTAGGGATTTAGAGAAATTTTCAATGGGAAGTAACTCGCTCATGGCTTCATCACCGCCGGTGTTTTCAGGAGCGCAGCGGCCGTCAGTGGATACGCTGGAATTGTTGAAGGTACTGGTTGAACTTGCTTGGATTGCAAGACGAAACTCATTACCTTTTTAAATACAGGTGCAGCAATTTCGCCACCGAAGTGCATTCCTTGAGGATTTTGAATAACCACACTCACCACGTACTTAGGTGCTTCTGCGGGAGCCATACCGATAAATGATGCTGTGTAGCCGCGGTAACAGCCGCAAGTTGCATCTACCCGCATCGCGGTACCGGTCTTACCCGCAACCTTGTAACCAGGAATCTCGGCGGCGGGAGCGGTTCCCTCGTTAGATACGACGCCTTCGAGCATTGTGCGAATCTTCTGTGCGGTATCTGCGCTAATAACTTGGATCTGCGCTGAAGGTTTAGATGGGGTGTATCGACCATCTGCGCCGGTAGTACCAGCAACGACATTAGGTGTAACGCGCACTCCATTATTCGCAACCGTTGCAAAGACATCCGTCGCCTGCATCGCTGTTACTGAGTAGCCTTGACCGAAGGCAATCGTTGGGGCTGAAGATGCGGACCATGCAGAAACAGGGTGCAAAATTCCAGCGGATTCTCCTGGCAAGTTGGAACCGGTGCTTTGACCTATTCCAAACTTCTGCAAAAATGAATAGAAGGTTGTACTTGGAATTGCGCTACCAATTTGAATCGCGCCGATGTTGCTCGATACAGCCAATACGCCTGCGGTCGTGAGGTGTTCTACTTTGTGATTCTTATCGTCGTGAAAGACCCGTCCGCCAGCTTTTAGCGTGTTAGGAATTGTGTAGACCGTGGTTGGTGTTGTTGTTCCTTGTTCCAAAGCAGCGGCGACGGTGATGACCTTGCCAGTCGAACCTGGTTCATAGACATCTTGGACAGCAGGGTTTCTCATCTGGGCCAAGGTGATCTTGTCGCGATGAGCTGGGTCGAAACTTGGGGCGCTGGCCTGAGCCAAGATTGCACCAGTCTTTGGATCCATCACGATCACTGTTCCCGAGAGCGCATTCGCACTTTTGACCGCTGAAGTAATTGCATCTTGCGCAACCCATTGAATGTCACGCTCGATGGTGAGACGAATATCGGTTCCTGGTTTAGCTGCTGTAATAAATTGTTGCGAGCCAGGGATGATCGCGCCATCGCCATTGACGTAGTCATACTCTCCGTTGGTTCCGGTGAGTGCGACATTCATACTTGATTCAATTCCTGCTGCGCCTTGGTTGGCGGCGTTGGTAAGTCCTACGAGCGATGCTGCGAGAGGTCCCGTTGGGTAACTTCGCGAGTACGCGTTTTCACTGAAGAAACCGACAATACGTTTGGAGAGACCGGCCTTGGTGCTCTCAACTTTTGCATTGTAGGAAGTAATCGCGCTTTGTAAGTTGTCCCAGACGATGGGAGCGACCCCGTTTTCAATTACCTGATAACGCTTGGTGCCCGTAAGCAGTGCTTGCAGATCACTGACTTTCATATTGAGAGCCGGGGCGGTCACGCTGGCGGTCGTCGCAGGATCTGCGATCATCGTTTGATCCACAATGATGTTCTTTGCGGCGATACTGCGTGCCAAGACAATTCCATTGATATCAGTAATTGTTCCCCGAGGGGCGAGCCATACAGAGCGATTGACCATCTCGTTGACGGCGCGCTTGGTGTAACCATTTGCTTGTACAGCTTGGACGTCGATCAATCGAACTCCAAAGACGAAGAAGACGACGACGAGAGTAACTACGAGATATCGAATGCGTTTTCCAAAAGCCTCATTTGAGATCATTTGGAGTTGCCTCCGCTGATATCAAGGAAGTTGATAGAGGCTTGAGGTTGCATGCCGAGCTTGGTTGCCGCTGCAGCCAATTTATTAGGAGAAGAGAAGGTTGCAACCTGATTCAAGACAGCATCTCGCTGATCATTTACCGCTGCGAGGTGCAGCTTCATGTTTTCCAGGGTGAAAGCCCCAGAGGTCAATGCAGTATTTACGCTGAGCAGGAGAAGGAGCCCAGCGGTAAACACTCCAATCAGAAAAGCGATGAAGGCGCCATTGCCCACCGCTTGACTGTTATCAACTGTTAAATCGGGAACGAGTTTGAGTGCGGCGCGCGTTTGGTCAGCGAATTCGCGGACCCGCGAGCGTTGTGGGATTTCTGGTGCAAATGATTCGAGTTGATTAATAGCCATTACGCGGCCACCCTCTCAACTGCGCGCAGACGCATGGATTGCGCGCGTGGATTTACAACAATCTCGGCATCCGAGGCTGCTTCACTCCCCCGCATAACCAGGGCGTACTTCGCTGCGCTATCTGGAAGATCGACTGGCAATCCACGAGGAGTCTTTGATTCGGTAATTTCAGAGAGATAGCTCTTCACGATCTTGTCTTCAAGTGATTGATAAGCCATCACGACAAGTCGTCCATGTAACTCAAGAGCTTTAAGAGCCGCAGGAATTGCTCGATCCAGGATTGCAAGTTCTTGATTGACTTCGATGCGCAGGGCTTGGAATGTGCGTTTTGCAGGGTTGCCGCCGGTACGACGGGCAGCTGCGGGGATTGCATTCTTTACAAGTTCGGCCAAATCTTTGGTGGAGTTAAGGCGACCCTCTTCACGCGCTTCAACAATGAAATCGACGATACGTGGTGCAAATTTCTCTTCGCCATACATGCGCAAGATGCGAACCAAAGCTTGCTTCTCGTATGTATCTAATACTTCTTTAGCGGTGAGCCCGGCGCTCTGATCCATGCGCATATCAAGCGGCGCATCATGTGAATAGGCGAAGCCACGCTCTCCATCGTCGAGTTGCATCGATGAGACCCCAAGGTCAAAGAGAATTCCAGCGACAGCATCGACGTTGTGCTCGGCAAGCACTTCATCGATCTGGTCGTACGTGGTGTGAGAGATCAACAAGCGATCAGTGAAGGGTGCAACGTTCTGACGAGCGAGTTCGATAGCACGCAGATCGCGATCGATTCCGATCACGATAAGTGTTGGGAACTTGGCGAGCAATGCACGTGTGTGCCCGCCAAGACCCAAAGTTGCATCAATCACATACGTTGCAGAGTGATTGCTCAATGAATATTCGATGGCAGGGGTAAGCAACTCGATACAACGTTCGAGTGCGACAGGTATGTGCTGTTGTGTCATCTGCTTCCCCTTTCTCTTACTTCTTTAACTGGTCGATCTGTTGATGGTGCTGTGGTGCGAGATTTCTCTGGCTAGGTCACCGCCGACCGACGGATCTTGGGGGGAACGGCGCCGGGGAAGGGGCGTCGTTAATATGAAGTCGGCGATGGCCTAACGAGAGAAATTAGAAGAGCCCTGGGAGCACCTCCGTGGAGACATCTGCGAAGCCCTTCTCGCGATCTGCGAGGTAGGTGTTCCATGCAGCTGAATCCCAAATTTCGAGGCGGGTATTTGCGCCAATGACGACGCACTCCTTCTCCAGACCGGCGTAGCTCCGAAGACCGCTTGGGATGGTGACGCGGCCTTGCTTATCTGGAACTTCGTCGTGGGCACCGGCAAACATCACGCGCATGTAATCGCGAGCGCCTTTTTCGGTGACCGGGGCCTGGCGCATCCGCTCGGTAATCGCGGTGAACTCCCCCATGGGAAAGACGTAGAGGCATCGCTCCTGGCCTTTGGTGATGACGAGACCCTTAGCCAGATCGTCACGAAAGCGGGCGGGCAAGATGAGGCGACCCTTGTCATCGAGCTTTGGCTCGTGGGTCCCCAGAAACATTTTCTCCCCTTTTCAACCACACATGCGTAGAAAATTCCCCCGAATTCCCTACATTCACCACTTTACTCCACTTTTCCCCTTTTTCAACCACCTTTGCCCACTTTTCTGCACCTTTCCCCCACTGCCCACCAATTCCAAGCAGGGCGGAGGGCGTCAAAATCAGGGTGTGTTTCCGAGCGAAGCAATAGGCTTGCCGGTCTATGGCCACTCACGAGGTATTAATTGAGGCGAAGCAGCTGGTGAAGCGCTATGGCGACTTCACCGCGATCGCCGGCATCGATTTTCAGGTTCGAAAGGGTGAATCCTTCGGATTTTTAGGGCCTAACGGGGCTGGAAAGTCCACGACCATGCGGATCATTGCCGCGACCCTTAACCGCACCGGCGGCGAGATCACCATCCTGGGCAAGGACCCTGAGAAGTTCGGTCCTGAGATCAAGGCCCACCTCGGAGTTGTCCCCCAGACAGACAATCTCGACCAAGCCCTGACGGTCGAGGAGAACCTCTATATCTATGGTCGCTACTTCGGGCTATCGAAGAAGTTCATCCGACCAAAGATCGAGGAGTTGCTGGATTTCGCCCAATTAGCCGATAAGCGCGACGTGAAGGTTGAAGCGCTGAGTGGCGGAATGAAGCGACGCCTGACAATCGCTCGCGCATTGGTCAGTGAGCCAGAGATTTTGATGCTCGATGAACCAACAACGGGGCTAGATCCCCAGGCTCGTCACATCTTGTGGGATCGCCTATTCCGATTGAAGGAACAAGGCGTGACCTTACTTATTACAACGCACTATATGGATGAGGCCGAACAACTCTGCGACCGCTTGATGGTGATGGATAAGGGTTCGATCATGGCCGAGGACTCCCCTGCAGGATTGATTAAGACATATGCAACGAAAGAGGTTGTGGAAGTTCGCTTTGGTTCCGATCGCAATGCGCAGGTTGCGCCACAACTTCACGAGTTGGTCGAACGTATTGAAGTATTGCCAGATCGCATCTTGATGTACGCAGATGATGGTGAAGAGCTACTTCATAGCTTGAGCCAAAAAGGATTACACCCACTTACCTCACTGGTGCGCCGCAGTTCGCTTGAAGATGTCTTCTTGCGTCTTACTGGCCGCACCTTGATTGACTAAGAGGATTCCATGAGCACCAGACAAGGTTCATTGGTATTGGTCGATGCCGAGAAGATAAAACGGCGCGGGGCGTTTGCGGTTGTTGAAGCGCGCGTCATGATCTTTCTCAAATATATTCCGGGCCTGGTCTCTGCTGCTGTCGCAAACCCTTTTCTCTACCTGGTAGCGGTTGGAATTGGAGTTGGAAAATTAATCAACTCACACTCTGGCGGAGTCGATGGGGTTAAGTACCTGACCTTCTTGGCTCCAGCGTTGCTCTCTACTGCGGCCATTCAAAATGCGATGGATGAAGTTGTCTTTCCAACACTCGAGGGTTTTAAGTGGAACAAGAGTTTCTTTGCTATTAATGCCACACCGATCTCGGCCAAGCAGATAGCTAACGGAGTGCTGTTGGCGGCGTTGCTTCGAACCCTCTTCTCCGTGACCGTCTACGGAACGATTGTCTTTCTCTTTGGCGGATTCTCTTCCGCGCGCGGATGGTTGGCCCTACCCACAGCCCTAGCGGCCGGCGCTGCTTTCGGTGCATTTATTATGGGCATGGCTGCATGGGCGAAGAATGACGATCAATTCTTCATGATTCTCGGCCGTTTCATCATGATGCCTCTATTCCTCTTCTCTGGCACCTTCTATCAGTTAAGTACCATGCCGATCTGTCTGCGATGGATTGGTTGGCTCTCACCGCTCTGGCATACAACAGAGCTTGGTCGCTATCTAACCTACGGTCATCACTTGAGTCTGGTGATGCTGCTCGTGCACATTGCTTACCTCTTCAGTATGTTCGCCTTTGGAATGAAGTTTGCGCATCGCCAATTCGAGAGGCGTCTTACAAAATGACGACCACTGATGCGGTAAGAATTGCGCTATCGAGGCGCGGACGCTTTGCTGAAGGTAGTTACTCGGGACGCGCCCGAGCATCAATGGAGCGCAACTTTTTAGCCTTTAAGAACTCTGCCTGGTTAGCGGTGCTCTCTGGTTTCTTCGAACCCGTTCTCTACCTACTCTCCTTTGGCTACGGCCTTGGCCATCTGATCGGAAAGATTCCATTGCAAAATGGTCAGGTAGTGAGTTACGCGATGTATATCGCCCCTGGATTGCTTGCGACTAGCGCGATGAACGGTGCGATCTACGACTCGACGTGGAATGTATTTTGGAAGATTAAATTTGATGGTACTTACAAGGCGATGCTGCAAACTTCGCTCGGCGCCGCTGATGTTGCTTTAGGTGAAATCAGCTGGGCGCTACTTCGTGGGTTCTCTTACGCAATTGGTTTCATGTGCGTAGTTGTTCCGGCCGGATTGATCAACAATTGGTGGGCGATTTTCGCGGTACCTGCTGCAGTCCTGATTGCCTTTGGCTTTGCATCAGTTGGAATGGCGATTACTTCCTGCTTCTCTACTTTTCAGCAGATGGACTTTATTAATATTGCGATGCTTCCGATGTTTCTATTCTCGGGGTCGTTCTATCCCCTCACTGTTTATCCTGGATATGTTCAAGGGTTACTGAAGTCGTTGCCACTCTGGCAAGCAATCGCGATGGTCCGTGATTTCACATTAGGAATGGTGAGCTGGGG
>Ga0208872_1002089_pt1 | contig 11742 bp, 8 predicted proteins | sample CryBogCBH12Aug08_FD_185508 | JGI IMG/M metagenome (GOLD analysis project Ga0208872, IMG submission 185508) | Freshwater microbial communities from Crystal Bog, Wisconsin, USA - CBH12Aug08 (SPAdes) | ecosystem: Environmental > Aquatic > Freshwater > Lake | place: Crystal Bog, Wisconsin, USA... | reverse complement strand
CCAACATTTGCCCAAAGCTATCAAAATGGAAGTGGATCATTTTCTTATATACAGGAAATAAGTATTGGATATCAGATGGGGCCAAAGAGTGTTCTTGGTGCTTATTGTAAACGGGATTTTAAAAATGACCTGACACAGGTAAGTATTGGTCTAACTAAATTTTTCTAATACACTTTATTTTTTATGGGGAATAAAATTATAAAGTAAAATATTAATCATTATACCCGTATTAAATTTTAATATATCATAAAAAAAATATTTAAATACAACTATCCAATTCTAAAATAAAAATCTATGAAAACAAATTTTGAAAAAAAAGGTGCAATTTGTGCATTAGCATTATTAATACTGTTGCAATTGTTTTCTTGCCGAAAATTGCCTGACTTTAATCAATTGTCTACAAATTTAGTTGCCATCACCAATAGAGATGGATCGGCACAATTTAATGCTTACACAACTTACTTTATTTCAGATACAATAGCATATGTTTCAAATGCTGCAAATTCAGATACTATTATAACGGGTTCCACAGCTGCACCAATTATTAATGCGGTTAAAACAAATATGAATTCAAGAGGATATCAATATGCGGCATTAGGTGCAAAGCCTGATCTTGGGATAAAAGTTACTGCCATTAATAAGGTGAGCTCGGTAATAATCAATTACCCTCCGGGTTGGTGGTGGGGGCATCCAGGTTATCCTGGTGGTTGTTATTGGGGATGGTGTTTTCCAAATTACTACCCATTTCCTGTTATATTCGGATACAAAACAGGTGATATCATAGTTGAAGTTATCGATTTGAAAAATGCTGGTTCCAATGATCTTTTGAAAGTTATTTGGGTGTTAGATGGAACAGGTCAATTAACCTCCTCAACGCAAACAAATACAGACAGGGCTACCAGTGCTATTGCTCAGGGCTTTTTGCAATCACCCTATTTTTCCAGAAATTAAAAAAATTAAACTATGAAAAGCAAATATATTTTAATATTAATTGTAGTATTTTTATTTGGCACTAATTCAACTAAAGCTCAGGCCTTTAAAAATCTATTTGGTATTTCTTGGGAAATAAGTGTACCCATAAACAATAATAACTTTCTAGACAAGACAAGTTTAGCAGGTGGAAAGTTTGAATATCGCAGATTTATCAATAAAAAATTCTCTCTTGGTGGGTTTATCAATTGGAACTCTGGTTACCAATATGTTCCTAAAGCAACATATAATAATGCTGATGCCACACAAGCTGTTACAACTGATATGTATAGGTATATTTATACAGCTCCTTTTGGCTTTTCAGGACATTATTATTTCAGTACAAGAAATTTGATTAATCCATTTATAGGTCTTGGACTAGGTGCTCAATATTCTGAGCAAAACTTATATTTTAATATTTATGAATCAACATCAAAGAACTGGGGATTTTTGCTTCGACCTGAATTGGGCATTATTATAACTCCCCACCCCTGGCATAATATGAGTTTTCTATTGGGATCAGGATATAGTTTTTCAACCAATCAAAATAATAATTTAGGTATCAACAATATTCAAAACTTAACCTTTCAGCTCGGATTGCTTTTTTCTGAATAGTCTTGAACAGGGTGTTAATTGAATATGGTTTTAAATGTGATTCATAAAATTCAAAAAAATGATTACTTCCTAAAATCTATTATATGAAAAAAAACATTTTCCATTCCAATTCTATATAAAGTTGTTTAATAATAAAAACATTGAGTTATGAAATACAGAATATCATTATTATTTTACGTATTAATCATTGGAAGTTTTTTATATACTTCACTGATTTATGCTCAAAATAAAAGTCTGGTTCAGAATACTAACAAAGCAGCAAGTTTCAGAACTGCAGATTATGTATTTAAGAACGGTGCAATTTATACAATAGACAGTAAGAATCCTACAGCAGAAGCCATTGCCATTACCGGCAAGAAAATTGTTTATGTAGGAACCAATGAAGGTGTAAAAGCATTTATTGGAAGCAAAACAAAAGTAACTGATTTGAAAGGTCAGATGCTTATGCCCGGCTTTGTCGAATCTCACATTCACCCATGGATGGCACGTCTGGCATCAGGTGCCGATTTGCAGACTAACTCCATGGAGGAACTTCTTGCAAGGGTTAAAACATGGGCAGATGCTAACCCGGATTCAAAAGTAATTCGCGGCTTTGGCTGGCGTTACACTATGTTCCCAACTACAGGTCCCACTAAAGATGTACTCGACAAGGTATTTCCTGACCGCCCAGTGATATTGATAGGTATGGACTGCCATAGTGCATGGCTCAACAGTAAGGCGTTGCAAATGGCTGGAATTGATGCGAAACATCCGGATCCACTCCCAGGTTTTAGTTACTACCAGAGAAATCCCAATACCAACGAGCCTACAGGCTGGGTAGTGGAAACTCTTGCCGAACAGGAAATTCTGGCCAAATTAGATCCCCCGTCCCCTGAAGCACTTACTTCCAGCCTGATGGAAATTTTACCCAGGTTTTCCGAGGCTGGTATTACAGCTGTGTGGGATGCAGGAGTTGGTGTGATGCCTACAGAGAAAGGGTTAGATGGTTATATGCAACTGGAAAAAGCACAGAAGCTGCCGGTTCGCGTTGTCGCAGGTTACCTGTGGAACAATCAGGAAATCAAAGATCCCGTATCCCTTGTGATGAAAGCACGCACAAAATACAACTCTGAACTTTTACAAATTTCAACGTTGAAGATTGTTTGTGATGGCGGAGAAGCCCAGCATACTGCAGTTATGCTTCAGCCTTATGCTGACCGTCCGGGATTCTTTGGCGATTTTGCAATAGACCCTAAATTGTTTAAAGCCGCCATCCTCAAGGCACAGGCAAATGGCATCAATACGCATGCACACATATATGGAGATGCTACTGCCAGGGTTTATCTTGACGCTGTTGAGGCTGCACAAAAAAGCTATCCTAACAGTCCATCCAGACATACAGCAGCACATGTTATCTACCTTGCAGATCAGGATGTTCCGAGGTTTGCCAAACTAAACGTGACCTTCCAAACCTCAATTCAGTGGGCAATGCCTGATCCTACCATGAAAAGGTCTGCTTCAATAGTTGGTGAAGAAGTTGCTTTTCGTGAGTTCTTACGTACAAATTCTATTCTGAAAACCGGCGGTCGTGTTGCATTTGGTACCGACTGGCCTGCTTCTGGCTATATATCCACTTATCGTCCGCTGGAAGCAATTGAAGTGGCTATTACTAGAGGGATTCTGTCTCAATACGGTAAAGAGCAGTTTATGGATATCCTGCCACCAGCAAACGAACGTATTACGTTAGATCAGGCACTAAAAGCATCTACGCTGGATGCAGCTTATGTGTTGGGGTTGGAAAACAAAATAGGTTCGCTCGAAGTTGGTAAGGCAGCTGATATTATTGTGTTGGAAAAAGACCTTCATAAGATTGCAGCAAATGAAATTAGTACCACCAAAGTAGTATTAACTATGATGAATGGTAAGATCACTCATGAAGTCAAAGCTAATGTGGCAGCTCCCCCAACAGCTAAAGAACTTGAATTAATGCAAGGGTTTCCTGCAGCAGATGGTAAGCTGGTAACGAAGGCTAATTATATGTTTCCACCGTTTAATCGTTGGTCATTTCAGCACATGCGTTATTTAAATGCAACAGCTCCAATTGAAAGAGGAAATATATCTGTAAGCAAATTGATTTCTGCTCCAATAGATTTATTAAGTAAAAATTTTACCGATAACAGTTACACTAAAAAAAATTACAACTTAAAAGATATATTAGTAGCACATTATACTGATGGTTTTATTGTGATTAAAGATGGCAAAATTCTTACTGAGTATTATGCTAATGGTATGAGTGTTAATACGCAACATTGGGTAGCATCTATGACTAAATCTGTAGTAGGCACTATAGCAGAAATATTAATAAACCGCGGAGTATTAGATGATAATAAGAAAGTTGAGTTCTATATACCTGAATTAAAAGGCACTATGCCGGGAGATGCCACAGTACGCGAAGTTTTGGATATGAATATTGCTATTGTTCCCGATGGAAATATGGAGGGTGTAAAAGATCCTAACAGTTATTTTAACCGTTTTGGAAGATCAGTAGGTTTTTTGCCTAATGACGGTACTGAAGATATTTATAAATTACTTCCACAAATAAAATCTTTTGGTAAAAATGGTGGTAACATACGGTATGCATCAGCAACCGCAGAAATTGCCGGATGGCTAATTTCAAAAGTTACAAATAAACCATTAGAACAAGTAATTAGTGAAGAGCTCTGGTCAAAAATTGGCACATCTGCAGAAACATATACTATAATTGGCCCAACAGCAAAAATGGTTTCTACGGGAGGTATTAATACAACCTTACGAGACTATGCACGTTTTGGTATATTAATAGCCAATCATGGTAAATTGAATGGTGTACAGGTTATCCCTGAAGCAGTCATTAATAAAATTACAAGCAATGGTGATCATCCATCATGGAAAGCCAGTGAATTTGCAAGTATGGAACCGGTAATAAAGTCTTACCGTTCTTACTGGTATATTACTGAGAATAAAAACCGTGGCGTTTTTGCATGGGGTATTCATGGCCAACACATGTATGTTGATCCGACAAATAAAATTGTAATTGTGCAGATGTCTTCCTTGCCTCAGCAAGCTGAAGATATTGAAATGCCAATGGTAGATGTTATTGTTCAAATTGCTGATGAGTTGGCAAAAAGCAAACAGTAAATGTTAATACTTTATTCTACCACCATATTTTACAAGGAAAGTATTTGTAAAATTGGTGGTAGATTTTTTGAATCTAATTCTATTTTCAACTGAGTCTTATAAAATTTCCTTTTTGATACTTATGATTAAGTATTCGATTATTTGATAAAAACTACTTTTGCAAAGACGCCATCTTTCCCAAATAAACGTTACAGTATTTGAAATCCTATAGACTCAAACTCGAACCTTTAATTGGCAATATTTATGAGAGCAAAGTAGGCAGCTGAATGGAATTTTCATTTGATATAGTTTATTTTTGATTATGGAAAGAATGATAGGTCAGATTTCAATCTTGGTTGAAGACTATGATGAGGCATTGCGTTTTTACATTAATAAGTTAGGGTTTGTACTGGTAGAAGATACTGTGCTTAATTCTGAAAAAAGGTGGGTTGTTATTAAACCGGGAAATACTAATGGACAAGGTTGTAATTTACTGTTGGCAAAAGCGACTAATGCACATCAAAAAAACTTTATAGGAAATCAAACCGGGGGAAGGGTTTTCTTATTCCTTTATACCGATAATTTCAAAAGGGATTATGAATTACTTCTTAAAAACAGCATAGAAATTGTTAGACCACCAAAAGAAGAAAGCTATGGTAAAGTGCTCGTTTTCAGTGACCTGTATGGTAATCTTTGGGATTTAATTGAACCAAATAGGTAATTTTCACATTTCTTGTTTAGTTGAAAGTCCTGATTTACTAAAAAGGCCGTTTTATTTACTGAACAACCTGTCGAAATGGTTTTGAAAATGCCCGCGCTTGGCGTCCCGGAATTTATCCTGGGTACCTGTTGCCAGAATATTTACCAGGTCTTTATGTGAAACAAACCTTTTATTGGTAATGGGTTTCTTTAATAAAGGGCTTTGTAATACAAATAAAAAGATGGGTAATAGTAGTTTCTGGATTTTTTTTAAGGTTTAATTACCGGTAATTTCATAAAGTTACCATAAAAGGCATATTCGTGGGTTGCATTAAAATGGTATTCTTTGGTAGCTGCGGGTTCTTTTTTTTATAATTTCCTGCAATTCTTCAATATCTTCTTAGGCAATATGTGGAGAAATGAAATCTGTCATACGCATTTCCTGTACCATCCTGATTTCGAATATTTCACGCAGGGCCTTTTCTGTAAGGATTGGGGGGCGCAGAAAAATGATACTGGTTTTAGCAAAGATTAATATTTACGCATCCTGCATTTATCACTGCAATATTTTACCTCATCCCACACCTTCTCCCATTTTTTACGCCAGATAAATGGCCTGTTACAGGTAACACATATTTTTTGAGGTAAAAATCCTTTCTTTTTATTCTTCATGGTAGATTTTTTTAAAAATTTACATGGATGGCTTGGCATAAGGAAGGCGGCCTAATGCTTTTGAAACAAAATAAGCATCGAGCCCTTGACTAATCAGTATTTCGGCTTCTGACAAATTAACATATCCATCCGGTGCAACGAGTGCAGCATTAATATCCACCAGCATAATACTTCCAATAATAAGTACCGTACCATTCAATGTGATAGGAATGCTTTCTTCAAATTTCATAGCAATTTTTACCACTGCTTCTTCTGCAAAGGGTGCCTTGCAGCATGGATGGTACAACTCTGTAAATCCTGCTTTTTCAAATTCAGATATTTCTTTATCATACCGGGCAGATGTTTGATGTGCTTTTTTATAGTGTGCCGCCTGAACATAGTTCAATGTATACACTTTTGTATCAAGAATGTTTTGCAACGTATCTCTTTGAACGCTCCCGGGTCTGCTCATTAATCCAAATAAAGCAGGGTTCGCTCCCAGATGAATGAGGGAATTAAAGATGGCCAGGTTTGTGAAACCATCTGTCGATTTAGAACCCACTAAGACTGCCTGTCGGAAACCAGCTAATGAATTGATAAAAGCGGTTCGGTAGCGTTGCTCAAATTGCATTATTTCCTCTTTTTCGATAATCACCTTAAAGTATTTTATTTGTATAAATGTTTCTCTATTTTTTTCCAATATGCAAAAAATGAAGGAAAATATCCCGACACAGTTTCATTGATCCAATCCCTTTCTTCCTGGATTCCGGTATACCCTGTATTGAGTGGATGCTCTTTGTAAATGATATTTGCTACAGGATAATTTTCTGTAAAGGATTGAAATGAACCAACATAAAGCTGGATACCGGGTATATTTTTACTCAATGCCAGCATAAAGTCAATGCAGCGTTTACTTACCGGATAATTAGAATAGAATTCAGGTTCAATCAGTAAAACCCGGTTTGCTGTTTCATCTTTATGCCATAAAGGATCGATGTTGTAATAATTATATATCAATGTTTGTAGCGATGGATTAAGTTCAATTCCTGCAGAGACAGGAAGTTCAGATGTAAAACGTAACTTTTGTGTATCCAGCAATGCAAATGGTATTTCCATACTTTCAAGTACCTCATACCGCTTATCCAAAAAAGTATTAGCCTGATTGGTATAAGTGTACTTGTTAATGTTCTCCTGATTGGCATAATATTTTTTAATACTATTTGCACCTGCAACCCACTGCCAGCTGCAGGCATTACTAGCCCAATCGCCATCCAGCAAGTGATAATACATCCATTGTGCCGGATGGTACCAATGTGACCGGGCAATATTGCAAACCAGTGAAGACACATACAATCTGCAATGATTGTGCATATATCCCATTTGGTATAATTGTTTAATGGACCTATCTATCCCCTCTATCCCGGTTGCAGCATTTACAATTTGTGAAGGAATTTCATGATGCAAAATATTTGCCTGTAATTGTTTTATTTCTTTGTTTAAATCTTTTACCTGCGCTACTCTTTGAAAATAATCACGCCAGCATAATTGTTTTACAAAAGGTGTTATCTGAGAAATGGTATAACCCTTTTCCAAAACCATATCCAGTATTTGTTTGGTACTGATCACTCCTCTTGAAATATAAGGTGACAAACCCGTAACGGCACCATCCACATAATTGCGGTTACTACCATATTGTAACGGATCGGTTTGACCTGCTTTTTCAAGTATCATTTTATAATCTGTTGTAAAATTCAGGTCCATCTACCGTTTACTTATTTTATTCATAGAAATGGTTTTTTGGCGCTTGCATTTAAACCGGTCAATTTCGGGGTTTCTTTTTTTTGCATGTTTTTTGCTGGTACCGCTGTTTACCCGCTTTCTCCATAAATTGAAACTGCTGCGTTTTAACTCGCTTCGCATGAGTGCAATTACTTCAGCTTCAGAAAAACTGAATTGTAATTGAATGGCTTCAAATGGGGTTCTGTCTTCCCATGCCATTTCAATGATCCTGTCGATATCTGTTTGCTCCAGCATTTTCATTAGTTTACATAAAATTTATTCCATTTTTTATTATAATCAGAAGGCTATACACATGATTAACATAATCTGCCTGAAAATTACCAGCTAACTGATCACTTCATCCACTTGTCATCTTATATGATTTACTTTGTTTTTAGAGAATGCCATCGATTAAGGTTTCGATATTCCTCCTCCTGTTCAAAAAGAATATCCTGAATTCTTCCATTGATCATTTCCTGTTTTATTCATCTTACAGTTGTACTTTATTGATTGCTGGATTTTGTATTAAATAAATACTTTATTATACCCTTTTTTTTATTTATTTAAAGATGAAGATAAAGTTCCTCATATACTTAAAAAATTAATTGGAAATAGTGAATATTGAACAGACTGATTTTATTAAAAACTGTACCCGTCAGTTTTAAATGGATTTTATTGTTAGATAATCCATTTAAATATCGTGTTGCCAGTAATTTGTTTTATATTCTCTGACTCAGGCCACTTTCTATATTTTAATAGTACAAGTAACAACTCATACAATATTAAGTTTAGTGTTTTTGGCAAAATCTCCAATTTTACCGGAATAGTAATAGGCAACTTTAATTTTAAACAAAAAATGGACGAAATGAGTTATTTAACAGGATGCATGATTATTTAATAATTACTTTTTGATCTGTACTGTTTTCCTTAAATTACAAATACAGGCAGTAGATAGTTTTAATAATAAATGAAGTGAATGTTGCTTTGCTGAATCATGGTCATAAAAATTCACCCATTCTATTTTGTAAAAGGGTTTATTTACTGAACAGCCTGTCAAAATGGTTTTGAAAATGCCCGCGCATGGCGTCCCTGAATTTATCCGGGGTACCTGTTGCCAGAATATTTACCAGGTCTTTATGTGAAACAAACCTTTTATTGGTGATGGGTTTCTTTAATAAAGGGCTTTGTAATACAAATAAAAAGATGGGTAATAGGAGCTTCTGGAATTTCTTTAAGGTTTCATTACCGGTAATTTCATAAAGTTTACCATGAAATGCATATTCGTGGGTTGCATTAAAAAGGTATTCTTTGGTGGCAGCCGGTTCTTTTTGTACGATTTCCTGCAATTCTTCTATATCCTCCTGGGTAATATGCTGAAAAATGAAATCTGCCATACCAATTTCCAGTACCATCCTGATTTCGAATATTTCCCGCAAGGTCTCTTCTGTTAGGATATGCGGGTTCATGGATTTGCTCAGGTTGGCAAAAATATCCGGACTGGTAATTACAGCCCCTTTTTTCTTTTTAGATTCAATCAGTCCCATCATGCGCAGGCGAAGCAGGGCTTCACGGATCACCGTGCGGCTTACACCCAGGGTTTCTGCCAGTTCCACTTCTTTCGGGATACTGTCGCCCAGCTTTAATTTCTTCTGTTGTAATAATTCCACCAGGTTATTTTCCACTTTATCTACCAGGGAGCTGGTATCGATGGATTTAAACTTTGTTTTCTTGATCGCTGTTGCCATAAAAGTTATGTAATACTTAAAGCAAAAGTAGTTTTTTCTTCCCTTTAAAATTAAAGCCCTTTATACATATAACAAAATTTGGCATCTGTAAGTCGAAAAAAAGCATTTAATTAAAAAAAATATTTGGTGGTATGAAAAATGTATTTACTTTTATTATGTATTACATAATACTTAAACCAATTCTTTTATGCTTAACAAAAACGCTTGCTCAAGACTTTGTCTTTTTCTGAGTTTATTGTTTTTTGCCCTGCAGGTAAATGCACAGGTAAGAAAAATAACCGGGAAAGTAACATCAGCAGATGGTGCGAATCCTTTAACTGGTGTCAGTGTCCTTATTAAAGGAAAAGCCGCTGTTACCCAAACTCTATCCAATGGTTCCTTTGCCTTATCAGTTTCAGATAATGATGTGCTGGTATTGACGTATGTGGGATATCAATCTCAGGAAATTCCTGTTAAAGGAAAAGAGACCATCAATGTAGTATTAAAACCCGAAACACAGGCTTTGAACGATGTAGTGGTGGTAGGGTATGGTACCCAAACCCGGAAAAGCATCACCAGTTCTATTGGTAAAATTGATACCAATGTATTATCCACTGCACCCCGTTCCAATGTGGGCACTGCCCTGCAGGGTTCAGTAGCCGGTGTGCAGGTGGTAAATTCTACAGGTACACCTGGTTCCACCCCTATGATCTTATTGCGTGGTGGTGCATCAATCAATAGTCCGCAGGCACCATTAGTGGTGGTTGATGGAGTTGTTAGGGGGTTAAATGATATTCCTTCTGAAGATATTGCTTCCATTGAATTACTGCGGGATGCTGCTTCTACTGCTATTTATGGTGCCCGTGCCAACAATGGAGTAATATTGATTACCACCAAACAGGGACAGGCCGGTAAGGCACAACTTTCCTATAAGTTTACAGAAGGGTATAATAAACAAAGAGATGGTTATCAGTATATGGGGGCCAAAGATTATATCTATTACAACAGGTTGGGTAACCTCAATTCCGGAAGAACCCTGGCACAGGTAAATGCGAGCAGGGGATTTGGGTTGCTGACAGATGCTGCAAATCTGGCTTCTTTTGATATCCGTTCCTTTACTGGCGGTACACCTCCTCCGGGATGGGATACTGTCACAGATCCTTATGGAGGAACTATTATGTTTAAAGACCATAATGGAGAAATCTCTAACCTGTTATTCAGAAATACACAGACCCAGGATCATTATGTGAGCCTGACAGCAGGAACAGAAAAATCAAAATTATTCAGCAGTTTTGATTATTATAATGAAGATGGTATTATTGTTGGATCTACCTACAAACGTTATTCCGGAAATATCAATGCTTCCTTTAAATTAAATCCAAGGCTTGAATTAACAACCGGAGCTAATTTTTCCACTTCCAATCAATTAGGGCTACCCAATTCTGAAGCCAATACCATTTACAGGTCAAGAGCATTATGGCCCACTTTTAATCCATGGCTGGATTCTGCTAAAACAATGCCTAACCCGGGTAATGGAACCACCGATGGTAATCCATTATACCTGTTACAGAAAATCCAAAGGATTAATGAAGTAAATCAGATTACAGCCAATGCATCCCTGAAATATGAAATTTTACCAGGCTTGTATGCAAAAGTATCCGGTGTAGGATATTATTATGAAAACCTGCAGCAATCCTTCCAGGATGCCACTCAAACCTATGCGCAGATGTTTTCCAATCCTCCGGCTTACACCACCACACGGCCATCCAGTATGTATTATTACCGTTATTTTCAGCAACAGTATAATGCCATCCTGAATTATACCCATACATTTTCTGGTAAGCACCACTTAAATGCAATGGTGGGTTCAGAGTTTTTCGGACAGAAATTCCTGACCATGCAGGTATATGGTACCAACGCACCTACCGACTTTATTTCCACAGCCAATGCCAGTACCACTTTTGCAGCAGGTAATAACTACAGTACCAAATCTCAGTATGCAATCGTATCTGGTTTTGGAAGAATTGCATACGACTATGATCAGCGTTATCTGTTAAACTTAGTAGCAAGGGAAGATGGAGTTTCTAACCTGGCTGCAAAAAACAGATGGGGATTTTTCCCTGGTATGTCCGGCGGATGGAATATGCACAATGAAAATTTTTATAAGAAT
>Ga0208872_1002088_pt1 | contig 11742 bp, 11 predicted proteins | sample CryBogCBH12Aug08_FD_185508 | JGI IMG/M metagenome (GOLD analysis project Ga0208872, IMG submission 185508) | Freshwater microbial communities from Crystal Bog, Wisconsin, USA - CBH12Aug08 (SPAdes) | ecosystem: Environmental > Aquatic > Freshwater > Lake | place: Crystal Bog, Wisconsin, USA... | reverse complement strand
GCAGATATCAGCCTCAAAGAGCGCGACAGTTCCAAGTCCACATGCCAGCGACTCAGCTTCAAAAGAGGCGGCAAGCGCCAAGCCATGTGAAATACCGACTCCGGTTTCTAGGGCGCTAGAAATTACCACTGGAAGGCCTATCTCCTGCGCTAGGCGATGCGCGGCTTTAAAACCACCCACCGGTTGCCACTTCAAAATTGCAATATCTGCATAAGATTTAAACTCTTCAAAATTAGCCCCTAGATTCTTCCGAATTGATTCATCGGCAGCAATTTTGATCGGGATCTCTGATTTAACAAGCGCTAGATCCTGAAGATCGGCGCATGGTTGTTCTACATACTCAAATACATTTCCAAAGCGCAGGTGGTATTCCAATAAATTACTAATCGCCTGTACGCTACTCCAACCACCATTAACGTCTAAACGGATTCGATAATTTTCATTGATCCGTAAAACCTCTTCAACAATCTTTGCGCCATTCTCAAAATCATCAACTTTGATCTTGACCGTAGTTGAACCAGGAAAACGCTGCAATATTTCCGCAACCTGTGGGACCTCAACTATTGGAAGAGTTGCATTTATAGGAATCTGATTTCGATAGAGAGTCGGCCACGGCTGGTGCGCTGCTTCAAGTGCTGCTCGCATCCAAGTAGCAGCCTCAAGGTCGTCATACTCAAGAAACGGCCCGAACTCACTCCAGCCATGCTCTCCTCTAAAGAGCGCAACTTCTCGAATCGTTATTCCACGAAACTTATTGCGAAGTGGAATGGAGAGGATCGTGAGATCCGGGCAATACTTTTCGAGCATTGTTATGGGCGGCGTGGGAACTTATTGAAATCAGGATCGCGCTTTTCTTTATAGGCATCGCGGCCCTCTTGACCCTCTTCGGTGAGATAGAAGAGCAGGGTGGCGTCGCCCGCAAGTTGTTGTACTCCTGCTAAACCATCATCTGCTGCATTAAGTCCGGCTTTGAGAAGGCGCAAAGCCATTGGTGAGTGGCGCAACATCTCGCGGCACCATGAAACTGTTTCAGCCTCTAACTCTTCAACTGGAACAACGGTGTTGACCAAGCCCATCTCCAAAGCTTCTTGCGCATCGTATTGTCGGCAGAGAAACCAGATCTCGCGAGCTTTCTTCTGACCGATATGAGCAGCAAGTAGCCCAGCGCCGTAACCTCCATCAAATGAACCCACCATCGGTCCGGTCTGACCAAACTTGGCATTAGATCCTGCAATTGTTATATCGCACACCACATGAAGTACATGTCCACCACCAACGGCCCAACCAGCAACCATTGCAACAACTGGCTTTGGAAGTCTTCTGATTTGAATTTGAAGATCTAGAACATTGAGTCGACCGATGCCTTTCTTACCAAGTGCATCGCTTCCGATATATCCATCATCGCCGCGAACATTAATATCGCCGCCAGAACAGAATGCTTCGCTACCTGCTCCAGTAAAGATGATTACTCCAACGGATTCATCATCGCGCGCTAAAGAGAAAGCCTCTTGCAACTCAATCAGAGTTTCAGGACGAAATGCATTTCTTACCTGAGGACGATTGATCGTGATCTTGGCCATTCCTTCTCCGACTTGATATATAACATCGGTGAAGTTCTCTGATCCTTGGCCGATCTCCCAATTAGGAATGCTGCGACTGCCAGGTTCACGCTTAAATGGCTTGCTCACTCTTCATCCTCTTTCCCCACAACTGATTTTCACTTCCGGTATTTACGCTCAAGCCGATAGCCTACGGGGGCTATGGTAAATAAGTCACCGCGAGAGTTAATTCAGCTGCGCTCTGAGTGGTCAATTCCACAAACTTTGCAGGCGCTAGATGAGGCGCTCGTTGGAAATGGTCCGGCTTTAGCCTTTGGTCCAACTCAATTTTCCACTGTTCCCCAAGAGGTGGCAGTGGTTATCCCAACAAGCGGTTCAACTGGAAATCCCAAAGAGGTGGCTCTCTCTGCATCTGCACTGCGGGCCAGTGCTGATGCTGCTCATGCTTTCCTAGGTGCGCATAGAGGCGAGCGCTGGTCGCTACAACTTCCGATCAATCATATTGCAGGAGTCAATGTTCTTATCAGGGCGTTGGACCTTGGAAGCGAAATAGCCGCCGCTGATTATGAATACACCTCTATAGTTCCAACCCAACTCTTTCGCGCGCTGCAGGATAAAGGCGAGGATCTACTTGCACTCCAAAATGCCAAAGCAGTGCTTGTAGGTGGGGCAGCAACCTCCTCTGAGTTATTGACGCAGGCTAGAGCGCAGGGCATCAATGTTGTAACAACATATGGAATGTCTGAGATGTCAGGTGGGTGCGTTTATAACGGATCGCCACTTCCTGAAGTTGAAATTGAGATTCGCGCTGATCAGCGGATTGCCCTTCGCGGTCCAATGCAAGCACTTAAGTATTTAGGGTCAGACATTCCACTTGCCGATAGCGATGGTTGGTTTCTTACATCTGATGCTGGAGAAGTAAAAGATGGCAAGCTGATCGTTCTGGGCCGCGTAGATGATCAAATCATTTCAGGCGGAGAAAAAATATCTCTCGGCGCGCTCGATACTTTTCTCAACTCTTTAAATCTTGGTGAGTTCATGAGTTGTGCGATTACTAGTCAAGAGTGGGGGCAACAACTCTGCCTGGCAAGCTCTGGCGAATTTGATGAGAAAGAAATCGCAATTAGCTTGAGAAATAAATTTGGTAATCACGCTGTGCCTAAAATCTTCCTCAAAAGTACCCTGCTTCCCCGCACTTCAATTGGAAAAGCAGATCGTGCGACTTTAGCTCAGAGTTTTGAGAGGATTGGTTAATGACCTCATTGAAAACCTGGGTAGCGGGTTCTCGCCCCCGCACTCTTCCCGCTGCGATTTCACCAGTGCTAGTTGGTACCGCACTGATCAGGCGCGATCATCATGGGATCAACTACCTCAATGCGCTCTTGGCACTCTTAGTAAGTCTGTTGCTTCAGATCGCAGTTAATTTCGCTAATGATTACAGCGATGGCGTCAAAGGAACTGATGCGGTTCGCGTCGGACCGATCCGCTTGGTTGGTTCAGGACTTGCGACCCCTCAAGCCGTAAAGCGTGCAGCGTTTCTCTGCTTTGCTGCAGCGGGAGTCTTTGGCTTACTACTCGCAGCGCGAGTCTCTTGGTGGCTGGTCTTGGTGGGAGCGGTGAGCATCATTGCGGCGTGGACATATACGGGAGGAAAACATCCGTACGGTTACGCCGGATTCGGTGAGATTTCAGTCTTTATCTTCTTTGGTCTGGTTGCAACTATGGGAAGTTATCTCGCTCAATCTCATTCGATCACCTGGAAGAGTTTCTTGGTCTCAATTCCAGTAGGCGCTCTATCCTGCTCATTGCTTGCTGTAAATAATCTGAGAGATCTTCCAAAAGATGCTCTCGTTGGCAAGAAAACATTGGCGGTAAGAGTTGGTGATGCAGGCGCCAGAAGAGGTTTGATTGGGTTACTTCTAGGTGCACAAGTAGCTGCATTACTAGCAGCTTTCATCACGCCATGGGCTCTGATTACGCTGATCTTCCTACCTATTACGCTCTCACTGATTTCTGCAATCCGCGCTGGAGCGAGCGGCGCAGCGCTTATTCCGCTACTTGGAAAAGTTGGAAAGTTGCAGTTGCTCCTCTCCACAGCCCTGGCAATCGCGCTTCTGCTTTAACGGGTAAACTCATTTCCATGCTTGATGTTCTCATCTTTATCGCCGGTACCGGTCTATGGCTCTTCGGCTTGATTGACTGCGCTAAAACCGATCAAGATGCTGCCCGCACACTGCCTAAATGGGCGTGGTTGATCATCGTTATTCTCTTCGGCACATTTGGTTCTCTGGCCTGGCTCTTAGCTGGTCGCCCTAAGAAAGTTGCTGTTGCGCGCAATCGCCCTGGAAGAGTGCTTCCTCCAGACGACAATCCAGATTTCCTAAAGAATCTTTAAAACTTATATCTCCTACAAGCCTGAGTAAGTGTGTAATCCAGTTCCCCAAATATTTACCCAGATATAGTTAAAGAGAAATGTAGATCCAGCAAAGATACATAGCCATGCTGCTCTGCGCCCGCGCCAACCAACTGTTACTCGCGCATGCAAATATGCAGCGTATGCAACCCAGGTAATGAAAGCCCAGGTCTCCTTAGGATCCCAACTCCAATATTTACCCCACGCAGATTCTGCCCAGATCGCACCTGCGATTACCGCAAAGGTCCAGAGGGGAAATACAAAAGCCACTAAACGATAAGAGAGCTGATCTAGAGCATCAAGTGTAGGAATCTTCTCAGCCCACTTAGGACGGCCACTCTTTAACTCATAACGTTCCATAATCAAGAAAGTTGCTGCAACTAAATTGGCAACTAGAAATACTCCACCGGAAATAATCGCTGCCAGAACGTGGATCGCCAACCACGGAGATTTGAGCGCTGGAACCAACGGGGCGCTTGGACGATAAAGAACGGTGATCGCCGTTCCCAAAGTAAGTAGTACTGAAATTGATACCGGCAATCCCAACCAACGAACTTTGTACTTAGTGAAGGCAAAGAGATATGCCCCAGCTAACATCAAAGCTCCAGTAATTGAGAACTCATACATGTTGCCCCATGGAACTCGATGGGCTGAAAGACCACGAGTGATATCAGCAACCGCAAGTACTAGCGTTCCTAAAATCATCATTGCAGTGCCGAGGCGACCTGCCCGATCGGTTCTGCTGAAATCAAATTGGGTTTTGTCATCACTTGAGGTGTTCTTGACCGACCATGAAACTTCAAAGGCATGTGCGAAAAAAGCAATTGTAAAGATGGCTAGGCAGGCATAGATAGCATCGTTAGAGAAGTAAGCAAGATTGCTTGATGTCATTCTTTTGTACCTTCCTGCAGCGCCCGCGTAAGCGCAATAAGTTCTGCTTCTAAGCCGGGAATGCCATTTTTGGCTAGACCCGCAATTTCAACATCACTACCTACCTTTACCCAAATCCGGCGTTGGCGTGTGAATAGTGAGATGAGTAACCCTAGGATTGCAAAGAGCGCACCAAAGAGTGCGTACATCTTCCCAGGATCATCAACAATCTGCAGGTTGACCCAAGCCTTCCAGCCATTAAAGGTGATGGTTCCGTAACCAAAGTCATATGTACTTCCAAGAGTTAAGGCCTTAAGCCCTATCTTGGTCATCGCCGCGGTGTTAAGTGAGTACACAGATTGTGGAGTTCCAGAGTCAAGACCGAGATTGCCCTTCCATGCAGAGAGCACCAGCCTCGGATCTAAAGCTTCAGGATATGTTGAAAAAATTCCGCGCGATGCACTGCTTGAAGCCGTAGGAATAAATGAGGCAATAAAACCAATTTGAGGAACCATATCTGGCACCTTGATCGCACCCAGTGAACTGAGGTTTCCATCTTGAGGTAAGAAGATCACAGGACCTTCAAATGTCACATGGCCAGATTTATCTCTAACGGTTACAACTGGTGAATAGCCATTTGCCTGCAGATAAACCTTGGTACTACCAACTGTCCAGGGCTTATTTACCTTAATGATGACTCTCTTGGCTGCACTACCGAGTGGATTAGAAATATCTGTAGTCAATACATAGTTACTTGGTTGACCTGTAACGGCATCATAAGTAGCTACAAAGTTCTTAACTGTCAGAGCAAACGGCGGCAGAGAACCCTGACCTTGGAACTTTCCATAAGAAATGTTGTCGTAGGAAGTTGGAGTATTAATGAAACGATCACCGACATTTAAAATCGTTTCACCTTTCATGCCAAATAATGAACCGAGTGCCACTCCCACCAGAATCAGAATTAAAGAGAGGTGGAAAAGTAGGTTTCCAGTCTCCCTGGCATAACCCTTCTCTGCTGAAATTGAATTGCCTTCAACGCGTACTCGAAAACGATGCGATTTAAACCATTTCTGGGCTACATCAATGGCAGTGGCAGGATCTCCTTGAATCAGGCGATACCCCTCCATACGATCAAGATTGCGGGGGGTCAGAGGAGGTTGCTTGCCGATCGCTTTGAGGTGGCTGATTGTCCGTGGCAGAACACAGCCAATGAGAGAGATAAATAGCAGTAGGTAGATAGCGCTAAACCAGGGTGAGGCATAAACATTGAAGAGATGGAATCTATCCATCCACTTCGCAAGGGTCGGATCACTAGTGAAATAAGAATCAACCTTTTGCGGATTCTGATTTCGTTGCGGAAATAGAGAACCCGGTATTGCAGCGACTCCAAGCAGCATCAGCAATATCAGCGCTGTCCGCATGCTGGTTAATTGGCGCCAAGCCCAGCGAAGTAGAGCTACTCCGCCGATCTCAGGTGCCCCGAGATTTTGCTCGCTCATCAGACCACCGGCACAAAACTAGAAATTGTTGAACGCAAGGTATTAATTAAATTCCCCCAAAGACCAGTTGCTTGCAAGAATCCAATAATAATAAGGAATGCGCCTCCAAAGATCGTCAGCAAATTTCCCCGAGCAGAGATGAAGCGTCGCAACTTGGCTGATTGATCAAAGAAGAGCCCCACTGCAATAAATGGAACTCCGATTCCAAAACAATAACCAACACTCAAGATCGCACCACGCCAAGCGCTTGAGCTTTGAAATGAGAGCGCTTGAACCGCAGCCAATGTGGGTCCAATGCATGGAGTCCAACCCAAGCCAAAGAGAAATCCAAGGAGTGGAGCGCCGAGTAGCCCAGTGGTCGATTTCCACTGCGGTTTAAAGGAGCGATAAAACTTTTGATTGAAGATGAAGACCGCGCCCATCGCCATAGTCAATAGCCCCAGAACAATTTCTAGCCATCTAGAGCCACTTGAAATCTTAGAGCCGAGTGAGCCAAAGAGCGCTCCATAGCTAATAAAGAGAATGGAAAATCCGCTCACAAATAAGATCGCACCGAGCGCAGTTCGACCCTTATTTTTCACATCGGTCATGCCCGCTGAATATGCAAGATAGCCAGGAACTAAAGGCAGAACACAAGGTGAGAAGAAAGAGATCAATCCAGCGATCACTGAAACCAGTAATGCTAAGAGAAGATTTCCGCCCAGTACCTGATGCACAAAGAAGTTATGCATGTGGAGGATCTTTCAAAACCTTTGTTAGTAGATCGGTAAGCAATGCCACAGTTACCTCACCACTTACGCGAGCAGCTACATAGCCATGTGAATCAATAAGTAGGGTAGTCGGAATCGCATTTGGAACTAGTGAGTTTCTAAACTTTGCCAACACTGAATCATCAGTAAATATCGGATAAGAAATTTTGAATCTCTTTACGAACTCCAGAGCTGATGATGAGTTGTCTCTAGTTAATATGCCAGCGAATTGCACACCCTGGCTCTGATATCTCGCAGAAAAATCAGAGAGAAGAGGGGCCTCTGCGCGGCAAGGTGAGCACCACGATGCCCAAACATTTAAAACCGTTACTTTTCCAGCGGGCAAGGTAAGGGTTCCAGAACTTAGGGTGGCACCGCTTATCACTGGGGCAGGTTTGCGATCAGCTGGTTTAACATAAACCGCAACGCCATCTCCAGATACAAAGGCATTCTGGTTGGCGGTTGATAATCCTCCGCTGGAGCAGCCAGTCAACAAGACAAGGGAAGCCAGCAAGATAACTGTAAGGCGCTTCATTTCTTCTCCGGCAATAAGTGACGAGCCGGTTCGGAATAACTCACCCCTTCAATATCCCCATCTGCATCTAAATGAAAACTTGTTACTGAAGCCAAGGTGCACTCACGCTTTCGCGGATCATGCATCATGCGCCTACCTTCAACTGCAGAGCGCAGAATCCAAATCGGAAGTTGATGTGAAACAGCAAAGGCATCTTTTCCACCTGCGGCATCCCGCGCTGCAAATAAAGCTGCGAGCATTCGAGCTACTTGCTGCTCATAGGGTTCGCCCCAAGAGGGAATCCAAGGGCGGGTGAGATGGCGCCATGATTTTGGATGGCGTAAAACTCCTGAGCCCATCTCAAATTTTTCGCCTTCAAAAACATTTGCGGCTTCAATCAAATTATCGTTTGTGATGATTGAGAGATTGTGTGCCTCTGCCAACGGAGTAGCAGTCTCTTGAGCTCTTTGTAGCGGAGATGCTAAAACTGCTCCCAGATCAAATTGCTTAGACCACTCAGCAACGGTTCTTGCCATCTCTTGACCGCGCTCAGAGAGATACCAACCTGGCTGGCGACCATAGAGAATTTTCTCAGGATTAAAGACTTCACCGTGGCGTAAGAAGTGAATAGTAGAAGTCATGGCGTAAGCATAAAGGAGGCAGCCCTTGCGCCTTGCGCCACGGATTGCTGGAGGATGGCTAGGCTAGTGATATGGCGCTCACACCGAAGCGAGTAGCTTTCTTTGATGTAGATAACACCTTGATGCGGGGTTCCTCACTCTTTTTTCTGAGTAAAGGCATGTATCAACGCGGATTTTTCACCAAGAAAGATATCTCTAACTTTGTGATGGCAAATCTGCGCTACCGCCTCTCAGGCGTGGAGAACAAGGAAGAAATCGCCAAGATTCAAGGCGCAGCCTGTGAGTTCTTTCGCGGCCATGAAGCGGCGGTTATTGAGAAGATGGGCATAGAGGTTTATGACGAATATGTCTCCCCTGCCCTGTGGCAGGGAACCATTGAGATCGCAAACAATCATCTCGATCACGATGAAGAGGTCTGGTTGGTAACAGCCACCCCGAAGGATTTAGCAGATCTCATTGCAAGTCGTCTGGGATTCACTGGTGCGCTGGGAACCGTCGCTGAGGTTAAAGATGGTGTCTACACCGGCAAATTAATTGGCCAACTTTTACATGGCCCTAACAAAGCCATTGCAGTACGCCTCTTAGCTGAACAAGAGGGAATTGATTTAGAGAACTCGTACGCTTATTCAGATAGCCACCACGATATTCCCTTGCTTGAGGCGGTTGGAAATCCCCGGGTTATCAATCCAGACACTCTGCTTCAAATTCACGCGATCAAAGAGAATTGGCCGATCTATGACTTTCGCAGGATGCGCGCGCTCAAAAGGATGGCTGCGCCAATACTTGGACGCATAGTCAAGCTCGGAACCCTGCTATCACCAAGAAGTTGGCGTCGCGGCAGGTAGCTAAACCCCAGTAATGTAGGGCAGTTATGTCTCAGTCAACGATCTCCTTCACAGAGGAGCTACGCAGCCGCTCTGATGATCAAATCAAAGCGTTGTTCTCCTTGCGCCCTGATCTCATATCTCCAGTTCCAACGGATCTCATGGCGCTGACTGCGCGAGCTAATTCGACTCCAAGTTTGCTCCGCGCTCGCGAAGGGCTCGATAAGTTTCGTTTAGATATCTTGACCGCGATGTGCACCATGGAAGAACCCATTCCGCTTCGCCAGATTGTTGCTCTTACGGCAAAAGAGGCGAAGAGCGCAGTTGAGTCACTCTGGGAGTTGGCGCTGATTTATAAAGATGGCGAACACTTTCGGATTCCCTCAAATGTGCGAACTGTCATCGGTGAATATCCCGCAGGACTCGGAGTAAAAAGCACTCGTCCAGTTGATTTCGAACTACTCGCAAGCGCGCCAAAGGGTGCGGTCGAAACTTTAGAGCGAATGGTCTGGGGACCACCAAAGGGTCAGATCGCAGATGTAAAACGTGCACCCGCTCCTATCAAGTGGTTGCTTGATAATAATTTCTTAATCCCCTTCGATTCCCAAACGGTGCTACTCCCCCGAGAAGTAGCGATGCACTTGCGCGGTGGAAAAATATTTCAAACCTTGCAACCAACTATGCCGGCGCTTCTTGGCGCTGCTAGAAAGCAGAAAGCCGCGGATTTAGCGGCGATTGCAAACATTTCTACCTTTGTACGCTGGGCTGAAGAACTTGGGCATAACTGGTCTGATGAGCCACCTGTAGCGCTGCGATCGGGAGGCCTAGGAGTCCGGGACCTAAAACGTACTTCAGAGCATCTTGGTATCTCAGAAAGTTGTGCGGCATTTGTTGCCGAACTCCTTTATATCGGCGGCTTGATAGTCATCGATACTGATGATCAAATTCTTCCTACCAGCGCATTTGATCTCTGGCTTACAAAGAGCATCGAAGAGCAATGGCATGCACTTGTCTCACTCTGGCTTGAAACATCGCGAGTAAGTGGATTGATCGGAAAGAGTGATTCAAAAAATATTGCCGCACTTGGGCCAGAGCTTGATAGGGGCGGTGTCTCGACTCTTAAGAAGGTAATCCTTCAACTCCTTAAAGAGCATCCCGAGATTGACCCTTCACTTGATTCAATTTCTGCTTCACTCTCCTGGTTATTGCCAACTCGAGCAAATCGCGATTACACCGAGTGGATTTTGCGGGAAGCTGAGTGGTTGGGGCTGACGGGACAAGGAGCGATTTCCAGCTTTGCACTTGCTCTGATTAATAAAGAAGATCTTGGAGTTGAGAACGCACTTCCAAAACCAGTTGATCACATCTTGATTCAAGCCGATAACAGCGCAGTCGCTCCGGGTCCGCTTACCTTGGAGTTAGCCAATGCCATTGGAACCATCGCAGATATCGAAAGCCGCGGTGGCGCGAGCGTTTATCGATTTAGTGAAACATCGATCAGGCGCGGACTTGATCATGGTCAGACCGGTGATCAAATAAAAGATTTCTTAAAGAAAATTTCAAAGACGCCGATGCCACAACCGTTGGAATATCTCATCGCAGATGTTGCTAAGCGCCATGGAAAATTAAGAGTCGGAAACACAACTTCTTACCTGCGTTGTGAAGATGAAGGACTTATCCAAGAGCTGATGCATGACAAGCGCGTAGAACAGCTGCGCATGCGCAAATTAGCCCCACAAGTTTTGATTAGTGATGCAGATAGCCACGAAATGATTCGAGTACTTCGAGAAGCTGGTTATTTACCTGCAGCTGAAAATGCCACTGGAGTTTTGGTGAGCGCTCCTCAGGTCAGACGCGCTAAGGCCCGGCCAAAGCCTCCCCGGGTGATCACCGATATTTCAGCACCTGGCGAGAACCTCATTGTGGCCGCGGTCAGAGCCCTTCGTGCAGGCGAGCGCGCCAGCTCGCATAAGCCGCGAGAAGTCCCACGCACAACTGCAAATGAGACAGTGGATCTGCTTCACCAGTACATAGAGGAGCGAGCAAGCCTGACTATTGGCTACGCGGATACCAATGGTGGGGTTTCTAATCGTCTGATCGATCCCCTCTCTATCTCACTCGGGACTTTGGTGGCCCGGGACCATGCAACTGGCGCAATCACCCACTTTAGAATCCCCCGGATCACCGGCGTGAGCCCTGCCAACTAGGCTTATCCCATGACCTTTCTGACCGACCTGCAAGAGCTTGTCGAACTCCAATCCCCCAGCGAAGATCTTGAAGCCTGTGCTCGGGTAGTAGATCTGGCGGTTCAGATTGCTGCTCGCAACCTTTCAGAGCCGGCTCAAGTAACCGAGGCCGGCGGTCGTCCGGTTTTTTGGTGGGGCAGCCAAAACCCTGAAATCGTTCTGCTCTGCCACCTAGATACGGTCTGGCCAATCGATTCCTACCTTCCCTTGTGGCGAGTTGAAGGTGATCAGATATTTGGACCTGGAATCTTCGATATGAAAGCTGGCTTCTTGCAAGCTATGTACGCCATCAAAGATATTCCATCCGCCTTTGAGAAAATCGCTCTCGTTGGTACCACCGATGAAGAGATCGGTTCTAAATCCTCGCGAGCATTGATCGAAGCACTGGCTCGTAACGCTAAAGCCACTCTGGTCTTTGAATCTTCCA
>Ga0208872_1002084_pt1 | contig 11757 bp, 8 predicted proteins | sample CryBogCBH12Aug08_FD_185508 | JGI IMG/M metagenome (GOLD analysis project Ga0208872, IMG submission 185508) | Freshwater microbial communities from Crystal Bog, Wisconsin, USA - CBH12Aug08 (SPAdes) | ecosystem: Environmental > Aquatic > Freshwater > Lake | place: Crystal Bog, Wisconsin, USA... | reverse complement strand
ACCCAACATGAAGGTTCAGGTTACTGCGTGGATCCGGGTGACAGTGCGAGTTTTATCCAGCATGCTGTCAATCTTCGGAATGCCTCCTGCCAGCGGGAACAGCTTGGGCGTGCCGCACGCGCCTATGCCGAAACCCATTTTGACATTGACGCCATCACCAATCGGTTTGAAGGGTTGTTCAATCAAATTACCGTCGGCAAAAAACGCCCGAAAGCTGCGGCGAATTACGCGCAGAAGTTTTGCTAAATGTAATACAACGTGATGCTAAGTGCACGTATGCCTATGCCGCAATTTTTTAGAATGCAGATACATAGACAATAGACAAAAAAACAAAAAAACAAAAAAACAACACTCATGAAAACAACGAAACGCGTAGTTGAAAAGGACGCCCCGCTGAAGAAGGACGACTTGATCGTCATCACCGGCGCCGGCGGGTTCATCGGCGGCAACCTCGCCCGCTATTTCACGAAAAAAGGCTTCACCAACATCCGCGCGGTGGACAAGAAGCCGCTTTACGAGTGGTATCTGCACGTTCCCGGCGTGGAGAACATCTGCCTGGACGTGAGCAACGAGGCCAACTGCCATCGCGTCTGCGAGGGCGCGGTGGAAGTTTACAATCTCGCCGCCGACATGGGCGGCATGGGTTTCATCGAGCGGTTCCGCGTGGAATGTCTGCGCTCGATTCTCATCAACACGCACATGGTCGAGGCCGCCTACAAGGCCGGCACGCGCCGTTATTTTTATTCCAGCTCGGCCTGCGCCTACAACACGCTGCTGCAAAAGGACCCGAAGGTTCGCGCGTTGAAAGAGAGCGACGCGTATCCGGCGATGGCCGAGCGCGGCTACGGCTGGGAGAAATTGGTTTCCGAAATGTTCTGCGAGGAATACTGGCACGAGCGCGGCATGAAGACGTTCATCGCGCGTTTCCACAATGTTTACGGCCCGAACGGCACCTGGGACGGCGGCCGCGAAAAGGCGCCCGCCGCGATGTGCCGCAAGGTGATCGAGGCGATTGATAAAAAGGATTTGAGCATCAACATCTGGGGCACGGGCGAGCAAACCCGCAGCTTCATGTATATTGACGACTGTGTGAAGGGCATTGACATGATCACGCATTGCGACGATTTGATCGCGACGCCGATCAACCTCGGTTCCAGCGAACTCGTCTCCATCAACACGCTGGTCAGCAAGGTGGAAAAGATCGCCGGCGTGAAGCTCAAGCGCTCCTACAAGCTGGACGCGCCGCTGGGCGTGGCCGGACGCAATTCCGACAACACCTTCATCAAGCAGGTGCTCAAGTGGGAGCCGGACACGACCTTGAACAAGGGTCTCGCGGAAACCTACGCGTGGATCAAGACCCAATACGCCGCGCGCAAGGCCGGCAAGCGCGTGGGCATCGGTTGATTTATCCGCCAATTCCCCGGCGGGAAATTCCCGCCGGGGAATTTTTTTGCGCGCCTACAGGTCTGCCTTTGATTTGATTTCGAACCAAAAGGTGCTGCCGGCTCCCAGGTTGCTGGAAACCCCGATGTTTCCGTCATGCGCCTCCATGGCCAGACGGCAAAAAGCCAGCCCCAAGCCCGTCCCGCTGGTGGCTTGGGGCGACTCGATTCGGCCGAATTTTTCAAAAATCTTCCGGTGGTTTTCCGGGGCGACGCCCGGTCCGTCATCGGTTATTTCCACGCGGATTAAATCCGAATCCGGCTGCCGGGCAAGCGCGACCTCGACGGAAGCGTGGCAAAATTTCAAGGCGTTTCCAACGAGGTTTTCAAATACCCGGCAGATGATGGCGCTGTCGGCCTCCACCATCAGGGGTTCCTGACCGTCCCGCAGTCTCAAGGCCTTGCCGCCGCGAGCGGGCATGGTGCCATCCACCGCCGAGCGCGCCATGGCCGCCAGATCGAAGACGGAACGGGTCAGCTTGATTTTGCCCGCCTCAAAGCTGCTGACCATGAGTATCTCCGCCACCATCCGTTTGATGCGGTCGGCGTTCCGGCGGCATTCTTTCAGATAATCCCTGCCTTGGCTGGAGATGTTCCCCCCGTCAAACATTTCCACCATCTGCAGATATCCGTCCATGGTTACCAGGGGCGAGCGCAGGTCGTGGACAATCATGTGCGCGAGGCTGTCGCGCTGCTGCTCCAGTTGCTCCATCCGTTGAAGGTTTTCGGCGAGCCGCTGCTTTTGATTGCTTAACAGCAGGTGGGTGCGGACGCGGGCCTCAACCTCGTTTTTTTGAAACGGCTTGGTGATGTAATCCACCCCGCCCAGTTCAAAGGCGGTCAGTTTTTCCCGGGTCTCCTGCAGGGCGCTGATAAAGACAATCGGAATTTCCCTCAGTTTTTCCTCGCCCTTGAACCGGGTGCAAACCTCGAAACCGTCCATGCCCGGCATCCTGATGTCCAGCAGGACCAAATCCGGGGGGGAGTGGCGGGCGGCCTCAAGGGCCGCCCGCCCGTTGACGGCCTGCCGGATGGCGTATCCTCTGGCTTTGAGCATGGTGGCCAGCACCCGCAGATTTTCCTCCGCGTCGTCCACTATCAGAATGCTGGGCACCTTGTCATTCATCGGCTGGTGAAGTCCGGTCGTTTTGCAGCAACTCCAGCAGTTTGTCCGATTCAAACTGGTCCATGAGCTGAAGCAGGCGTTTCACCAGTTTTTCATCATGAGCCTGCACCTGTCGCAAGGACTGGCCGGCCGACTCAAAGTCGGCGATAAGAATTTGGTCGTATAATTTTTGGCGGAGCGCTGGCGGCAGCGATTCCAAATTCTCCGGCTTCAGGGCGGGATAAAGATATTCCGTGTCCGACGATCTCCCGGCCTTGACGGCCGCCTTTTCAAAGGACAGGCCGAGCAATGCGCCGATCTTAGTCAGCAGCTCATGGTTGTGGAAGGGCTTGGCAAGGAAATCATCGGCTCCTGCTTCGCAGGATTCTTGCCGGTCATGGTCATACGCGGACGCGCTGAGCGTCAGGATTTTTACCCCCGACGCGGCGGGCGTTTTTTTAATCCGCCGGGTTGCCTCGTATCCGTCCAGTCCCGGCATCCGAGTATCCATGATGACCAAATCCGGCCGGCGCGTTTCCAGCAAGGCCAGCATTTCGCCGGCATTGTCAAATGCCTGCACCGCGAATCCTGCCTGCTCGAGCATTCGTTGCACCACATGGCGATTCTCCTCAACGTCGTCCACCACAAAAACCAGGGGTTGGCCGGTTCCGGGGGCGAGCCTGATTTTGCCTTGCAGGGCTTTTCTTTGCATGAAAACAGTGTCCTTTTCCGGGGTGCAGGGTATCGCAAAATCAAACAGGCTGCCCTTGTGCAATTCGCTGGCCGCCGTGATGTCCCCCCCCATGGCGCGCGCCAGTTGACGGCTGATGGCCAGCCCCAAACCGGTGCCGGTGGCGGAGTGGCGTCCGCTTTCCGTCTGTTCAAATTTTTCAAAGAGCTTGGCAAGCTCCCCGGGCGCGATACCCGTTCCGGTATCCTCGATTCGAATGTGCAGCATGTCCCCGCCGGCGGCGGCCAGAACCGATGCCGACACCTGAATGCCGCCTTTGTCGGTGAACTTGATGGCGTTGCTTAACAGGTTTGACAGCACTTGCCGGATCTTGTCCCGGTCCGCCAGCAGGACGTTCGGCACGTCAATCGCCTTGTGGTAGGCGATGGTCAGCTGCTTTTTGGCCGCCCGCTCCCGGTAGAGGGCCAGCGTTTCCTGGAAAAACTGCTCCACCTCGAAGGCGACCGGAACGACTTCGATTTTGCCGGCCTCGATCTTGGAAATTTCCAGGATGCTGTTCAGCAGGCCGAGCAGGTTCTCGCCGCTCCGGTGGATTATGGCGACCTGCCTTTTCACCGTGTCATTCAGGGACTCGTCCTCGTGGAGCAATTGCGTGTAACCCAGAATCGCGTTCAGGGGGGTCCGGATTTCGTGCGACATATTGGCGAGAAACTCCGTTTTGGCGCGGTTGGCCGCCACCGTGGCACGAAACGATGCCTCCATTGCCTTTTCCGCTTCGACCCGTTCGGAATTGTCGGAAACCGTTGTCCGGGTGTGGAGGAATTTGCCGTCGGCATCCCGCACCGCCGTTGAATTGATCAGCACGGGCAGGTGGGTGCCGTCCTTCCGGACCAGTGTGGCTCTGAAATTGGCCGCCTGATTTTCACCGGTTATGCCGAGGAAGCTTTGGGCGGGCAAATCCTGCTCCTGCGGGGCAAACAGTTCGGTGATTTTGCGGCCGATTAATTCCGCGCGGGCATACCCCAGCCAGTGCAGTTCGGTGTCGTTAATCCGCAGGAACCGGCCGTCGGCATCCAGGCTGTGGTAGCCGCAGGGGGCGTTGTTGTAGAGATCCTCGATTTCCAGGGCCTTTGACCGAAGGCTGGATTCATAATTCTTTTGCTCGGTGATGTCGCGCACCGCACCCTGGACCAAAACTCTTCCCTCGCCTTCCATCCGGCTCAGCTTGACCGAGGCCATGAAGGTTTCCCCGTTTAGACGCCGGTGCATCCACTCAAAATACTGCGAACCTTCCGCCAAGGTTTTTGCAATCATCGCCCGGGCTTTTTCATCGGAACGCCGCCCGTCCGGCTGGAATTCCGGAGACAAACGCCACGGCTCGCAGTCCAGCAGTTCCCGCATCGATTGGGCTTGGAATAATTGCATGGCCGCCGGGTTGGCGCTTTTGAAGCGCCAGGACGGGCCTTCGCAAGTCACCAGGGCGTCGGATGAGGACTCAAACAGGATGCGGTATTTTTGCTCGTTTTCCTGCAGCTTGCGTTCGGCGGTTTTGCGGCTCGTGATGTCGCTGGCTATGCCGACGGTCTGGTAACCGTTCTTGGTTTTGACCATGGAAAGCGACACTTCCACCGGAAAAAGGTCGTGGTTCTTGCGGATACCAACCAGTTCGATGCTGGCGGCGTGCTGCTGGCCGGCCTCTTCCGTTGCCTGGGCATCCGGCAGTATGGGCTCGTAAAACAGCAGGCCGACGGCGGGTTGCCCGATGATTTCGCCGGCGGGCCAGCCAAAAATCTGTTCCGCCGCTCGGTTCCAAAAAGAAACGCGGCCGTCCTGGTCGGTCAGGAATACGGCGCTGTTGGCGGAGGCGGCCATGCTCCGGAATTTCTCCTCGCTGTCAGCCAGTTCGCGCGTCCGTTCGTCGATGCGCTGTTCCAGGCTTTCATTGTTGCATTCAAGCAGCCGCCGGTATTCCACCACGCTGGTTTCGGCAGCCTTGCGGGCGGTGATGTCAAAGATAATGCAATAAAGCAGCTGCTCCCCGTGGATTTCAATGGCGGTGACAAAAACCTCCACCTCCCGCTGCGAGCCGCCGGCAAGCCGGTGGGTGGACTCAAAGCGTGACGAACCGTTTTTTTGGAGGTCGGCCATCATGGCGGTCTGAATCTCCGCCGGTCTGGCGCTCAAGTCCGAAATTTTAAGCCGCTTGATTTTGTCAAGCGGCCATCCATAAAAGGCCACAGCGGCGGGATTGGCGTCACGAACCATGCCGGACTTGGGATCAACAACGGCCATGATTGCCTGATGCTGCGCGAAAAGGTTTTGGAACATCGCCTCGCTCTTGCGCAGCTGCTCGTCAGCCTGTTTCTGCCGGGTGATGTCGCTCCAAATGGCGGCTATATAATCCCTGCCCTGAAGGCGGATATGGCGCATGTTGACCCGCACATCAAGCAGCCGGCCGTCCCGGTGGCGGTGTCTGGTTTCAAGCACCTTGCCGCCCTTGGCAATCACCTCGTCGATGGTCAGCCGGAGTTGTTCCGGTGTTAGTTCGGTATCGATGTCCTTTAGCCCGAAGCTTTCATAGTCCTCGCGCGAATACCCCAGCATGGCGTGGGCGGTCTGGTTGAATTCCGCAAAGCAGCCGGTGCCGACGTCAAGCAAGGCAATGGCGTCACCCGCAAGGTTTACGATGCCCGAAAAAATTTCCTCGCGCCGCTTTAACGCCGCGTCCGTCTCCCTGCGGTCGTTTATGTCGTGGCAATAGCCGATGTAGCCGCCAAACGAGCCGTCCAAATTTTTAAACGGAACACCGCTGTCCGTAATCCAACGGAATTTCCCGTCATGCCGGCGCAACCGGTATTCCATCTCAAACGGTTCGCGCTTATGAAATGAGTCCACATAGAGTTTGACGCAGCGGTTCAGATCCTCCGGATGCACGCCCTCCGCCCAGCCGTCGCCAACCTCTTGCTCCATCCTTCGGCCGGTGAACTTAAGCCAGCTCGCATTAAACCAGTCGCACTTGGCATCCGTGCCGGCGCGCCAGACCATGGCCGGCGCGTTTTCCAGCAAACTCAAATAAAAATCACGGGACCGGATAAGTTCCAATTCCTGCCGCTTGCGGGCGGTAATGTTGCGGGCGACTGCAACCAGTCCCTTGCGCCGGCCGTCGGGATGAAACAACGGCTGCTTGTAAACCTCCGCCACTAGCGTTTGTCCGTCGGCCAGTTCCACCGTTTCTTCACCGACGGTCAGCCGGCTGGCCTGCCATGCCGCCTCGTCTGAAACCGCGCACGCCTCGTGCGATGCTTGCAGGGTTGGCAAGTCGCCGGCCATCTCCGCGTCGGTGCGGCCGAACCAGGATCGTTTGTCGGTTTGGAACAGCTTTTTGCCAGTGGAGTTGACGACCAGCCAGCGGCCGGCTCCGTCCTTGAAAAAAACCGCGTCGGGCATGGCCTCGACGAGGGTTTCCAAGTGCTCACGCGTGTTGGCCAGGGCGGATTCCTCGTCTAGGCTGTGCAGCGCGCAGGCGATGTCGTCGCCCAGCTCCTGAAGCAGCTGTTTTTCCTCCCCGTCAAAGGCGCTGACCTTGCTGGCTTTGACCGCCAGCACACCTGTCACAGTTTCACGAAAAATCAGCGGCACGGCGGCCATCGACCGGGCCCCGGAAGGCAGCACGCCGGCACGCCACGGGGCAAACCGCGGGTCGCCGGCCAAATCGTCAAACACCACCAGGCGGCATTCGCGGACGGCCGTGCCGACCGGACCTTTTGCGGTTGGCTGGTCGTCGAGAGTGATGGGCGAGTTCAGGAAGGTGTTTGGCTCGTTCCCGAAAGCCGCCAGCGGCTCGACTCGGTTCCCCGCGAAATCCGGACGGCCAATCCAAACCGTTACATAACCGCGAGTCCGGCCGAGGCTGTCGCAAATCTGCTGGCAAAGTTTTACCGGATCCCGTTCCGTGTTGAGAATGCGGCCGACGTCGCGCATGGCAAGCAGCAGCTGGTTCAGATGCTCGATACGGTCGGTATTTACCGCGGGGCGGAAATATAAATCCTGAATTTCACCGGTGGCGGACATGGAATCAATCTGTATGGGGCACAGCCTTGTAGCGCGGCAAACAGGCTGTCAATTTAATTCCATCCGGACTTAAATTTGATATCTCCGCCTTCCCGCCCAAAAGATTGATGATTTGGGCGGCCACGGCCGGGGAGAGGCCGAGATCCCCGCCGGAGTTTAATTTTTTTCCACCCGCCAGCGGCTCGAAGAACTGCGGGATGGCGTTTTCCGGAATGCCGCAGCCGCGCACCTGGATTTCAAGGCGGACTTCGTGGGGGGCGGGCAGGGCGTCAATTTTGACCGCGCCTCCGCGCTGGGTGAACTTTATCGCAATCAACAGCAGGCGGGTAAGGGCGCGTTCCAAAAAGAACCAGTCGCCAAGCACCGCCCCCAAGTTTGCCTGCGGGGGAACGATTAATATTCCGCCGGCGCGGGCCTCATCGGTCAAGGCGTCGCAAACCGTGTGCAGCACATCGGACAACTGGCTGGAATTTTCCGCAAATTTGCCCTCGTTTAGCTTGATGTTTGACAGAATCAGGGCGTCGTCCACAAACATGAGGATGCGGTTCCGCGACTCCTCAAACATTTTCTGGTATTCCCGCATCTCGGGATGCCCGGCGGACGCTTGGAAGGCGAGTTCGCCCGCCCCCAGCAGCCCCGACAGCGGGGTGCGGAGCTCATGCGAAATGGCCGTCAGAAACTCGTTTTTTGCCTGGTCGAGCTGGGCCAGTTTTTGATTGGTGGCGGCCAGTTCGCGGGTGCGGAGGGCCACCATCTTTTCCAGGAAAGTGTTTTTCCGCCTGGCCAGCTTGTGGCTGCGGTTCAGCTCGAGATGGATGGCGATTCGCGACCGCACCTCGTCCGCGTCAAACGGCTTGGTGATGTAATCCACGGCACCGACTTCAAAGGCCGCCAGTTTGTCCTTGATGCCGGCGTGCGCGCTGAGAAAAATGACGGGGATTTCCCCGAGCTTTGGATCCAGCTTTAATTGCCGGCACACTTCATAGCCGTCCATTTTGGGCATCCTTGCATCGAGCAGGATAATATCCGGGGGCTGTTTTCTTGCGGCCTGCAGGGCAAATTCGCCGGACAAGACGGGACGTACGGTGAATTCGTGCTTGCGCAATATGCCATTGAGCAACTGCAGGTTTTCCGGAGTGTCGTCAACGATGAGGATGTTAGCGGTCAAGCTGGTGTTCGCGTCGGTTTCGGATTTCACTTGCGGCTCCTGAAAATATGATCTTATGGGCTTAAATCTCTGCCGGCTTGAAAATATAAATAAGAACCATGCTCAGTCATCAGCCACGGCATGAGCCGGCCTGTGAATTTTCAAGAAGGCGTTGAAGCCCGCCCGGGAGCGTTGGCTGACGGGAAATCCCTTTTCCATCCCCTTGATGTAAACATGGCGCTTGCCGGCGTCGTCCACTTCGAGGCGGTCAAAATAATTGAGGTTGATGATGGTGGCCCGGTGGATCTTGAAAAAATGTTTTTTGGGCAGCTCCTGGATCCAGTCGATGATGGGTTTGCGCAGCATATGGGACCGGCCGTCATCCCAAACCAATTTGGAATACTCGCCTCGCGCCATAAAAACCTTCACCCGTGACAGTGTCAAATACTCGGTCCTTTTTTTGTCCCTGACCAATAAGGTTCCGGTTCCGTTTGCCGCCGCAACGGGCTGCCATCCGGCTGGGATTTCTTTGGCCGATGAAGGGGTGTCCGCGGTTTTGGCCGGAACCGGTCGATTCTTCACAGACACTCCGTCTTCCTTCCAGGAACCGGCGGCACCCGATTTGTCCAGATCGTTGATAATGTTAACGTAATAGTCGATCTCCTGCTTGATCCGTGAATCGATTCGCTGGTTTTGCCTTGCGCGTCTGGCCAGCCGCGCATCGATGGCGGCCAGAACTTCATTCAAAACCACCGGTTTGCCGATAAAATCGTCGCCCCCGAGGTTGAAACCCTGCCTGATAAGCGTATGGTTGGCGCAGGCGCTGACAAATATGAATGGAATTTCGCCCAGCTTCGCATCCTGCCGCAGAAGTTTGATTACCCCGTGCCCGTCCACCCCCGGCATGTCAACATCGCAGAGAATAATATCGGGCAAGTTTGAAATCGCCTGCAATCCCTGGGTGCCATTATTGGTCACAGAACATTCATGCCCGTGCCGGCAGAGGAACTGCTCCAGCATTCTGCAAAAATCGGCGTCATCATCAATGATTAGTATTCTCGCCATAAAGGCTTGTTAAAAGTGATTTTGAAATACGTCTCCATTTTTCATGCAAACGGATGCGAAATCAGCAAAAAACTTGAATTCACCCCCAAAAAATCATCTAACGAGCTGTTTGTGTCATCAGCCGATATGGTTTGGTGGTTGTCGAGATTCAGGCGAATGCAAGTTGCTTCCGCGCATTCGAACATGAAAAGCCGGTCCAGCGAATTGCCGATGAACGGCGATTCATCTAGGACAGCCCGTGCAGAAGATTTACCACCTGCACAGGTAACCTGAGCAATTTTATTTTGTAGGCTCTTTAGAGGAATCCTTCTTCGCTTCCAGTTGACCAATTAGTTGATTGTCAGGAAGGAACTTTTCAAAGACTTGGGAACGTTCCCTTTTTAGCAGATCAATAAACAGATCCTTAACCTGATTCGATATTTTTAAATCATTAACCGTCCGTTCCAGCTCCTCAATCCTGCGTATCTCATCGGATTTTCTATTGGTGGAACTTGCCGGATGTTTCACGTGTGTCACGGAGCTTCCGAACCCTTCCGAACCTGAAGCATCTGCTGTTTTTTTGGCCCGCTGAATTTCCTCCTGAATCACCGCCTCGACGCTCTGCGGCGTAATATAGTATTTGCGTTCGTTCGGATCGTAATAGCTGTCCAGCCGCGTAATACCCTGCCGATTGGGCTGGCACCAGTTGATGACACTGCGCTCCGTTCGCGCCACCCCTGCCGCCTCAAACATCCGTGCCGTTTCCCTCACCGTGAGCGTATGGTTTTCTTTGCGTTCCGCAGTTTGCGGAACCGTGCCGAAATCTTCGGCAGTATTCGGCACGGTGCGGAACTCTGCCGAAGGCTGCGGAACAACAAAAACCGCTTCCGCATTTTGCGGAATGTGGCCGGGCAATTCCGGCAGCGGTGATGATTGATTTTCCGTTGACATGATTGGCTCCATTTTATCATGCCGTGAAATTTTTGCGAACCCGACCTGTGGATTAGCGTGAATGGGAAATGTTTGTTATGCTGTAAAACGTGGAAAAACTACCGCGTGATTTCAAGGGGGTGTGGATTCCGAAGGACATCTGGTTGTCCCGGCAGCTTTCGCTGATGGAAAAAGTATTGTTCGTTGAAATTCACTCGCTTGATAACGAGGACGGTTGTTATGCCTCCAACCGCCATTTCGCGGAATTTTTTGACGTCAGCGAACGCCAGATCCGCACGCACATCGGCACATTGAAGCAAAAGGGCTTCATTTCCGTCTCCATCCAAAACCGCAACGACCGGGTAATCCACACCATCGGCAAGTATGCGCGCGTGCGGATGCCGACGTGAAGCAGTTGCAGCAAGAGCATCAAAAACTTATCCACAGGATGACGCTGGGCTTCCGGGGAGGCCGGAAGTTTTCTTCCTAGGGGGTAGGAAATAAACTTCCGTCCACCCCGGAAGAAAACTTCCACATAGTAATACAATGAGTAATCCAGTTGAGAACAAGGGGGATGTTTCTATAAAGAAAAAAGTCGCACCGTAAAACGGCACGACTTCTTAACTGTGAAAACCGGTGGCTATCACTTCGGCCAGAACGCCACAGCGAGCCCCGCCGCATCAAAGATGTCCATGCGCGGATCCTCACTCTTCCACACCTTGCGCTTCGGCGGCAGGCGTGGAGCCAGCTCGATTGGAAACAACCCCGCCAAAACTTCCGCTTGCGACTGCTTGTTGCCTTTGATCTGACCCAATAATCGTTCCCGCACCTTGGTGACGGTGACCAGTTTCACCTTCAATTTATGTTCTGTGGCCAAGCCGACCAATCGTTGGTGCAACTGCTTGATACGTTTTGCCCGGCGTGTGTCGGCGGCATTCACCGCCGGCAGCACCATCACCGCCGGCTCATAACGGCGGATAAACTTTCCCACCCAAACCAGCGTGCGTTCATTCTTGTTTTGCAAAATGGATTTGTTGCTGAACGCAATGAGCCGGCTTGATCCTTCCATGACGGCGTAGCCGAAACCTCGGGCAGTCGGAGCGATGGCTAAAATACGGATGAGTTTATTGTGGGTCATGGTGCTTGTGATTAACGCTGGCAGATTCCGCCAGTTGAATAATGGTCTGCTTCCGGGGTGCGTCGGCATTCCGCACTTTGCGGAAGGACAAAACCTTGGCCCGCTCCGCCACTCTTTGTTGCGCCTGATGATGCAGGCCGGCAAAAAGCTCGCGCACGGGGCGACCATAGATCACCTCGTAGGCGAGTG
>Ga0208872_1002082_pt1 | contig 11766 bp, 5 predicted proteins | sample CryBogCBH12Aug08_FD_185508 | JGI IMG/M metagenome (GOLD analysis project Ga0208872, IMG submission 185508) | Freshwater microbial communities from Crystal Bog, Wisconsin, USA - CBH12Aug08 (SPAdes) | ecosystem: Environmental > Aquatic > Freshwater > Lake | place: Crystal Bog, Wisconsin, USA... | reverse complement strand
CGCTTTGTCGCTCGACCAGAAGACCGCGAGTCGTTATGTGGATATTCTCTGCGGCGCGTTTCTGGTGAGGCGCCTTCCGCCGTGGTTTGAAAACACCGGCAAACGGTTGCTCAAGGCACCCAAGATATATCTGCGCGACTCCGGGCTGCTGCACGCGCTGCTAGGATTGCGCACGCCAGCGGAGGTCCGGTCGCACCCGCGCCTCGGTGCCTCGTGGGAGGGCTTTGCCTTGGAACATGCCGTCAGCCTGTTGAATGCGGAGCGCGACGCTTATTTTTGGGGCACGCACGGCGGTGCGGAGTTGGATCTGCTCATTAACCGCGGCGGCGCCAAACTCGGATTTGAATTCAAATTCAGCGATGCACCCGCCACCACCAAATCCATGCGTGTGGCCATGGCGGATTTGAAATTAAAACGCTTGTTCGTGGTTTATCCCGGCACGCGGCGTTTTGAATTGGATGACGACATCATTGCTCTGCCGTTGACGAGACTGCTAAAAGAATCCGCCACTTTGTAAAATGAGCTTCGGCAGGGCTCGGATCAGTCTGCCGCCAATTTTCGCTTTCCGCTTTCCGTTTTTTCGCTCCCTCCGTTCCCCCCTCCGTTCGGGTAGTTACCGCGAAGACGGAGTTGAGGTAAAGTTTTACCATACCGTGACCCAAATAGCGTAAAACAACCAATAAAATCAACCGAAACCCATGAAGGCAAAATCAAATCAAAATTCCACGCCCATCGTGCCAAGGCCTGCCAATGCCCTTCGAACTGCCGTTTGGTCGTGGCTGGCGCTGTCCATTCTGTGCTTCGCCGTGAACATTGTGCCAAAGTCGATTGCCGCCAATTTGACGTGGACGACCAACACGGCCGGCATCTCTGAAGGTTCTGGCAAGTGGAATCAAGGCTCTGCCTCCACCACCATTGGCAATGGTGCCTGGTATAACGGCACCACCTATGGCAACACCATGAACGACGGCGACACCGTGACCTTCGGTGGTGGAACCGCCGGGAGCACCGCCGCCAACGTAACCATCACCAATGGGACGACGCTTTCGCCGAGCAATATCATCTCGCTCACGCCGTTTTGGGGGGGCACATCTTATCAATATATTATCGGGACAAACGGGATTAACTCCGCTGGCTCGGCGAGTCTGCCCAACAATCCCATCAACATGAATGGGGGAACAATTACCAACTGGGCTGCCACTGGCATCGCTTTTTCCTGCCCGGTGAACGGTTCCTTTAATTATGGAGCGGGAAACAACGGATTCAATTGCAAGGTGGCGTTCAACGGTGACGGCAACCAGACCGCGACGAATATCATCAATGTATTGGCGGGCACCATTCAGCTGGGTTTCAATTCCGGCCAAAGAGGCAGCTTGGGGGCGGCGCAAATTGTCCTCAACAATAACTCAACCCTGATATGGCGGCGCGGCAGTCTTACGGGTGGCTACATTGTCTCCAACGCCGTTTCGGGTTCCGGCAGTGTCCAATACCAACTGAACGGCGGGTTGTTCATCGTTCAATCAAATCAGACCTACTCTGGTGCAACTTGGGTGCTGCCGACCGCTAGCACGGCTCCCTACGCCACCTTGCGACTCGGTGCCAGCAATATTCTCCCCACCAACACCGATTTGCAGTTGAACCAGGTTTTCAGAACCGGGGGCAACACCAATGTCGTCACCTTCGACATGAACGGATTCAATCAAACGGTCGGTTCCATTGCAACCGACACGAATTGCACGCAGACGCCCGGTTCTGCCGTCATCATGGGCGGTTCGACCTGCACACTGACGCTGGCGGGAACCGGTCGGACAAAATTCTTCAACGGCCAAATTACGGGCGGTTTGAACCTCACGCTGAATGGCAGCGGCAGCAAATTGACTTTGACCAACGCCAACACTTACACCGGCAACACGACCATCAACGCCGGAACACTCGCCTTGGGACCAAACGCCTCAATCAATAATTCCGCGCAAATTACCATCGGGGCCGGAGCAATGTTTGATGTCTCGCTGATTCCCTCCTTCACTTTGAGCAGCAGCACCACGTTCAGCGCCGGTGGCACGACCAACGCGGCCACGCTAAAAGGAGCTTCCGGCAGCACCGTCAGCCTCGGCTCGCAGCCCATCATCCTCAACTACGATGGCACCGGAACGAATGCGGCTTTGACCGTTTCGCAAGGCCAGTTGGTTTTGAATGGCAATCTGTTCACCGTCAATGGACCGGCTTTGGCGCCCGGTGACTATGTCGTCATCACCAACATTGGCAATAGTATTTCCAGCTCCGGTTCCTTCTCTGCCAATGGCAGCGCCCTGTATGGCACGCTGGGTTCAATTGTGGTCAGTGGCGGTGCGGTGAAACTTCATGTCGTGACGGCAAACGTAAGTCTGGCCAACTCTTCGGTCACGGCGTCACCCAACAATTTGCCAGCCGACAATTCATCCACTTCCACCGTCACCGCTACCATCAAAGATTCCAGCAACAATCCCATAGTGGGCCTGGGCGTGAATTGGTCCGTAAGTGGTTCGGACAATACCGTTTCGCCCGTTGCGTCCGGTGTCACTGACGGCAGTGGTCAGGTGAACTTTACCGTCAAGTCCGCCAAAGCGGAGACCAAGCTTGTTACCGTGACTGTGGGGGCTTATACCATCACCAATTCGCTAGCCGTCACCTTCACGGTTCCCGGCAGCGGCAATAGCTTAACCTGGGATCCGGGACATCTGGGCATGGGTTCCAATGGCTCCGGCACGTGGGACACTAACTCGGCGAACTGGGCCAACGGCGGCGGAGATTTTGCCTGGCCCAACAACGGCAATGACACCGCCAACTTCGGCCTCAGCGCGGCCTTGCCGACGTCTTACATCGTTACTTTGGGTTCGCCCGTCACCGTGGACAATATCAATTTCCTATACAACAACTCACAGGAATACGACTTCGAAGGCACCAACACTCTCACTTTTTCTGGGACACCGACCATCACGACCTTCGGCGGATTTACCCGGTTCAATTGTCCGTTGGCCGGCACAGGATTCACCGCGAACCTGCAACTGGCCAATAGCTCGTTGCGGATTCAAAATGACAACACCAATTACACTGGTAACGTGACGCTCAATGGCCAGGGCACGTTGCAATTTGGTTTCAATGGCACCTCCGGCAACTTGGGCTCCGGAACGATTACGCTGAACGACTCCGTGTCCGTGGTTGTTCGTCGTGGTGGCGGCAGCATGGTGTGGAGCAATTTGGTCACTGGCACCACGACCGGTGGTAAAGTGGGCTTCCAATTGAACGGCGGCGTGGTGGTCACGCTCGCCCAGGCCAACACCTACACTGCTCCGACTTACCAGCAGCCCACCGGCGCGGGTAACAATAGCGGAACCCTTCAATTGGGAATAAATAACGCTCTTCCCACCAGCACCGACTTCGCCATGAATAACAGCAACCCGCTTGCCCTCAGTGGCAGCCCCGGTTCCGTTCAGACCTTCGACTTGGCCGGCTTCAACCAGACGTTGAATTCCTTGGCGACGGATGCGTATGCCGCGCCCACCAATACCATCATTACCAATTCCACCGCCACGGCGGGCACGTTGACACTGGCAGGTGCCGGCGTCACCACTACATTCGGCGGCAAGATGGTGGGCAAGGTCAACCTCACGCTGGCAGGCAGCGGCAGCACGCTGACCATCCAGCAGACCAACAGCCTTTCGGCCCTGTCCATCGTCACCATAACCAACGGTGCCGCCTTGGATCTGGCCTTTACCGGAACGAACCAGATTACTGGTTTGGTTATCAATGGTGTGAGCAAGGCTCCCGGCGTTTACAGTGCTGCCACGGATTCTCCCTCGCTCGTCGACACAGGCTACTTGCAGGTAGTGCCGGTGGCGACCATCAATCCCAATCCGCCAGTGCTGCAAGTTTCCTACAACGCCAGCACCATGAGCTTGGGCTGGCCGACCAACCTGGGTTGGATCCTGCAATCCAACAGCGTAGGTCTGACGACTACCAGCGCATGGCACAACTATCCGACGGACGGCGCAGTGACGGTCACCAACGTGAGCATCACTGTTGATCCCACCAAAACAAACGTGTTCTATCGGATGCTAAAGCCGTAACCAATCAAGCGTCCGAAATTTGGGGTTGGGTTAAAGGGCGCACCGGTTTGGGTTCTGGTGCGCCCTCTTTTTGTTGGAAGAACCCGCGAAAATTACAACATACAATACTGGCTTCGGTTATCGCAAACCTCGACACCCGCATGAAGCAGAGGCTTCACAAACTTTGCAAACACTCATTGGTCGCAGCGCTTTTTACCAGCGTTATCAACTTTTCCTTTGCAGGAGAGAGTCCTGCGGGAACCAATCTGGAGTCACGCGTGGACGCTTTGCTGGCGCGAATGACACTGGAGGAAAAAGTCGGCCAGATGTGCCAATACGTTGGCATTGAGCGTTTGAAAGAGGATTGGAAGAGAGCGATGCCGCCGACCAAGAACGATTATATCCCGATGTATCCCGGCCTGACGTTTGGCGCTCTTGAAAATCTGGTGCGGCAGGGGAAAGTCGGCTCCTTTCTCCACGTCACCACAGTGGAAGAAGCCAATCGTCTGCAAGCACTGGCGGCGCAAAGCCGGTTGAAGATTCCGCTCATCATCGGCATTGATGCGATTCACGGCGACGGTCTGGTGAGCGGCGCGACGATCTATCCCGCGTCGCTGGGACTGGCGAGTTGTTTCGACGAATCACTGGAGGAGCGGATTGCCTCTGAAACCGCGCAGGAAACGCGAGCCAACGGATCGCAATGGACGTTTGCGCCCAATGTGGATGTCGCCCGCGACGCGCGCTGGGGACGAACCGGCGAAACGTTTGGTGAAGATCTGTTTCTCGTCAGCCGGTTGGGTGCCGCCGCCGTGCGCGGCCTTCAAGGGAACAACGGTCCCGATGCAAGTCACATTCTTGCATGTGTGAAGCACGCCATTGCCGGTAGTCAGCCAGTGAACGGCCTCAATTTCGCGCCGACGGATATTTCCGAACACACGCTGCGGGGTGTCTTCCTGCCGCCGTATCTCGCTGCTTTCAAGGAAGGTGTTGGTTCCGTCATGACGGCACACCATGAGTTGAACGGCGTGCCATGCCACGCCAACCGCTGGCTGGTCGAGGACGTGTTGCGGCGCGAAGGTGGCTTCGCCGGATTCGTTGTCAGCGACTGGATGGATGTTGAAGGCCTGGTGTCCATTCATCATGTGGCCGCAAATCAGAAGGAAGCAGTGTATCAGGCGGTCATGGCCGGTTTGGACATGCACATGCATGGGCCGGGATTTTTTGAGCCATTGGTTGAACTGGTGCGCGAAGGGCGTATTCCCGAATCGCGCGTTGACGAATCCGTGCGCCGGATTCTGCGTGCGAAATTCAAGCTTGGCTTGTTTGAGCAGGCGCAAACTCCGGTAACGCTGGCGGCCCACGTGACCTTCAGTGCCGCGCATCAGCAGACCGCGTTGGATGCTGCGCGTAAGGGAATCGTGCTGCTGAAGAATGAACAGTCTTTGCTGCCGCTGGATGCCAAGCGGTTCAAGCACATCCTCGTGACCGGCCCGCTGGCTGACACTCAGGCCACACTCGGCGACTGGGTCACACCGCAGCCGGACAAGAACATCATCACCGTGCAGGAAGGCTTGAAACAGATCGCCCCGGCAGACTGCGAAGTCAGCTACTACGACTGCGGCTCGAAGGCGCGGGCAACAAAACTCGAAGCAATTCAAGAGGCGGCCAAACAGGCTGCCGCTGCCGATCTGACCGTGCTGGTGGTCGGTGAAAATACCATGCGCTTTGACTATGCCGACAAGACCAGCGGCGAGGAAGTGGATCGCAGTGACATTGAGCTTCCGGGAAACCAACTGGCGTTGGTGCAGTCCGTCGTGGCGAGCGGCAAACCAGTGGTCGTGGTGCTGGTCAACAGCCGACCCATCGGATCGGAATGGACGATGGATCACGTTCCCGCCGTCGTCGAAGCATGGGAGCCGGGCTGCAGAGGCGGGCAAGCTGTCGCTGAAATTCTTTTCGGCCTGGTCAATCCCAGCGGCAAATTGCCCATCACCATTCCGCGCAGCTCGGGTCACATCCAGACGATATACAATCACATGCCGTCGCAGAATTATCGTAAGTATGTTTTGGGCAAAACCGAGCCGCTGTTCTGGTTCGGCCACGGCTTGAGTTACACGACTTTCAAATATGATGACCTGCGGCTCCCTGACAAAATCAAGTCGGGCGAGAATGTCGCTGTGACGGTGGATGTGACGAATACAGGCAAGCGCGCCGGTGATGAAGTGGTGATGGCATTTGTGCATCAAGAGGTCAGTAGCACCACGACGCCGGTGAAATCGTTGCAGGCCTTCAAGCGTATCTCGCTCGCGCCTGGAGAGAAAAAAACGGTGGAACTCACCATCGCCTACGATCAATTGGCCTTGTTCAATGCGGAGATGAAACGCGTTGTTGAACCGGGCGAATTTGAAATTATTGTCGGCGATTTGGTTGGAAAATTCACCGCTTTATGAGGCAGGTTGGAAAAATGTGGCAGCAAACAAGGCAGCCCGGCATCGCAGGTTTGATCTTGGCCCTGTTGTCGGTTGCATACGCCGCTGATCTCGCTTCTCCGGCCGCAATCGACTCGCCAAAGATGCGCGATCCGTTCACGTATGACACAGCTATGACTGCGCGTGATCCGTTGCTTTGGCCGTTTTCCAAAAAGTCCATCTGGAATATGCCTATCGGCAGCAAAGCCAAATATGTTCCGGCGGAATTGGAAACGCCTATCGAAGGCACACTGACCGTTGATGAAGATCTTATCATCCTGACGCCTACAGAACCGTTGATGGATGTTTACTATAATGACGTTGGTTGGAAAAGAAACCGGGACCGCTTGGAAATCACCGGCGGGCTGATTGGCCGTTATCCGATTCCCCGTAGCTTTGAAGTTTCGCCGGACAATTGGGATGGCCTTACGCCGAACTTGGGTGCAGCCATCCTGATGCCTGACCGGAGGACGATTGTTCAAACGCAACCCTTTGCCCACCGAAAAAATTCGCCGTATGCAACTTCCAGGGACTTGTTTCCTGAAACGGATATTTATGGGGATGGCTACTATGGGGCACATGGTGGTTCGGGACTTTCAGCCATCGGCGGAACTTTAAGACTGGACGAGCTATCCCCCACTTCAGGTCCTATCCGTCACGCCTTGAAAATCAATTTGGCGGGCCGCAGAAATTGCTATTACGATGATGAGGTCAAAGGCTTTCGCTGGCCGGCCATTACTGAAGATAAAGATGGCCCCAGCCGTTACGGTAGGGAGAGGACAAAATCGGTTCCAATTCCAAAGGGGTGCCGGGTCGGGGCATTGTTTGCCATTCCGGCAACCACGAACCTTGATGATTTTAAGTTTGAGACCGTCCCCGGAAAAATGCTGGCCAAGGCGTTTCAAGACTATGGCGCTTATTATGTGGATGGCACCGGTTGGAACGTCTTCGCCATCGAAACCGAATGGTCTCCCGCCGGAAGATTCACGACCAACTTCAAAAAGAACTGGAGTTTTGAATTCATCAGCATGAAGACGGACAATCCTTGGGCGCGGGACATCGCCAAGATATACGCCGCCCTTTGCATTGTGGATAATAATTCACCGTCGTCCGTTGGCGGCGGCGGGACGCCGAGAGCCCCATTGGCTCCACCTTTTTTGAAATAAGTATGAATGCGAACAAACCAATGATTTGCGCTGGCGTCCTCTTGCTGCTGCTTCACTATCTCCCAATCAAAGCTCAGGCGCTTCCCGATAATTCACTGGCCGTGAATTCTTTGTCAGGCGATTTGACAATCCCCCTACAACCCGGCGAAAAAATCTGGTCTGGTGTCATCAAGGATGGTGAAAACCTGCCTTATGCCGTCGGCAGCCATTTTGATTTTTACGCCAACAATCGTGACAACCAGATTCAACCGCTACTGCTGGGCAGCGATGGACTGTGGGTTTGGAGTGAAGAACCCTACGCGTTTGAAGTGGCGGCAGATAAAATTATTATCACCAACGCCAAGGGCGAGGTGAAGCACGGGCGAGCCGGCACTGCACTGGCGGATGCGCGCCAGTTTGTCTCGGCTAAATATTTTCCGCCGGCGGGTCGGACGCCAGATGAACTATTGCTGGCAAAGCCCCAATACAACACTTGGATTGAACTTACCTACAACCAAAACCAAAACGACGTTCTGAAATATGCTCACGCGATTCTTGACCACGGATTTCCACCGGGCGTTCTGATGATTGACGATACATGGCAGGAAGATTATGGCGTCTGGAATTTTCATCCCGGTCGATTTTCCAACCCCAAGCAGATGATGGACGAATTGCATCGCATGGGGTTCAAAGTAATGCTTTGGATATGCCCCTTCGTAAGCGCTGATCAGGCTCAATTGGTGCGCCAACTGTTGCAGGACAAATGTTTTTTGATGAGAAAAGCAGGCGCACAAACCACTTGGGAAACCGCGACTGATCCCGCCATCATCCACTGGTGGAACGGCTATTCCGCGCTGCTGGACTTCAGCAATCCGGCAGCGAACCGCTGGTTCAATGCACAATTGGATCGGTTGGTAAATAATTATGGCGTGGACGGCTTCAAATTCGACGCCGGAGACATGCAATTCTATCCTTCCGATGCGTTGAGCATGCAACCAGTGTCGCCCAACCGCCAATGTGAATTGTATGCGCAGTTCGGTCTCCGCTTTCCGCTCAACGAATATCGTGCTTGCTGGAAAATGGCCGGACAACCGCTGGCGCAACGACTGCACGACAAAAGTCATAGTTGGGACGATGTGCAGAAGCTTATCCCGCAGATGCTCACGGAAGGCTTGGCTGGTTATACCTATTCATGCCCAGACCTGATTGGCGGTGGTAATTATGTGAGCTTCCTGAACTTGAAGTCGGTGGATCAGGATTTGGTCGTCCGCTCCGCACAAATCCACGCGCTGATGCCAATGATGCAATTCTCTGTGGCACCGTGGCGGGTTTTAGATGCGGAACACTTGAACGCAGTGAAATGCGCCGTGAAAATCCGCGAGCACATTACGCCGACCATTCTCGAACTTGCGCGGCAATCCGCCAAGACCGGCGAACCGATTGTGCGTTCCTTGGAATATGTTTTCCCACATCAAGGCTTCGAGGAAATGAAAGATGAGTTTATGCTCGGCGATTCAATTTTAGTCGCCCCGCTCGACCGGAAAGGCATCACTCGGCACGTGGTGCTGCCAAAAGGAAAATGGATCAGCGACGACGGGAAGAATTATGAAGGCGGCGCTATATATGACTTGAATGTGCCGCTCCACCGGATTCCTTATTTCCGGCGAGTTGAATGAGTGATGAAATTGCGGCACTCCAAAGAAATAAAATAAATCCGATTCAAGTCTAAACGATTGGCCAAAGCGAGTGAACTCCAAGAAAACTGATTCCAACCTGCGCAATTTTCTTAAAAGAGGTGCGTTGCTTCTGGTGACCGCCGCGTGTGCTGTTTGTCATTCTTCCCTCGCGGATACCGTTCAGTTCAAGACCTGCTACGCGCACTGGAGTAATGATGAGTTAGTTTTGGGCAATTCTCATTTTGAACGCAAATGGCGCATTCAGGATGGACGGCTCACGGCCACGTCCTTTCGCAATCTGCAAACCGGCACGGAATGGATTCGCCAGCCGTCCACCAATCCCGCACCGACGACACCAGCGTGGAAAGAAGCGGCACGCGGCGTCACCATCGCCGCGAGCAGCGGTCGTTTGTGCATCACGGAAGAAGAGTCGTTACAGATTCTGGTGACGGCCAAAGCCAACACCAATCTCGTCTGCCGCTTTCGCGTTTTTCCAGAAGCAAGCGGGGTGGAAACCTTTTTTGATGTCAACGGAAACATGGTTTTACCCGATTTGTCAACCACAAGCCAATCGGCTGATTCTGCGGCAGCGGGAATTGAAATGGAGGCCGGCAAGGTTGGCCGTTCAGCGGACGACTCGCTGGAAAATCTTTTGCTGTCGCCCCGGCATTTGCGCCTGACGCAGGTGAACCTGATGGACCAGACCGACCTCCACAACGAACTGGTTCAGGAAAACGAATGGATGCTGCTCAACGAAAGCAATCTGGAACTGCCGGGAAACCTGTTTGTGCTGGAGAATCCGACCAGTGGCGAAGGCTTGGTGTTTGTGAAGTTCGCGCCGTTGCCCCATTCGCGTCCGGTCAAATCCGCCTTCGATTGTCAGGTCAACGCGCGCGAACGGCAGGTTCGTTTCACCGGCCAGGGCTATCCCTATACGCTGCTCGCCTATTCCGGCGGAAGCGCCGGTTGCACCGCCGTCTTGCAAGATTTTCAACGACAGTTGCGGCGGTATCAGCCGGATCGCGATGGCCTATTCTTGAGCAACACTTGGGGCGACCGCTCGCGCGATGCGCGTGTGACCGAGCAATTCCTGCTGAAAGAAATCGAGGCCGGCGCTCGCCTCGGTGTGGATGTAATCCAAATTGACGACGGGTGGCAGAATGGACGGACGGCCAATTCTGCCAACCCTACGAACGGCGCGTGGGAATCGTTCTGGTCCGACAATGCTGATTTCTGGCAACCGAATGCCCAGCGCTTTCCGCATGGTTTGATACCTGTGGCCGAGGCGGTTCGCGCTCACGGTATGAAATTCGGATTGTGGTTCGGCCCGGACTCAACTGGTGGTTGCACCAATTGGAATCGTGATGCAGATCGTCTGCTGGAATTGCACCGCAATGAAGGCGTGAACTATTTCAAGCTGGACTCGGTCAAGTTAACCAGCACGACGGCGTTGAAAAACTTTCGGAGTATGGTTGATCGATTGCTGACTGAATCCGGTGGCGACATCACCTTAGATTTGGACGTGACGGCTGGCACTCGTGCCGGATATTTTGGTGTGCCCGAATGCGGCCCGATTTTCGTCGAAAACCGCTACACCGATTGGCAGAACTACTGGCCGCACCTGACCTTGCGAAATCTCTGGAAGTTGTCGCACTACATTGATCCAGTGCGCCTGCGGATGGAATTTCTGAACAACACCCGCAACACCCAGTTGTATGGTGATGACCCGCTTGCGCCCGCTCATTATGCGCCCGATGCACTCTTTGCAACGGTCATGTTTTCCAGTCCGCTCGGCTGGTTCGAGGTTTCAAATTTGCCGGTAGATTACCAAAAGACGGTGACGCAATTGGTGTCGGTTTGGAAACGGGAACGTGAGCGTCTTTTCGCCGGCCACATCCTGCCAATCGGCGAAGTGCCTGACGGCCAAAACTGGACCGGTTTCGCTTCCGTTTCCAAAGATGCAAAGACGGGCAATGTGCTGATTTTTCGTGAGCAGAATCCTAGCACCGAGTGGTCGCTGGACTTGAAAATGTTTTCAGGTGGCAGCAAGCATATCACCAAACTAGCGGGCCAGGGAGAGGCATTAGTTTCTGGCGGGCGGTTGCACGCCCGCATTTCTGAGCCACTTCAATATCTCTGGCTACATGTGGAATAAATGACATTTTGAAAGATTCGCCGGCTATCTGGCAACTGCACGCAGCGGTAATTGATTTTCCGCTCTGGCAAACGACCGCCCGGAAAGTTTCCTTCATCTGCCAAAGTTGCCACGAATAAAAGGCGCTGGCGCGAATTGCCGTTCGAGGTTATGGCGCAACTGCGCTTGTCAACGATGCTACGGGTCGGCTCGAACACCATCGCTCGCCGCTTCCGTTCCTGCGTTGACAATGCTCGT
>Ga0208872_1002081_pt1 | contig 11767 bp, 10 predicted proteins | sample CryBogCBH12Aug08_FD_185508 | JGI IMG/M metagenome (GOLD analysis project Ga0208872, IMG submission 185508) | Freshwater microbial communities from Crystal Bog, Wisconsin, USA - CBH12Aug08 (SPAdes) | ecosystem: Environmental > Aquatic > Freshwater > Lake | place: Crystal Bog, Wisconsin, USA... | reverse complement strand
CACGGCTGAGGAGGGGGCGGCGCTCACATATTTTTATGAGAGCGTCCTCTTTCACGCATGGCGGCGCAGGCGACGTCATCATTCAGGATGAGACGAAACTCATACGCTGGAGCTTGGAATTAGGGGGCAAATCTATTTAATTATATATAAACAATGAGATAGATTAAATTGTGCTGATCGCGCGCGCTGTTGTTGATATTTATGTCCTTGTTTGGAGGGTTTTCAAAATTTATCGCCAACAGGGGAATAGAAAAATTCAAGTCGTCTCGCGCCCATGCAGGGACCACCGGCGAGAGGCGTCGTTTTTTTGAGTGCAATCATGTAATGACATCACGCGATAAGCGCTAAAAACGTCTCACAACTGGGTAAGTAACAAATGCCGCGTCGTCCGCTGGTCGTTGGTAATTGGAAAATGAATGGCCTGCGTGCGTCTCTTAAAGAGATAGCGGCAGTGAATGCGGCCTATGATCTCGTGCTTCAAGAGCGTCTTGATCTGGTAATTTGCCCGCCAGCAACCTTGATTTTAACAGCCGCCGAACAGCATCAACATGGCGCTATGCTTCTTGGCGCCCAAGATTGCGCCGCGACAAGCAACGGAGCGCATACGGGAGATCTCTCCGCGGTAATGTTGCAAGATGTCGGCGCCACTTATGTTATTGTTGGCCATAGCGAGCGCAGGGCCGATCACGGGGAAACAGATGCGCTTGTAAAAGCCAAAGCGCTACGCGCTTTGTCGGCCGGCCTCATTCCTATCATTTGCGTTGGGGAGACGCTCGCTGAAAGAGAGCGTGATAAGGCTTTCGACATTGTCGGCGCGCAACTTTCCACATCATTGCCAGACGATGGACAAATCAATTTTGTTGTCGCTTATGAACCTGTATGGGCGATCGGAACGGGTATGACGCCAACGGCAAATGATATCGCTTCGATGCACGCCTTCATTCGACGATCGATAGAAGAACGCTTGGGCAAGGCTGCAAGTCAGCAGATACGCATTTTATATGGCGGCTCTGTTAAGCCAGAAAATGCGCAAACTCTATTAAATGTGGATAATGTTGATGGCGCTTTGGTAGGCGGTGCAAGTCTCAACATATCTGACTTTATGGAAATTGCCGCAGTTTATCGATGAGTTGACGCTTATGGCTTGCCCCCTTGGGGCGGCGTCGGTATAAGCCCAGCGCCTAGGCTTTTTCTTTACTCCAACAGATAAGGCGATGCGCTGCTATGGCGATCGAACGCACTTTTTCTATTATCAAACCCGATGCGACGAAACGTAATTTGACCGGCAAGGTCAATGCGCTGATTGAAGGCGCAGGTTTGCGTATCGTTGCGCAAAAGCGAATCCATATGACGCGTCAACAGGCTGAAACCTTCTACGCCGTTCACAAAGAGCGTCCTTTTTTCGGCGAGCTCGTTGATTTTATGATTTCTGAGCCCGTGGTCGTTCAGGTGCTTGAAGGTGACGGCGCCATTGCGCGCTATCGTGAAATTATGGGCGCGACCAATCCTGCTAACGCCGCCCCTGGCACTATCCGTAAGGAGTGTGCATTAAGCGTTGGCGAGAACTCGGTGCATGGTTCAGATGCGCCAGAGACAGCACAACAAGAAATCGCTCAATTCTTCTCAGGCAATGAGATCGTCGGGTAATTTCTTGGCGCGTTAGGTCTGAAAATGGTCATGTCTGTTGGTGCAGCCAGGACGGGCCATTTTCACTTGCCGTGCTTGAACTTGTCACAATATCGCCAGACCTTATCTTTCTTGTGCGATCAACTGATGCGCGAAGGTCTGAGCGCATATCTTTAGCAGGTTCGCCAAATTCTCAATCTTCTTCAAACAATAGTAAAATTTCTAAAGGCGCTTATTATAACAACTGTTTCTTTGTCTTTTCAGAGCGACATAAATCTATCAGCAGGATGGCGCGATTAAGGCCCCTTCAGTTTTGTTGACGGCGCCAATCACTCTATTGCCAATTATTTGTAGGGCTCCTGAAGCGACAAGGTTCAAGGCCATCGGATAAAGACGATGTTCTTGCGAAAGAACGCGTGCGCCAAGAGTTTCTACCGTATCAGTGTCAAGGACAGTGATCGCAGCTTGCGCAATGATTGGTCCTTCATCCATTTCTGGCACGACAAAGTGCACGGTGCATCCATGAATTTTAACGCCATCGGTCAGGGCGCGCTCATGTGTATTCAGTCCGCGATAGGAAGGTAAAAGCGCAGGGTGAATATTGATCAATCGGCCCCGCCACTGATTGATAAACCACGGCGTGAGCAAACGCATAAAGCCTGCAAGGCAAATCAAATCTATGGCGTAGGTTTCGAGAATAATGTGAACTGCGCGTTCAAATTCTTCGCGTCCGGCATAAATTTTATGGTCTACCGCAGCCACAGCAATTCCTGCAGCCTTTGCTTTGTTGAGCCCAGCCGCGTCTGGCTGGTTTGAGAGCACCAGGGCAATATCGGCAGGATAATGAGGATCGCGCGCAGCCTCAATCAGCGCATCCATATTTGATCCGCGTCCAGAAATGAAAATGGCCGTGCGTCGTCGCGTCAAAGTGATAATGATCCATGCATAATGACGCGTTCTTGGCCTTCCTGAGCAATGACTTCGCCAAGATGGAGTGGTGTTTCACCGACGGCCCGAAGCGCAGCTTCCACATCTTTTGCATTGTCTTTTGCCGCGATAACAACCATGCCAATGCCGCAATTAAACGTGCGTAACATTTCTTTTTCAGCGACATTGCCAGTGGACGCGAGCCAGCCAAAAACCCTCGGGGGCTTAAAGGCGTTCAGATCAAGCGCGATCGCGAGACCATTGGGAAGGATGCGGGGGAGGTTGTCAGGAAACCCTCCGCCAGTGATATGTGCGAGAGCATGGATATGCGGTGTGCGTCTGAGCGCCGCAAGAAGAGGTTTGACATAAATTCGGGTCGGTTCGAGCAGCGCACGCCCAAGCGTCATGTCTGGAGCAAAAGGCGCTGTCGCATTCCAAGCCAGGCCAGATCTGTCAACGATGCGGCGAACCAGGGAAAAACCATTTGAGTGAACGCCTGAAGAGGCAAGGCCAAAGGCTATATCGCCTTCACTAACGTTGCGGGGCAACAGTTTGGATCGCTCTACAGCGCCGACGGCAAATCCAGCCAAGTCATAATCATTTTTTGCGTAAAGGCCTGGCATTTCGGCCGTTTCGCCGCCAAGCAGCGCGCAGCCGGCGCTTACGCAGCCTTCGGCTATGCCATTTACAACGACGGCGGCCACATTGGGATCAAGTTTTGCTGTCGCGTAATAATCCAAAAAGAAGAGGGGTTCAGCGCCTTGCACAATGAGATCATTGACGCACATCGCCACCAGATCGACTCCAATGGTTGAATGTATACCACAGTCGACGGCAACTTTAACTTTTGTGCCCACCCCATCATTGGCGGCAATGAGCAGCGGATCGGAAAAACCTGCAGCCTTGAGATCGAAAACGCCGCCAAAGCCGCCGATTTCACCATCTGCGCCAATACGCCTCGTGGCGCGCACAGCTGGGCGGATGAGGTCAACCAAGCGATTGCCTGCATCAATATCTACGCCCGCCTCAGAGTAGGTCAGTCCCATAATTGTCAGCCCTGCTTCAATACTGGCCCATTTCTCAGGGCAAACATGATTTCAGTTGTTTAGATGTCCTAATGGCGAGAGAGCTGTCAAATGAGGGGTGGGTTTTGCTGTTTAAATCAACAGGGATCTGGTTTGCGCTTTTGGCCTAGGCCCATTATAGGAAGGTCAACTCCCATCATGAATCTACGATCGTGAGGGTCGTGAGCGCCAAAATGCGCCGCGCCAGACGATCGGTTCATGCCCAATAGTTTATAAGGAGACGCCTGATGGGCAACGCCCCTTTGATGCCAAAGGCGACGGCTGTATGGCTTGTCGAAAATACCTCTTTGACCTTTGATCAGATTGCCAATTTCTGCAAACTTCATCCATTGGAAGTCAAAGGCATTGCTGATGGCGATGTCGCAGCGGGCATTCGCGGCCATGATCCGGTTACGTCTGGTCAGTTGACGAGAGAAGAGATTGCGCGTGGCGAAGCCGACGCCAATCATAATCTGGCGCTGTTTGTGTCCAAGGTTGTTGTGCCGGAGGTAAAGAAATCTCGGGGTCCGCGTTACACGCCTCTGTCGCGTCGGCAAGATCGACCAAATGCCATTCTTTGGCTGGTGCGCAATCATCCTGAACTAAAAGACGCACAAATAATGCGCTTGGTTGGCACGACGAAGGCGACGCTCAAAGCGATCAGAGAACGCACGCATTGGAATTCCAACGCTCTTGCGCCAATGGATCCCGTTACGCTTGGACTTTGTTCGCAAATAGATCTTGATTTTGAAGTCGGTCGGGCGTCGAAAGATCGTCCAGTTGCTGCTGAAGATCATGGGCGCACGCTGGTGCCAGCGAGCGAAACGACAAGTCAGCGTCCTGAACCCTCTACGACGGAGGACGTCTTTGGCAAATCTGCACCTGTTCAAACACGGGAAGAGGAAGAAACCTTTGATGCCGCGAGCGTCTTTGGCGGGCAGAAGGGCGAGGGCGACGAGGACTAAATTTACCCAGCCGATGGAAAGGTACTATGAATTTTGCATATCATAAATTTTGCAAATTTCATGGTTTGCCAACTTGGAGCTCAATATCGTGAACCTATCTGCCTATGATCATGATCTTGAGCGTAACCCAGCCAATTTTCAGTCTCTGACGCCGCTCAGTTTTCTGGCGCGCGCAGCAGCTGTGTTTCCCGCGCGTATTGCGATTATTCACGGTGATCTGCAAAGAAGCTACCGTGATTTTTATGCGCGCAGTCGTCAGCTCGCAAGCGCCCTGGAGCGTAAAGGAATCAAGCAAGGCGACACTGTATCGGTTATGTTGGCGAATTCGCCTGCAATGCTTGAAGCCCATTATGGCGTGCCCATGACGGGCGCTGTGTTAAATACCCTCAATACGCGGTTAGATGCGCCGATACTTGCTTTCATGCTTGATCATGCGGATGCAAAAGCCGTTATTGTTGATCGAGAGTTTTCAGAACTTATGCGTGCGGCCTTAGCGCAAGCAAAGGTTAAGCCTTTCATCATTGATTATGATGATCCGGTTTATATGGGATCGGGCGAAAAGATCGGGTCTATTGATTATGAAGATTTTCTTCTGAGTGGCGATAAGGAGTATCAGTGGCAACCGCCCCTGGATGAATGGCAGGCAATTTCGTTAAATTATACTTCCGGAACGACAGGCGATCCCAAAGGCGTGGTTTATCATCATCGTGGCGCCTATCTACTTGCAATTGGTAATGTATTGACAGGCGATATGGGGCGCGCGCCGGTTTATCTTTGGACGTTGCCAATGTTTCACTGCAACGGATGGTGTTTCCCCTGGTCGCTGTCTGTTGTAGCGGGTACGCATGTTTGTCTGCGTCAGGTGCGCGCGGGTTTGATGTATGATCTTATTAAAGCGCATCGAGTGACGCATTTATGCGGCGCGCCGATTGTCATGTCCACACTGCTGAACGCCAGTGAAGATGAGAAAATCTCGATCGATTACCCGGTTAGATTTTTTACTGCCGCCGCTCCACCGCCGCAGGCTGTATTAGCTGGTATGAAGCAGGCGGGGTTTAACGTCACGCATCTCTATGGTTTGACGGAGACTTACGGACCCGCTGCCGTAAATGAATGGCAAGACGAGTGGGATGAGCTGGATGCAACGGCTCAGGCGCAGATGAAGGCGCGTCAGGGCGTGCGCTACCAAGTCTTGGATGATATTAATGTGATTGATCCAGACACCATGCAGCCTGTGCCAATGGATGGCGTGACAATGGGCGAAGTCATGTTCCGCGGCAATGTGGTCATGAAAGGTTATTTGAAGAATCCTACCGCATCGCAGAAAGCCTTCCATGGCGGATGGTTTCATTCCGGCGATTTGGGCGTGATGCATCCAGACGGCTATATACAGTTGAAGGATCGTTCTAAAGACATCATCATTTCTGGAGGAGAAAATATCTCATCTATAGAAGTTGAGGATGTTTTGTTTAAGCATCCAAAAATCAACGCCGCCGCTGTTGTCGCCGCGCCTGACGACAAATGGGGCGAGACGCCATGTGCTTTTGTTGAATTAAGAGATGGCGAAGAAGCGACAGCTGAAGAAATCATCGCCTGGTCGCGTAGTCACTTAGCGCATTTTAAGTGCCCGCGGCATGTTGTGTTTGGCCAGTTGCCAAAGACCTCCACGGGTAAAATTCAAAAATTTATTTTGCGGGAAAAGGCGCGTTCGCTTTGGCCAAGCGCGATTGGGTAAGTTTTGTCCGCTTAATTCCTTTGGCGATTTCATTATTGATCGCAAAACAGCCAGCAATCTGTCACGATTGCTGGCTGTTTAATCATTATACTCTCCTACATCTGAGCAGATGAAGGCGTATGGTCGACCGATTAGAAGAAAATGCCGAGGCAGCCGCCAGCAAGAGCGCCAACGACGCCAGCAGCGATAATGTTCTGCATGCCGCCAAGAGCAGCAGCAGCCAGGCCGCCGAGCAGCACGCCGCCAACGCCAGCGAAGATGTAGGTGTTTGTTGTGATTTCGAAGTCGCCGTTCTTGTTTGACATCTTCAGTTCTCCTCTGTGAGTTCCCTCAGGGATCGCAGCAGCTGTTTGTCCAGCATTTATTCTCAGCAATCCCTTCCGCCCGGTGGGCGCGTCATTTCGACGCAGGAGAGGTTAGCATAAGTTTTGGTCCTGTCCAGAGGGGAAAGGCCGTTGATCAAAACTTTCTGCGACAGCATGACGCAGTCACTAAAATATTGAATTTATTGAATATTTTTTAATGATACCACCTTTTTTGAAGTTTTTGGCAAATTTTTTTTTGTTTCTAATCTGATGTCTCGACCAAAAGTCTTGTTTTCGGGGTCGTGTTCGTTGCCGCTGGGCGCTATAGGGCCTTCATGACAAAAATAGATGCAAAAGCTGAAACGGCCTCCAGCGCTGGCAAGAACCGTTTCGCGTCCACCTTATCGCCGCTTAAGCCGCTGGCGCCTTATGCCCTACGCTACAAGCTCACGATCATGATCGCGATGGCGGCGCTCATTGTCGCCGCGGGCGCAACCTTAACATTGCCCTTGGCTGTGCGCGGCATGATCGACCACGGTTTTTCTGCCGATAGTTCCGGCGCGATTAACGCGTATTTTGGCGCGATGATTGTTGTCGCTGCGACGTTAGCCCTTGCATCAGCGACCCGCTATTATTTCGTCATGACACTGGGCGAACGGGTTGTTGCTGATCTTCGCAACGATCTCTTTGCGCATCTTGTGTCGCTTGACGCTAATTTTTACGACACAGCAAAAACGGGCGAGCTGCTTTCTCGCTTAACTGCCGACACAACTCAGCTCAAGGCCGCTTTTGGCTCCTCAGCTTCTGTCGCCTTAAGAAACTTTTTTATGTTTCTGGGCGCCATTGTCATGATGGTGGCGACAAGCCTCAAACTAGCTGGATTGGTGCTCCTTGCAATTCCGCTTGTCGTTTTGCCGTTGATCGCCTCAGGCAAGAATGTGCGCCGTCGTTCGCGTCACGCAGCCGACATGCTGGCGCAAGCATCCGCTTATGCAGGCGAAAATCTTTCTTCTGTGCGCACCATGCAGGCGAATGGCGCGCAAAACTCAACCATCTCACGTTTTCGATCAGCCGTTGAGCAAGCCTACTGGGCTGCGCAGCAAGCAACCTTGGTTCGCTCTTTTGTTACTGCAGGCGCTATTTTAATTGTTTTTTCGAGCATTGTGGCTGTGTTATGGCTTGGCGCTCAAGATGTGCTGTCAGGCCGTATGAGTTCAGGTTTGCTCTCGCAATTTGTGCTTTATGCGGTGCTCGCCGCCAGCTCGCTTGGAGAGCTCTCGCAGGTCTGGAGCGAAGTTACAGCTGCTGCTGGCGCGGCTGGACGCATTGCCGAGATTTTGACGGTTAAGCCGGCCATCGTATCGCCGCCTAACCCAACGCCCGCGCCATCAAGATGGCGTGGACAAATTAGTTTCGAGCAGGTGGATTTTATTTATCCGTCTGCGCCTGATAAAAAGGCGTTAAACAATCTTTCTCTTAACATCAGTCCGGGCGAGCGTGTTGCGCTTGTTGGTCCCTCAGGGGCGGGCAAATCGACATTATTTGCATTGCTGCTGCGTTTTTATGATGTCAACGCCGGGTCCGTGCAGCTTGATACGATAGATGTGCGACGGTTGAATCCAGTAGATTTGCGTCAGGCAATTGCAATGGCGCCGCAAGATCCCGTTGTTTTTGGGTTAAGTGTTGCAGATAATATTTCTTATGGTCGCGACGACGCTTCGCTGGAGGAGATTATTGTTGCGGCAAAGCGCGCGCAGGCGCATGAATTTATCTCCGCGCTTCCAGAGGGTTATAAAACCATGCTTGGCGAACGCGGCATAACCTTGTCTGGCGGACAACGACAGCGTCTTGCCATTGCGCGCGCTATTCTTGCTGATGCGCCTGTTTTGCTGCTCGATGAGGCGACATCCGCGTTGGATGCTGAAAATGAAGCGCTCGTGCAACGTGCGCTGCAAGATGTGATGTCGGGACGCACCAGCATCGTTATTGCGCATCGTCTCGCCACAGTGCTCGAGGCAGACCGTATTATCGTTATGGATGATGGCAAAATCGTCGAGGAAGGCACGCATGAAAGCCTGTCTGCGGCTGGCGGTCTCTATTCACGATTGGCGAAATTGCAGTTCGATACGCGCCGCGTCGGCGCTGCAGTTTGAGTAAGAGCGCGCGATGAGCCATTTGCCTTTGACCCAATAAATGCTATGAGCCGCCGCCAACCCTTATTAGCTGATTATTAGCGCTTTTTGAGAAGAAGGAGTTGGCGATATGGTCAAAACGCCCGCCAAGTTGACAGAAGCGTTAACCTTTGACGACGTATTGCTTCGGCCTGGGCACTCAACCGTCATGCCTTCCAGCGTTGATGTTTCATCTCGCTTGACCCGGGAGATTTCGCTCAATCTTCCAATCATATCATCCGCCATGGATACAGTAACGGAAGCCCGCATGGCCATTGCGATGGCGCAGGCTGGCGGCATTGGCGTGATTCACCAAAATTTACCGCCGGCCAGTCAAGCCGCTGAAGTTCGTAAAGTTAAACGATTTGAAAGTGGCATGGTCGTTGATCCGATCACGATCTTTCCAGATGAGACTTTGGCCGAAGCGCTCGCGCTCATGTCAACGCATGGCATATCTGGAATTCCTGTCGTTGATCGCGGTCCCAATGGTTCTAAAGGCAAGCTTGTTGGCATCCTGACAAATAGGGATGTGCGCTTTGCACAAGATAACTTTCAAAAAATTGCTGAATTGATGACAAAAAAACTCGTGACGGTTCGCGAGGGCGTCAAGCAAGCAGAAGCGCAACGTTTGCTCCATGAACATCGAATAGAAAAACTTCTTGTTGTTGATGAGTCCTATCATTGCGTTGGCCTTGTGACGGTCAAGGACATTGAAAAGGCTACGCAGCATCCACACGCTTGCAAAGATGCAGAAGGTCGTCTTCGCGTGGCTGCAGCAACAACAGTTGGCGATCATGGTTATGAGCGCGCTCTACAACTGATTGACGCTGGGGTCGATTGTATTGTGATTGACACGGCGCATGGACATTCTCAGGCGGTAATCGATCAGGTTTGCCGCGTTAAGGGCCAATATCCCCGCGTTCAGGTGATCGCTGGCAATATTGCTACATCTGAAGCGGCTCGCGCCTTAATCGACGCCGGCGCCGACGCTATTAAGGTTGGCATTGGTCCAGGTTCGATTTGCACGACGCGAATTGTCGCGGGCGTTGGGGTGCCACAATTGACCGCCATCATGGATGCTGCGGAAGAGGCGCAAAAATCGGGTGTGCCTGTTATTGCGGATGGCGGCGTCAAATATTCAGGCGATCTCGCAAAAGCGATCGCCGCTGGCGCAAATGTCGTCATGATTGGATCATTATTCGCCGGCGCTGAAGAATCTCCTGGAGAAGTTTTTCTGTATCAGGGGCGTTCGTTCAAATCCTATCGCGGGATGGGATCAGTGGGCGCCATGACAGCAGGTTCTGCGACGCGCTATTTTCAAGGCGATGTGAAGGATCAGTTGAAATTAGTGCCCGAGGGCATTGAGGGACAAGTTCCCTATCGTGGGCCGATTGCACCGATTCTCTATCAGCTTGCCGGCGGATTGCGCGCCTCAATGGGCTATGTCGGCGCAGCTAATGTCGTTGAATTTCAAGCGCGCTCTCAATTTGTTAGAATAACGAATGCAGGCTTACGCGAAAGCCATGTGCATGATGTGACGATTACGCGTGAAAGCCCCAATTATCCAACAGGCGTTTGATAAGCTAACTTTATCGCTCGAGTTTCATGCGCAGATCAGCCCTTCCGCAATGAAGCTCAGTGTGATAGCCAGCCTATAAACTCTTGCACGCATAAGCGCGTTATTGATCGTTTTGTGTATTAAAAAATTCACAATCATAGGGAGCGAATAAACATGTCTCGACGTTGGATCGCCTCGACAGGCTTTTTTTTAATGTTGCCGCTTTCCGCCTTGGCAGGAGAGCTGCGCACAGAAGCCAACGCCATTTTCAAGCCGGTTGACTCAGTCAACGTGAGCTCAATTGTCAAAAACAACGATATCACGCCTGCTAAGATTGATCTTGGTCGACAGCTCTTTTTTGAACCGCGCCTATCAAAAAGTCAGGTCATCAGCTGCAATAGCTGTCATAACCTTTCAACAGGCGGCGTAGACGCTGGCCCAGTATCAATCGGCCATGGTTGGGAAAAGGGTCCAAGGCGCGCGCCAACAGTTCTCAATGCTGTCTTTAACATTGCTCAGTTTTGGGATGGCCGAGCGCCAGATCTAAAGGCGCAAGCCAAGGGGCCGGTCCAAGCTGCTGGCGAAATGGCGAATACGTCGGCAAACGCCGAGAAGATGATGCAGAGTATTCCTGCCTATGTGACGTCTTTTCGCGCAGCCTTTCCAACTGATTCAAATCCTGTGACCTTTGATAATATGGCAAAAGCCATAGAGGCTTTTGAAGCCACTTTGACAACGCCAAACGCTAAATTCGATAAATTTTTGAATGGCGATGAGACAGCATTAAATGAGACGGAAAAGAAGGGCCTCAAACTGTTTATCGATAAGGGATGTTCGAATTGCCACAATGGCGTAAACATTGGCGGCAATGGCTACTTCCCCTTCGGTGTGGCGCAAAAGCCAGGGCCTGAAATTATTTCCCAAACAGATAAAGGTCGTTCGAAGGTAACCGGCAAAGCAGAAGATGACTTTGTTTTCCGCGTCGCGCCGTTGCGTAACGTCGCATTACATCCGCCATATTTCCACAGCGGCGTGGCGTGGACACTTGAGGATGCTGTGACGATTATGGCTAAATATCAGCTTGGCCAAACGCTTACGGCTGATGAAACCTCGGCCATTGTCGCCTTTCTTGGAACGTTGACCGGCGATCAGCCCAAGGTTCAATATCCAATTATGGGCGCAAGCACCAAGGATACGCCGCGTCCTCAGCCTTGAGGCTAACGTCTCTCATGGGCGCGCTGCGCGCGCCCATGAGGTCTTTAGAGATCTTATTGAAATAATTTTATTTTAAATTTTTGTTTGACCTGATTTTTTGTTTCTCCTTCACACTCTCCTTTGGTGATAATTGTCCCCAGTAAAAAACGATTGAGTGTGATATTCTTGCCGAATTGACGGGATTGCCACAATTTACATTCC
>Ga0208872_1002079_pt1 | contig 11770 bp, 10 predicted proteins | sample CryBogCBH12Aug08_FD_185508 | JGI IMG/M metagenome (GOLD analysis project Ga0208872, IMG submission 185508) | Freshwater microbial communities from Crystal Bog, Wisconsin, USA - CBH12Aug08 (SPAdes) | ecosystem: Environmental > Aquatic > Freshwater > Lake | place: Crystal Bog, Wisconsin, USA... | reverse complement strand
ACGTACTTACGTGTACGATTGCGATCCAACGATTTGCGTTTGAGTGTCTTTTTTGCACGACAGGTCTTCACCTTGTGCGTTTTGATTTTACCGCAGCCGCTGGCAAACGCATTTAGTTCCGTACACAGCCCGTCAAAGCTATTATGCGGTGCGGTCTCTTTGAGCTCTTGGCACATTGCTTTTTCGGCTCGGTATAACCATTCTGTGACGTCTTTTCGTCCGCAAGAGAGGTGTGGAATGCGTGGAACCATCTTATGCCAGGCAAGGCGCCAAGTGGGAAACGGGAGTACGTGGGGTAGAGACATCCACCATTGCTTTAATTTTGGTAGGCGCTCTGCAATTGTCATTGTATTCCAACGATTACGTAGTTCGGGAGTATGGATATTCGGCGGGGATCCTGGTATAGGTGTACTTGTTACATCCTTACACGGAGTTGTATACGCAACCGAATAAAGAAAATCCCACCCCATCATTGTTCTTTGTGTACACGCCTCTTTCATCCATTTTTCGTATCGTTGTTTCACCTCTTGCCACGACGGATCCTTATTCTTTATAAGTTTCTGCTCTCTAAGTTTTCCATTTACGCGATTATGAATGCGGTACAGCCAGTTAGCGAATTCGTTGGCATCCGTTGGAATGGGGTCAGTTGTATAATAGTCTGTAAGAGATGCGCGGCAGAACTTACAAGGAAGTACATAAGGAAGAGTTTCAAAAAATAGATGGAGATGATGTCTATTTAACGTTGGCGCTGCGAACGCGATGAAGTGAAGTAGCCGCCAGCCACTCGGTCCCCAAAAGCGGGTATCCATCCTTACTTATTGTATCGATTTTTATAAACTAAATAATGTAAATGTTGTAATATTATGTTTTACTATATCTGTATCAATCACGTGAAGAAAGTTAGAATTATTATACTTAGACGCAATCGTCATTGATAAATGTTCCGTATCTTTTATACATTGTATACATCCATCTAATGAACTTGCTGTTGTAATAATCTCTGTTGTTGGTGATATATTTGTCTGAATATACTGATCGCACTCTTTCTGTATATGTGGTTCAAGATATAGACGTTGTGCCGCCTTTTTATCTATTGCTTGATTTGAATACAAACATAATTCGATTGTATGATCAATAGTTCCTTGCGCCTGCCAGAAACTTTCCATACTAAATATTTCACCTATAAGCGAATTGTAAGTAGGAATGAGAATATAGTCAATTGTTTTCGTTTCGCACGCTGTAACAAGGTCGTTTAATGTAGGATAACTTCGATGAATGCCTCTTATATTTGCCGTAATCACTTCATTGGAAAATGTACCGCGTCCAAATAAATATCCTACACGAACATTCTGAATATGTTTTTCCAAATATAATACTTGGATCTGTTTTGAGATATCCATAAGTTTGAGATAAATATGATTATTGAAGCGTTTCACAATCTCTTTTTCAACATCACGGTCCGTAATTAATTTAAGCAAATCGTTCTTTTTGTAGAGATACTGAAACGGGGTCGCATTAAATTTTATATCTGCTACTTTTTCTGATAAGGCTAGTCGCATTGATATCATCATAAGCAACTCCTCTTCATTTTTATGTCCCTTTGTAATGTCTGAAATAGTCGCATCCATTTCTAGCATATACTTTGTAACAACACATACGTTATATAGAGTTGGGGGTTTTTCAGGCGAAATAATCAATGTATTAATTATTTTATCGTAGTCTCGTATGTGTTTACGAACCTCGGCAAGCGTCGTTAATTCTAAGACCGATGTTGTATTTAACAGTGCAAACAGAGTGTTTGTTGTAGAAATATCAATACACGCATCGGTAATGCTAACCCCTGATTTTAGATCTGTGGATAATAGTTGATTTCCTTTATGTATATTTGATTCAATCATAATACCACGAATAGGATATTTTTGAAGTAATCTTAGCCGGCGAACATAGAGTGCCGCTAATATTTGACGGTTGTATGCGGACTGCGAGTTTCCGTGCGAACAATCAATTATAATACCTGTATTAATCTTCTCCTTTTTCAGTGAGTTTGTGACTTCTACAATAATATCCTGGTTATAGTTTGGTTCGACGCCGCCGCGAAGAATCAGATGGCTATTCTTATTTCCGCTAGTAATAATTTGACTTGCGCGTCCTTGATCGTCAATTGACATAAAATTATGAGGATACATTGCCGAAATAATTCCGTTAATTGCTTTTTCGTAATCGCCTGAAGTGAGATTTTTGAATCCTACCGGCATAGGAAGACCTGAGGTGAGTTGGCGATGCGTCTGGCTTTCACTTGTTCGTGCCCCAATCGCTCCCCACGAAACCAGATCCGATACATACTGATGTGTGAATAAATCTAAAAATTCGCAACCAATCGGAATTTCCATTTGAGTAATCTCTAAAAGTAATTTTCGCGCAAGGTCTAGCCCTTTATTAATGTTACAAGTATTATCAAGATCTGGATCGTAAATAAACCCTTTCCATCCGGTACGAGATCGCGGTTTCTCAAAATAGACTCGCATCACAATATACAGATTTTCTGCTGACTTTTGAATAGTCTTGAGTGATTTAGCGTATTCAATAGCTGCTGCGTAATCATGAATAGAGCACGGTCCTACAATCACTAACATACGATTATCCGTACCTTGGATAATATTTGTAATATCGGCTCTGCATTGTGAAATAAATTGTAGATTTGTTTCACTTGGCATATATTTGAGTTTTAATTCATTTGGAGTAATGACTTCATTTATTTGAGATATACTCATTCCGTGTATAGGGTCTTGTCGTTTTGTATTTAGACCGATTTATAGTCTGGTCGTTAACCAACCACCTTATGCTGTTTATTTTTGGACGCAAGAAGTGCCTTAATCTCTGCTAGCTCTGACGCATTCACTTCTAGTTTTACTTTGGGTTGCGGCTTTGGTTGTGGCTTTGGAGGTGGTGGAGGACTCTTTGCTTTGGACGCTCGCGCTACCGCGGGTGCTGGTGCTGGTGCTGCTGCTGCTGGTGCTGGTGCTGGTGCGGGTGCTGGTGCTGGTGCGGGTGCTGGTGCTGGTGCGGGTGCCGGTGCTGGTGCGGATGCTGGTGCAGGCTCTAAACCTGGTGTAAGTATAGGGATTTGCATATTCATATATTGCTTTAGCATATCCATGTGCTTCTTCAAGTCTTCAGGTGTGAATGATGGTGTTGGTTCAGGTTGTTTCACAGGTTGTAAAACGCCTGGTGGAACTACTGGTGAAGTTGTTGCCTGCGACTTTGCTTTCGCCACACACGAAGGACAATCGTCATGTGATGTATTATCTATAAGTTCATTTTCAACTGTATTAGTATCATTCTCATATACGGGTGTAAGTGATGTTTGAATATTACTTCCTAACGATGTAAGAATTCTATTATCTAAAATGCCAACCGGTGTAGGTGGTGCCGATACAACTGTCTTCTTAGAAGACATGACTCTTACTGCAATAGGAGCATCTAAGGTCTCTTCTACTGTAGTCGGTGCGTCCGGTGCCTCCACAGCTGCCTGTATTCCTACTGCTGCCTCCATTGCATTTAACTTATCCTGGGTTGCCTGTGAGAGTAATTTTTTAGGGTCATTGACAATACTTTTTACCGAATCGGGGAGAGGTAAACTATTTACTGCATTTTTGAGTTTTATAGATTGTTCCTTTACCGAATGAAAGAAACTACCAACGGCTGCTAGAGCTGGGCTTTTTGCCTGCGCCTCAGATATTACCTCTTTTGTAATCTCTGCCGTATTTACACTTCCATCAGCATTTGTAGGTACCTTAACGCCAACCGCAGAGAGGAAATTTAACGCACCGCTGCGTCTTAGGGCGTTTGTTCCCATTACCGCGCCCATCAATCCCACCAATCCCAAAGAAACCGCACCTAGAATCAATCCGAGAGAGCTGTTATCCGCCGCAGCAGCAACTACAATTGGAATAGTCGCATTCAAGGAAGGGGAGACACTAATATTTGCGAAAAGATTCGGAGCTGGGGTGCCGGAGAGACTCATAGTACTTAAAGAGGATAAGGAAAAACTACCCGACACAGATATAGACATAGAAAGAGTTGGAGAGATTGATAGAGAATTTGAAATACTATTAGAAAGTGACATGGATGGGCTAGCAGTTTTACCTGGTGATGGAGAGACTGTATTACTTATAGAGAAGATGAATGATTGAGTGGGATTTGTAGATGTGCTACTTGACCCTGTTTGTGTTACGCTAGTACTTACCGATACACTTGACACAAGAGTGTTTGAGGTTGTTTGTGTTACGCTAGTACTTACCGATACACTTGGCACAAGAGTATTTGAGGTCGTTTGTGTTACACTAGTGCTTACCGATACACTTGGCACAAGAGTATTTGAGGTTGTTTGTGTTACGCTAGTACTTACCGATACACTTGGCACAAGAGTGTTTGAGGTTGTTTGTGTTATACTCGCACTTAGCGATACACTTGGCACAAGAGTGTTTGAGATCGTTTGTGATATACTAGATGTAAATGATTGGGATGAACTTCCTGATAAAGTTGTAGAACCACTCGCTGACATTGATGGACCTGTGGTTTTACTTATAGAAAGTGATAGAGATACCGTCGCCGAAGAACTTGCTGTTTGTGTTTCTGACAAAGAAATAGATGCTGTTGCTGCCATACTATTAGACGGCGATACTGTCAGTGAAGTGGGCGGAATTGTAGAACTTACCGAGGGAGTTTGTGACGCCGATGAACTGGGCTCTTTACTCTGCGACGCCGATGTACTTTGCGACACCGATATACTTTGTAATACCGATCTACTTACCGATTCTGATAAACTGGGTGCGGTACTTTGCGATACCGATGTACTTGCTGATACTGATGAAGTAGGCTCATTACTTTGCGATACCGATGTACTTGCTGATACTGATGAACTAGGCGCTATAGTTTGCGATAATGATGAACTTCCCGTTACTGACAGTGTAGATGAAAATGACACTGATTCGGACGCCGATAAGGAGGCTGTAGCGCTAGAACTAGATGTTTGTGATAAAGTTTGTGTCATACTAGCACTCGATGAGGAAGTTGCTGTTATACTTGTGCTTTGGGATGCCATAGTTGTAACCGACCCGCTTATACTTTGCGATACATCACTTGTGGTACTAGGACTAGATGAAATAGTTGCTGATGTACTAGAACTAGGAGTTAGAGAGATAGATGGTGTTGGTGAAGTGGAAAGCACAGATCCCGCTCCAACTGCAACAAACGCAATATTTGTCGATTGTAACCAATTAGTAACAGTTACAGGGTCTGTTTCTCCTACTGTATAAAACGTTCCTGTTGATTCAGTCATTAGGTCATTCCAGAAAAATGGAAATGATACACTTGAATCGCCTGTAACAATATCTATTATTCCTGGTGTCGCACCATAGAATACTAAAGCATACTCTACATCTCCGCCCAGAATGTATGACGATATTGGGTAAAGATCTGTAAATGTCACAACCTGTTGTGGGTATGTTGGAAAACTGCCTGGAGATACTAATGAAAACGTCTTTGATGCTAATATAGTCCCACCTGGTATACTTCCTCCGCCCACATCCATAAGGGCAATTGTGAACGTAGCCGTTCCCGCGGCTAATGGCATATATTGAATTGAAATTCGGTTAATTGCCATATTCGGATAAGGATAAGGTGGTAAGACATTGAGAGCCAGTATAGCTGTATCAATGGAATCATGGCAGCACCCTGTAAGACCCTGGAACCACGGAAGATATGGTGTTTGCGTCGGCGATATAGTGGTAGATCCTGTTTTTGAAGCTGAAAAACTTGGTGAAGGCAACCTTGATGTAGTGACCGATTGAGACGCAGCTCTAGATCCTGATATAGATACCGATTCGGACCTACTATTTGCGACAGATGCTGATTCAGACCTACTATTTGTCTTTGAAAGTGATGGCGATTTTGATTCACTTGCGGACAACGATGGGCTCTTAGAATCCGTTGGATCTACTGATACGGATGCCGATACACTTCGGCTGACTGTAGAACTTACTGTATCTGACGGGTCTATAGATGCAGAGGCGGTTGTTGAGGCGGTTAAACTCGGCGAAACTGGGCTCATCGTCACCGACGGCGTGATTGACGGTGTAGGAAAAAATACCGTATACGACACAAAGAACGCAGATCCTCGATTTGCGATATTTATCATATCCGCGCCGATTTGACCGCCGCCGTTATCATAGAACGTTGCCTGACTAATACCCGTTTGTTGTATTGTACCAACAGATGTGGAGGAAAAATCCATATAATACCAGTGATTCTGTGTTGAACTACCACCGCACGAGTTGACACCGCAGGGTGAATTATACCATGTCTGACCTGCTGCCGCAACTTGGACCGCTAAATCGCAATTCGGTGCACAACATGACTGAATGCCTGACGTAGAGAGTCTGGCGGTTGATGGATTTCCGTCCAGTTGTATATTTGCTGGCATTGCCATAGTACCGTAAATTGCGAATGCAATCTGTTTCACTTTAAGACCGCTAGCGCCCGTAGGCAGCGGGGTCGACAATCCAACATTGATTGCACCATTATCCGTTCCGCACCCCAATGTTGTAGCGGTAAACCCATTCCAATCATACCCTGGTGTCTGTGCTGTTACCTGCGCAAACAACAGAGACACACAACCAAATAGGAACGCTAACATAATGTTTCTATTTGGGAATCTTGAATTTAACGCACTTAGGCTTTAGCTTCCGTTTTCGCAACATAACCACGAATAGCGAGAAGAGTGAATGAAACCGTCGCAATCACAATATAAATCATCATTTCGGAGTAAAAATATCGCTTAAAATAATGGTCGATAAGATGGGACACCGCGCCCCAAACGCCTACCCATAAAAACACTGTCAGTAAAGTTTCTTCAAGAAATTGGCTATAAAGATTTACTAGCATTCCTATTTGACCGGGAGACTATAATCCAAATGATGCTGTGCTTGCTAACATAGGGCGTACCGGTGTCGTGGGTGTGTACGCCGCCTTGCACTGAATATTCGGCTCAGGGCACGGCTCGCACTGTGCCGCAGGGCACGCCGGGCACGATTTCGGCTCAGGGCACTTGACAACAGGGCAACGCGGTCGTGGGCATGGCGGGCACTCGCCAATCTTACACGGCTTCGAGCAAGTCGAAATACAAGGGGGGCACTTCGGTACCGCCGACTTGAGTACATACTTTGACATATCGGGTAACGGCGGGCATTCCGTCTTCAGCATATACTTTGTCATATCTGGTAGGGGCGGGCAGGGAGGAACTTGCGACTTCTTAATCCATTTTGACATATCGGGCGTAGGGCACGAAGGGCAAGGCGGGCAACGCTCCCTTTTCGCATATGGCATTTCATCACGGGAAGAGCAACCGCACGGCTTTGGTTTATAGCACGTATTACAAACTCCGCTTGCTGCAGCAGCGCTCGGATACTCTGGGACATCAGGTACCTTTAGATCAATTACCATTGGAGGGCATCCGCACGGCTTCGACTTGCCGCACTTATTACAGGCGCTGTCACCGCCGCTTTTAAACTTTTCAACGACCTGACCGCGAGACCGTCCAACTAAATATCCTACAAAAATCGCAAGGAGTAATCCCAGCAAAAGAATCATAGGCGACATCTTCATTGCTGAAGCCATTCTATTCAGTATAAGGGTTTTTTATGCCGGGCTAGTCAAAAAATTTGAGACATGTCTATTTATCATCCATTACTATTCAACTAATGGAGTGCTTGCGTCTTACGTCTGTTTGGGTGAAACTGATATTTAATAAAATAAAGGAATATGTATTGTTTGCGTATTCCTATATTAAGTTCGTTTTACCGTTTGTTTTGGTTTATCTAATTCACATCATTTCCTCCAATGTCTACGCGAATCTATGTGCGAATCTTTCCTTTGTCGGCTTTGTAAACTCGCTCTTTCTGATTGGCAGTCCTATTTGTAGTATGATTTTACAAATTGTTACGCATACCAATACGGCATTTATTGCCATTATTTCGGGTCTTTGTATTCTTGTTATAGGATACGTCCCTCGTAATCTTGAAAATAGCCGTCCTGCCGAACGTCCTACCGAGCGTGTAGTAGGACGGATATATTAAGCCTGGCGCATAAACTTCGCGGTCGGGTCGACTTTCGGGCAGCCAAACATTTGCGGATACCAATTGCCCCATGTATCACCTAGACGCGAGCAAACCATCTGATAGTTTCCCTTCCAGGAATACGACGCGCTGACTTCATTTGGATTTTTGATACATCCAAAATTTGCAGGATCGCCTAAGTTCGCCGCCTGTATTTGCCGGCACATCTCTAAGGCGCGCGTCTTGTAATCTAACCCGCCGACCATTGAATCGTCAAAACTTGCCGCTGACGCACGGTGCTGAATATTTGCATCCGAAAGTGCATAATCGCCGGACCCGATTCCGTTTGACACAGATCCTGCCGGCATTCCCATATTCATCCCCTGTACGGTATTCAAATTGTCGTGCGAAGGTGTAAATACATGTGATGGTGCTTCCCTATCTTTTAGTACAGGCTTCGGTGGTCCTAACATAATTGAAGATATATCAGGCTTCGAAGTATTCGTCAGATTTTTAAGAATGTTGAGTTCTTGTGTATAGAGAGCCTGAATATTTGCGGGCATTGGTGTATCGCTAATCATATATTTATTGATATTTGATTCAATTGTATTTATCTTATCCAAGACCTGTTGCGTCTGTTTGACAGCGGGGTCACTTTCAAATCCAATAGCCATCGTCCATTTCATATTACGCGTCGCTTCTAATAACGGTTGTAAGGCTGCCGTAGACGGGAGACCTGGAGCGCCACCTTGTTGTGCGATGGGCTTCTGCGCCTTCTTTACCTTTAAATTTAGCATTTCCGCGGGTTGGTTCTTTCCTAATGTTTTGAGAAACCGTTCAGCGTCGGCGGGTGTAATATTTATATCCGAGAGTTTCGTCTTACCGCGACGCACACTTGAAATAATATCACCTAGGTCGGCAGAGAGTTTATTGAGATCTTCTATACGTTTTACCATGGTTGGTGCAGAGGATCGGAGATTCGATAACCGTAGACTTTCGGACTGGACGCGTAACTGTAAGTTTATGAGTGTATCAATGGTTAATCCATTTGGCGATGTGCCTTGCGATGTGATATGATGTGCGACAGGTTTCTTCGCTGCGGGCTTGGCTGCGGGTTTCTTGGCTGCGGGCTTGGCGACGGGTTTCTTGGCTGCGGGCTTGGCGGCATCATGCTTTGGCGGAGGATTGTGTGGTGTAAGATCATTAAATCCCTCAAGAACCTCCGATTTTCCACGTAAAATATTAATAGAGCAATCGTAAGCATTACGGAGTTGTGATGTATCGTCAACCGTCATTGATACAGCGTCAGAATTGGCAAGTGCAGCTTGTAACTGATTTGTCAAATTCTCAGACTGCATAGATAGATACTGTGTCTGTTGTAGAGACTGCGCATCTAAGTTTAATGTCATAGGATCTTGAGCGTTATACAGGAGTTGAAAATTTTTGATAGTTTCCATGAGCGCTTGAATATCCTTAGGTTGTGCTAAGGCTAACTTAGGATTGGTTGTTGTCGCCGACGCTGTATCACGCGCAATTGCCGATGTCTCATTCGATTTAGGTACATTGCCGTCAAATCCTTCATAGGTTTTTTGATTCATATATAAAAATCCTAAACAAGCTAGGACAATGAGTAAAACCAAAAGGATCGTTACATATACTTTCATCCCCTCTAACGAGGTAATCCAAATTTAGTATGACTTACCGGGTGTACTTAAGAAATAATATTACAATCAATCTTCAATCGCCCACTACGAATGTTATCTGCCAAGTTGCTTGCACTTATACCGATTGATTTATTTGTAAATGTATATTCGGTAACAGGAGGCACCTTTGCTGTTTTAGGTATAATAGATGCCATTGTACTCGGTGGCTCTGAAGAAATTGCGTTGGGTGGTGTAGGATCCCAATGCGGCGTTGTTTGTCTACGAGCCGGAGGCGTTTTTATAACTGCTGCCGGTTTCCATTTGAATGTCGATATTTTCGATAGTATTGAACGTAGAATTGAAGGAGAATTTTGTGACAAAGGAGCGGTCTGGATAATTTCAAATTGAAGTGTGCTTGCTCCGAAAAACGTTAATCCTTCTTTTGTCATATCTTGATTCTGAAAATTATACGCGTACACTTTATTCTCTAAATTTGTGATATTATCAATCGTCTTTAAGGGAAATGAGTACGCTGTTCCAGACAAATCAGATGTTACACTTAAGTTATAATGACCCCCTAATTTTAGATTTTTTTGAACTGTGTTTATGATTTTAGCATCAAGTTTACTAGCAGCAACACTAAACGATGGACTTGACGTTTCATCTTCACTCGCATACGGTCCTATCATTACATCTCCGATTTTTATCATACCCGTTTTCAACACTTGTTGATTCATCGAAGGAATAAACGGTATAGTAGGTTCATTTGCTAACGATGTTGGACCTATAACCGGCAAAAACGAATTTGCGATTCGAGGACCTGCCCCTGCGTTCTGACCTGATGGTATTAAAACAGCACGAGCCAAGGGGGGAGTATACGATGTTAATTTCATAGGAATACCTGCGCCCGCTGCTGTACCTGACATAGGTGAATTGTCCATAGGCTGAATATTATATCCGCTTCCGACAACAGTATTTGAGGACGCATTTGAATCTGGGTCTCCGTTGCCATCGTTGAGTGAAACGTGAACGCTTCCACTCTGGAAACCCTCTATACGCGGATACATATAGAATAATACTATAATAACAATAACTGCTAAAATGCCTACAATTACTCTTATAGACACCATTCTGTTTTTTGTACTCTTTAAAAATTTGACTGCTGTTCGTATATTCTGTATGTTTGTACGATGCCTTATAAATTACGCTATAAGGAAGATGATACAATTGAAGTAGGGCTTGACGAAGCCGGTCGGGGATGTCTATTTGGACGGCTATATGTCGGGGCAGTTGTCTTTAGCAATGATACCGATGACATGTTTGATAATGGCGTCGCCCTGAATGAAATTCGTGATTCTAAACTTCTAACAAAACGTAAGCGTGATATTCTATTTGACTACATTCAAGAGTGTGCGCTTGATAAGGCGGTTGCCTTTGCGACTGCCAAAGAGATTGACACACAGAACGTTCTACAGGCGGATTTAACGGCGATGCACCGCGCGCTTGATATGCTTACGGTTCCGGTTGAGCGTGTTCTAGTCGACGGCGACCATTGGCGACCCTATAAAGATACTGAAGGTCACGCAATTGTTGACGGTGACGCACAGTATCTCGCAATTGCGGCAGCGGGCATTCTTGCCAAAGTATCACGTGACCGCTGGGTTGAGGAGGTTGTGGCATCTAATCCAGAGTGGGATACCCACTACGGATTAAGTACAAATATGGGATATGGAACTGCTAAACATATGACTGGTTTAACGGCACACGGAGTCACAGACGAACACCGTCGGAGTTTTGCGCCTGTTCGCGCAATTACTGGCTCTGAGGGACTACGAGTTAAGGTGAAATCAAAAGACCGATGGCTCGGTGAGGACTAGTCGCTTACCCCTTGGGTACGCTTCGCTTACCACCAGCCGCCAACCTTCATGTTCATGTTGTTGTTGCGGCGGTTGTTGCGGCGGGACTTGCGCGAGTTCTTGTGGTTCTTGCGGTTGTTGCGGCGGGACTTGCGCG
>Ga0208872_1002077_pt1 | contig 11775 bp, 9 predicted proteins | sample CryBogCBH12Aug08_FD_185508 | JGI IMG/M metagenome (GOLD analysis project Ga0208872, IMG submission 185508) | Freshwater microbial communities from Crystal Bog, Wisconsin, USA - CBH12Aug08 (SPAdes) | ecosystem: Environmental > Aquatic > Freshwater > Lake | place: Crystal Bog, Wisconsin, USA... | reverse complement strand
GTGGGATTGGTGCTGCCGGGAATGATTGCACATTCCGCCGTGGAAGTTTCCAAGGCGGCCAAACGGCTGACCACCGGCACGCTCGCGGAATTCACCCGCGCCATGCAAGCTTTGGGTCAGGGCAATCTCGCCGAAGCCCACGCGCGGGTGGATTATCAACCGGTGGCCATCAATTCACACGATGAACTTAGTGAAATGGCCGGCAGCTTCAACGAGCTGCAACGTGAAATCGCCCAAAGCGCCACCGGGTTGGCCGGTGCCCGTGAAGGTCTGGAGCGCGCGCGGAGCGAAATTATCGAGACCAACCAGAAACTTGAACAGCGGGTGAATGAGCTGGCCGCGCTGCTGGTGGAACGCGAACTGGCAGCATTGGAATTGCGACAGGCCAAAGAAGCCGCCGAAGCCGCCGACCGGGCCAAGAGTGAATTTCTGGCGGTGATGAGCCACGAAATCCGCACACCAATGAACGGCGTCATCGGCTTCGCCAGCCTGCTGGCCAAAACCCCGTTGTCAGCGGAGCAAAAGGAATTTGTGGACACCATCACCGGCAGCGGTGAATCCCTGTTGGTGGTGATCAATGACATTCTGGATTATTCCCGCATCGAATCGGGCAAACTCAAGGTGACGCCGCAGCCGATGGAATTGCGCCCCTGTCTGGAGAGCGCCTTGAATGTCTGCACGCCCGGCGCCGACCGACCGGTGAGTTTGAATTATGTGATTGCGCCGGAAGTTCCGCCGCTGATTTTGAGCGACGCCGCGCGGTTGCGCCAGGTGCTGGTCAATCTCATCAGCAACGCCGTGAAATTTACGCCGCAAGGTTCCGTCACCGTCTATGTCTGTCCGGACACGGTGGAAAAAAACGGCAAAACCTTTTTACGTTTCAGCGTGATTGACACCGGCCTGGGCATTCCGGCGGAAAAAGTGGGTTCCCTCTTCAAGCCCTTCAGCCAGATTGACAGTTCCAGCACCCGCCGCCAGGGCGGCACGGGATTGGGCCTGGCCATTTGCAAAAATCTAGTGGAACTCATGGGCGGAGAAATCTGGGTGGAAAGCACCGTGCGCAAAGGCTCCACTTTCAATTTCACCATACCGGTGGAACCGCTGCCCAAAGTTTTGTCTCAGCGGATTTCCCCGCCGGAACCGATTCCCCAGCCAACCACCACCGTGACTTTGCCGCTGGGCCGGCCGTTAACCATCCTGTTGGTGGAAGACATCAAAGTAAACCGCGCGCTGGCATTGAAGATGTTGAATATGCTCGGCTATTCGGCGGACATTGCCGAGAACGGTCTGGAATGTCTGGTGTTGGTGAAAAACAAATCCTACGACCTGATTTTCATGGATCTGTATATGCCGGAGATGGACGGATTTTCCGCCACGCGGGAAATCCGCCGCTGGGGAGAAAATAAAATTCTGCCGCGCCAACCCTATATTTGCGCCCTGACCGCCAACGTCATGCCCAAAGACCAGGACGCCTGCCGCGAAGCCGGCATGAATGACATTCTCACCAAACCCGTCCGGCTGGACGCCATGAAAGCTGCCCTGCTCAAAGCTTTGCAAACCATCCTGACTTAATCCGCAACCACCGGCATTCGGAATTGTAGGCAACCACCGGCAGCCGGTGATTCTCGCCCAGCCTTTCCCCAAACCGCCAACCGGAACTGGGTAGCGGATAAAACTTGGTATTTAGCCCATCATGAATGAGCTTGCCTGCAACGCGGAATCTTGCGAAAAATATGTCCGCTGGAACGTAGCGGAATAGCTTTGCATACTGCGTTGGCGGCTGTTTTAGATAAACGCCGTTGGTTTCTGTTTGGCTCCCAATCATGCCATCAGTAGCAAATTGCTAAACCGGAGTGGCTGGATTAGCTGCGCATCGTTCTTAATTAACTGTGGAGAGATGGCCGAGTGGCTGAAGGCGCTGGTTTGCTAAACCGGTATACGGTCAAAAGCCGTATCGGGGGTTCGAATCCCCCTCTCTCCGCCAGTTTCTTCCTTTGGACTTCCGCGATACCGGAATTGCTTTAGTCAATGTTGCTGGCTTTTTTATCAATTCCCGCCGCCACCGGCTTTTCGGATAGGCTGGTTTCATGTCAAAAATAAAATTGCAATCGAGCTTCACCCACCACCGCCGCCACCTCGCCGTCATCGGCATCCTGACGCTGACACTTGCCTTTGCCGTGGCCAGCTTACCTACTCGGCCTTATCGCCCGCTGGAACCGATTCCCGCTGGCATCGTGGACATGCACTGCCACATCGCCGGCATCGGTGCCGGTGGCAGCGGTTGCTGGGTTTCACCACGCATGCTCAACAACTGGCGATTCGATATCTACCTGCACAGCTTCGGCGTTTCACGGAAAGAACTTTTGACGAAGGGTGACGGCCTGATTGGCGCGCGGATTTCCGAATCGCTCGCACAAAGTAAATTTGTCAACCAGGCGGTGGTTCTCGCGCTTGACGGCGTCATCGGCGTGGATGGCCAGCTCGACACGAATCGCACGGAGGTTTTAGTGCCGGATGAATTTGTCGCCGCCGTTTGCGCGCAGCACCCCAACCTGCTGTTCGGCTGCTCGGTGAATCCGTATCGCCCAGACGCGCTGGCGCGGCTGGAATGGGCCAAGGCACATGGCGCGGTGTTGGTGAAATGGATTCCGCCCATCATGGCCATCAATCCCGACGACCCGAAGCTGATTCCGTTCTATCGGAAAATGGTAGAGTTGAACCTGCCGCTGCTCTCGCACACCGGCGAGGAAAAATCTTTTTCGCGCGCCACCGAAGCATTCGGCGACCCGGAAAAACTGCGGCTGCCGTTGAGCCTCGGCGTAACGGTGGTGGCGGCACACATCGCGTCATCCGCCCATTATCACGGCGAGCGCGGCCCCGACCGGCTGGCGCGACTGATGCGCGAGTATCCAAATCTTTACACCGATATTTCGGCGCTGACGAACGTGAACAAGCCCGGCTGCCTGAAAGAAGCACTGACCCAACCGGCGTTCACCGAGCGACTGGTGTATGGCACGGATTATCCGCTCATCAACACCGCGCTGGAATCGCCGTGGTATTCGTTTCACCTGTCGATCCGGCAGAAATGGGAAATCTGGCGCACAAAAAATCCGTGGGACCGCGATGTCTTGACCAAACATTATCTGGGCGTGCCAACGGAAACCTTTGCGCGGCCGACAAAGATGTTCGCAAAGGTGAATTGACACGCCCGCCGTAGTTTTCTAGCTTCTTCCGGCAAAGACCCCGCCGCTTTGCCCCGGATTTCCGTCCGGGGATTTTTATTGCCGGTGGTAAGGCGACGCAGCAGCACCGCCAGGCGAAACATATAATTTATGGCAAACATAATTCTGGTCGGCGCCCAGTGGGGCGACGAAGGTAAAGGCAAAATCATTGACGTGCTCACGGAGACAGCGCAAGTCGTCGTCCGCTACGCCGGTGGCAACAACGCTGGCCACACCGTCATCGTCAACGGCAAGAAGACCGTGCTGCACCTTATCCCGTCGGGCATTTTGCGCAAAAACAAACTGTGCGTCATCGGCAACGGCGTGGTGCTCGACCCCATCGGCCTCGTCAGCGAGATGGAAGGCCTCAAAAAAAACGGCGTCAGCGTGACGCCCAAAAATTTTGTGTTGAGCGAGACGGCGCACGTCGTGTTTCCGTATCACCGCGAGTTGGACGGCGCGCGCGAAACGCTCAAGGGCAAAAACAAAATCGGCACCACCAAGCGCGGCATCGGCCCGGCTTACGGCGACAAGGCGGCGCGCGTCGGCTTGCGCGTCAGCGATTTGGTGGATTCCGCGAAGCTCAAGGTGAAGCTCGAAGCGCGCATCAGGGAAAACAACGCCGTGCTGAAATCGCTCGGTGCCAAGCCGCTTTCCTTCAAGGAAATTTTTGCCGCTTACAACAAGGCCGGCCAATATCTCAAACCGTTCGTGCAAAACACCGTTGTGCTCCTGCATGAGCAGATTCGCGCCGGCGCGGAAGTTTTGTTTGAAGGCGCGCAGGGCACGTTCCTCGACATTGACCACGGCACTTATCCGTTCGTCACGTCGTCGAACACCACGGCCGGTGGTGCCTGCACCGGTTCCGGCGTGCCACCGCATCGCATGGATCGCGTCGTCGGCGTGATGAAGGCCTACACCACGCGCGTCGGCGAAGGGCCGTTGCCGACGGAGAACGCGGAGATTTCCGACCTGCTCCACGGCATGGGCCGCGAATTCGGCGCGACCACCGGCCGCGCGCGCCGCTGTGGTTGGTTTGATTCCGTCGCCACGCGCCACGCCACGATGGTCAACGGCATTGACGATCTCGCCATCACCAATCTCGACGGTCTCGATACGGTGGATAACATCAAGGTCTGCGTCGCGTATCGCCACGGCAAGACGCAATACGATTACATGCCGAACGACGCGGAAATTCTCGCGCAGTGCGTGCCGATTTACGTCGAGTTCGAAGGCTGGCTGACGCCGACGGACAAGTGCAAAACCTTCAAGCAACTGCCGAAGAAGGCGCAGGCGTATTTGAAGGCGATTGCCGAACTGACGAATGCGAAACTTTATATCGCGTCCGTCGGGCCGGGCCGCGACCAGACGATTTTTGTGTAATGTGGGTTGTGGACGCGAGAGCATTTGAAAGATTTGCCTCGAAATTTCCAAAGCTGTCGGCAAAATTCGGTTATGGCGAAATACCGAACCAATTCCAGCGCGAAGTTGCGAAAGCCGCTTCGCAAGCAGGTTCATAGCCATGCAAAAAAAACAGACGCAATGGTTTTGCGTGAAGATGCCACGCCCTATCGCGTCAATGGCAACGGCGAGAACACACACGAAACACTCAATGTTTTGGACACGTTTGCCGGTGCGGGCGGATTTAGCCTGGGATTTGAACTCGCCGGATGCTCGGTTGTCGGAGGAATTGAAATTGATTCGTGGGCGAGCGAAACATTTGCGCATAATCACAATGACGCATTAGTCATCAAGCGAGATATTCAATTGATTGGTGATGACGAGTTACAAGATTTGTTCGCAGACCGGCGTCCCGACATTTTACTCGGTGGCCCGCCTTGCCAGGGTTTTTCCGTTTGCCGGAAAAATTCCGGCGATCCGACTGACCCGAAAAATTCTTTGTTTGTCGAATTCCTCCGGGTTGCACGCGTATTGCAGCCGGATTACGTCATCATGGAAAATGTCCCGAACATCGAAAAGGCACGGACACAACGTGGTGAATCGGTTATCGGGATTGTTGAGCGTGAGTTGGAAGAATTGGGCTACCATGCAAACCACACCATTCTTGAGGCCACGGACTTTGGCATCCCGCAGATTCGCAAGCGTCTGTTCGTTGTTGCCTCCGTTCACGAACTTGAAAACCCATTTCCGACCGCGACGCATTGCATACGCGGCGGCGTGGATGATTTGTTTGGTGGTTCGCTGGAGCGTTGCCCAACTTTGTGGGAAGCGATTTCCGATTTGCCCGCGTTGGAAGCCGGCGAGGGAAGCGATGTCCAAGACTACACGCAAGCACCTGAAAATAATTATCAGCGCGTTTTGCGAAAAGGAAGCAAACGGCTCTGGAATCACACCGCGATGCGCCACTCGCAGCGCATGGTTGAACGCTTCTCGGCGATGGCGTGCGGCCAATCCGTTTCTGACGTGGCCAAACATCTGCATCCATTGAAGCGCAATGGCAACGGGGAAATTTCTGAAAAGATTTACGACCAAAACAATCGTCGGATGCACCCTGACCGGCCTTGTCACACAATTCCAGCCTCGTTTTACGCCAATTTTGTCCATCCGCACCAGCATCGGAATTTCACGCCACGCGAAGGAGCAAGACTTCAATCTTTCCCTGATTCATTTGTGTTCAAAGGCAAGCCCACCGTCGTCAGCCACAAGCTGCTCGCTCGCGAAGGTCGCGACGAAGAGAAGCATCTTTGCCAATACAATCAAATTGGCAACGCTGTGCCACCGGTGCTGGCAAAGGCGATAGCTGATAATCTTTTATCCCAAACCAAAATCGAAAAGGGCGTTCAATATGCATGTTCACGGTGACAACCTTCAACAGAAAGAAGCTGCTGCTGCCGAGGCGAAATACGCCGACACGGAGTCCCGAAAATTCTTGCGGGAAATTCGCAAGCAATACGACGTGTGGAAAAAAGCCAATCTGGATTTGAAAGGGCCAAGCAAAACCGCAACTCCGCAGGATGCGGAAATTCTTCGCCAACGCGTTGCCCTTTTTACGACTTACAAGGATTTCATTGATCAGCAAAAGTATGCCGAGAAATTTGATTCCCGCTCGAATCTTCACTCATCCGTGCTGGAAGAATTTATTTACTATTTGTTCCGTGACCTCGTCAGTGGATTTATGGAGCGTGCGCTCATTGGCAAAGCGCACACGTTCAAAGACATTTTCTTCATGCCGCCAAATTACACGGCAATGCTTGAAACGCCTCACGCCCGTATCGAGAAAAAGGATCATGACTTTGCCATCGGCGTGAGCGTGAGCGCATCCTTGAACTGCGCGGGTCAGGAAAAAGGAGAAGTGCATCATTTCCAAATTCCCGCCGTGGCGATTGAGTGCAAAACTTATTTGGACAAAACAATGTTGGAAGGTTCTTCAACGGCGGCTGAACAATTAAAGTTTCGGAATCCCAACGCCCTTTACCTCGTGGTTTCCGAGTGGCTCAAGCTGACTGGAAACGTAAATCTTCGGAAATTCAAAGTGGACCAGATTTATGTGCTGCGGAAACAGAAAAATACCGACCGCGAATTCCGTTTCCTGCCAGATTACGAAAAGAATCCGATTCACCTCGACGTTGTAGAACATCTTTTCAAAACGGTCAGAACACATCTTACATCGAATTGGGAAGGCGGAGTCGCTTATGGGTTGGAACGGGGTTATTTGCTTTGACCAATTGGAGCGGCTTTCACGATGGAATTAGAAATCTGGCAACTGGTAATTTTCCCATGATTCCCCGCGAGATTCTCAAAAAAATCCGGCAGATCGAGCTGCGCACGAACCGCACGGCAGAGCGCGTCACTGCGTGCGTGCCAGAGGGCAGCCAAGGTCTGGTTTCACTGGAAATTCGCACAAAACTCGCAAAAACCTCGGAAAAGCCGCTCGCGAATGCCATTTTAGGTCGAATTCCATCCATTCACAGGAATGCGGAAGACGCTTGCAAGAACGCGAGAGCATCTCAAAAGAATGCGGGAGACAATTCGAAGAATGCGAAAGAGAATTGCAGGAATGTGGAAGATGCTTGCAGGAATGCAAAAGACGCTTACAGGAATGCGGAAGGCGCTTACAGGAATGCGGAAGACAATCGCAGGAATGCGAAAGATGCTTGGAAGAATGCGGGAGATGCTTGCAGGAACGCGGAAGATACTTGCAGGAATGCGGAAGGCATTTCAATTCTCGCGGAGAGCATTCCCAACTTCGCGGAACTCGCTCAACCTCGCGCGGAAGCCGCTCAATGGGTCGCGGATCGTTTTAATCCAGTTGCGCACGCCATGATTCTGGTCCCCAAACGCATCACGCATCACGTATCACTCTGGTCATGATTCCCCGCGAGATTCTCAAAAAAATCCGGCAGATCGAGCTGCGCACGAACCGCATCGTGACCGAAACGCTCGCGGGCCAGTATCATTCCGTCTTCAAGGGCCAGGGCATGAACTTCGACGAGGTGCGCGAATACCAGCCCGGCGACGACGTGCGAGCGATTGACTGGAACGTCACCGCGCGGATGAATCATCCGTTCATCAAGAAGTTCGTCGAGGAACGCGAACTCACGCTCATGCTCGTGGTGGACGTGAGCGGCTCCGGTCTGTTCGGCTCGCGCGACCAGTCCAAGCGTGAACTCGCCGCCGAGATCGCCTCGGTGCTGGCGTTCTCGGCGATTCGGAACAATGACAAGGTCGGCCTCATCCTCTTCAGCGACGAGGTGGAAAAATTTATTCCGCCGCGCAAAGGCCGCAGCCATGTCCTGCGCGTCATTCGCGAAGTTTTGTTTTTTGAACCGAAGCGGCGCGGGACGGATCTCAAGGCGGCGCTGGAATTTTTCCTCCGTGTGCAGTCGCACAAGGCCATCGTCACGGTCATTTCAGATTTCATTGGTTCGCCCGCCGCGCCGCGCCGCGCGGGAGAAAAACGTGTTCGCCCACAGATGATGCTGTTGGAATCGCTGGCGCAGGCGTCGTTCACGCTGCTGCGTCAGGCAAACCGCAAACACGATTTGGTGGCGGTGCAAATCACGGATCCACGCGAATTGGAATTGCCTGAGCTGGGCCGGCTGGTTTTTCAGGATGCCGAGTCGGGCGAAATCGTAGAGGTCAACACCAGCGACGTGCGCAAGCGTAATGCGTTTGCCGAACGCCAGGCGAAGTCGCAGGAACAACTGGCGCGGCTGTTTCGCAAGGCGGGCATTGACTCGATCCAGTTGCGGACGGATCAGCCCTACGGCGTGACGCTCGGCCGATTTTTTGAGACGCGGGAGAAACGGAGGTTGCGCGGATGATCACCAACGCCACAGCGCAAAACGCGGCCATGGCTACCGACATCCGCGACATCAAGCCGCCGATAGACATTCCTACCGGCTGGGCGTGGCTGTGGTGGACGCTGGCGATTCTGGCCGTCGTCATCGCCGCGATTTTGATTTGGCGGTGGCGGCAAAAGCGAAAGGCATTTGTTCCCGAGATACCGCCAATTCCCGCACACGTCCGCGCGAAGCAGAAGTTGGCCGAGGCGCTCGCGCTCATCACGCAACCGAAACCGTTTGTCACCGCTGTTTCTGACACGGCGCGGTTTTATCTGGAGGAACGGTTTCAATTCCGCGCGCCGGAGCGGACAACGGAGGAATTTTTGCGCGAGCTGGGCGGAACCAAATTGCTGCTGCCGGAGCAGAAAGAAAGCCTCGGCAATTTTCTAGCGAGCTGCGACTTGGTGAAATTTGCAAAATACGAACCGGGTGAAAATGAATTGCGCGAGCTGCACGGCTCGGCGTTGCGGTTGATTGAAGAAACGGAACCAGAAGACACAAAAGCGGAAAGCGGGAATGCGGAAAACGGAAATGAGTCACCGCAAGAATCCGAAAATCTTAAATCGTAAATGTCTTTCGCCCATCCATATTTTTTCCTGCTGCTTTTGCTGCTGCCGTTGCTGGCGTGGCTCAAGGGCAGGCGCGGCGTGCCGCCGGCGTTTGTTTATTCATCGGTGCAGCTCGTGCGCGGGATGCAAAACATCAGCCGTTCGCGCGCCGGCGGATTTTTGAATTCGCTGCGCTGGCTCACGCTCGCGGTTTTCATTGTCGCGCTGGCGCAGCCGCGTTTGTCGAAAAGCACGACGGAGGTGAAGGCCAGCGGCATTGACATCGCGTGCGCGCTGGATTTGTCCGGCAGCATGAAGACGGGCGATTACATTGTGAATGGCCAGCAGGTCAGCCGCATTGACATCGCCAAGCCGGTGATTCAGAAATTCATCGAAGGCCGGCCGAACGACCGCATTGGGCTGGTCGTGTTCGCGGCGGAGGCGTTCATCGCCACGCCGTTGACGCTCGACCACGAGTATCTGCTCGAAAACATTGACCGGCTTGGCATCGGCACGATCAATTCCGACGCGACGGCGATTGGCGACGGCATCACGACGGCGTTGAACCGGCTGCGCGATTTGAAATCGAAAAGTAAAATCATCGTCCTGATGACCGACGGCGGAAACAATTCCGGCAAGATTGATCCGATCACGGCGACGCACGCGGCGCAGGCGCTCGGCGTGAAAATTTACACCATCGGCCTTGGCAACCGCGAAATCGTCCAGCAAATGGGCTTGCCGCCGGGCTATCTGCCGGACGAGGAGACACTGCAAAAAATCGCGGACATGACCGGCGGAAAATATTATCGCGCGGACAACGCGGAGAAGTTTGAGAAAATTTACGCGGAAATTGACAAGCTGGAAAAGACCGAGGCCGTGATCAATAAATACACGGAATACCGCGAGCTGTTCGCGTGGTTCGTCGCCGGCGGACTGGCGCTGCTGCTGATTGAAATCGTGCTGGGTCAAACCGCATTTCGGAGATTGCCATGAGGTTCGAGCATACAAATTTATTGTGGCTGCTGTTGGTGGTTCCACCGGTGCTGGCGGGATTTTTCTGGTGGAGCGAAGGCGTGCGGCGAAAGCTGCTGGCGCAATTTGTTGAGTCGCGGCTGCTGGCGTCGTTGACGGTCGGGCTTTCACTGACGCGGAGAAAGATTCGTTATGCGCTGGTGCTTTTGGCGGTGGCGTTTTTGATTTTCACAATCGCGCGACCGCAACGCGGATTTGATTTGGAAGAAGTGCAGGTCAACGGCCTGGACATCGTTGTGGCCGTGGACACTTCCAAATCCATGCTGGCGACGGACATCGCGCCGAACCGCCTCACACGCTCGAAACTCGCCACGCTGGAGCTGATGCAACGCGCCAGCGCGGATCGCATGGGGCTGGTGGCGTTCGCCGGCGATGGCTTTTTGGAATGTCCGCTGACGATTGACAACACCGCGTTTCAGCAGAGCGTGCAGGCGCTGGACGTGAACTCGATTCCGCAGGGCGGCACGGCCATCGCCGAGGCGATTAACACGGCGCTGACGGCGTTCAAGGAAAAGACGCGGCATAAGGTCATTGTGCTTTTTACCGACGGCGAGGACAACGACAGCGAACCGGGCGCGCTCGAAGCGGCGCAAGCAGCAGCGAAGGCTGGTGTGAAAATTTTCACCATCGGTATCGGCTCGGCGGAGGGAACGCTGGTGACGGTGGCCGGCGCGGACGGCAACACTGATTACATTCGCGATGAAAAAGGCCAGGTCATGAAATCAAAATTGAACGAGGCGTTGCTGCAACAAATCGCCACCACCGCCGGTGGATTTTATCTGCCGTTGCGTGGCGCGAACACCATGGACACGCTTTACGAGCGCGGCCTCGCGCCGCTGCCGAAATCGGAGAGCAGTGAAAAAATGGTGCGGCGTTATCACGAGCAGTATCACTGGCCGCTGGCGATTGCGATTTTACTTTTGATTGCGGAATTGTTTTTCCCCGAAAGGAAACGCGACCGAAAAATTGGTAGGGCCGACCTGCCGGTCGGCCAGGATATGCCGCGGCGAGTTCCTACTGCCGCAATAATTATCGCCGTGCTATTGTTGGTTCCGACGGGCTTGTTTGCTTCACCGGCTTCGGCGCTGCGCAATTACCATTCGGGTAACTTCACCAATGCGCTGACGGAATTCACCAGGCTTGCGGAAGTGCAGACGAACGACTTGCGCCTGGTTTTCAACGCCGGCGACGCCGCATATCGCGCGACGAATTTTGACCTCGCGCAGAATCTTTTCCAGCAGGTCACGGTGTCGCCGGATTTGAAATTACAGCAGCAGGCGTATTACAACCTCGGCAATGTGCAATTCCAAAAGGCGAAACAAGCGAAGGATTTGGACGGACTGGAACAGGGCTTTGACGCCGCCACAAAAATTTACGAGCGCGCCGTGATGCTGGACACGAACGACGCGGATGCCGTTTTCAATTGGAAGTTTTCCAAAGGCGCGGTGGAGCAAGTGCGCGCAATCAAGGCGGCGCTGCTCCGGGCCAAAAGCAGTGCCGACACGGCGGTGCAGCGCGCGGAGTTTCATCGCGCTTACGAAATCATGCAGGGTCTGGCGCAAAATTATAAAATCGCCGAGAAACAATTTGAAGAGTTCACCAAGAAATTGAAGGACATTGATGACATCGCGACTCCTCATCAGCCTTAGCGTGCTGCTCATCGCCGCA